>Ga0302325_10002737_pt1 | contig 42419 bp, 31 predicted proteins | sample Palsa_T0_2_FD_201948 | JGI IMG/M metagenome (GOLD analysis project Ga0302325, IMG submission 201948) | Peat permafrost microbial communities from Stordalen Mire near Abisko, Sweden - Palsa_T0_2 | ecosystem: Environmental > Terrestrial > Soil > Palsa > Peat permafrost | place: Sweden: Abisko... | reverse complement strand
TTCAACCCGCCCAACATTTTTGGGGGACAGGCACCGAGAGCACCGGTTCCTTCGGCGCCGGCGTTTTCAGTCCTGGGTGAAGGCCAGCGCTAGCAGGGTCTTTTGCTCGACCTCGTGCGCTTTCGCGGAACCAGTAGCCGGGCTCGCGCTTCCGGAACGTTTCACCGAGAACACTGGGCGGTCATCTGCGATCTGCTTCAAGCGCGGCAACATGTAGGAAAGCGCACCCATATTGGCTGGCTCTTCCTGTACCCACACGATGTCCCGCGCCGTGCTGTGACGCCTCAGTTCCGCGGTCAGTTCCGCTTCCGGGAAGGGATACATCTGCTCGAGGAAGACGATTGCGGTGCTTAAGTCTTTGCGTTTCTGCCGCTCCGTGCGAAGTTCGTGCCCGATTTTCCCGGTGCAAAGCAAAATGCGTTTGGCGTCCTGCGCTTCTTTGTCCGGGATCACCGTCAGAAAATTCCGATGGGTCAGATCCTCGAGCGGAGACAAGGCGTCGGGATGCCGCAACATGCTTTTCGGCGTGAATACGATCAGCGGCTTTCTCCATTTGCGCAGCGCCTGCCGGCGCAGCAGGTGGAAATATTGGGAAGCGTTCGAGGGCTGACAAATCTGAATGTTATCCCGGGCCGCGAGTTGCAGGAAGCGCTCGATGCGTGCGCTCGAATGCTCCGGACCCTGCCCTTCATAGCCGTGGGGCAGCAACAGCACCAGGCCTGACAGCAGGTTCCATTTGTCCTCGCCAGCGCACACAAACTGGTCGATGACCGCCTGTGCGACGTTCGCGAAATCGCCGAATTGCGCCTCCCACAGAACCAGGGCCTCGGGATAATCTCGGCTGAAGCCATATTCAAATCCCATGACGCCTGCTTCCGAGAGCGGCGAATTGTAGATGTCGCAGGCGGCCTGGCCGGGGGCGATGTGGCTCAGGGGGACATATTCCGCTTCGTCCTCGATATCGAGCAGCACCGAGTGCCGCTGGTTGAAGGTCGCGCGCCGGGAGTCCTGTCCGCTCAGGCGCACCGGAATCCCCTCCTTCACCAGGCTCGCAAAAGCCAGCGCCTCGGCCATGCCGTAGTCGACCGGCTTTCCGCCCCTGCCCATTTCCTGGCGTTGTTCCAGCAACTTTTTCACCTTGGGATGGATGTGGAAATCCTCGGGATAGGTGGTCAAACGTTCCGTCAATTCCTCCAACTCTTCGCGAGCGATGCCGGTAGGCTGTTCGTATGCCGCTTTGTAGCGGCCGCCGAAATAGCCGTCCCAGTAACTGGGAAGATCGCGCATCATCGGTTTCTTGGTAAACTGCGTCGCGCTCTTCTGTGCGGCTTCGTACTCGCCTTTAACCTTCTGCGCTTGCGAGGCGATATTTTCGTCATCCATGCCGATTTGTTTGGCGTAAATCTGATACAGCGGGGGATGCTCCTTGATCGCTTTGTACATCAGAGGCTGGGTCACGGTGGGATCGTCCACTTCGCTATGGCCGTGGCGTCGGTAGCCGATCAGATCGACGATTACGTCGGTGCCGAATTTGTAACGGTACACGGTGGCGAGGCGTGCGATCCGTATTACCGCATCCACGTCTTCCCCATTCACGTGAAAGATCGGAATCGCCTGCCGCCGTCCCAGCTGAGCGGAGAAGCGCGAGGAGTGCTCTTCGCGAGCGTTGGTGGTAAAACCGACCAAGTTGTTGACGAGAATGTGGATGGTTCCGCCGACCGTGTAGCCGGCAAGATCGGCATAGTTCAAAGTCTCCGCGGTGATGCCTTGGCCCGCGAATGCAGCGTCGCCGTGCACCAGTACTGGCAGATACTTGGCCTTTCCGTCCTCGCCGGCGCGGTCCTGCTTGGCGCGAACGCGTCCGATGGTCACCGGATCGACCGCTTCGAGGTGGCTGGGATTCGAGGCCAGGTGAATATGAATTTTCTTCCCGTTCTTGGTGACGTATTCGCCGGTCGCTCCCATGTGATACTTCACGTCGCCCGAGCCCAAGACGCTTCGCGGATCGACATCCTCAAATTCCGCAAACACCTCTTCCGCGGCGCGATTGGCTACATGAATGACCACGTTCAGGCGCCCGCGGTGGCTCATGCCCATGACCAGTTCGACCGCGCCGCGCTCGCCGGCTACGTCCAGAACCTGATCCACTGCCGGCAACAATGATGTGTTGCCTTCGAGCGAGAAGCGCTTGTTGCCCAGATAGCGCTGCTGCAAGGTCTGTTCAAACAAATCGGCACGCAACAGCAGATCGAAGGCGCGCTCCTGGTCGACTGCCGCCGGCTCCGCTTCCATCTGTTCCTGAATCCAGCGCCGCCTCTCGGGATCGGCGATGTGCATGAATTCCACGCCTACGCTTCCGCAATAAATGCGCCGTGCTTCCCGCGCCCATTCGTTGTCGATTTCAAGGTCGGGATGCGGTTGCGGAGGCAGCAGGCCGAGCGGGTTCAGTTCGGCCTCCAGGTATCCGAATTGGCGGAACAGCCCAAACACACGATCCCGTTCGTTGTTTTGAATGATGGCAGGGGCCTTGCCCCGGCTGGTCGTCCGAGTTGAAATAGGCATATAAGTCTTCTATAGAATAACGGATGATTCGGTCCCTGTGCCCGATTCAGCCGACCGGATCTAATTTGTCACCGATCTGAATGGAAGACACTCCCATGACCAGTGGAATGACCAATGGAATCATCGATGTTCCGAGTCGATATTCCGTGCCGGAAACTTTGGCGCGGCTGCAGTCCATTCTGAACGAGAAAGCTGTCACCGTGTTTGCTCTGATCGACCACAGTGGCGAGGCTGAGAAGGTTGGTCTCAAATTGCGCCCGACGCAGTTACTGATCTTTGGCAGTCCGAAAGTCGGCACGCCTCTGATGGTCGCCGCGCCCCGGTTGGCGATCGACCTTCCGTTGAAAGCGCTCGCATGGCAAGACGAGCAGGGCCAGGTGTGGCTCTCCTACAATTCACCGGAATCCCTGCAGCAGCGGCACGGCTTTCCCGCCGACCTCTTGAAAAACATCGCGGGAATTGGTGGGCTGATTCAGAAGGCTGTGGAATAATGACGGGCTGGACCTCCCTGCCCGGGCATGCCCGATCATTCCAACCCGAACCGCGCCCGCGATCATCTGGCGAACGAGCGCACGTTTCTTGCCTGGGTGCGAACCGCGCTCGCGATCATCGTCTTCGGATTCGCCATCGGACGCTTCTCGATCGCACTGCGCGAATTCATGAAGATCCAGGGATACAACTCCGCCAACCCCGGGCTAACCACCTGGCTGGGTATTGCTTCGATGGTCGGTGGAGTGGTGCTGTTACTTGCCGGTCTCAGCCGCTACCGGAAGACCAGAGTGCAGCTTGATTCGAACACTTTCGAACCTTCCGGATTCGCGATTGACCTTGTATCCTACTTGCTCGGTATTTTTGGATTAGGATTGGCGGGCTATCTCGCGTACATCGCGATCTTTAACAAGTGACGGACGAATCTGTCGATCGGTGAATTCTCGAACAGGTGAAACATGGCGCATGAAAACGAAAAAGAACTGACGGGTCGGGCGGCTGCCCAAATGGTGCGGGAGGGCGATGTGGTCGGATTAGGCACGGGCTCAACCGCCTACTTCACGGTCATCGCTCTCGGCGAGCGCGTGAAGGCGGGACTGAAAATCATCGGAATTCCGACTTCCGTTAAGACTGCCGACCTGGCGCGCTCGATCGGCATTCCGCTGACTACGCTCGATGAACATCCCGACATTGACATCACCATCGACGGCGCCGACGAGATCGATCCGCAACTGAGGATGATCAAGGGCGGCGGCGGCGCGCTGCTGCGCGAGAAGGTGGTCGCGTCCGCGTCCAAAAAGATGGTTGCGGTCGTGGACTCCGCAAAGGTGGTTCCCGTGCTTGGCACTTTTCCTTTGCCAGTCGAAATCATTGCGTTTGCGCGCGCCGTGGTCGAGAAGAAGATGGTCGCGCTGGGCGGGTCACCCAAATTACGCACCAAGGCCGACGGCAGTCCTTACATTACCGACAACGGCAATGAGATTCTTGATTGCAACTTTCGAGAGATTAAAGATCCTCCGGCGCTGGCGCTGATCCTGAGCAATACTCCCGGCATCGTCGAACACGGTTTGTTCATCGGGATTGCAAGCCTAGCGCTGGTCGCGCGCGGAGGCCGGGTGGAAGAAATGCAGCCGTAGCCGTCGGGGCTCCGCCCGACTGGACAGGCGGGGGCGCCTGTGCCTAAGTGAGATTTGCGATCGCGGGATCAACCGACAATTTCCCGCAACGCTGCCAGCAACCGCTTTACTTCTTCGACCGTGTTGTAATGCACCAGGCCGATGCGCAGAAATCCTCCCAGACGTTCGACATCCAGCTGTTCGGTCAGGTTGAGCGCGTAGTAGTTTCCATCCCACGTGAAGAAGCCGCGGTCGCCGAGCTTCGTTGCCAGCTCGAGCGGCGTGTGACCTTCGACGCGAAGCGCGAAGGTCGCGCACCGATTTCCGAAACGGCGTGGGTCGTTGATGCCGTAAAGCTTCAATCCCGGAATCGCCAACAGGCCGGCGATCATCGTCGCCATCATCTTTTGCTCGTGCTGATGAATCGCTTCGTGCGCGGCCAGGATCGCAGCCCGGCGAGTTGGGACCGCGGGCCTTGCGCTCCGGCCCAGTTCTTCCCAGTAATCCACGCAGGCCTTGATTCCCGCGATGCATTCGTGGTTCAGCGTCCCCCACTCCCAGCGGTTCGGGATCCGGTCGGTGTTGGGCCGGAGCTTATAGGGGTCGAACCTCTCCAAATGCTCGCGCTTGCCGTAGAGAACGCCCATGTGCGGACCGAAAAATTTGTAAGTCGAGCACGCCAGAAAATCGCAGTCCAGGGCGCGCACGTCGATCGGTCCGTGCGGAGCGTAGTGGACGGCGTCGATGTAGCTGAGCGCTCCCACTTGCCGTGCCCGTCGCACCACTTGGGCGACGTCGTTGATCGTGCCCACGGCATTCGACGCGTAGCCGACGGCCACCAGGCGCGTACGCTTTCCAATTTTTCCTGCCAAGTCGTGCATGTCGAGCGTGCAATCGTGTTCATTGAATTTCACCGTGCGGATGACCACGCCTTTTTCTTCCAACGCTTTCCAGGGCGCGAAATTCGCGTCGTGGTCGAGCAGGGTGAGCACGATCTCGTCGCCCGGCTCAAACTGGCGTCCGAGCGCGCGGCTCATGGCGAAGGTCAGCGCCGTCATGTTTGCGCCGAAAACGATTTCATCCGCATCGCAATTCAGAAGATCGCCCATTGCCGAGCGCGCTTCCGCGATCATGCGGTCGGTATTGCGACTGGTGGGGTAAGCGCCGCCGGTGTTGGCGTTGTTGCGTGCCAGGTAGTCCGCGATGGCGTTAATCACCCGCTGCGGCACCTGGGTGCCACCGGGGCCGTCGAGAAATACGGCCTGATTTCCTTGGATCGTTTGCGCGAGCGCGGGGAACTGCGATCGAACCCATGCGAGATCGAGCGTGGCGGACGACGGCGTCTGTTCAGCGATTGGCATAGCAGACAATTCTAATTGAGGGCGGAGCGTCCCACGGTTTTCGCGAAGAGTTCAACCTGCAGCCCATCAATCGGGCCCATGGTGTTGGCAATCTTACGGGATCGCTCAACCGCTACCCGGAACGAAGCGTGCTTTTTCCCAAAATCTGCAAAAGCCAGCCGCGGTGGATGCGGTTCAGGCGATGTGTTCGGGAGGGTTCGTTTGCCTGGTTTTTCCCTGGTTGGGGGCGTCCAGGCGGATGCGCGTGACACGTGCCGTTTCCTGGACTAGATCGTCGGTAGCGCGAGTTCCATCTCCGGCCATCACCGAACCGGCGGCTAGGGCGAAGCGCAAGGCGTCTGCTTGGTCGTCAAAATACAAAATGACTTGTCCCGACATAGGCACTTCTCCCTGAGTCTGACTCCCCAAGTCGCGCCTTCGGCAAGCGCAAACTGGAACGATGAAACTGGGACGCAGGCGGCGCGTCAACGAGTGCGGTCGACAACTTCGACAATTGTCGGAGAATGCCTTTGCCGGGGATAGTGCTTTTGTTGGTTCCGGCCATCCTGAGTCAGGTGGTTCCACTTTGTCCTCCTGCCACTCACGCGAGCGTAGGGGGAAACTCGGTCGCCCGTCCGAGACTGGTCAGAATGTTTTCCCAAGCGCTGACGCGCTCGGCTAAGCCCACCCTCCGGGGCTTGATTGTTGGACATAGCTTTCACCGGAGGGCACGAAGCGAGTTCTCACAAACCCACGTGCGGGACTCCCCTCTGTCGCCGCTTGGCGGCCGGAGCGCTGGGGACGTTCCGCGATCTCTCCATGAACGCCGCCAGACCACGTGGGACTCCGAGACACACGGAGCGAGTTCCTGGCCGATAGAACCACCCCCAAAAGGGTGGCCGGTGCTTGGTGAGCGTTCGTTCCTCTCGTCCGCGGTTCCGAACACAAGATTCGGGCCACCCGGAACCCTAATGGGTACGTTCCCGAGTGCGCTCGAAAGAGTATTTTTTCCCGCGCCGCGTTTCCTCAGATCACAATCTAAGGATAGAATCGTCTAAGAGGAATCTCAACGATCAATCTCTGATCGCGAGCGGAATGGCATGCTGAACATACCGGGAAACCGGGGTGGTTTCGTCAGAGCGATGTGCTTGCTCTCGGTCGCCTTGGTGTGCGTGATGGGGACGTTGCAGGCGACGCACTCGCATCCTGCCGACTCGGCGACAACCCACCACACCTGCACGATTTGCGCGACGGTTCATGCCGGGGTCAATACCCAGACAGCTGCCGCCGCGCCGGTTTTAGCGGCCACACCTCTGGCAATTCTGGTTGCAGAAGCTTCACCCATCTTCCGTCCTGCCATCACACAGTTCATTCGTCCTCCTCCCGTGCTCTGAGTCCCGCGCCCGATCCGGCAAGTATTTTCCAAACGACTGCGATCTTCGATCCGCAATTTGACCCTCGATGCGACCGGAATCGCTCCAGAGCCATTTTTGGAGGAATCATGCATTCGCTTTACAAGAGTTGTCTGGCCGCCGCTGTCGTGGCTGTGGCTTGTGTGTCGAGTTTCGGGGCTGCGAACGCGCAGTCGGGCGGAAGTTCGGGATCGATTAACGGTACCGTCCTCGATTCGACCGGAGCGGTGGTTGAAAATGCGACGGTCGAAATCCATAATCCGGTTACCGGCTATGACCGGTCGGCCACCACCGACGGTAAGGGGAATTTCAGTTTCGTGAACGTGCCCTTTAATCCCTACCACATGACGGTTACGGCCTCGGGATTCGCTCAATTCGCGCAGGATGTAACTGTCCGGTCGGCGGTGCCGGCTAGTGTCCAGATCAATCTGCAAGTATCCGGTGCCACCGCTACGGTTACAGTCGAAGATAAAGGAGACCTCGTCGAGAACGATCCGACTTTCCATTCCGACGTCGACAAGCAGTTGATCGACAGACTCCCCATGGGAAGCGGGTCGTCGACCATGAGCGCGATCGTTGGTGAAGCAACTCCGGGCATCGCCTCCGATTCGAACGGCCAGATCCACGGATACGGCGACCACGCGGAAAACTCTTATAACATTGACGATCAGCCCGACACCGACCAGCACAGCAAGACTTTTTCGAACCAGATTTCTGTCGACACGATTCAATCCATGGAGGTCATCGCCGGCGCGCCCCCCGCGGAATACGGAGGCAAGACCAGTGTCGTGATCGTGGCCACGACCCGCTCGGGACAAGGAGTCACCACTCCCCACGGGAGCGTGAACACTTCTTATGGATCGTTTGGAGCATCGACCCTGTCCGCCGATCTTGCATATGGGGGTAAGAACTGGGGAAACTTTATTTCCGTTGCCGGTTTGAATAGTGGACGGTTTCTGGATGCGCCCGAGTTCGCGGTGATCCACGACAAGGGAAATGAGCAGAACCTGTTTGACCGCGTCGATTTCCAACTCTCATCGGCCGATTCGGTCCACCTGAACTTCAGCTACAGCCGGAGCTGGTTCCAAACGCCGAATTCGCTGGACGCGCAGAACGCCACCGCCTGGAACGGGCTCAACCGCGTTCTTCCAGGCGTCGAGAACTATGGAGGCGTAGTTCCTGGCACCGATATTACCGTCGGAGCAACCGATCAGCGTTCGAAGATTGGGACCTTTAATATTGCACCTTCGTGGACGCGCCTGATCAGTGCCAACTCAGTATTCACTTTGGGCGCATTTGTGCGCCGGGACGATTACAACTATTACCCGAGTAATGACCCGTTCGCGGACCTCGGGCCGCCCAGTCTGCAGAGACAGTCCGTCGGCCAGAATCGAACGCTCACCAACGCGGGGATTCGATCCGACATCTCTTACGTCAAAGGGGTGAATAACATCAAGGCTGGCGTCACTTACGAGCAGACATTTCTCAATGAGAACGACACGATCGGCATTGTCGATCCGGCCTATAATGCGCCCTGCATCACTTCGTCGCCCGTCGCTGTCCTCCCTCCGAACCCAAACCCGTATGTTCCCGTCCCCGGTTACACCGCTCCCTCCCAATGCACCGGCGTCAACCAGCCGAACGTTGGTCTCGGCACGGACCCGCCCCTCCCGGCTAACCCGAACGCGCCCGGCACCGCTTTTTACCCTTATTTCAATCCGACCCTGTTTCCCTACGACTTGACTCGCGGCGGAAGCCCGTACACCTTTCACGGCCACACCGACGTGAAAGAGCTGGCTCTTTACATTCAAGATGCGATCACGGCCGGGCATTGGTCGATGAACCTCGGCGTACGGGGAGATCTCTACAACGGTCTCACGACAGCGAGCCAGGCCGAGCCTCGTCTTGGAGTCTCCTACAACGTCAAGAAGACGAGTACGATTCTGCGCGTGTCTTACGCGCGCACGCTCGAATCTCCCTTTAATGAAAACCTGATACTTTCGAGCATCGGATGCGGCAACCCGGTGTTGAATCCTCTGCTCTCTTGCTCTGCACCGAGGTCCAATCCCTTGAGTCCCGGCTTTCGCAACGAGTTCCACGCGGGCCTCGAGCAGGCCTTGGGACGGTACCTGGTCTTTTCTGGCGAGTGGATCACCAAGTACACGCATAATGGCTACGATTTCAGTGTGCTCGGCAACACTCCGATCACCTTTCCGATCGAGTGGCACAACGCCAAAATTCCCGGATATGCGGGTACCCTGAAAGTGCCGAACCTGCATGGCTTTTCGGCGCAGATGGTTTTCTCGAGCGTGGCGGCGCGTTTCTTCCAACCCCAGATCGGCGGCGCGGGGGCCACCGTGTCGACGGGCGCCGGCCTTCCGTTCCGCATTGACCACGACGAAAAGTTCAACGAGACTACCCATTTGCAATACCAGCCCTGGAAGCGTGGCCCATGGTTCGGCTTCAACTGGCGCTACGACAGCGGTCTGGTGGCCGGCAACGCACCGTGTTACGGGTTAGGCGCCGCCAATGATTGCCCGCAATCGGTCCAAACCGGGCCTCCTGGCGTCCTGTTGCAAGATGTTTTTGGAAACCCTTTGAGCGCCGACCAGGAATTCCAGGCCGGGTTTACCTGCAATGGCGTCCACGCCACCCCGACCACTCCGCTCGAATCCCCATGCCCGGCACCGCTCGGATCCAGTCTCATCAAAGTGCCGGCGAATGGGGCTGAGAACGATGACCACAATCCTCCGCGCATCGCTTCGCGCAGCCTGTTCGATGCTTCGGTAGGGGACGACAATCTTTTCAAAGGCGACCATCACAAATGGAGTCTGACTCTCACCGCCATCAACCTTGCCAATAAACTGGCGCTGTATAACTTTCTTTCGACCTTCAGCGGGACACACTATGTGACGCCGCGCGCGCTGACGGCGCAGCTCGGGTTCCACTTCTAACACGTAGGGACAGCCGAGGGCGGCCGTCGCCAGGTGCGATGTGGTTGTCCGGTGCGTCGCTATTGCAGTCTAGCGTATTCCGCTTTGGCTTCGTGGAGGAGGGGGGCGTCGGGGTCGGCGTCTTTCCAGTCGGCGAGAAAGTTTTGATAGGCGACGCGAGCTTTGGCTGCGTCACTCTGCTTCTGGAATACTCGGGCCAGTTCCAGTTGAGCGAGAATGAATATTAGGTCGGGGCCGTTGCGAGACTTCATGTCGAGGACCTTCTGAAGATCCTGCTGGGCTTCGGCGTAGCGTCCAGCCTGCTCGTAGGCCATGCCTCGGGCATAAAAAACCCCGGAGCTGGCGCGAGCGTAGAGGGCAGCAGTGTTGAGAAGGTCAATCGCCTTCGCCGGGTCGGCCTTGGCGGGATTTGCCGGGTGCAGGGCGACGATCGCGCGAATCACGGGCACGCTCACATTGATCGCCATGGTATTGCTTGGATGGGTGCGCTCGATCTCGTCGGCCAGCGCGAAGGCCTTCTGGTCCTGGCGCAGAATGGCGAAGGCCGTGGCAACATTTTCTTCCACCGAGAGAGTTCGTGATAATCGCAGCGCCTGGTCGGCGCCGTTGACGGCTTCCGCCTGATCTCCGACCAACGCCTTGAAGCTGGCAAGCGCCGCCTCCATATTGGCTCGACCTTGCAGGTGCAGGCGATCCAACGCTTCTTCGGTCTGGCGCGCGAATTCCTGCGCATGGCGCACTTGCCCACGGGCGCAGGCGAGATCGAATCGAAATTCTAGAACCGCGAGGTCTCCGTCCGGAGTCGCCGAGCTCGATTGCAATTCCTTTTCCATGTCGGCGTCTTTGCCTTGGGCCCAGTCGAGCGCGGCCAGCTGCAGATAAAAGGGGGTGGGGGATACTTTGTGCTGGAGCGCGGTGTTGGTGGTGGCACGTGCTTCTTCGACCCGGTCCAATCCGGCGTAAGCACGGGCGGCATTTACGTAGCCGACCACACCCTCGGGGTCGATTTCGACGGAGCGCTTGGCGTTCTCCAACGCATTATCGAATTGTCCCAGATCGTTATAAATGCCGGACAGGTTGCTGAACGGCGTGGCATCTCGCGGGTAGGTCTGGCGATAGAGTTCGTAGACGGTAATGCCCTTGTCGAGCTGGCCGCTGTCGCTGTAGTAGTGGGCCATGATGTAGAGCTTTTCGCGCTCGCTGGCGCGATCACGCAACTCGAAGGCCTTCTGCCGGTTTCGTTCCGACAACTCGGTCTGCCCGAGGTTGCTGTAAATCGTGCCTAGGCGGGCATAGGCCATCGCGAAATTGGGATCCATTTCGATGGCGTGCTGATAGTTGGGGAGGGCTCCCATTTCATCGCCCATGCTGTGTTTGGCGTCACCCAGGCTGAAAGCCTTCAGCGCGTCGAGCGATGACGTGGTGGCCTGCGAGAGAGACATGTCGTACTTCTGCACCATGGACAACGACTCGCCGAGTTGACCGCGCAGCTTGCTGGCGGCGCCATGGAGCGCGTTCAACACAGCTTCTTTCCGGTCGGCCTGAGCCTGTTGGCGCCCGAGCGAATCGCCGGAAGAAGCGTTGGTGGCCTCCAGGGTGATGACGTACTGGCCTCCAACGCTGTCAATGCTGCCGCTCAACAGGGCCTTGATGCCGTCGCGCTGGCAGATTTCGCGGCCTACGTCGGTCGTGATACGGTCGCTCGGGCTGCGCCCCATGAATTGCAGGGTCTGGCGGATCTTCTGATCGGGAAAGACGTTCAAATAAGGGGATTGCTCCAAATCGACGGCCAGCGCTTTTTTGAGCGTGCCATCGAAGACGGGGTCGGCGGTGGTGTTTACGAAATCGGTAATCAGGATCGAATCTTTTTCGGTGAGCGCATGACCGCGCTTGAGAAGCACAAACCCGACGCCCGCCGCGACCAGCGCAACAATCAGCGCCGGGATCAGCCATCGCGGTGGCTTACGAGTTGGCGCAGCGGGTCTGGTCACCGAAGAGCTACGGTGGAGAGAGCTGGAGGACGACGCTGCCAGCATCGTGCCCGATTCGGAGTCGCGTTTAAGACGCTTCAAGTCGGAGCGCACATCGGCCGCGCTCTGATAGCGCAGGTCGCGATCTTTTTCGAGCAGCTTGTTCAGGATTTCTTCGAAATGCGGAGGCAAGTCGGCGTTCAGGCGCAGCGGCGGCGCCGGAGGCCGGTTCAGAATTGCATCGAAGATCACGGCGGAAGTGTCTCCGCGGAACGGCACCGTGCCGGTCGCCATCTCGTAGAGGACGGCGCCAAAGGAGAACAGATCGCTGCGGGCGTCGAGATCCTTACCGCGCGCCTGCTCCGGAGACATATACGCCACGGTACCGACGGTCGATCCGGGGCTGGTCAGGAAAGGCTCGTCCACGGTAGCGGCAGAACCAATGGTGGCGGCAGAAAGCAGGGAAGGTTTGCCGGTTCGCTTGGCCAATCCGAAATCGAGAATTTTGGCCTGGTTGCGGCTGGTGACGAAAATATTGGCAGGTTTGATGTCCCGGTGGACGATGCCTTTGGCATGGGCGGCGTCGAGCGCGTCGGCGATCTGCGTGCCGAGATCGAGCAGGGGCTCAAGTTCTAAGGGCTGGCTGCCGATCAGGCGCTTGAGCGTCTCGCCTTCCAGTAATTCCATGGCGATGAAGTGGCGTCCGCCGTCCTCGCCTACCTCGTAGATCGTACAGATATTCGGGTGGTTCAGCGCGGAGGCGGCGCGAGCCTCGCGCTGAAAACGGTCGAGCGCGAGCGGGTCTTTTTCGGTCTCGGGAGGCAGGAATTTGAGCGCGACATGGCGCCCCAGGTTGATGTCCTCGGCCTCGTACACAACTCCCATCCCGCCGCCCCCCAACTGCGACAGGACACGGTAGTGCGAGACGGTCTGGCCGATCATTCCGCGGAACACTCCTGGGAGAGGGTGATTCATGTTAGGTCCGGCGTTTGGGCAAGTCAAACCTGACGGCTCTTTCTGACGGCTCTTCCGATTATACGGAGCGGTGGGGCTGCGCGTTCCTTGCTCCGGAGGCGTTCGCTGCGCGGCTCCGATGTACGGGTTCACCGGGACGGAGGTTGACACTGTCTTTTCTGTGGCTTGCGAGCTACCTGTCCGCTGCTGGACGGGGCAAAACCATGGAGGGGGTCACTTTCGAATCATTACGGAAGTGTATCTCCAAATGCCCGAAATCCTTCCCTTGCCTGTCGGCGGCTGTTATCAATGAGTGTTTGCTATATTTTTGTCCCCGGAACTGAAACCCGGCTTCCCCGCGGCAGGAGTTCGCCACAGATGACAACCCGCCCTCAAAGTTGGAGGGAAATCGGCACTTTGCCACGTTCTTTCATCGCCGTGGTCGTGCTCTGCGGAACCAGCGTCCTGACTTACTCGGTCCTGCACGGCAGGAGCGCTGATCCGTTCAAATTCTTCTGTTACCTGGTCATAACGCTGGCCGCGTCGCGGCTTAAGGTGAACCTGCCCGGCATTTCCGGGACGATGTCGGTCAACTTCCTGTTTTTCCTGCTCGGCGTGGTGGAGCTCAGTTTGGCGGAAACCATGGCGCTAGGCTGCGCGGCGGTGGTGGTGCAGTGCTTCGACCGCGATCGTCCGGTTCCCATTCAAGTTGCCTTTAACGTCTGTTCGACCGCGCTGGCCATCGCGGCGACGTTCGCCTCCTATCACTACTCCATGTCGCGTAGTCCGGTGAGCAACCCCTCCACGGCGCTATTTCTGGCGGCATGTATCTACTTCATGGCGAATACGCTTCCGATTGCGGCTGTCATCTCGCTGACCGAGCGCACGTCGCTCCGAAAGATTTGGGCCGAGTACTACTTCTGGAGCTTCCCGTACTACCTGGTCGGCGCGGGCGTGGTGGGCATGATGAGCTGGCTGCACGGGTTCGCCGACTGGCAGACCTCGTTGCTGACGCTGCCGGTGGTGTATCTCATCTACCGGTCCTACCGCCTCTACCTCGGCAAACTGTCGGACGAGAAGCGGCACGTCGAAGAGATGGCCGACTTGCACATGCGCACGATCGAGGCGCTTGCACTTGCCATCGAGGCCAAGGATCAAACGACCCACGACCACTTGCAGCGAGTTCGCGTCTACGCGGTCGAGGTGGGGAAGGAACTCAACATCAAGCCCGAGGAAATGGAGGCCTTGCAGGCCGCCGCTTTGCTGCACGACATCGGCAAGCTCGCGATTCCCGAGCACATCGTGTCGAAACCGGGACGCCTGACGCCGGAAGAATTTGAGAAAATGAAGATTCACCCGACGGTGGGAGCGGAAATCCTGGAACGAGTGCAATTTCCCTACCCGGTCGTGCCGATCGTGCGCGCTCATCACGAAAAGTACGACGGAACCGGCTATCCCGCGGGGTTGCGCGGCATCGAGATTCCAATTGGTGCTCGCATCTTGGCGGCGGTCGATTTTCTGGACGCGCTCGCTTCCGATCGGCAATATCGACGAGCCCTGCCCCTCCATGAAGCGATGGCACGAGTTGTGGATGAATCGGGCAAGGCCTTTGATCCCGAAGTGGTCAGGGTGCTCGAACGCAACTACGTGAAGCTGGAACAACTGGTCCACCAACGCACCGACAACAAGCAGAAGTTATCCACCGAAGTCAAAGATGACGAACTGAAGGGCGAACCGTCCATCAGGCCAGCCGCCGGATTCGAGGCTCAAGGGAAGCGGAAATTGCCGGAGCGCAGTTTTCTGAGTTCGATCGCGGCGGCGCGCCAGGAAGCGCAGACCCTTTTCGAACTCAGCCAGGATCTGGGAGCGTCGCTCAGCCTGGGCGAAACGCTCTCGGTTTTCGCAGTGAAGCTGCGCCGGGCGATGTCTTATGACGCGATCGCGATCTACGTCCGCCACGACAATGAACTTGTGCCGGAATATGTGAATGGCGACAACTTCCGGCTCTTTGCTTCGCTCCGGATTCCGATTGGACAGGGGCTTTCGGGATGGGTGGCGCAAAACCTTAAGCCGATCCTGAACGGCAATCCGTCGGTCGAGCCCGGCTATTTGAATGACGCTTCGAAGTACAGCACCCTGAACTCAGCGCTCGCCGTTCCGCTCGAGGGTTTGCGGGGTGTGGTCGGCGTGGTCGCCTTGTACCACGCGGAAAAAGACTTCTTTACCTCCGACCATTTGCGCATCCTGCTGGCGGTGAGTTCGAAGATGGCGCTTGCCATCGAGAATGCGATGAAGTACGAGCAGGCGGAGAGTTCGGCGGTCACCGACTACCTGACCGGTCTGCCCAATGCGCGTTCGCTGTTTCTGCAGCTCGACCGGGAAATGGCGCGCTGCAAGCGCGACAACAATACGCTGACCGTAATGGTCGCCGACCTGGACGGTTTCAAGCAGATCAACGACCGCTTCGGGCATCTCGAGGGGAACCGTGTGTTGCAGTTGTTTGCCCACTCCCTGAAGCAGACCAGCCGCGAATACGATTATGTCGCGCGCATGGGCGGCGACGAATTCGTGGTCATCGCTCCCGGGATCACGCCCGAGGCCGCCGCGCGCAAAGCCGAGCAGATGCGGGAACTCGCTCAACAAGCTGGGAAGGATGTCTGCAACGAGGATATTTTGTCGCTCAGCGTCGGCAAGGCCGTATATCCACAAGACGGCATGGATGCCGAAAAGATTCTTTCGGAAGCCGACAAACGCATGTATTTGCAAAAGCAGAGTCAATCGGCCCACGGCAGCAACCGCCGTCTGTATCCGCGGGTACGCGGCCGGCTGACCACGGAGATTTCCGGAAGCGAGCTGAAGGCGACACTCGGTATTCTTACCAACCTGAGCCTGGGCGGTTGCTACGTCGAAACCCGCAGTCTGCTCTTGCCCGGATCGAAGCTGAAACTCACCTTCTCGCACGACCATACCAACGTCATGATCGAAAGCGAGGTGGTGCGCATGGACATGGGAATTGGGGCGGCACTGAAGTTCACGGAAACCTCGCACGAGGTCCGCGCTGCCTTGCAGCGCATCCTGGAGCAGTTGGCCGCTCTCGACGCGGCGGTCGACCGTAAGCGCAACCTCAATGCGGCCGTCGGCGGAACACTGTGAGGAAAAATCCGACTTCCGTAGCTCGAGCAAGGGACTTCAGAAGCTGCGCAAAAAATTGAACTGCGATGCCCCGCCCCCAAAGGGCCGTTTGATTTCGTAGAACTTGCGGCATCGCTCAAGCAATACCCTGTTCCGAGACTAGAGTTCGTCCCGAAAGTTTCACCTCACGCGGGGATGGCGACGGGTCGGATCTGGATCAGCGATGCGGTGGTGCGGGGCTTCGACAGCCCTTGTCGCAGCATGTTCGCCGTCGGTACGCCCGTGCGGTAGAAAGATTTCTCGCAATCCGCGGTGGACGGGCCCCGCATACTTCCTTCCATATAAGCCAAGCCCGGACAACGCGAACAACTGCTGACGTGCGAACAGGACGAGCAGACGGTCAGGTCTTTGGCCTGAATCGAGCGAACTTCGTTCATCTGCGGAGAAAAACTCCAGATATCCAAGAACTTCTGCTGCCGAATATTTCCCGTCGGAAGTGGAAATTGCACACAGGGAAAGACATCGCCATAGGGCGAAATGTAACAGAAAGAATGTCCCGCGCTACACGAGTACCCTTCCAGATCCTCTTCGGACGGAGGCTTGGGAGGAGCGCAAAACTCTTCCTGGTTGCCGACCAGCGCAGGATTGTGGAAAACCTCCGTGAGTTCTTCTCCGGGAATGCGCAGGGCGAGAACCGAAGTATCGCCGTCCATCATCGGAGTGATGGTCGGATCGAGCGAGTATTGAACGCCGAGCTCAGCCGCCAGTTCCTGCACCGCAAAATGATCGGAAGAGTTCCCTCTCATCAGGACATTGGCGATGGTCACTCGCAGCCCTTGTTGGCGCAAAAAACGAATGGCTTGGATGGTGCGCTCGAACGAGTGCGGCAGTTTGGTGATGGCGTCGTGCACTTCGGGTCGGTGCGAGTATACGCTGATCTGAATCGTGTCCACGCCCAGTTCGCGGATTCTGCGCGCTTCCTCTTCGTGGATCATCGCCGCGTTGGTCTTGATCTTGACGTTGAACATCAGACGCCGGGCGTATTCGAGAATCTCAAAGAAGTCGCGGCGCATGAAAACCTCGCCCCCGCTGAAAGTAAGAAAGAACACGCCCGCCTCGGCCATTTGATCGAGCACGTCCTTGATTTCTGCGGTCGTCATCTCGCCGTGGTCGTCGTGATCGAGATAACAGTGCACGCAGCGCTCGTTGCAGCGATACGTGACATCCATGTGCACAGCAAGGGGCACGCCGAGGTTGAACGCTTTCTGGCCCACCTCGCTCATCAGGCTCATCAGAACGTCTCCGCGGCCAGAGGTTGATTGGAAACGAGCAGAATTCCGTGGCTCGAAAGCTCGGCGACAAACTGTTCGGCGTCGGCCTGCGCCTGTTCGGGATCCACGTCAAATTGTTCGCAAACGCGGTCGCGGACAATCTCCCGCAAAGGAGTGTGACCGTCGGCAGCTTGAAATATGGTGGTCGCGACCTCATTCAGAGTGAAGAACGTAGAATCGGCCGAGTTCATGACCATCATTTCGCCGGCCAGCGCACGCGCGGCAATGGCGGAACTACGCGCAATGTAAATGCAATTCTCAGGCATGCTCGGCCACCTCGTGGAAGCTGCTCGCGAAGTTGTGTACCTCCTCCCACACCCTGGCATCAGGATAGAACGTCAGGCGGCGAATGGGTACCCTGGCGACAAAATCGCAAGCGGTGGCGAGCAGCCTTTCCACCAAGGGTTTATCTTCGGCGAAGAACAAAATATTGCGCATCAGGCGGCGGACAGCTTCTGCCTGCGACATCTCATCGACGCGGTTCTCCGGACCCTTCTCCAGGAAAAACAGAGCGGCCACCGGGGCGGTGCAGTTCTCGCCAGCCCGGGCCAGTTCTCCAGCGAAGGGAGTGCCGAAAGCCGCGTACCCGCCAGCGCTCGGCCGCAGATAAGAGATCTCGTCGGTCAGCAGGGTAACGTGCACGGGCGCCAGCCGTGTCATCGTCGTCTTGCCCGCCCCCGATACGCCCGAAAAAAGATACGCGCTGCGGTCGCAAATCGCGCTGGCGGCGTGCAGCAGAAATCCGTCGCGCTCGGCCAGAATCAGGCTGTGGAGGATGCGTAGCACCGAGTCGAGAGAATACGGGTTGGCATTTTGCCACACCTTGCCGCGTCTGGTGCCCGGGTCCCAGCGCGCATGGAAGTCTCCGCGCTCCAGGATCCACTCGTTATGATCGCGGCGCACCCGAACATCGTCATCGGAATCCGATCCCCTAGGCGTGACATAAAACTCAAGCTCGAATTCCGGGGCCGAGGAACTCAGAAACCCGTCATAACGCCGCCGCAGCAGATCGAGAAAGCCCTCGTCGCAGGTGGACAAAGCAATCGGGATCCCACCAATCTCGACACAGGCGACTTTTCGGGACGCAGCCATCAGATGGTTTCCGAGTTCCGGAATTGGTTTCGAGCTGCGCCCGCCGAGACCGCACGCCAGCCGTGGAGTTTCAGAGCGAGACGCCGCGCCGCCGCCGAATAACAGAACAACATTCCCAGAGCGCGCGACAGAACCGCCGAAGACCGACCTCGCCCATGCCGAACGCTCGGCACCAGTCGCCCCAGCAGCGCTTCTGGGGGGTATTGAGGGTCATAGCCGGGCATGGAATCGCCGCGCAGCCGGAAGCCGTCTGGAGTACAAGGCGCGATCAGGCGATGTAAAAACAGGCGATCTTCGCGCAGCGCCAGCACGATCTCACCCGGCCGCAAGTCCTCGAGCGAGCAACTGGCGATTTCGACCACATCTCCTGGCCAAAGCGCGGGCAGCATACTTTCGCCATGAACCCGCAGACGCACGTCCCGACGCACATGACCACTTCCGCGCAAAACCTCCGCTAGCAATGCTGAACGTACCGCGCTCCCATTCGACCGCGGCGTATTCGCAATGTCTTCCACCGTCAGGAAGTTTTCCGGTTGAATTTGCATTGGGCAGATGTCGGACCGATCTTGCCGCAAGACAACGCCAGCGTCTCGAAAACCCGTTCGTAGCGGAATGCCGGCTTCTGATAGGCCTTTTTTTCTTTGCTTGCTTTACCCGGTCGCTGGCGATTCTCGCGAGGAGCCCGATCTTGGTTCATAGTCGGTCAAGCCAGGTCGTCGTTGCGAAAGCTGGCCTATCCCCCAGTGTGATTAGAGTAAAGGCAGTGTACTACACTGCTTTCCCCGGTGCCAAATCAGTTAGTCGCAATACGGAGAGGTGAATCAAAGTGCTCAATAAAATGAAAGTGTTCCGTCCTGACGCGCGCGCCGCAAGCTCAGCAAGAGGCCGCCCAAGGCGAGCGGCAGCAGGACCAAGCTAAACCCGGCGAGGGCCGCCAATGTGGGCGCCATGGCCGCGATGGACCGCCCTTCGAGAAGCGCCTGCCGCGTTCCGTCGACGGCGTATGTGAGTGGAAGGGCGCGAGCGAGAAGCTCGAGCGGACGCGGCAAGCTCTGAATCGGAAACATGGTTCCGCTCAGAAACCAGACGCCAGAACCGAGCAGCCAAAGCAGGGCCGAGCCTTTCTGGAACGCAACCTGAAGCGTGGCGGCGGCGATTCCGAGCGCTAGTGCGATCGCCAGCGAGAAAACCAATACTGCTACACACGACAATACGTTGGCGTGAATCGAAGCCCGGAAGACGGCCACCCCGGCGAAAAAATAGACCAGCAGATTGACGAGATTTCCGGCAAAAGCAGAAAAGGAGCTGAGAACGAGAAGTTCAGCAGGAGCGGTGGAGGTGGTCATGAGCACCTCCAGCGTTCCCGTCTGCTGCGCTTCCTGCACCGCACTCAGAAACGCTTGCGCGCTCATCACGAAGAAGGTGTAGACGCCGGTGCCCACCATAAGGAAGGGGAAGTACTCGACGCCGCCAGGTCGAAAACCGGGCCCGATGGCGCGGGACAGAAAATAAAACGCCGCCAGCTCGATCAACAGTCCGGCCAGGGTCACGACGAAACCACTGCGGTGGCGGATGGCCGTGAGCAAATCGCGCCACACAATAGCGCGGAGCTTGTCGATAGTCGAAGTCATCGAAGAGATCGGTTACCAGGTGCCAAGGCTTCGTCGATCTCGCCCGTCATCTGAAAATAGAAAGAACGCAGCGTTTCAGCGCTCTCGCCGTCGCTCACCGGGCGATTGGCGAGCAGTTCGCCGCGATGCAACAACAGCAGACGATCCGCCACCGCGACTGCTTCGGCAAAGTTGTGGGTCGCGAGCAGAACCGTGGTCTGCTGTCGAGCCAAGGCGCGGACCGCGGTCCAGAGATGCGCCGCATTGGCGGCGTCCAGGCTGCGGGTCGGTTCGTCGAGCAAGAGCACGCTCGGTCGCTTGACCAGAGCCCGCGCGATCCCGAGCCGCTGGTACATGCCGCTCGAAAACTTCATGACGAGCGTGTCCGCTTGTTCTTCGAGGCCAGTGTCGCGGAGTACTGCATCGATCCTTTGCGCTCGCTCGCGACGCGAAACTTCGTCGAGAGCGCCAAAAAACTCAAGATTCTCGCGCGCCGAGAGGCGAGGGAAAAAGGACCGCTCGGTGGCGACCGCGATGCCAACCTGCCGCCGGACTCGACCGGCATCGCGCTCGGCATCGAAGCCGCCCACGCGCACCGCTCCCGCATCGGGCAGGAGCATGGTCGAGATCAGCTTGAGGGCCGTGGTCTTCCCGCTGCCGTTCGGACCGAGCAGCACCAAGATCTCCGCGCAGCCCGCCGAAAATGAAACGTCTTTCAAAGCAATGGTTACACCACCCCGCTCCCGTCCCAGCCAATTGAACAGCGCCGGACGATGGCGAAATATCTTGCGAACGGACTCAAACTCGACTCGGTCCATGAAAGTGCGCTGAATCTGCGGATGCGCCCCGAAGACTCTGTATTATAGTGGCGATTTCAGGCGCTGAATTTCGATGACTGAACTTTCGCCTCCGATTCAGGTGTCGAGCACCGCGACGCGGGGAGAGAATGAATTCGTGCTCCTGTGCGAACTGGCCGGCGCGGAACTGGCTCCGGGGCGCACCAAGCCGATCGCGAACTGGAATCTCTCCGCCATCGACTGGGGTGAATTTCTTCGCCTGGCCGAGCACCATGGAGTTCTCCCGCTCGCGGCGCGGCATCTGATCGACGAGGCTCGCGGCCTTCCGCTCGAGATCGAGCGTTCGCTGCGCCCCCTCTACCAAGCGAACTTGCGGCGCAGCCTATGGTTCACAGCGGAACTGGCGCGCGCCATCGAGCACTTCGAACGCAGACATCTCCGTGCGGTGCCGTACAAGGGGCCGGTGCTCGCGCAATCGCTTTATGACGACGTTGGATTGCGAAGTTTCTCGGACCTCGACTTCCTGATTTCTCCCGTGGATTTCGAGCGAGCAAAGCATGCTCTTTCAGAAATCGGCTACCACCCTGCGGTGGAGATTCCGGCGCCCGTCGAGCGATTGTGGCTGCGGACGGCGTATGAGCGCTCCTTTGACGGCGCGGCGGGAAAGTACCTGGTTGAATTGCAGTGGGCGGTGTTGCCGCATTTCTATGCGGTGGATCTGCGGGTGGATGACCTGCTCGGTCGCGCCGGCCGCATTTCGATCGGCGCTCGCGAAGTGCCCTGCCTGTCTCCCGAGGATTCACTCCTGGTGCTGTGTCTGCACGCCGCCAAGCATCTGTGGACGCGGCTGATCTGGCTTTCGGACATTGCGGTAACCGTGCGAACACAAACCATCGATTACTCGGTGGTGTTCTCCCGGGCGTTCGAGCTGGGCATCGGGCGCATGTTGGGTGTTAGTTTCTGGCTGGTCAAGAACGTGCTTCATGCAGATCTTCCCGGGCCTGCGCAAGAAATGGTTGCCTCTGATCCTCGCGTGCCCGTTCTCGGCCGCGAATTTTCCGGGCGGTTGGCGCGCGGTGCGACCTACGATTTCGAATCCACTGAATACTTCCGGCTGATCCTAGAACTGCGCGAACGGCGCGGCGACCGCTGGCGATACCTCTGGCGGCTGATTTGGACGCCGAGCTCGGGAGAGGTTGCGGCGGTGCAGTTGCCGGAAGCGCTCTTCCCTCTTTATAGAATCGTGCGGATTTGTCGGCTGGCGCGGAAAGTGTTGGTGAACAGAAAATCCATCTCATGAATTGTCGTCGTGAACCAGAACGAAGTGAGGGACCGGCAGTTCGCCAGGGCTCCTTCAGTGCAATTCTCCGTCGCCCGGCGCGACGTCGGGAGTGTCAACTCTTTTCTTCGCCAGGACCGAGTTCCCCTGCGCCGGCACCGGCTGAAATTCTCCGGGATCTTTGCCCGCCAGAGCGACGTTCATAAACTGCATCCAGATGGGCAGCGCGGCCCGGCTCCCGGTTTCTTTCTCGCCGAGGGATTGTTTTTCGTCGTAGCCGATCCACACCCCACAGGTGAGCGCCGGAGAAAAACCTACGAACCAAGCATCGGTGAAATCATTGGTCGTCCCCGTCTTGCCTCCCAGAGGATAAGGCATCTTGGCGGCAGCGACCGCGGTGCCATGGAGCACTACCTCTCGCAGCATGGACGTCATAATGCGCGCGGTGCGCGAACTGATAACGTCCTTGATATCGGAGAAGTCTTCCTCCAGAATGCGGCCGTCGTAGTCGGTCACCTTGGTGATGTAGCGCGGAGCGACGCGCACTCCGTCGTTTGGAAACACGCTGAAGGCCGAGGTCTGCTCGAGCGGAGTCACTTCGGCCGACCCGAGCGCTACCGGAAGATATGCGGGGATGCTCGAAGTGATGCCAAAGCGGCGCACGTACTCGATCACGGTCTTAATCCCGATGCGGTCGGCGAGCTTGAGGGCGGGAATGTTTCTGGACTGGGCGAGCGCGCGACGCAGCGTGATGGTGCCTTCAAATTTATTGTCGTAATTATGCGGCGAATAGGGACCGGATGCAGTTTGAAAAGTTGTCGGCGCATCCAGGATGGTATCGTCGGGGCTGCCACCCTGATCGATCACGGCAGTGTAAACGTACGGTTTGAAAGACGAGCCGACCTGGCGCAGGGCCTGCGTGGCACGGTTGAACTTGGAGAGATTGAAATCGCGCCCCCCGACCATAGCCTTGATCTCTCCGCTCGCGTTGTCGATGGCGACGAGCGCCCCTTCGGCGCCTGAATCCTGCTCCAGGCCGACGCGCGCCTTTCCGCCCGGATCAAGCGCTAGCACTTTGACGTAGACGATGTCGCCCGCATGAAGAATGTCTGCAAGCTTGAGCTTCGCCTGGATCCAGGCGGCGTCGGCCGGCGTGACCGTGGCGGTGTGCTGGCCGAAACGGATTTCGGCAGTGCCCGGCGCGACTTCAGTGACGAGCGCGTGCGTGTATCCGTTGACTTCGGGCTCTTCATCCCAATCCGGATCCGCATAGTTGTCGAGCTTTTGACCCTGGGCAATCACGTTCGGAAGTTTGCCATGCCAACCATGCCTTCGTTCGTAGGCGGCGAGGCCGTCGAGCAGCGCCCGACGCGCGGATTTCTGCAAATCCACATCGAGCGAGGTGTAAACCCGCAGCCCGCCTTCGAGTACCTGGTCGCTTCCGTACTTCGCCTCGAGGTAGCGCCGGATCTCTTCCACATAGTGCGGGGCCAGCGAATTCTGATCTTTCTGCAGGTCGAGCACGATGGGCTTGTTCTTGGCCTCAGCCGCCTGGGCCGCCGTGATCTTGCCGTCCTCAAGCATGGCATTGAGCACCAAATTGCGCCGCTTGAGCGCTCGTTCCGGATGATTGATCGGCGAGTAATATTGCGGCGCCTTGGGAAGTCCCGCGAGCAGGGCGGCTTCTTCGAGCGTCAGTTTCTTGGCCGGTTTGCTGAAATAGTATTCCGAGGCCGCCTCATAGCCGTAAGCGCCGTGGCCGAGAAATATCTGGTTGGCGTAGAGCGTGAAGATCTGCGGCTTCGTGAACCGGCGCTCAATCTGGATGGCGAGCAGCGCCTCTTGCACCTTCCGATAAAACGAGCGGTCGGGGGATAGAAACAGATTGCGGGCCAGTTGCATGGTGAGCGTGGACGCTCCCTGCACCTTCCCGCCCGATTCAATATCCCGATAGGCCGCGCCTACAATGCGCCAGATGTTGATTCCGGAGTGCCGATAGAAATTCTTGTCTTCGATCGAGACCAGCGCATTGCGGAGAACTTCCGGGTAATCGTCATAGCTGGCGATGACACGACGCTGCAGCGCGAAGGTTCCGATGACTCGTCCGTGCCCGTCATAGAGCTCGGTGACCGAACTCGGCCGATAACGTTCGAGCTCTTCGACCTGCGGCAGGTCGGTTGAGTAGACCAGGAACAGCCCGGCGGCCGCGCCTACCGCGGCCGAAAACAGGACAAGCAACCCAAACAGCAAGCGTCCGACGAACTTCCGCCCGCCGATCTCTACCGTCGGAAGATGTTGAAATATGACTTTCATCGACAAAACGCAGGTTTCACGTTTCAGAATTCCAATGGTACCGGAACCTTCCGTCGTTGCTCATATGCATCAATTCCTGTCGGAAGCTTGCCTTCGACCAAACCTCGGTCCGGATCGTCTAAGGAAAGCTCTCGGAACCAACTCTGCTCCGATCCTCCGCCGATTCCCTGAACGGATATTGAACTCCGGCCGATACTCGAGCACGATCATTTACGAATTTTCAAGACGTAAAGCCGAAAACCTGGTGGATCGAGTCATGGGGTTCGCCGCCGCGGACATTGATGACTTCTGAAGAAAAAAATCGCCCGCCGAGGCGAGCGATCATAAACCCTGGGGAACTTTGAAATCCTTATCCCTTCGATTCCCGATTCTTCAACACTTCCAACGCCTTGTTCAGTTGGTCGTCCTGCACGTTCTTCGGTTTCTCGTCTTTCTTGTCGCCGGGTTTTTCGCTGGGAGCCGCCTGTTCGTCCTCGTCCGGCAAGCCAGCCTCTTCCTCCGTACTATCCGCGACCAGGACGTTCGGCGTGACGGCCGCGTCCTGAATGGCTTTTCCGCTGGGGGAGTAGTACTTCGCAATCGAAAGAATCAAAGCGGAGTTGTCCGGCATCTCGATCAGCTTTTGCACCGAGCCATCGCCGAAAGTCTTGTCTCCAATGATGTCCCCGCGGGCGTTTTCAAGGATGGCAGCGGCCACAATCTCGGCTGGGCCCGCTGTGCCCCGATTGACCAGCACCGCAACCGGAAGCTTGGTAATGTCCTTGCTGGGGTCCGCGTTGAAAGCCTGCCGCGGATACTTCTGCCCCTGCAGATAGGTGATGGTGCCGTGGTCGAGGAAAAGATTGGCGGTGGCGACACCCTCAGATTCCGCTCCACTGGCCGAGTTGCGCAAATCGAGCACAATCTTTTTCGCTCCCTGCTTTTGCAGGTCGCGAATCTTGCCGGCGATCTCTTGCGACTCGCCTTCGGGGAACGCGTCCACCTGCAGGTAGCCGACGTTGTCGGCGAGCATTTTTTCGCCGACGGGCGGGATCGCGACGATGTTGCGCGCGATCACGATCTTTTGCGGCTCCGCTCGCCGTGGGCGCACCACGGCTACGGTAACCGTGGATCCGACCTCCCCAGACAACAGAGCGTGAACCTCAGCCAGCGAAATGTCGTGCGTGCTCTTGCCCTCGATCGACTCGATGATGTCGGAGTTCTCCACCCCGGCCTTGTCCGCCGGCCCTCCCGGGATCACCGCGACCACGGCCGCGTAGCCGAAGCGCTTGGAGACAGTGGCGCCGATATCGGCCTTGCCGCCGGTTTTCATGGTCTTGTAGTGCTTATATTCCTCCGGCGACAGGTAGCTGGAATTGGCGTCGAGAGACTCCAACAGACCGTGCAACGCACCATCGGTGACCCCGGCGATGTTGGGCTCTTCTACGTATTCCAGGCGGATGCGGGACAGCACTTCGCTGTACACCGACAACTGCCGATACGCGCCGTCATTCGAAGAAGCGCGTACGTTGACAAAACCGCCCACAATGGTGAACAACAGAATAGCCAGCGAACTGGCAATGACGGTGACCTTCAACTTCGTCGACATAGTTTTGATTTTCGCTTTTTTGATCTTCGCTCGTTCGAGGCTGCAGTCTTTAACCGTGATCTTCATCCCCAGGAAACCCGAGCAACCTTGATTTCATTATAGATGGTTTGATGCACAGATCCGAGGACAAGCTAGCCGACCGGTGCCGCGGGTAACGTGAAGCAGGAAGATTGCACAGCATGCCCGTCCGCCGTCTATTAGAATCATCGACTTAGCAGGTCGTCTCCCCGCGAACGGTTTCTCACCTTTCGAACAGGGCAGCGATCTCCATGTGGCCTTTTTCGGTTGCGACCATGGCCGGGGTTTTGCCTTCATCGTTAGCGATTTTGGGATCGGCATGGTGGCTGAGCAAGAGTTCGACCATCGGACGATCGCCGTTCTGGGCGGCAGCGTGAATCGGAACCCAGCCTGCCTGCTGGCGGGGGTTGACCGGCGCCCCGTGTTCGAGCAGTAGACGGGCGGCTTCGAGGTTGCGGGCGGCGGCAGCGGAGTGCAACGGCATGACTTGGGTCGGATTGGCGGCCACGGCATCGACTGCCGCGCCGGCCTCAATCAATAGGCGGGCGGCTTCGGGCTGGCCAAAAAAACAGGCGAAGTGCAGGGCGGTGAAACCGTCTTCGGAACGGGTGTTGACCGCTGCAAGGTCGTGACTGCCAGGTTCGCGAACGCACTGTTGCAGGCGCTCGATACGACCAAGCGAAGCGGCTTCGAAAATATCCAGCGTCTTTTTCTTGCTCGCGATCAGATCCGCCAAGTCGCGGCGGCCGCGATAGATGGAATGCATGAGCAGGCTCACCCCCGCCGAGTCGCGGGCCACCGACGATGCCGGGTCCTGCTCGAGGAGTCGCCGAAGGCCCTCGGCATCGCCCGCCTGCAAAAGCTCGAAACCGCGCTGGGAGATTTCCATAATACTTTCCTCGAATTGATTAGCACTGCTAACGAATTATAGAAGCCGGACTCAAATTGTCAAGAATAATGTTAGCTATGCTAAGCGTTCGCAGTGCTAAGCTCTGTCGTATGCCGAGTTCCCAAGAATCCTTCCGGCAGGTCGTGGCCGATCGGCTGCACTCGGCCGCCATTCATCTCTTGCGCCATGCCCGCCAACAGGACGCGCTTACCCGGCAGGGCCCGGCCCGACTGTCGGCGCTTTCGGTCCTGGTGTTCGGCGGCCCCATGGCGCTCGGGCAACTTGCAGGGGCCGAGCAGGTGAAGGCTCCCACCATGAGCCGCATCGTCGCGGGACTGAAGCGCTCGGGGTTGGCCAAAATTGAGACCGATGCGAAGGATGCGCGCCGGATTCGAGTGACGGCAACGGCGAAAGGGAACCGGCTGCTGCAGCAGGCAAGGGCGCGAAGGGTCCGGCTGTTGGCGGAGACGCTCGGCGGACTGACCAGGCCGGAAATCGACACACTGCTCAAGGCAGCGGAACTGATGGAGCGCGCCGTGGGGCGGAGAGCTGGCCGAGGCTGAGGCCGCGTGCGCTGGGGCCGAGCCGCGCTCGGCTTGGACGGGTGAGAGGTCCGTCCCCGCATCAGCACACCAACCGAGCAGTTTCGCTATGGTTCGTCGGCCACCGGATTGCGCAATCGGCCGATGCCCTCGATGGAAACTTCGATCGCATCGCCGGCTACGACCGATCCCACGCCCTCCGGAGTGCCAGTAGCGATCAGATCGCCGGGCTCGAGCGTCATGACTTGCGAAATGTAGCGAATGACGAGGTCGAGCGGAAAAATAAAGTCTCGCGTGTTGCCCGATTGCCGCACGTCGCCATTCACCCGGGTTTCGACCTGGACGCCAGCCCAGGGGTCAATGTCAATGCCGTCGGCGACGACGGGGCCGACCGGACAAAACGTATCGAAGCCTTTGGCGCGGGCCCACTGGCCGTCTTTTTTCTGGAGATCGCGAGCGGTGAAATCATTCACGCAGGTGTAGCCGAGGATGTAGGGGCGCACGTCGTCGCTGCCGGTTAGCTGGTGGCAGCGGCGCGCGATCACGACGCCCAGCTCACCCTCGTAATCGGTGCGCGCGGAAGCTTTGGGCCGAATGATGGTTCCAGCAGTCGGCAGCAGAGAAGATAGCGGCTTGAAAAATAACAGCGGTTCTGGTGGAACGTCATTGCCCAATTCGGCAGCGTGCTCGCGATAGTTGCGACCGACGCAGACGATTTTCGAGGGCTGCACCGGCGGCAACAGCGATGCCTGCGCGAGCGGAATTCGGTCCATACGGCGACTGGGAAGGGCTTCGACGTCACCGTCGCTATGGTGCGGGGGCTGGAGGAGCAGGCGAGTGATTTCGCCTTCGTCGTTGCCCGCCCCCGACTCGACCAGACCATAGTGGGCGGCGCCGTTGAGTTCGAATCGGCAGTATTTCATCAGAGCAATATCTAAACACAAAGAGCAGCCAGATCCTGCAGGAAAAATCTACGACGAGCTCTTTGGCGAAAACCGGTTGGCGTTTACTGCGCGGAGAAGGGCGCGCTGCGCTCGCCTTGGACGGGTGATGCGTCCCTCCCCCACGATCTACGGGACGGGCTCACTGGTTCGCTCAGAGCGCTGACTTTCGTTTCCGCGGACATCGACTGCAGAAACCGAGTAGTCGTAGGTCTTGCCGGAGACGACCGCGCCATCGCGATACGATGGCGACTTCACCAGGTCAGAATTCAGCTTGACCATCTGCCCAATCGCAAGCCCGTGCGCCTCAGAGCGATAGACGTTATATCCGGCAAGATCGGCGTTCGTGACCGGCGCCCAGATAAGATCGATAAAAGCTTTCTGTCCCTCGCCCGAGTAGGCGGCCTGTAAGCCGGTCGGCACCGAGGGCGGGAACACGTCGTGGGCGACCACGCGCACCGGAGCAGAGTCGTCTCCCTCAACCTGTACCTCGCTGTCGGGCCGTTTGACGATGCTGACGGCGGTGATGCGGTAAAGGTAGGTCTTTTCCCAATCGAAACCTGCATCGGTGAAGTGTGCGCGGCCACGCTCGCCCACGGGGACTTCGCCTGCAATCGTATCTTTGCCGGTGCTTTGGTCGCGCCGATAGATTCGAAAGCGTAGTTGAAGGCCGGGGACATTCTCCGATTCGCCCACGATCGTCCATGTGAGCATGACGCCGTCGCCGGTGAGACTGGCCGAGAGATCGGACGGCGCAGACAGGGTCACGATGGCGGGCACGTGCACGCGGTTCGACAGTCCTGCGCCGCGGGCATTGCGGTTCAACACTTCGATCGCATAGGTCAGGTCCGCAGCCGGGTCTTGCCGTTGCAGGGCAGAGGGCAGGGTGTCGGTATAGGTCTGTAATGGGGGGTGCTGGGAGTCGGATTTCTGCGCCGAGCCCCGCGAGGATTTGGGCTTCTGCGGGATGGCGGGTGGCGCCGGCAACATCGCGGCCGCATTTCCACAAGCTGTGATCTCAGGATCGAGGCTGCGGCAGACCAGAGTCGGACCGATATAGCGCACGCTTTGGCGATCGGTGGTGAGCGTGGGCTCGCTCCAGCTCAGCGTGACACGATCGCTTTTGCGGCTGGCGCGCAAATCGGACGGAGGCTTGGGAAGTTCGAGCGACGGCGGCAGCGGCGGTCCGGTTTGAGCGCAGCTTGCCAGGAGCAGACAGAGCGCAGTCGGTACGATTCGCGTTCCAAACTTTCGCGTCATGCGGAAAGAAAAGAGTATCAGAGGCAATGAGCGCGCATCAGCGCCCTACGGTCGAGCGGCACGGGCGAATGGAGGATCTACCGCATAAAGTCTGCCCTGATTCGAGCAAAGCATCCCTCCGTCGAATGGTCTTCTGCGATCGCATCCAGAGCGATCTCGGAGCCGTCAGGGAAGGAGGAAAAACCGGGCTTTTAAAGCAAACGACCCTGAGCAGATTGAGAACTTCTACAAAATGTAGCGCGAGAGATCCTGGTCTTTCACAATCTCGCTCAGCATCTTTTGCACGTAGGCAGAGTCCACGACGAATTCCTGGCCTTTCCTTTCGGGTGCCTCGAAGCTGATTTCGTCGAGCACGCGCTCCATGATGGTGTGCAGACGGCGGGCGCCGATGTTTTCCGTGCCTTCATTCACCCGAAAGGCGAAGCGCGCGACTTCTTCGAGAGCGTCGGGGGTGAACTCCAGCTTTACGCCTTCGGTTTCGAGCAGGGCAATGTATTGCCGGGTCAGCGACGACTTCGGTTCGGTCAGGATGCGAACGAAGTCTGCCATGGTGAGCGACTGCAGTTCGACGCGGATCGGAAAGCGGCCCTGCAGTTCCGGGATCAGGTCACTGGGCTTCGAAACGTGGAACGCGCCCGCGGCGACGAACAGAATGTGATCGGTGCGCACCATGCCGTAGCGCGTGTTGACGGTGGTCCCTTCGACGATGGGAAGAATGTCGCGTTGCACGCCCTCGCGCGAGACGTCCGGACCATGTCCGCTTTCGCGGCCGGCGATTTTGTCGATTTCGTCTAAGAAGATGATGCCGGAGTTTTCTACGCGATCGATGGCGACGCGCGTGACCTGCTCCATGTCGATCAAGCGCTGCTCTTCTTCCTGAATCAGGTACTCGAGGGCTTCGTTGACTTTCATCTTCCGCTTTTTGGTGCGCTGGCCGAAGATGTTGGGCAACATGTCCTTGATGTTGACGTCCATCTCCTCAATACCCTGGTTGGAGATGATTTCAAACGACGGGAAGTTGCGCTCGCGGGTCTCGATTTCGACAGTGCGGTCGTCGAGTTTGCCTTCGCGCAACTGCTGCCGCAGTTTTTCGCGCGTGCGGTTGCTGGATTCGGTCAGGCTGGTGCTCGCATCGATGACCACTCCACCGGAGCTCGAGTCCGGCGGGCGGGGCGAGACCGGGGGCAGAAGAATATCGAGCAGCCGCTCTTCGGCGTTGAGTTCGGCTTTATCCGCAACGTCTTCAAGTTTCTCTTCGCGGATCATTTCGATGGCGATCTCAACCAGATCGCGGATCATGGATTCGACGTCACGGCCGACATAGCCCACTTCGGTGAATTTGGAAGCCTCGACCTTGAGAAACGGCGAGTTGGCGAGTTTTGCGAGACGTCGGGCGATTTCGGTCTTGCCCACGCCAGTGGGGCCGATCATGATGATGTTTTTGGGGATGACCTCTTCCGCCATTTCGGGCCCGAGTTTCTGCCGGCGCATGCGGTTGCGCAAAGCAATGGCGACAGCGCGCTTCGCGTCCTTTTGTCCGACAACGTACTTGTCGAGTTCAGTGACGATTTCGCGCGGCGTCAGTTCGTCGAGCGTGACTTGTTCTTCTTCGGCGGTTCCGGGTAAATAGATAGCCATAAATGGTCGTTGGTCGTCCGTCGCTAGTCGTTGGTCGTTCAGAAAGGCCGATTGCATTCGCGAACCGCGAACCAGTGGCGACCAACGACCGTCGACTTCTCGCTACAACTCCTCAATCGTAACCCTGTCATTGGTATAGATGCACATCCGGCTGGCAATCTTCATTGCTTCTTCCGCGATTTCGCGCGACGAGAGCTTGGTGTGGTCGGCCAGGGCCTGGGCGGCCGCCTGGGCAAAGGGGCCGCCGGAGCCGATTGCCGCAATGCCGGTATCGGGCTCGATCACATCTCCCTGGCCGCTCAACAGGAACGTAGCTTCCTTGTCGGAAACCAGCAGCAAGGCCTCCAGATGCCGCAGGAATTTGTCGGTGCGCCAGTCTTTGGCAAGCTCGACGGCGGCGCGGCCGAGGTTGCCGTGATACTGCTCGAGTTTGGCCTCGAAGCGGCTGAACAGGGTGAAAGCGTCGGCGGTCGAACCGGCAAATCCCGCCAGGATCCTGTCCTGATAGAGACGGCGGATTTTTTTCGCGCCGTGCTTGATCACGGATTCCCCGAGAGTGACCTGGCCGTCACCGGCCATGACTACTTTGCTGTCGCGGCGGACGCAGAGGACCGTGGTGGAACGGATTCGGCGGGCGGCGGGGGTTTCGGTGGCGCTTTCAGCGGGCACAACTGCTAGTTTGTTCTTCTTCATGAGCGGAACCTCTTATTATAGCAGCGCGCTACCAAGGACTTTCCTTGGCCTAGAGCGCGACTCCGTCCTGCATCGTCCTGGAATCGAGCGATCCCATCCGAAGGACACAATTGTCACTGCTATGTACACGCTTGATATCCTTTTGCGTAGAGGAGCGATCACGGCGACAACCAATCGACGAACACCAGCACTTCCCATTGGACTCGGTAAAAATCAAGCGCGCTCAAAGGGTTCGGCCTACGAAAACCGAGACCGGGACATCGAACCTGCCCTGGATTTCCATATTCGCGAGCAGGAAAGCCACCGGTTGGCTTTCGAAGCGAACGAACGTTTTTTCCAAAGCGGCGGCAACGTCGAAGATGCCCACGGCAGCCCCGCCTCATTATCTCTTGTAAAATTCCAATTGAGCGCATTTCGGAGCCATTCTGTTTTGTCGTTTCTGGACGAGTTAAATCCGCAACAACGCGAAGCAGTCGAGACTACCGACGGGCCCGTGCTGATCCTGGCTGGGGCGGGCAGCGGGAAGACTCGCGTCATCACATCCCGCATTGCCTACCTGATCGAAAAGATAGGCGTGATGCCGGAGTCGATTCTCGCCATGACTTTCACCAACAAGGCAGCGGCGGAGATGGCCGAACGAGTAGAGAAGTTGGTGGGCGGGCTGAGCGTGGCCAAGCCGGTGATTTCTACGTTCCACTCGTTTTGTGTGCGCGTGCTGCGGCGCGATATTGAGGCTTTGCGGATTGCTTCCACCGTGCCGGGACAACCGCCGATTGGGCTTACGAAAAATTTCGTGATCTACGACGAGAGCGATCAGCAGCAAGTGGTCAAGGGTGTCATGCGGCGGTTGGGCCTCGACGACAAGCAACTGACTCCGCGGACGGCGCTCGGCCGGATTTCCTGGGCCAAGAATCATATGCTCAATCCGCAGGAAATTTATCTGCAATCCGCGGATCCTAAGACCGAGCAGATCGCACACATTTTCGAGGAGTATCGCAAGGAACTGGTCAAGGCGAATGCCTTGGATTTCGACGACCTGTTGCTCGAAGCCATGCGTCTGCTCAAGTCGGTGGCGGCGGTGCGCGAATATTACAACCGGCGTTTTCAGTATTTATTGGTCGATGAATATCAGGATACGAACCGTCCGCAATACGAGCTGATGCGGCTGCTGGCGGGCTCCGGGCATAACGTGTGCGCGGTGGGCGACGAAGATCAGTCGATCTACTCCTGGCGCGGGGCCGATATTCGCAACATTCTGGAGTTTGAGGCGGACTTTCCGGAAGCGAAGATTGTGCGACTGGAAGAGAACTATCGCTCGACCCAAAACATTCTGGGCGCGGCGTCGTCTGTAGTTGCGAATAACGTGCGGCGCAAGGGCAAGAATTTGTGGACTTCGCGGCAAGGTGGCGCGAAGATCGGATATTACGAGGCTCCGGACGGCGAGAACGAGGCGCTGTTTGCGGCCGATACGATTCAACGCTACGTGCGGCAGGCGGGTGAGAACGGCGAAACGCCGCGCGCGGCCGTTCTTTACCGCACAAACTCGCAATCGCGGCTGTTCGAAGAGGCGATGCGCCGCTACCAGTTGAAGTATCACGTGGTGGGCGGCTTCTCGTTTTACGAGCGGGCTGAGATCAAAGATCTGATCTCGTATTTGAAGGTCATCCAGAATCCTGAGGATTCGGTTTCGTTGCTGCGCGTGATTAACACGCCGGTGCGCGGGATTGGCAAGACGACGATTGAGATACTCGAGCGGTTAGCGCTCGATACTGGCCTGTCAATGTGGGGCGCGGTGGGCGAAGCGATCACGCGGCAGTTATTGCCGGGGCGCGCGCTGGCGGCATTGAAGAGCTTCCGCGAGTTGATCGAGGATGGGCGCGCAATGCTGGCGGGAGCGTTCGTGGATCGCCTGCAGGAGACGACGGAGGTGGCTTCGAACGAGAAGGCTGAGGGGCTTCGCCCCGGCGGGCCGACGAATGCGTCCGCCCCTCGGCGGGAAGAGCAGGGCGCCACCGATTTCGATCCTGGCAACTTCAGTTTTGATTTTGCTGCCCATGATTCAGCAGAAGACGAAGACAATGGGACGAGCGAGGACGCCCTTGGCTCCGCCGACGGCCTGACCGACGCGAGGCTCGACGGGGTGCCCGAGGGCTTCCGTGCTCCGGGCGGGGCTGCCACCACCGCTGAGATTCTCAAATTCTTGATCGACCGTACTGGATACGTCGAACAACTGGAACAGGAAGACACGCCGGAAGCTTATTCGCGGATCGAAAACTTGCGCGAACTGGTGAACGCTGCCATGGACTCGCGCGATCGCGGGGAGACGCTTGATCAGTTCCTCGACCACGCCGCGTTGGTTAGCGATGCCGACCAGTACGACGAGCACGCCCAGATCACTCTGATGACGCTGCATGCGGCCAAGGGATTGGAGTTTCCTTTGGTGGTTCTGGCGGGAATGGAAGAAGGGTTGTTCCCGCATTCACGAACGATGCTTGAGCCGGATTCGATTGAGGAAGAACGACGGCTTTGCTATGTCGGCATGACGCGAGCCATGGACACGCTGATTTTGTCGCGCGCCGTGTATCGGCGGCGTTATGGGACGGACCTGCCCGAGGCGAGCGTGCCTTCGCGATTCTTGACAGAAGTTCCGCAGCAGTTGGTGGAGGAGTTGGGCGGATCGCGACGGCGGAGATCTTCGTCATCCTCCTCTTTGTCTGTCGGCTTTTCGCCGACAAGAATGCCCACGATCCGCCGAGAGCAGCGCGACGAATCGAACCACTACTCGTACGAGGACGAAGACCAGAGCGCTGCCTGGGACCCCTCGCGGGTGAAAGCCAAGCCGGCGACTCCGATCGCAAACTACAACTCCATCGGCAACATCGCCGAATTTTTTGCCTCACGCGGCAAGAAGTTCAATGTTCCGAAATTGCTGCCTGAGGAGCCCACTGGCAGGCGCGGATTCCGTCCCGGGCAGAAGGTCAAGCACCCGAAATATGGCGAAGGAACGGTGTATCAGCGCGAAGGGGATGGGGAAGACGCCAAGATTACGGTACAATTCCCTCGCTTCGGTTTGAAAAAGTTAGTGGAGAGGTACGCGCAGCTCGAAAAGGCCTGAGGATGTTTGGGGCTCTTGTATCTCGCGCTTCTTGATTGATGATGGCGGTATGGTTCGGTTTTTGCGACTTGGAACGGGAATGGTCTGCCCGTCATTTTGTGGCTGAAGAGAGGAATTCGAATATGGGGATCGCTGCAGAGCACACGCCATGTTGCACCTCCGCATGTTCCAAACTAAATCACAAGGAGTAATAACGCACTGATGGCAAATACGAAAAAGCTGACCAAAGAAGAACGCAAGAAAACCAAGCGAGCCGCCCGCAAGAAAACCAAAGCGGAAAAGCCGAAGAAGCCCCGCGATTACGCGCGCGGGTCGAAGAAGCGCAAGGTGAAGAAACTGGCACGCGGTCAGGCGAAGCGGTAATCCGCTAGCCCCGGACCGTGAGCAGTGCCGGGCATGGGCCCGCGCCCATGCCCGACTCCCGCTGTGAGGAGACGACGACTCTTGCCCCAATCATCCCTTGAGCCAGCGGCCGGTGTCACTCGTACTTCGAACACTCAGGCTTTCTGTTGCAAGTCCATCGACAAGCTGATCTCGGAAGCGGACGACCCGGCGCACCGGCTTAGCAAAACGCTCGGCCCCTGGTCGCTGACCGCGCTCGGCATTGGCGCCATCATTGGTTCGGGCATCTTCGTGCTTACGGGAACCGCGGCGGCTGGAGAATATTTCCAGGCGCCTTCGATCCTGCACGCACAGGCGCTCGACCTGATCGTAAATTTCCTGCGTACCGGCACCACGGCCGGAGCACTCATGCACGGACGTCCGCCGGCCGGGCCTTCGATCGCAATTTCGTTTTTCCTGGTGGCGATCGCCTGCAGTTTTGCCGGATTGTGCTATGCCGAACTCGCCTCGATGATTCCGATTGCCGGCAGTGCTTATACCTACTCCTACGCGACACTTGGCGAGATTTTCGCCTGGATCATCGGCTGGGATCTGATTCTCGAATATGTGGTCAGCAACGTTGCCGTGGCGGTGGGCTTTGCCGGTTATACGAAAGCACAACTGGCGGCGTTCGGCCTCAACCTGCCCGATAAATGGGCGAGCCCCGTATGGGCTGGCGGGCAGTGGACGGGCGCCTACTTCAATCTCCCGGGATTCCTGATCGTCTTCGTACTGACGCTGCTGCTGGTGCGCGGCGTGAAGGAATCGGCCGAGACCAATAACGTCATGGTCGCAATCAAGATCGGCGCCATCCTCACTTTTTTGGTCGTCGGCGGAATGCTGGTAAAGCCCGCGAACTGGACTCCATTCGCGCCCTCGGGTTTTGCCGGAATCGTCACCGGGGGTGCGATTGTTTTCTTCACCTACATTGGATTCGATTCGGTCTCGACCGCGGCCGAAGAATCGCGTAATCCGCAAAAGGATTTGCCCTTCGGCATCATCATGTCGCTGATTGTCTGCACTCTGCTATACGTCGGCGTCGCCTTGGTACTGCTCGGCATGATGAAGTACACGACGTTCGTCTCCGGAGAAGCTGCCGACGCTCCAGTTGCCTATGCCATGAAGTATCTGGGCGTGCATCCTTTCTTCCGGTCCGTGATCGTGATTGGGGCGCTCACGGGGATGATCTCTTCGTTGCTGGTGTTCCAGTACGGACAGGCACGAATTTGGTATGCCATGTCGCGCGACGGCTTGTTGCCGAAGCTGTTTTCCGCCGTGCACCCGAAATACAAGACGCCGTACTGGTCCACCTGGATCGCCTGCTTTGCAGTCGGAATTCCCGCCGGGCTCGTGGATATCGGCGATGCCGCCGACCTCGCCAATATTGGAACGCTGTTTGCGTTCGTGCTGGTTTCGCTCGGAGTCATTCTTCTCCGACGTCATCAGCCCGATCGCAAACGCGCGTTCCGCGTGCCCTTTGTGCCGTGGTTCCCGCTGATCTCAGTGGTACTGTGTGGCGGGCTGATGTTGGGGCTGACGCTGATTACGTGGCTGCGCTTTGTGATCTGGCTGGCGCTTGGACTGGTGATTTACATCTTCTACAGTCGGCACCATAGCGAGTTCTGCAGGGGGAACAAAAGCGGGTAATCGCATTTTGGGTGGTGACGGGCCCTGCCTTCAAGCGGCGAGGCCAAACCCGCCACCGCGACGGCTTAATCCTTTAGAATCGCTCTATGCCTTCGGAGCCCTCCAGCTTCGTGGTCTCGCTACCCAAGGCCGAACTTCATCTGCACCTGGAAGGATCGATCGAGCCTGCCACCTTGCTCGAACTGCGTCAGCGTCACGGGATGGAGGGCGCGTCGCTCGCCGAGGTCGAGCAACTCTACAACTACAAAGACTTCGCCGGCTTCCTCGGGGCTTTTAAGGATGTCACCGGACATCTGCGCACTCCGGAAGACTACGAACTGATCGCTTACCGGCTGATGGAACGGCTGAAAGCGCAGAACGTTCTGCATGCGGAAGTTATCGTTTCAGCCGGCGTCTGCCTCTGGCGCAAGCAGGATTTCTCTTCGATTTTCGAGGGTCTCGAACGTGGCCGCCAGCGCGGAGAGAAAGACTTTGGCATTTCTCTGTTGTGGATCTTCGATGCCATCCGGCAGTTCGGCGCGGAGAAGGCGCAGAGCGTGCTTGATCTCGCGATCCAGTTTCGCGATCGCAACGTGGTCGCCTTCGGTATTGGCGGAGACGAGCGCGCCGGACCGCCGGAGTGGTTCGCCGGAGTTTGCCCGCGCGCCGCCGAACACGGTCTTCATCTCACGGCGCACGCCGGCGAGAGCGCCGGGCCGGAATCCATTTGGGGTGCGCTGAATCTCAAGGCGGAACGCATCGGCCACGGGCTTACTGCCGGACAGGATCCGGAATTGATCGAAGAGCTGACTGAACGGCAGGTTCCGATTGAAATCTGCGTGACCAGTAATCTGCGGACGGGCTGCTGCGCCGAACTCGCACAGCATCCGGTACGCCGCTATTTTGATCAGGGACTGATGCTCACCTTGAACAGCGACGATCCCGCCATGTTTCGGACCTCGCTGGTCGAAGAGTACGGTCTGGTGCAGGAGACATTCAGCTTCACCGACGAACACCTGCGCGAGTTGGCGCGCAATTCGTTTGAAGCGTCATTTCTGCCGCCGGAAAAGAAAATCGAGTTTCTGAATTTGTTGGACTCCGCGGCCACGCGGGCGTAACAGGGCGGAGCAACGGGCAGCGCACGCGTCCCGCTCATGCGTCCAGGGCGATCGCGGCCAGGCGGCAACGCCCGGCGCTCCAGTGAACCGGCTCACCTATAATGACTGCCTATGAAACTTGAAGACAAGATTGCCGAACTGAAAAGACGACACCAGTTGGCGCTCGAGGGCGGTGGCGAGCGGCGGCGCGGGCGACAGCATCAAGAGGGCAAGATGTCGGCGCGCGAGCGCATCGAATTTCTGCTCGACGAGGGTAGCTTTGAGGAGACCGACAAGCTGGTCACACACCGCTGCAACGACTTCGGCATGGCCGAGCAGAAGTATTACGGCGACGGTTTCATCACCGGCTACGGTCGCGTGGAAGGGCGCCTGGTTTTTGTTTTTGCGCAGGATTTCACCGTGTTCGGGGGCTCGCTCTCCGAATCGAACGCGGGAAAAATCGTGAAGATCATGGATCTGGCGGCCAAGATGGGAGCGCCGGTGATCGGACTGAATGATTCGGGCGGCGCGCGCATTCAGGAAGGCGTGATGTCGCTTGCCGGCTACGCCGACATTTTTTTGCGCAACACGCTTTATAGCGGCGTCGTCCCACAGATCTCGGCCATCATGGGCCCCTGCGCCGGGGGCGCCGTTTATTCGCCCGCGATCACCGATTTCATCCTGATGGTCGACCAGACTTCCTACATGTTTATCACCGGACCGGACGTGATCAAACTGGTAACTCATGAAGAAGTCAGCAAAGATCAGCTTGGCGGAGCTCACACGCATAACGAAACATCGGGCGTGGCTCATTTCCTGTGCCGCGACGATGCCGAGTGTTTGTCGATGGTGCGCGAACTGCTGAGTTTCATTCCGTCGAATAATTTGGATGACCCTCCGCGCAAGCATTGCACCGATCCGATCGATCGCGTGGACGAGAAGCTCGATCGTCTCATCCCTGATCAATCGAACGTTCCTTATGACATGAAAGACGTGATTCACACGGTGATTGACGACGGCTACTTTTTCGAAATTCATGAGCACTATGCCAAGAACATCGTCGTCGGATTTGCGCGGCTCAATGGGAAGCCGGTCGGGATCGTGGCGAATCAGCCGGCGATGCTGGCTGGGACGCTTGATATCAATGCGTCGGTGAAGGGCGCGCGCTTTGTTCGCTTCTGCGACTGCTTCAATATTCCGCTGGTGACTTTTGAAGACGTTCCTGGCTTTCTGCCGGGCACGCAGCAGGAGTATGGGGGAATTATCCGCCATGGCGCCAAATTGCTTTACGCGTTTGCGGAAGCTACCGTGCCGAAAGTGACCGTGATCACGCGCAAGGCTTACGGCGGCGCTTATTGCGTGATGTCTTCAAAGCACATCCGCACCGACGTAAACTACGCCTGGCCGAGCGCCGAAATCGCGGTGATGGGACCCGAGGGCGCGGTCGATATTGTCTACAAGCGCGAACTGGATGGCGCGGAAAATCGCGAAGTAGTTCGGCAACAGAAGATTGAAGAATTTCGCGAGCGGCTGGCGAATCCCTATGTGGCGGCGGATCGCGGGTTTGTGGATGCGGTCATCCAGCCGCGGGAAACTCGCAAGAGGCTGATTCAGGCGCTCGAGATGCTCGGGACGAAGCGGGATAAGAATCCGCCGAAGAAGCACGGGAATATTCCGCTGTAAATCGGTCGATGGTCATGAGTCTTTCGAAAAGCTACGAACCGTCCATCGCTTGATGGGCGCACCGAGGACGAAGGATCCGCAAACCGGTTCCTCGGCCGCCGCCTGAAAGGGTGGATTGCTTGGCTTCGGCGGCAGACCTCGGGAAGAGCTTGCGGATTTCGACGCTCGCGATCGGGTCATCCTAGCTTCGCGACGAGCCGCCGAGTTTGCTCGGCATGGACGCACGAATGCGTCCGCCCCTACGCGGACGCAATACAGGAAGCAGTGAAATCGCTCCAGTTTATTGTTCGATCGTCGCCGGCTCAGTTTAATGGCGCCGGTGTCACCCCCACGAATGACGTTCCGAGAAATTTACCATCGGCACCGAAGTTCCAGGTGAATATGGCAAGTCCGGCGCGTTGGCAGGCATGGCATCCGTTGATCAGGGGATAGCTCACCACAAACTGGGTGCCGCCATTTGCTCCGGCTTGCGCGTTGGGCCATATTTTCCCATCACGGTCTCCCGGCCACACATCGACCTTGGGAAATTGATTCTTCAGGTCCTGAAACTGGGGACTGTGCTCCATGGTTTTCCTGTCGAGCAACTTCAGATCCTCGACATCGACGATCGGTGGCCGTCCGTTCACCAGCACCAGGCCGTAGTTCGTGTTGGCGCGCAAGGGATACGTGATCCATGCGAAAGCAACCGGCCTCTGTGGCTGGAACCCGGTCATAATGCCAAACTGTCCGTGGCTTTGCTTATAGAGTTCGCGGGTGAAGGTCACGGCTGCGGTGGGAGCACCCGCTTTCGCCATCCGGCCGGTCAGGCATTCGAGGCTGCCGGAATCAGATGATTTGTAGCAGGAAGCGGGCGCGGTGGCTAAAAATTGCGGCGAGACCTGCCATACGGCCGACGCATCAATCTTTCGAACGGCGCCCTGCGATTGTGCCATCGCGCATCCAGCCAATAAAGCTAGCGCCTCCACCAGCCGGGTCGTGCGCATCAGTTATCCTCGCAGCCGACATTCTATAACTGTTATACCTCGCGGGCACTCCCGAATCGTCCTGACGATCGTTCTGACGGTTGCAGGTGTGAAGGATGGGACTCCGGTCGTTCCGGTTCTCAAACGTGTTTGCTACGCAAAGAACCGAGGGTGTTGCTTGGGTGGGGAGTTCGGGAAGGCCGTTCAGGTTCCGGAGTCGAGTGATTCTGACTTCGAGGCGGCAACCGAGCTTTGCCTTGGACGGGCCAGGCGCCCGTCCCCGCACAATCAGCAACTTGACTTTGGCTGAGCGCTGCTCAACCACAAATAGAGAGTCCCGAGGTGATGTTGATCTCATTCGTCTCGGCCAGTAGCTCGCGTTTAGACCCTTGCTGACCTTCTCCTACAACTCCCTTGCGGGTTCATTGCAGGCCGATCTTCGCTCGGGCTCCGGGCTCACCGCCAACCGGATAAATCAGTTCAACGCCTCGGGACTCTATCCTGCCTTCGACAGAGGCTCCTGTTCTCCTCGACCAGCGCTTAGCTATAGACCCTTGCTCGCCCTCCCAGACTCACCTCGCGGTTGTCTGGGTGACTTCGCTCGAGCCCCGGACGCTGCACCAACCGGAAAAACTTCAGAACGTGTCAAAGAACGATTATGGTTTTAACATATTTGTTTTTTGCGTCAACGAAATTCCTGCTCCTCTAACTTCTTATTCATCAATCGAGTGCAGCTCATGCACAGGCGGGTGATGCGGAAAGTGTGCAGTCGGCTCTGCGCTGCGCCACAATCGCCAGTATCCATGCGGTTTTTCGGGGATTCTTCGCGGTTGATTTCCGCGATCGCCCAACGGGCACTTCTGGCTGTGATTGTGCAAATCGACGTTTCATACGCATGAATGCTGGCTTTTCCCTGCTCGGATCACGTTCTCAGCCGGATACTTACTTCCTCGAAGCGCTATCTCTACAATCTCTTGGAGCAGGAACTCGCAAAGCATCAGCCTGGGCGGAAGATGACACCTGACCTGTTTACTCGCGCTGAATCGGCGGCGGCGTTTGTCCTTTCGCAGACCGGGCTGCGCCCGCGGATCGGGCTTGTTCTTGGCTCCGGCCTTGGATCCTTTGCCGACGGTATGACTGACGCGGTTCGCATTTCCTATGCCGAAATTCCGACATTTCCGCGTTCTACGGCGGTTGGACATGCGGGGCAACTGGTGATTGGCAAGTCCGGTGACGTCGCTGTGGCGGTGATGCAGGGACGGGTGCACCTTTACGAAGGCTATCCGGCCGCCGAGGTGGCTTTTCCTACGCGCGTGCTTGGGCGAGCGGGGGTCCGCGCTTTGATTCTGACCAACGCCGCTGGCGGAATTAACGTCGAGTATGGGCAGGGTGCGCTGGTGATCCTGCGCGATCACATTAATCTCCAAGGACAGAATTCGCTGATCGGAGCGAATGACGAGCGCTTCGGGCCGCGTTTTCCAGACATGAGTTACACCTACGCCAAGCGCTATCGCGAGATCGCGCTCGAGGAAGCGAAGAAGCTTTCGATTCCGCCGCGCGAGGGTGTCTATGCGGCACTGGCCGGGCCTAGTTATGAAACACCCGCGGAGATTCGATATCTGCGCTCAATCGGCGC
>Ga0302325_10002736_pt1 | contig 42421 bp, 43 predicted proteins | sample Palsa_T0_2_FD_201948 | JGI IMG/M metagenome (GOLD analysis project Ga0302325, IMG submission 201948) | Peat permafrost microbial communities from Stordalen Mire near Abisko, Sweden - Palsa_T0_2 | ecosystem: Environmental > Terrestrial > Soil > Palsa > Peat permafrost | place: Sweden: Abisko... | reverse complement strand
TGAACCTCCAAAAGCTCGGGATCCAGGAACTCGCAATCCCAAGAATCCCTGCTCAGCCGGACGACTCCGCGCCCCCGCTCAACCCGGGGGCGCGGGCCTTACTGCACGATCCGGGCTAGCCCAGCCTTCCCGCCGGTCCTCGCCGGGACCAGGCGTCTCAGCAGCAGTGTTGTGCCAGGTGGCCAACGGACGGTCGGCGGTCTTGGCCCGGGGGCCGATGACTCGGTCTGGCGAGGCGTTTACGTTGTCGAACGGTCGGCGCGCCGCTTATGGTGCTCCTGACTCACGGCACGAGACAACGCACGGAATCCGCTGGCGCGTGCGGCCTGAGCGAGAAGGAGTACCGATAGCTCCCCAGGGACGTGTAAATGGACGCTTCTCACCCCGTACGAACGGAGACCCGTGCGGATAAGGGTGGGGTGCGAGTTTGACTTCGACGCGGCGCTTCCCGTGCCGGCCGTCGTGCTCCTGCGCGCCCGCCCGGACGGCGGCGTGACGGTTGAACGCGAGACATGGCACCTGCAGCCCAGCGCGTCCTTCTCTGATCTCGTCGATGTGTACGGCAACTACGCCAGGCGCGTCGTGATCGGAGCGGGCAAGGCGAGCTTGCGTTACGACGCGGAGATCACGACGTCGGCCGCGCCGGACGAGGTCAACCCTGTTGCGGCGCAGCACCGGGTCGAGGATTTGCCTGGCGAGATCCTTATCTACACGCTGGCCAGTCGCTACTGCCTCTCCGACATACTGTCCGACGCGGCTCTGGGCCTGTTCGGGACGACTCCGGTGGGTTGGGATCGAGTGCAGGCCGTCTGCGACTGGGTGCATACTAATGTCCGTTTTGATTACGCTGCGGGCAGTCCTGACGCGACCTCGGTCGATGTCTTCGAGGGACGGGTGGGGGTCTGCCGGGATTTCGCCCACCTTGCAATCTCGTTCTGCCGAGCTTTGAACATTCCGGCGCGCTATGTGTTCGGATATCTCCCCGACATCGACGTGCCTCCCCCACCGGATGTGATGGACTTTTGCGCCTGGATGGAGGTCTACCTCGGTGGACGGTGGTGGACGTTTGACCCCCGCAACAACGCGAGCCGGATCGGGCGCGTAGTCATCGCGCGAGGACGCGACGCGATGGATGTGGCGATGGTGACGTCCTACGGCAAGCTGCTGCTGGAGCAGATGACGGTGTGGGCGGATGAGATCGTTCCCGCCACCGCGACCGCCGACGATCGGCTGCGGTAAGGCAACGCCGATGGCCCTCCGCTCGCAGCAAGAGCCGGGCGGACAGCCCGATGCGGACATCCTCCGGCGCAAACTTCGTGTGGCGGACCCCGAGCGGACTGTCTACGAGGTGCAGCAGCACTTCCGCTACCGCTACGCAGCGCCTATCTGCAAGCTCAGGCAGCGCCTGTTGGTGGTCCCGCGGCCGGTTCACGGCAACCAGCGCCTGCTCAGCCACAGCCTCGAGGTGAGTCAGCCCCGCTCGCGCAAACGGATTCGCGCCGACCGGTTCGGCAACGTCATCGTCGAGATCAGTATCCCCAAGGTCGAGGAGGCCATCGACTTCGACGTATCACTGACCGTGGAGCGGCTGACCGGGCAGGGACCACACCTCGAGGCTGTCACGACGCAAGCTCTCAACATCTACCTGCTGCCGTCGGCTCTCACCCGGCCGGACACGGCGCTGCGCGCTGTGGCCGCCAAGCTTGCCTCCAGCGGCGAAAGGGGCGCCAACCTTGCCGGCATCGTCGGCGGCTGGGTGTATCGGCGCATGAGCTACGGCTTTGACCGGACCGGCGTGCACACGACGGCCGGCCAGGCGCTCGCCGCGCGACACGGCGTCTGCCAGGACTACGCGCATTTGATGCTCGCGCTTTGCCGGCTGCTCGGCATCCCCGCACGGTATGTGTCCGGCCATCTCGTCGGCGAAGGCGGCACCCACGCGTGGGTCGAGGTGCTTCAACCCATACCCGGTCAGCGCGTCGAGATCTTCGCATGGGACCCCACCCATGACCGGCCGGCGGACCTCCGTTACCTCACCGTTGCAGTGGGCCGCGACTACCGCGACGTTGCGCCCGTCTCCGGCACCTACTGCGGGCCGTACGCAGGGTCGCTGTCGACCGCCCGCCGCGTGAGCGTGGCACGCGTGGAGCGCGGGATCGCCGCCTGACCTCGATTCCGCTCGCGAGCGCGCCCGTCCATACGCGAAGATCGCCGGCCCCAGATGGCTGGTTACCGCGTGGCTGTAGTCTGATGGTGGAGGGCTTCATGTGAGGTCGGCCCAGATCGGGCGGGCAGCACGATGTGACTTCCGAGGTTTTTCGTCAACCCCGGAGGTCGCGATGTCCGAGCCGGATCCTGTCGAAGGGCTGAAGCGCTTGGCGGCCGAGCTCAGGCTGAGCGACGCGCTGCTCAATGAGCTCGAGGCGCCGTCATGAGCGACGCTACGTGCGAGCACAGCGCTGACGCCGCAGGCTGGGTCCTCGGATCCCTCTCCCCCCAAGATGCCGAGCGGTTCGCAGCCCATCTGGAGGACTGCTCACGTTGTCGCGCGGAGGTCGCAAGGCTCACCGGATCTTGCGAGCAGCTCATCGAGGCGGTGCCGCAGCTAGCCCCGCCGCCTGAGTTACGCGAACGAGTGATGGCTTCCGTGCGCGCCGACGCCGCCCGCTCTGGTGCTGCCGGCACCGACCCGTCGGCCGAGCCAGTGCGGCGCGCCAGACGATCGGCCGTGCACCTCGGTCTGGTGCTCGCGACCCTCGCGACCCTCGCGACGCTGGCCGTCGCCATCGTCGTGTTGACGACACACAACGCTTCACAGGGCGGGATGCGGACCGTGGTCGGGAAAGTGGCGCCCACGGGTGGAGCGAGAGCCCGCGCTGTCGTGCGGATCAGCTCACACGAGGCGACGCTGATTCTCACGCATCTCGCTGCACCGCCTTCCGGCCGGATCTACCAGGCATGGGTGGTCCGGCGCGGCTCAGCACCGACTGCGACCGGGGCGCGGTTCTCGGTTCCGCGCTCAGGCGACACACGTATCGCGTTGCCGCCGCTGCGCGACGTCACACAGGTGATCCTCACCGCCGAGCCCCCCTGCGGAAGCCCGGCGCCCACGCCACCCCCGGTGGTCGTCGTAGCACTCGGCGTTCATCGTTGAGCCGGGCCCCATTCGTTCCCGCGCTCGGTGACGGTCGAGCGGCACTCGTGCTGGCCCGGCGTCCTCCGGTTCCGCCCCGGGCGCGGGGCGAAGGGGATGGCCCGACGAGCGACCTTTGCACCATAGGGCCGCCTGGGTTTACGATTACGGGTATTCGTCTCGCGAACGTTCCCGGTCCCCGCTTTGAATCCACGAAGCGTCCACGACAAGCCTGAGACTCACGGCGATGTGCTCACTGCGATCTCCGACGGGATGGTCGCGCTACTGAAGGAGTTCTACGGGCGTGGACCGATGCGCACGAAGACCTACTACGAGGATGACTTGGTCGTTTGCGTGCTGCGCGGCGGCTTCTCGCGAGTCGAGCAGACGCTGCTCGAAGGCGGTCGTGGTGCAGCGGTCATCCAGCAGCGGATGGAGTTCCAGGAGCTGATGCGCGAGCGCTTCGAAGCAGTGATCGAGGGCGCGACCGGCAGGCTGGTGATCGGCTTCATGAGCGGCAACCAGCAGCATCCCGACATGATGTGCGAAGTGTTCATCCTCGCCCCGACCGATCTCGTCGACGAGCACGAGCTCCCCGATAGAGGCCCACCGTCGCCGGTGTGACCGAGGCGGCTCGCTCGAAAAAGGGGACGCACCCGTCGTGTTACGGTGGGGAGAACGATCATTGCGATCCGCTGGTGGTGCTGTATTTTGTCGAGTGGAGGGCATCCAGAGTGGGGTCGGTCCGGACCGGACCGGCAGCACGAACTGACTTCCGAGGTTCCTACTAGCCCCGGAGTTGCGTATGCCCCAGATAGCAGGTCTTCCCGCTTCGAGCCCCTACCTCGCGGACGAGGCTCCGCCCGGGTTCCGGTGCACCTGCAGAGGCATGGGTTTCCATTCGGTGTCCGTGCATGTTGCCGGCGAGTTGGACCTCGCCACCGCGGGTTTGCTCGAGCAGACGTTGCGCCGTGCGGAGGGTCGCGCACTGCTGGTCGTGCTGGATCTACGCGAGCTCACGTTCATGGACTCGGCCGGGCTCCATGTGATCGTCAACGCCAGCGTGCGCGCCAGGCAGGCAGGATGCCGGCTGGTGCTCGTGCGCGGCCCTTCCCAGGTCGACCGTCTCTTCGGACTGGTCGGAGCGGCAGATGTGCTGGAGATCAGCGATCTGGGGCCAGTCGAGGCGCCCTTGCAGGTTCTTGCACGGCTCCCGCGAGAAGATCACGCGGCGTGAACGCTGCCAGCGAACCAGCCGAGGGGTCAGAGCTGACGGCGGCGATCTCCGCGGCGATGCTGAAGCTCTACGCCGCGTTCTACGATCACGATCGAACGACCGCGAGCACCTACATCAACGACAACATCATTTTCTGTGTGCTCGAGAACGTGCTCACTGAACGCGAGGACGTTCTGGTCGCCGACGGCGCGCGGGAGGAGGTCATCGAGAGTCGAGTCGCATTCCAGACCGAGACCGAGGATGAGTTCACCGCCGAGATCGAGCGTCTGACTCATCGTCGCGTGGTCGCGTTCATGAGCGCGAACCAGACCACCCCCGGCATCGCCTGCGAGCTGTTCTTCCTCGACGCCGCCCCGCTGACGGCCCACATCGGAACCGGCGTCCAATGACCCGAGAGCTGGCGGCGATCCGCGACAGGGAGCTGATCGTCGAGGCGAGCGCCGGGAGCGTCGACGCGTTCGGCGAGCTTTACGATCGCTACGCGAATCGCGCCTATCGCCTCGCGTTGTCGGTCTGTCACGACGAGGGCCGCGCTCAGGACGCCGTGCACGACGCGTTCGTGTCGATGTGGCAGAACCGAGCGAGCTATGAGGCGCAACGAGGCACGGTCGCCACGTGGCTGCTCACGACGGTGCGCTACCGCGCGATCGACATCACACGCCTCAGCGGGAACCGCCCTACAAGGTGGGTGAGCGATGATCGTCTCGAGGATCGCCCGGCGCCTGATGACGTCTTCGAGGAGGCGTTGAGGAGCGATGAGGCGGAGCGACTGCGGGCCTCCCTAGCCCTGCTCCCCGTCACTCAGCAGGAGGTAATCATCCTCGCGTTCTACGGCCAGCTTAGTCACACCGAGATCGCCGTACACCTTGGCCTGCCGGAAGGGACGATCAAAGGCCGGATGAGACTCGGCCTGCAGAAGCTCAGGGCGAGCCTCGAGGCGGCCTGATGCTCGCGCGCGGGATCACCGCGGGCGTCATCGGCACCGCGCTGATGACAGCCTGGCAAGAGCTGGCGGCCAAGATCAGGTCCGCTTCGAAGGATGATGATCCGCCGCCGCCAGATCCGTCCGAGGATCCTTGGGAGGACGCTTCTGCCCCGGCGAAGGTAGCCAAGAGGATCAGCGAGGGCGCACTGCACAAGCAGGTCTCGCCGGAGCTCATACCGCTGCTGACCAACGCCATGCACTGGAGCTACGGCACCGGCTGGGGTGCCCTCTACGGGCTCGCCGCGGGCAGCGCACGCAGATCCCCCGGGCTCAAAGGCGGTGCCGCCTTCGGCACGATCGTCTGGGTGATGTCCTACGTCCAATTGGTCCCGATGGGGCTCTATGACCCGCCCTGGAAAACTCCGCCACAGGAGCTCGCGCTGGATCTCTCCTACCACCTCGCGTACGGCGTGGGCGTCGCCGGCGCCTACCGCCTCGTGACGCAGGGCCAACGACCAGGATGGTGCCGTGGTTGAAATTGTCACGGACCGACTGCGGCTGCGCCCATTTCAGGCCGACGACCTGTCGGCGTTGGTTGCATACCGCAGCGATCCCGAAGTCGCGCGCTATCAGTCATGGGACACGACATACTCGAGGCGCTTGCGGCGGTGATCACCAAGCTGTTCGACGAAGAAAGGCTTCATCGTGTCTACGCCCAGGCGGACGACCGCAACGGCGCTGTCCACCGACTCCTTGAACGTCTTCGCTTTCGCTGCGAAGCGCGCCTCGTCGAAGCCGACTGGTTCAAGGGCGAGTGGGCGACGTTACGGATCTTCGCCGTTCTGCGGCGCGAATGGGAGTCGGCATGACGGCAGTCGACTGCTCCATTGGACGAGCGAGTGCGGGCAGATTCGTCTCGACAGGGCCGGGAGCATGCGTATCGACACCCTGGCCCGCCGGCAGGGCGCTGTGCTGAGGCTGACATGCTGTCGGTATGTCGGAGGGCCTTCCCATCGATGTCGATGACGTTCCGCGCCACCGCTGGGAATACGGTGAGGTCGGTGCGACACGACGCCGGCTCGGGGCCGCGTCCGGCGCCGGACGACTGGGCATCGCCCTGATCGAGGTCGACCCGGGCAAACGCTCCACACCGCCGCACAGCCACGCGGACGAGGACGAGGTGTTCCTCGTCTTGGCGGGCCGAGGGCTGAGCTATCAGACCTCGGCGCCGGAGGACGTTCGCACCTACGAGATCGGCGTCGACGACCTGCTCTGGCATCCGGCCAACGGAGATGCGCACACGCTGATCGCCGGCGAGGACGGTCTCACGGTGCTCGTGGTTGCTGAGGGTTCGCGCACGAACATCACCTATCTGCCACGCAGCAGGCAGTTCTGGCTCGGTCCCGCGTGGTTGCCGGCGGACAGCGCGCATCCCTTCGTCGCCGATGCTGAGCTCGGTCCGTTGGAGCTGCCCGAGCCGACTCGGGAACGACCGGCGACCATCCGCAATCTGACCGAGCTCCCGCTCCGGGAAGGACGTGACGGGCGCCTGGCGTACGCCACGCGCGACGCGCGCGACATGGGCTCGAACAAGCTCGTACTCGCGCAGGATGAGATGCCGCCCGACACGCATAACACCGATCTGCACTTCCACTCAGCGCGTGAAGAGGCGTGGTTCGTGCGCAACGGCAGCGGGATCGCGCGCCTCGGTGAGGACGCGCACCCGCTGCGCGCGGGGTCGTTCTGGCTCTGCCGCGAGAACCGGGGCGTCGGCCACCGGATCGAGGTCGGCGGCGGCGGAATGCAACTCGTGACGATGGGCGATCTGATTCCTGGCGACGTCTGCGTGTACCCCGAGAAGCGGACGTTCAAGCCGGCCCGCGGCCTCGAACTCCCCTACTGACCCGCACTCCCAACGGGGACCCCGATCAGCCGACGGGTGCACCCCGCATCGATCTCCTGCTGATCTGAGGGGTTATGTATCAACACTGCGATTAGCGCCAACGAGCTCAGACGCGTTCGCAAGGAACCGATTCTGTGCGTCTTGGTAGGCGTTGAGCTTCTCAGCAAGAGCTGGCCCTTCGTTCCACTTGAAATACGCGTAGATGTCTGTGACTGCGCGCACGCAAAGCTGCGCGGCTCGATGAACCGGGTGCTCAGGACCAAGTCGAACAGCGATCCTCGCTTGCTGCTGGGACACACTCTGCACGGCTACGCGCATCCGCTCAACCTGGATCGAGAATCGCTCGCCACCCTCCGTTGCATCGTCTCGGGTTGGCATCGCAGCCCGCGCATCCTGAAGCGCGACGGCGGCGGCATCAAGAACTGAGCGGAGTTCATCGAGGCGTGCCGTGGTCACGGTCCGCCGGTCCCGTCGATCCGCAGCCCACACGGTCGTCACCGTCGTGCCTAAAGCGACCAGCGAGGTCGCGATAACACTAATTTCGCCGATGGAGATAGAACGCGAGTATGGGGGAAGCGGCGGATGGCTGGGCGCGACGCAGCCAGCCCTCGGGCACGGTCTCGCGGGCTGCGTACCCTCGCGAGATCAGCGCTCGTCTCACAGTCACTGCCCCGCAGTCGAACCAGCGCAGCGGTCCGTCTCGCCGGTGCCTGCTAGTCGAGCCTTGCGGTGAGCTTCTTCGGCGCGAGGACCCGGTAGCTCTCGGTCACGAGCTCACGGATCTCCTCCCAGTCCGTGTCGTCGGTGAGCAGCACCCCGATGCGATCACGGCCAGCTCGCGAGGCGAAGAACGGGTGGCCGATGCGCAGCAACGCCTCACGTTCGTCTGGGTCGGCACGCAACACGAGCAGCGGGACGGGCCTGCCGGTCGAGCCCTCCACTGCCACGAGCAAACAGAACGACCTCCGGCGGATGTCGAACGAGTGCGCCGTCGATCTCGCTCTGATTAGTGAATAGTCGACCCGCACGGTCACCTCGGGCAGCGCCATGCAGACCGCGCGGACCCGCTCGACGATGTTCTCCGGAACCTCTACGGGCGCGCTCACACGAGCACCGCTGAACCAGCCCGCTGGACGATCGAACGCGAGCGCACGGCGACCTACCGGCGAAACGCGGCTCGGGTTGCGGCCGCGGTTGAGCTGAAGTATTCGGGTGGACGGATGAAGCCCCACTCGCGGAACCTCACGCCGGCGGTGACGGCACGTCGGTAGCCGAAGCAGACGAGGTACAGCGTCCGGATGTACATGACCGCCTCGAGCCGGTCGAGTTCGTCGTCGGTCGGCTCAACGTATAGGCGGTACGCGTTGACGGCGGCATCGATCCACTCCTGGTTCGGACGGCGCGGGTTCCACGAACCCGCGCCCCATATCAGGTAAGCGAAGTCGGCGAGACGCGGTCCTTGCCCGGACGCCTTCCAGTTGATCGCGACCGGCCCTCGTTCGCTCAGGACGGCGTGATCGGGGGCGTGGAGGAGATTTCCGTGGAGCAACCCCTCGGGAAGGCCGTGACCGTCGTCAGCCGAGCGCACCTTGTCCCTGAGCCGCTCGAATCGCTCGCGATCGGCGGCCGCGACCTTCGTATCCACGGCGTCGAGGAACAAAAGGGCGGCCAGCAGGTCCTGACGCGGCGTGCCCTCGCGGCTGGGGTCCTCGCCGCTCGCTCCACCCGGGCGGCTGACGGAGTCGTCGTACGGCAGCGCGTGCAGCCGTCCGAGCAGCTCTCCCATCATCGCGAACTTCGCGGCACCATCGGGGAGCTGGACGCCTTCGACGAACCGCGTCACGAGGACCGCGCTGCCATCGAAGTCAGATACTGCGTTCTCGACCGCCAGACGCTCCGCGGGATAGCCCTGCCGCTCCAGGAAACCCAAGATCGCGGCGTCGCCTTCGACGCCAACCCGCGGGCGACCAGGCGGGAACGCACGCGCAACCCAGGGCTCACCGTCGTTCCGGTCGATCCGGAAGACGTAGGTCTTGTGCACGCTCAGCTTCGTCGCAGCGACGGCGTCGATGCCGTAGCGATCCCGGAGATGTACGAGCAGTCGGTCGGCAGCGGGCTCGTGGTTCATGCGCGCACCGAGACCCTCGAGATCCGTCAGCGCCTCGGTGTAGCGCTGCCCCGTCTGCTCGGCGTGGCGCCGGACAACCTTCTTGAAGCTGGCGTCCTTGGTCATCGACAAGCCTCCCCTTGACACCCCCGTCCCCCAGTGACGCGGCGTTGGAAGATGGCCTGTGACATTGACGACCGCGAGGGCAAATCCCCTTCGCCGACAGAACCCCGACTGGGGCGGATGTTCCACAGCTCGGCGACCGGTCGCCGCCGTGAACACACTATTCCTGAGGCGCTCGGACTTTGTCAAGCACTACGACCGCTTTACCCACCGGGAGCTCCCGAGGTCGCCGCATGGGTGGCTGCGTGCTCGCTCGTTAGGGGGTTTGCGCCGTGGCGTTCCGAGTCTCGCCAACCAGATCGCTCGAAATCTGCCGGAGTCGCAAGGCGATGATCCGAAGCGGCGCCGTCTGCCAGGCGGCTTCGCTGCTTGACTCGCCCCACCCCGTGACCTGATATGTAGAGGCCGTGGTCAAGTGGGGATCGTTGATTTCTCGCATGTGCGTTGGTCGTTCGGGGTTGTGGTCGGCTGGGTGGGTGGCGGTCCGCGCCCAGGTCGCGTTGTCCTTCTCCTGGCCGTAGATCGTGATGCCGCGAGGAGCCTCGGCCGCGACCTTGAGCAGTAGCGAGCCAGACCCGCATGTCGGGTCGTAGACGGTTTGATCCTGGTTCGTCGACGGGCTGATGCCGACGATCTGGGCCATTACGCGCGACACCTCGGCGGGCGTGTAGAACTGGCCCTTCGACTTGCTGGACTCGGTGGCGAAGTGGCGCATCAGATACTCGTACGCGTCGCCGAGGAGGTCGTCGCCTTCAGCCCGGCTGCCGCGGAAGTCGAGGTCATTGAAGATCGTCACGAGCTTGCTGAGGCGGTCCTGCATTTCCTTGCCCCTGCCGAGCTTCTCCTCGTCGTTGAAGTCGGCCAGGTCAATGACGTTTTGCAGACCGTTCGCATCGGCAAGCCTGCCGATGATCTTGTTGATCCGGTCGCCGATCTCCTTATCGCCCTTCAGCTTGACCATCTCGTCGAACGACCCGCCGACTGGCACCTCGATCAAGCTGCTGGGATCCGACTTTGCCTTGTCCGTGACGTACTTGACGAATAGCAACGTGAGGATGTAGTCCTTGTACTGAGAGGCGTCCATGCCGCCTCTCAGCTCGTCGCAGCTCTGCCAGAGCGATCGATACAGGTCGGATTTCTTTAGAGCCATCTACCCTCCCGTCGAAGTCGTGAGCACGCTCTCAGACTACGGCGATCAGCGGCCGCCGGACAAGAGGATTGCCTAACCGCGCCGGCCGCGCCGGAAACCGACGGCCGGATCGAGGCCGCTTTGCGACGCAGGTGACGGTGCTGCGCCGCGAGCGGCGCGACTGAGACCACGATCGAGTGGTCAAGGGTCTCGTCCGGACGCTTCGCCCGATCCATGACAGCTTAGCCCTACTCGACCACCGTTGCCGGCGACCCAGCGGGATTCGACGCGGTTACTCCCGGCCGGGGTGCGCCCATCCAGGCCGCACCCCGGCCGGGAGTCTTTGCTTCTCTGAGACTGGAGATCTTGAGTGTGCGGATCAGGATCTTCTTTGGCCCAATCCGGGGCGGTCCGTGAGACCCGCGCTGATCAACGAGGAGGCGAGCGTTTGACGCGTGTCCGCACGGCACCGCATCGACGGCCGCTAGCGGCCGCGCTGGCGGCCAGGCTAAGACCTGGGCTTCTGCTAGCTCTCGCCAGCGACGAGCGCACACGACACAGCCGTACGTCCGAAGGGGGTCGCGGGCAGCTGCGATCGCCTGCTCCGTCTGCTCGCCGGTGAAGACCGGCCGGCACGTCGCCAGGGACGCCTTCGGCCCTTCCGACAAGAGCATCAGAACGGTGGGTGGGGTACGTTCCGTTCCATCCAAGGCGGCAGCTAAAAGCAGGAGCCGTCCGACGACGGGCGAACCCGACGAGTGGCAGTCAATGAAAAATGCCCGCAACCATGTGCGATCCGAACCATGGGCGATCCAGGACTCGAACCTGGGACCTCTTCCTTATCAGAGAAGCGCTCTAACCAACTGAGCTAATCGCCCGGGGCAGGCGATTCTAGCGGCGGCATCGGGGCAGCCGAGGGGGTCGCTCGGCGGACCGTCAGGGGCGGTGGACTGATACCGACGCGGCGGGCGAAGTCGAGTGCTTCCTCGAGCGAGGTGAAGCTGAGCGCGACGCGGTAGCCGGTCGCCGCGGGGGTCACGTCGACGGGCGCTCCGAGTGCGGCGCCGATCGCGTCGCCGATGCGCGTGACCGCGTCCTCTTGATCGGGGTGCAGCGTCGATCGGGTTCGGCGCGCCGACGGCCGGCGGGGATTGGTGGCGGCTGCACGGGCACGGTTCTCGAGCTCGCGCACGGACCAGCCGGCGGCGACCGCGTCGGCCGCCAGACGCCGGCGTGCGCCGTGATCCTCGGCGAGCAGGAGGGCGCGGCCGTGGCCTTCTGTGAGCTCCCGGCGCTCGATCAACGGGACGACGTCGTCGGGAAGGTCGAGCAGGCGGATCAGGTTGGAGACCGCTACTCGACTGCGGCCGACGCGTAGCCCGACTTCCTCGCGAGTGAGGTCGAGCTCCTCGACCAGGGCGGCACAGGCGCGCGCCGCGTCGATCGGGTTCAGGTCCTCGCGCGCCATGTTCTCGATCAGCGCCACCTCGAGCGAGGCCGCGTCGTCGTGGTGGCGCACGATCGCCGGAACCGTCGCGAGCCCTGCCAACTGGGCGGCTCGCCAGCGGCGCTCGCCCGCGATCAGCTCGTAGCGGCCCCCCGCAAGCGGGCGGACCAGCACCGGTTGGAGCACGCCGCGGAGCTTGATCGACGCTCCGAGGGCGACGAGCGAGCCTTCGTCGAAGCTACGGCGCGGCTGGTGGGGACTGGGCGCGATCAGCTCGATCGGTAGCTCGCGGAGCTCCTCGAGCTCGTCGCGAGGGGCGACGGAGAGGATCGCCGCGAGGCCGCGGCCCATCCCGCGCTGGCGATCAGCCACGGGCGGCCACCTCCTTCGCGAGCTCGAAGTAGGCGTCGGCGCCCGCGCAATGAGGATCGTGGTGGATGACCGGCTTGCCGTAGCTCGGTGCCTCGCCGATGCGAATGTTGCGCGGGATCACGGTCTCGAACATCAGTTCCGGGAAGTGCCGCCGGACCTCCCGCTCGACATCCTGCGCCAGCCGAGTGCGCGCGTCGTACATCGTCAGCAGCATCCCTGCCACGGTCAGCTTGGGGTTCAGGTCGCGCTGGACGAGCGAGAGCGTCTCGAGCATCGCCGCCAGGCCCTCGAGCGCGTAATACTCGGCTTGGACCGGGACGATCACGCGGTCGGCGGCGACCAGCGCATTGACCGTCAGCGGCCCAAGTGACGGCGGGCAGTCGATCAGTGTGAACGCATACCGCTCGCGGATCGGGTCCAGCGCCGCACGGAGCCTGCCCTCGGATCCGATGATCCTTGGCAGCTCGACGGTAGCGCCGGCAAGGTCAGCCCCTGACGGGGCTACGAACAGGTGTTCGATTCCGGTTGGGACGATAACGTCCTCCAGCGAAGCGGCCCCGGCCAGGACGTCATAGACCGTGAGCTCCGCGTCCTTGCGCAGACCGAGGCCCACTGTGGCGTTGGCCTGCGGATCGATGTCGATCAGGAGCGAGTCGTACCCCGCCTCGGCCACGCATGCGGCGAGATTCACGGCGGTCGTCGTCTTGCCGACCCCGCCCTTCTGATTCGTCACCGCATAGACCGTGCCCATGGTCCTGTGGAAGCTACCGAGCCGCGCGGTCGAACGGCGCCCGGGATCCCGGAGCGTCCAACCGCGAGGCGCCGGATCCCCTAGCGGCCGAGGGGACGCTTGAGCGCCATCCCGGAGCGCCGAGGGAAGCGCGCCGGCGTTGCCGTCACCTTTGACATCAGATGGAGGTATCGATGCTCGGCCCGCGGGTATGGATGCACCCGGAGCGGGGGGGCGGGCTCGAGGCCCAGCTCGGCGGCCGCGGCGGCACCGGCGGTCTCAGCCTCAGGGTCGCGCCGGCCGCGCCAGGCGACGAGGGCACCGCCGACCCTCAGCAGCGGTGCGGCGTATTCGACCACGACCGGAAGCGGCGCGAGCGCACGAGCGACGACCAGGTCGCACGTGCCCAGCCCCTCCGTCCAGTCCTCGACCCGGGCGTTGATTACCGTTACGCCGGTCGCGGATGTGACCGCTACGGCCCGCGCCAAGAATGCAGCCTTGTGTGCGTTCGCCTCGATCAGCGTCAACCGCGCCTCCGGAAGCGCGATCGCGAGCGGGAGCCCGGGGAAGCCGGCGCCCGACCCGAGGTCGGCGATCCGGCGGGCCTGGCTGACCTCCGGCAGCTTCAGCGCGACCAGCGAGTCCGCGACGTGGACGTCGACCGCAGCCGGCGCGTCACGGACGGCACTCGGGGCGTGCTCGTCATGCTCCAGCAGCTCTATCAGCGCCAGTAGTCTCGCCGCCGCCGCGGCGGGCAGTCGATACCGTCGCACCAAGCCGTCGATCGCGGCGACCGCGCCGTCCGGCGAGCTTCGGCCATCACCGCCGCCGCCCCCACGCTCCCGCCGTGCGCCAGCACCGCGCGCCCTCGCATCATCGGTGCCCCCCGCGGCCGGCACCTCACGCACCCGCGCGCGAGCGCACCCGGGCGATGTATCCCGCGTAACGCTCGCACATCTGCGCGAGCCGCTCCCAGGCGTAACCATCGAGCTCCGGAGTCAGTCCCTGTTCGAGCACCGGCAACACGTCCTCGACCAGTGCCGGTCCGCGCGCCATCCACTGGTAATAGGAGCGATCCCCATGGCTGTATGGCCCATACAGCCGCGTGCGCGGGAACAACGCGACCAGCCACCGAAACAGGGACTCGTGGCGGACGTGCATCCGCAGCGTGATCTGGGGCTGCTTGCCGTCTCCGCCGAACGAGCCTTCGCCGATCAGCAGGCCGACTACCAGCCCACGGTCAAACGGCGTGATCTCCGGTGGCTCCATTCCTGTTTCACCAGCAAGAAAAACGTGAAACGAACGCTATCTCGATCCCGCCCTGCCGGCTGGCCAAGCTGCGCGAGTTACTGAACCACTGGCGCGACCACGAGGTGGCGATCCGGCTCCTCGCCCTCGCTGTAAGTCTCGATGCCGGGCCGGTCACGCAGATACTCGTGAACGACCTTCCGCTCCAGCGCGCTCATCACCTCCAGCGCCACCGGACGCGAATCGCGCATTGCCAGCTCGACCGCTCGATCGGCGTCCGCCTGCAGCGCAAGCGCTCGCCGCTCACGATATCCCGACGCGTCGACTACCAGGCGCTTACGCGGGCTCGCGCCACGGAACGCCGCTCGATACGACAGGTGCTGGATCGCATCGATGGTCTGTCCGTGCCTGCCGATGAGAATGCCGAGGTCATCGCCGACGTACGCCGCGGTCAGCGTCTCACCGTCTTCGCGGATCTCAACCCGGGCTGGAACGCCCGCGGCTTCGGCGATCCGCTCGAGCAGCTCTCGCACCCGATCCGCAGGGCCTAACAGCGAGGCCTCCACGCTATCTCCTGCGTCCGGAGCGTTTCTTCTTCTTGCGCGGCGACGGCGGCGGTGGGCCGCCTCGGCCGCTTCGAGCGCCAGACGTCTCCGGAGCCGGCTCCGGACGTCGCCTCAGCAGCCCCGCCGCAGCAGCCTTCGCCGTCGTCATCGCAGGCTTCGGGGCCTCGGCGGCAGCCTTCCGGCCGCCACCGGACGGCTTTCGAAGGGGAGGCGAGGGCTTGTTCCCGCCGCCACCACCACCGCTGCCACCGCCACCAGAAGGCTTTCCCGGCGGCGGCGTCGGCTTGCTGGCACCGCCAGTTCCCGGCAGCCCGCCACCGCCCCCGGCGCCCTTCCCCGCCACCGCCACCGCCGCCCCCGGCGGAGGCCCGATCCAACGCCGCACGATCAGCTGCTGGCCCATCGTCCACAGGTTCGTGGTGATCCAGTAGAGGATCACGCCGGCCGGGAAGTTGATGAAGAAGATGACGAAGACGAGCGGCATGAACATCATGATCTTGCGCTGCGTCGGGTCCATCGCCGGCGATGACATCAAGAGGCTCGAGAGCAGCTGCGTGCCGACGTAGAGGACCATCAGCACGACCAGGACCGCGCCCGTGGCCTTGTTCGTCAGGTCGCCGATGAACAGGAACTGGGCGCCGTTGTGGACGCCGCAGGCAACGCTCGCCCCGGCGCCGTGGGCTGCCCGGGCCAGCGACTCGGTGTGCGGGCAGATATAACCGCGCAGATCCTTGCGCAGCAGGTAGTACAGCGAGATGAAGACCGGGAACTGCAACAGGAGGGGCAGGCACGACCCGAGCGGGTTGACCTTGTTCTCCTTGTAGAACTTCATGATCTCCTGGTTCAGGCGCTGCTTGTCGTCCTTGTACTTCGCCTGAAGCGCCTTCAACTCGGGCTGATGCGCCTGGAGTGCCTGCATCGAGCGGTACTGCTTGACCGTCAGCGGCACGAGGAAGGCTCGGATGACGATCGTCAGCAGCACGATCGACAGCCCCCAGCCGACGCCGATGCTGTTGTGGAAGAACTTCAGCACCACCTCGAACACGTTGATGAGGGGCTGCAGGATGTTCGCGATGGGGAGCATGGTCACGCGGTCGGGGCCTCTGTTCGCCGCGGCTCGAACAGCCGCTGGCGCTCGACGGGATCAAATCCTCCGTGGCTCCAGGGGTTGCATCGGAGCAGCCGCCAGCCCGCGAGGATCAACCCGCGGAGTATGCCGTAGTGGTGGATCGCCTGCGCAGCGTATTCGGAGCACGACGGGTAGTACTTGCAGTGCTGCCCCACCAACGGTGACAGCAGGCGCTGATAGAGCCTGATCGGAGCGATCGCCAGCGACCTCAGCGCTTTCACGCCGCGCCTCCGACGGCACGATCGATCAGCTCCAGCAGTGAGCGGCGGATTCCGGCCAGACCCTCACGTTCGGCCAGACCCCGAGCATCGGCCCTGGCCACCACCACGACGTCGCTCCCTGGCGGGAGCCGATCGCCGTCGAGCGCGAACGCCTCTCGGAGCAGGCGCTTGACTTGGTTGCGCTGCACAGCTCCGCCAACCTTGCGAGACACCGACAGTCCGAGGCGCGGCGTCACTGCATCCTCTGCGCGCGGGAACAGGTAGAGGACAAATTCACGGCCGCCATGAGAGCTTCCCTGCCGAAGGACCCGATCGAAGTCGGCGCTGCGCGACAGCCGACCCCGCTTCGGCCGAGGCGAGTTGCCCGGCCGACCTCGCATCAGACGGTCAGCCGCTTGCGCCCCTTCGCGCGACGGCGTTTGAGCGTCACGCGCCCCGCCCGCGTCTGCATTCGAGCACGGAATCCGTGCGTACGGGCGCGCTTGCGCTTCTTTGGCTGATAGGTGCGCTTCATTGGTCACGGTCCCGGTGGGGCAGTAACTCATTATAACCAGGCTCCCTCGGTCCACCTCTCGCGTGCATTCGAGCCGGCGCCGGCGCCCCGTCCCCGGCTCGAATGCGAGGCGACCAACCTCCAGGCACCTTTTTCTCGCGCTTTGCGTCAAGCCCTGTTTCGCGCCGTCCGAACGCCCTCTGACCGCTGGTATATTCGCCCGCCCGAGCGCCTTCCCCGGAGCTCCCCGCTGCCCTAGAAACCTCAATCCTCCTAAAAGGAGTGGCTTGGCGCTGCCAGCGCAATACGAGTCCCCGCGTGCCTGGCGCGAGATCCGCGACGAACTCCGCCGATCGGTCGGAGAGTCGATCTACGAGCTGTGGCTATCGCCCGTCGAGGCCCAGCAATCCGACGCCGACGTCCTCCTGCTCCGCGTCCCGCCCGAGACGCGTTCCTGGGTCGTCGAGCGCTACGGGCGCATCATCGAGGCTTGTGCGGCGCAAGTTCTTGGACCCAGCGTCCACATCAGGTTCGCCGGCGCGACCGAACCGGGGCAGCCGGCCCGCGCGCGCCACGCGCCGACCGCGCTCGAGAGCGTGATGAGCCAGCCGGACTTCAATCGTCGCTACAGCTTCCAGCAGTTCGTCATCGGCGACGCGAACCGACTCGCGCATGCGGCATCCCTCGCCGTCGCCGAGCTTCCCGGTCAGGCGTACAACCCCCTATTCCTCCACGCTCCCCCCGGACTCGGGAAGACACACCTTCTCCATGCGATCGCCAACTACGTACTCGAATTCGGGGGCGGTGCGACCGTCAGGTACACGACTGCCGAGTCATTCACCAACCACTTCATCTCGGCCCTCTCGTCTCACTCGATCGAGCAGTTCAAGCGCGCCTACCGAGATGCCGACGTACTCCTGATCGACGACGTCCAGTTCCTCGCCAGCAAGGCCAAGACCGAGGAGGAGTTCTTCTACACCTTCAATGCCCTGTACGAGACCGGACGCCAGCTCGTCCTCACATGCGATCGGCTTCCTCGCGATCTGGTGACGATCGAGGAGCGCCTCCGTGAGCGCTTCGAGTCGGGACTTGTCGCCGATATCAAGCCGCCGGACTTCGCGACCCGCGTGACGATCCTCCGCAAGCGCGCCGCCCTCGACCGCATCTGCCTCACAGAACAAGGCGTGCTCGAGTTGATCGCGACGCGCATCACTACGAACATCCGCCTGCTCGAGGGTGCGCTGATCCGTGTCGTCGCGGTCCATTCGCTGTCGGGCCGGCCGATCGACCTCGACCTCACCGGCGAGGTTCTCGACAGCCTGTTGCCCGCGCACCAGGCAGGTCCGCCGTCGATACCGGCGATCCAAGCAGCGGTGGCTGCGCACTTCGGCATCTCGGTCAGCACGCTCGTCTCCGCCAGCCGGACCGCGGCCGTCGCCTGGCCGCGTCAGGTGGCGATGCACCTCGCCCGACGCCTGACCGACGCCTCGCTCCCAGCCATCGGGCAGGCCTTCGGCGGCCGGAGTCATGCCACCGTCGTTCACGCCTGCCGGCGTGTCACGGATCAGCTTGCTGTTGACGAGAAGGCGGCGGCAGCGGTCGCGATCATCACAACTGCCATCCTCGAAGCCGTCGACCGCGCTGACTGACAGACTTGCCTGTCGCCCGCGAGCTCGAGGACTCCCTGCAACCTACGTCCGTCTCTCAGCTTCTCGACAGCACTTTTCGACACTATGACTGCTACCTGAGTTCTAAGAGGTATCCCATTTGAAAATCTCAATCGACCGCGATCGGCTGCTGACGCAGCTACAGACCGTGGCTCGGGTCGCTTCGTCGCGTACTGCGATCCAGGCGCTGTCCGGAATCCAGATCGTCGCGAACGCTGATGGCTGCGAGCTTCGTGCGACCGACACCGATGTCGGCCTACGTGTCCCGATCGAAGCAGACGTCCAGCGCGAGGGCATAATCGTTCTTCCAGGTCGGCTTCTGGTCGACGTCATTCGCGCGCTCCCAGCGCCAAGCGTCTCGCTTGAGCTGCGTCCGGCCGAGCAAGACGTCGAACTCGTCTCCGGCAACGCCACCTTCCACATCCGGACCCTGCGTGCGGAGGACTTCCCCCCGTTCTCGGAGCCCGACCGTGAGAACGTCGTCTCAGTTCCCGCCGATGCATTCGTGGCGACGGCGCTCAAGGTCGCCGGCTCGGCTTCGCGCGACGAGACGCGCCCGGTGCTCACGGGGATTCTCGTCTCGGCATCTGAGCGTGAGCTGCTGATGGTCGCTACCGACTCCTACCGCCTGAGCATCAAGGAGACGCAGCTGGCGACGCCCTTGGCGAAGGGCTTCGAGGTCAATGTGCCGGCTCGCGCGCTTCAGGAGCTCGCGCGGATCGCCGGACATGCGGAGGAGGAGGAGCTCCGTATCACCGTACGCCAGAATCAGATCCTGTTCGAGGTCGGGAAGGTCGTCCTCTCCTCGCGCCTGATCGACGGCCAATTCCCCAACTATCGACAGCTCGTGCCCGACACCTTCGAGCACGAGCTCAAGATGTCTGCGACGGAGATCGCCGACGTGGTGCGACGGGTCAGCCTGCTGGCGCAGAAGACCGCTCCGTTGCGGCTGGCGTTCAAGCCCGGCGAGCTGATGGTCTCATCTCAGACTCCCGATGTCGGCGAGGCCAGGGAGTCCATGCCGGTCGCATTCCAGGGGGAGCCGATCGAGATCGGATTCAACCCTGAGTTTCTCCGCGACGGGGTTGAGGCGATCGGCGAGGGTGATCTCCTGCTGAAGTTGATCAGTCCGCTCCGCCCAGGCTTGATCGAGGCTGCCGATGGCAGTGGCTTCCGCTACCTGATCATGCCGATACGCCTGAACGTGTAGCTCCGCGGTGTGATGCGCGTCGTGGGCCTCTCGATCCGTGACTTTCGCTGCTACGGCGCGGCCGAGGTTCCGATCGGCCCCGGCATCACGGTCGTCTGGGGCCCGAACGGGGCCGGGAAGACGAATCTGCTGGAAGGTCTCTACTTCGGTTGTACGGGCCGTTCCTGCCGGACGACAAACGAGCGCGAGGTCGTGCGGTTCGGTGCTGCCGCTGCACGGGTCGTGGTCAACCTGAGGACGAGTGACGGGTGCGCGCACGAGCTGGCGGTCGGCTTCGAACCGGGTCAGCCGAAGCGGATGCTGGCGGACGGAGCGCCGGTCGAGCGGTTGCTGGACATCGCCGAGCGCCCGCTCCTCAGCGTCTTCATGCCCGATCGCCTCGAGTTGGTCAAGGGCGCCCCTGGCGTTCGCCGCGCTCATCTGGATCAGGTGGTGGCCGCGCTGTGGCCTTCGCGGACCGTCGCGCGGCGGTCATACGCTCACGCCCTCGCGCAGCGGAATGCCTTGCTTACCCGAATCCGCTCGGGTCATGCCTCTCGAGAGACGTTGTCGGCCTGGAATCGGCAGCTGGCGGGTCACGGGCTCGCGCTGATGAATGACCGCGCCGAGGTAGTCCGTTGCGCCGGCGCTCCGTTCGCTCGCTACGCGGAGGCTCTCGGCCTCAGCGGAGCGCCGGCGATCGAGTACCGACCGCGGTCGAAGGCGAGCACCCCCGAGGAGCTCGCCGAGGAGCTGGCGGCGCGCGTCGACGGGGACCTCGAGCGGGGGTTCACCGGCCACGGGCCGCACCGTGACGAGCTGCTCTTGACCCGGGTCGGCCGTGAGCTGCGTTCCTACGGCTCGCAGGGTCAACAGCGCCTCGCGCTGCTCGCGCTCCTGCTCGCCGAGCGGGAGGTGATCTCGGCCGTGCGTCCGTTCCCTCCTGTGATGCTGCTCGACGATGTCATGAGCGAGCTCGATCACGGCCGCCGCCGTGCGCTGGTCGATGTGCTGCGCGCCGGCGCCGGGCAGGCGATCATCACCACTACCGATGCCGAGCACGTTCCCGGTGCGGACCGTGGGGATGTATCGCTGCTGGCGGTCTCAGAGGGTCGTCTCCTGCACGAGGTGGCCGCCGCGTGAGGCGACTCGCCCCGCGCCCGATCGGGCTCGCACTCGAAGGGCTGCGTGCGGAATGGGAGCCCGACACGCTGCTCGCCGTCGTGCAGCGCATCTGGCAGGCGACCGTGGGCGAGACGATCGCCGAGGCGGCACAGCCGACCGCCGAACGAGGTGGCGTCCTTACCGTCGCGTGCGTCGCGTCAGTCTGGGCGCAGGAGCTCGACTTGATGGCGCCGGCACTGCTCGAGCGGCTCAACGAAGCGCTCCCGGACGGCGGTCTGCGACGCCTCCGTTGCGTGGCTACGCCACATAATTGATCGAGGCGCGCGACGGCTTCCCTGGTGCCGGCATGGGGCGTGAACCGGGCTCTCGGGCCGGTCTGAGGCATAACCTGAGAACACCCTCCCGAGGGCAACTGCAAGGACCCGATTATTCGGCCAGTTTGCAGGCAATTCGTCGCGCTCCCGAGGGCCGGAACGAGGGGTCGGTGTGCTATTCTTCTGACTACTGACTTCGGACGCCCCGGCTCTCCGCCAACCGGCCGGATCCGGGGCTTCTCAATGTAATCGGAGGACCTTTGGCGAAGGACGACGGCGCCCCGCGGCGCCCTGAGGGCGAAAGCAGCTACGACGCAGAGGACATCACCGTCCTCGAGGGACTGCAAGCGGTACGCAAGCGCCCTGGCATGTACATCGGCTCGACCGGTCCGCGCGGCTTACATCACCTTGTATACGAGGTTGTCGATAACTCTGTTGACGAGGCTCTCGCGGGTCGTTGCGACGACGTGTCCGTCACGATTCACCCCGACAACTCGGTCACGGTCGCCGACAACGGCCGGGGCATCCCCGTGGCGATCATGGAGAAGGAGCAGCGCCCGGCGGCCGAGGTCGTGCTCACGGTCCTGCACGCCGGCGGCAAGTTCGGCGATGGCGGGGGCTACAAGGTCTCCGGCGGGCTGCACGGTGTCGGCGTCTCGGTCGTCAACGCGCTCTCCGAGCGCCTCGACCTCGACATCTCTCGCGACGGCTATCGCTGGACGCAGCGCTACGAGCGCGGCACGCCGATGACCCAGCTCACCCGCGGCGAGCCTACGACCAAGACAGGCACCACGATCACGTTCCTGCCCGACGCGGACATCTTCGAGACGCTCGAGTTCGATTTCACCACGCTCGAGCAGCGGATGCGCGAAACGGCATTCCTGACCGCCGGGTTCAGGATCACGATCGTCGACGAGCGAGGTGAAGGGCACCGCGCCGAGTTCCGCTACGAAGGCGGGATCGTCGACTTCGTCCACTACCTCAATGAGAACAAGGAGCCGATCCACAAGAAGGTGATCTCGCTCTCCGGGGACGGCGACGAAGGCGCCGTCGAGGTCGCGATGCAGTGGAACGGGTCCTACCAGGAGTCCGTGTTCTCGTTCGCGAACAACATCAACACGATCGAGGGCGGCTCGCACCTGTCGGGGTTCCGCTCGGCGCTCACGGGCGTGCTCAACCGGTACGCGTTCGACAAGGGGCTGCTCAAGAAGGACAAGGATCCCCCGCTCAGCGGGGAGGACGTCCGCGAGGGCCTCACGGCGGTGATCTCCGCCAAGCTCACCGATCCCCAGTTCGAAGGTCAGACGAAGACCAAGCTCGGCAATCCGGGCATGGCCGGCTTCGTGCAGACGATCGTCAATGCTCGCCTCGCCGAGTTCCTCGAGGAGAACCCGCGCGACGCGAGGGAGGTCATCACCAAGGCCGTCCAGGCGGCGCAGGCGCGCGCAGCCGCCCGCAAGGCGCGTGACCTGACGCGCCGCAAGTCCGCGCTCGAGAACTCGACGCTACCGGGGAAGCTCGCCGACTGCTCGGTCAAGGACCCCTCGCTCGCCGAGCTGTTCGTCGTCGAGGGTGACTCCGCCGGCGGCTCGGCCGTCAGCGCCCGCGACCGCAACACACAGGCGATCCTGCCCCTGCGAGGAAAGATCCTCAACGTTGAGAAGAGCCGCATCGACAAGGTGCTGGGAAACACCGAGATCCAGGCCTTGATAACGGCGATCGGCACCGGCGTGCGTGATGAGTTCGACCTGTCGAAGGCGCGCTACCACAAGGTTGTGTTGCTGACCGACGCGGACGTCGACGGAGCCCACATCCGCACGCTTGCGCTGACGCTGCTGTTCCGGGAGATGCAGCCGCTGATCGAAGCGGGCTACGTCTACATCGCCAAGCCGCCGCTCTACGCGCTGCGCCAAGGGCGTAAGCACCGCTACATCGAGCGCGAGTCAGAGCTCGAGGACATCCTGCTCGGTGACAAGCTCGAGAAGATCGAGGTGATCGACCGCGCGGGTAAGCAGTTCAAGCTGACGGACCCGCGCTGGAAGCGCTTCTCGCGCCTGCTCAAGCAGTACGAAGGCTGGGCGTCGGCGCTACGCACGGCGCACGGCCACGGCATCGTCGCGTTCATGCAGGAGGGCCAGTTGCTCGAGGCGCGGATCACCGATGCCGAGGGCCTGCTCCGGCACATCCGCAGCGCTCCGGCGAACGGTCAGCCGTACCGGACCGAGCTGCTGCTCGAGGATCCGGTCGAGATCGTCGTGCGGACGGTCGAGGCCAAGACCGGCCTCGCGAGCACTCACCGCGTGCGCCGCGCGGCGCTCGAGGCGACCGAGTACCAGCACCTCGCGAGAGTACATGCCGATATCGAGGCGCTGGCGGGGTCGCCGCCGTTCCAGGTGAAACTGGGAGATCAGGCCAGCGAGGCTGCGAACTTCGAGGCGCTCCGTGCCACGGTCCTCGCCGTCGCCCAGAAGGGTGTCGACTACGTGCGCTTCAAGGGGCTGGGTGAGATGGACGCCGATGAGCTTCGCGACACAACCATGGACCCCGCCTCACGCACGCTCGTCCAGGTCACGATGGAGGACGCTGCCTCCGCTGACCACGTGTTCTCGATGCTGATGGGTGACCAGGTGGAGCCGCGTCGTGCCTTCATCGAGGAGAACGCCCGCCTCGTTACTAACCTGGACGTGTAGGTCATGGCATCGGTTGACACCATCGGCGGCGGCAACATCGAGCCCCGCGGGCTCGAGGAGGAGATGCGCTCGGCGTATCTGGACTACGCGATGTCGGTCATTGTGGGGCGGGCCCTCCCCGACGTCCGCGACGGCCTGAAGCCCGTTCACCGTCGCGTCCTGTACGTCATGAACGAGTTGGGACTGCAGCCGAATCGTAAGCACGTCAAGTGCGCCCAGATCGTCGGCGAGGTGATGGGCAAGTACCACCCTCACGGTGACGCGTCGATCTACGACACCCTCGTGCGCCTGGCGCAGGACTTCTCGATGCGCTACCCGCTCGTCGACGGCCACGGCAACTTCGGGAACATCGATGGCTACGGAGCGGCTGCCATGAGATATACCGAGGCACGCCTCGACCGCCTGGCGACGGAGATGCTGCGTGACCTCGACGCCGACACGGTCGACTTCACCCCCACGTACGACGGCACGCGGCGTGAGCCGGTGGTACTGCCGTCGCGGTTCCCGAACCTGCTGATCAACGGCTCGTCGGGCATCGCCGTGGGCATGGCGACGAACATCCCTCCGCACAACCTCAGAGAGGTGATCAGCGCCACGATCGCCTACATCGACGATCCGGAGATCGACGTCGAGGGCCTGATGCAGTACATCAAGGGTCCCGACTTCCCCACCGCCGGCACGATTCTCGGCCGTGAGGGGATCCGCGACGCGTACGCCACCGGCCGCGGCCGGGTGCGGGTCCAGGCCAAGGCCCACATCGAGCCGATCGGCCAAGGCAAGGAGGCGATCATCGTCACCGAGCTCCCGTACCAGGTCCGCAAGGGCGGCGAGGGCGGGCTGGTCGTGAAGATCCGCGATCTCGTGATCGATAAGAAGCTGTCCGAGATCAGCGACCTGCGCGACGAATCCGACCGCCACGGGATGCGGCTGGTGATCGAGCTGAAGCGCGACGCGATCCCGAAGGTCGTGCTCAACAAGCTCTACAAGCACACGCCGATGCAGGCGACGTTCGGCGTCAACATGGTCGCGCTCGTCGACAACGTCCCGCGGACGCTGTCGCTGCGGGAGATGATCGGCCATTACGTCGATCACCAGCGCGAGGTCGTAATTCGCCGGACGCAGTTCGAGCTGCGCCGGGCCGAGGAGCGCGCGCACGTGCTGGAAGGCCTGCTCGTAGCGCTCGAGAACCTCGACGAGGTGATCGCCCTGATTCGCGCCTCGCGCGATCCCGAGGAGGCCCGCACGGGGCTCGTGGCGCGCTTCGGGCTGACCGTGGTGCAGGCACAGGCGATCCTCCAGCTGACCCTCAGCCGGCTCACGGCGCTCGAGGCCGACAAGGTCAAGCTGGAGCACGCCGACCTCGTCGAGCGCATCAAGGAGCTGCGCGAGATCCTCGGTGACGAGCAGCGGATCAACGACCTGATCAAGGAAGAGCTGTCCGAGATCCGCGACACCTACGGCGACGAGCGCCGGACCGAGATCACCCATGCGGAGGGCGAGATCGACATCGAGGACCTGATCGCCGATCAGCAGATGGTGATCTCGATCACCCACTCCGGCTACATCAAGTCGCTGCCGCTGTCCACTTATCGCCAGCAGCGCCGCGGCGGTGTCGGCGTGACCGGCATGGACATGAAGGACGACGACTACATCGAGCACCTGTTCGTCTCCTCGACCCACGACTACCTGCTGTTCTTCACCAACCGCGGCAAGGTCTACCGGCTCAAGGTCTACGAGCTGCCCGAGGCGTCGCGCACCGCCAAGGGCCGCGCGCTCGTGAACCTGCTGCCTCTGCGCGAGGGCGAGCGCGTTCAGTCGGTCCTCTCGACGCGCGACTTCACCGAGGGCAAGTACCTCGTGTTTGCGACCCGGGACGGGGTCGTCAAGAAGACCGAGTTCCTCGCTTACAACACGCCGATCAAGGCCGACGGCATCATCGCCATCAACATCCGCGACGACGACGAGTTGATCGCGGTCCGTCGCACGAGCGGAGACGACGACATCATCATGGTGTCGCGCTCGGGTCAGGCGGCCCGCTTCAGCGAGAGCCAGGTCCGCCCGATGGGCCGCGACACGAGCGGGATGCGAGGGATGAACGTCTCGCAGCAGGGGAACGCCCTGCTCGCGATGGATGTGGCCCGCGACGACCAAGAGCTGCTCGTCGTGACCGAGAACGGCTACGGCAAGCGCACGCCGATCCCCGATTATCCGGTCAAGGGCCGCGGGACGATGGGCGTCAGGACGATCCAGCTGACCGAGAACAAGGGCGCCCTCGCCGGCGCCCTCGTCGTCCGCGAGCACCAGGAGCTGGTCTTCATCTCCCAGAACGGCATGGTTCAGCGCACGTCGGTGCGCGGGATCAACCGCTACGGGCGCGCGTCGCAGGGAGTTCGCGTGATGAACATTCGCGACGACGACCAGGTCAGCGCGGTCGCGCTGATCGTCGACTCGGAGGCGACCGCGGCACCCGTAGCCGGCGACGAGCCCGTGATCCCCGAGGCCACTGAGGACGCCCCCGACGCCCCCGAGCCAGGGCCGGAGACCCCCGAGCCGGAGTAGCGCCTCGCGGTCGCGAGCGCCGATCTGACGCGCGTTGACACAGTCCGCCTCGCCGTTCGCTAATCTGCCACCTACCAGAGAAAGGAGGTGGTCCGCCATTGTCTGACAGTTCTTGTGGGACCCTGGAGGTGTCCGGCCGCTAGCCGGAGGCTGACCCCGCGTAGCGGAGTCCAGACCGAGACACCGTCGAGGCGGGTGCCGGGAGTTGTCCCTCCGGCAGCCAGCCAGTCTCGACCAGAGTCAGCCTGATGTGTTGCGAAGGGCGCCGTCTCGACGGCGCCCTTCGTCTTTGTGGAGCGACTTCGCGCTAGGTAGCGCTTTCGGCAGTGCGCGGCCGGCGCTAGGCCGCCAGGTACTGCCGCCACGCGGCGGGAATCGTCGGGCTCGCTACGTGGATGAACACGTGCGGGCTCGGCGTTCCGGGCGGCCGCTGCAGTCGCATACCGGCCTGGCGCGGCAGCGCGTTTCCCTTCCGCAGATTGCACGGGGCGCATGACGCGACGATGTTCTCCCAGCTTGACGCGCCGCCCTTGGAGCGCGGGATCACGTGATCGACGGTCAGGTTCGACCGCGCGCCGCAGTACTGGCAGGTCCAGTCGTCGCGCGCGAACACTGCCCGGCGGGTGATCTTGCGACGGTGCGTGTCGCGGGGCACGCGCACGTAGCTGACGAGCCGGATGACGACCGGGCGAGTGACGGATCGCGTCGCCGAGCGAAGCTCCCAGTCGCCGTGCTCGATCACCTCGGCCTTCTCTTTCAGCAGCAGCACAACTGCACGGCGCACGGTGCAGACGTTGATCGGCTCGTAGGTCGCGTTCAATACGAGCACCCGACCACCCTCACGCCCGCGCCGCTGGTGCTCTGAGAGCGGCACGGACCCCCCTGGCTCAGGTGGTACTGGCGAGGTCACGACGCCCGCAGTTTACCGGTAAAGGGGGCGCCTCGCGCCCTTGGCAGCTCGGGGCGCTCCGCGCCCTTCGGAGGTTCGCCCAGCGGCGAGGATCCCGCCTGGCGGCGAACATCCCGCGCTCCGCAATTGGCCTAGTTCTCGGGCCAGGCCGGGAAGGATCCGAGAACGCGCAGCGACTCGACATGCTTCCGCAATCCCGCTAGCGCCTCGGCCACGTGCGCCTCGGAGTCGCGTCCTTCGAGGTCGGCGAAGAACATGTACCGGCCGAGCCCCTGCCGGCGCGGACGCGACTCGATTCGCGTCAGGTTGACGTCGCGCGAGGACAACTCCGACAGGCAGCTGACGAGCCACCCGGGCGCCTCCGAACCAACGCCCCAGAACACGATCGCCGTCTTCCACGGGCCGAGCAACCGGTCCGTCTCTCCAGGCCCCCCCGGAGGTGCTCCGGTACGGGCCAGCCAGACGAAGCGGGTCTCGTTGTCGGCCACGTCCTCGACGCCGGCGCGGAGGACAACGCAACCGTAGCGCTCGGCTGCCGCCCGGTTGCCGAGCGCCGCCCACGGGCCGTCGTGCTCGGTGAGCATCCTGACCGCATCGGCCGTCGAAGTCGCCGCCAGCACCTGGGCGCCGGGGAGCCGCGTCCGGATGAAGCGGGCGCACTGCGCGTTGGCCTGAGGGTGCGAGAGCACGGTGTCGATCTCGGACAACTCGAGCACGCGCCGCGCGATCAGGCAATGCCGGATCGGATGCACGACCTCACCGACGATCGCTACGTCCTCGGTCTCCATCGCGAGCGAGTCGAGGGTCGCGTTGACCGAGCCCTCGAGCGAGTTCTCCATCGGCACCAGCGCCCGCTCGACGCGCCGATCGTGAACCGCCATCACGGTGTCGTAGATCGTCGGGCACGCGATCAGCTCCAGCTTTCGCCCGGCGGTCGCGGCGAGCAGGGCCTCCTGGGTGAACGTGCCCTCGGGCCCGAAGTAGCCGACGCGCATGAGGAGCTCGTCTCGCCGGCGTCGATTACGCCGACGGCGCCTCGGCGGCGTCGCCCTCGAGCGCGAGCCGGATCGCCTCGTCCTCTTCGGGCGAGAGCTCGAGCTCGGGCCGGCCGTTGCGTACCTGCTTGGCGTAGAGCCGGGACTGGTCTCGATGATGGATCGAAGAGAGCACCACCCCGGAGCGCGTGGCGTCGAGTAGCGCGATCGACGTCGACTGGCGCCCGGACATCTCGCCGTAGGCGTCGTAGCGAACCAGCGCTCGGTAGGCCACAGCTCCGTCGAGTCTGGTCTCGGCGACGCTCATGCGGCCATCCAGTCGCGCGGACGCGTCCTGTACGTAGGCGTGGAGAGCGTCGAACTTCCGCTCGAGCGCCGCCGCGTGCGCCGGCAGGTCCCGCCGCGTGTCGCCGAGGACCAGCCGCTGATCGGCTCGCAGGCGCCGCAGCTGGGCCGCCAGCGCCAGGCCCAGTCCGAGCCCGACGACGGCGACGCCCCCCGCCGCGAGCGCGACGATGCCTACGGTGCTGGTCAGATCGTGCACCGACAAAAGCATAGGGGGCACTGCTGCGCCGCGGGATGTCCGCCGACAAGCCCCGGGATGTTCGCCGCCAGGCGAACTCCCAAGGGCGGCGAAGCCGCCCCTTAGTCGAACGTGACCGGGAAGGTGAACGTGTTGTTGGCGACGTTCGTCTCGCCAGGCACCTTTTCGACGGTCACGACCACACTCGCAGACCCCGTCGGCGGCGTGCTCGGAAGCGTGATCGTGGGGGTGTAAATCTGGCCGGGAGACGTCGTGCCCACGACCTTCTTGGCGGTGATGGTGGTGCCCGAGGATGTGGTGACCGTTACCTGTACGGTGACGCCCGATTCGGTGTTGGTGCCGTCGTTGGTGAGATTCGCGGTGAACATCGGCGCCGAGCTCGTGGAGATCGTATTGCCGCCGCCAGTCGAGAGCGCGATCCCGCCGACACTGACGGAGTTCAGCTTGTGGCCGCACTGGTCCGCCGCCGGGCAGGCCGCTGCGCCGCTCGCTGAGGACGATGACGATGCGCCGATCGACTTCGCGATGTAGGTCGGCGTCAGCCAGCCGAGGTTGGTGAAGAAGCTCGTCGGTTGGATCGTTTGGCCGTCGGTCGTCCCGACCGAGATGCCGGCCGCGTGCAGCGCAGCAGCGATCTGCGTCGCCGTCTGCGTGGTGTAGACCACGTCTGAGGCGAGGAACTGCTGCATGTCGGCCGCGATCGAGTTGATCGCGGCCTGGTTGGTCTTGCTGAGCGCCCCTTGGATGTTCTTATCGGTGTCGGAGACGCCACTCTCTCGCAACGACAGGGTGAGCAGGAAGTTCTGTTGCGCGGTTTGCACCTGGCTCGGAACATTCAGGTTTCTCGCCTGCTGGAGCTGCGACTGGGCTGCGCTCGCATCCTGGTCGAGCTGTGTCTGGACGTCAGAGTTGCTGGCGGCGCCGGTGAGCTGCTTGAACAATTGCGTACCGGTCGCGTCCGACTGGCGGACCAGCGATGCGACGCTGCTGTTGTAGTCCTTCAGCGCGTTGTTGGTGGCGCTTACCTGGCAGCCGTGGATCCCGACGACCATCAGGATCAACACGACGACGATCGCCGCACCGGCTACCAGCCGGCGCACCATGATCGCCTGCTGGTCGGTGGGCGGGCGCCGCCCCGTCCCGGATGGCCTCCGCGCGCGCGGCGCCGACCGGGGCTCGTCCGTCTCGTCGAAGAACGACAAGGTTCGATAGCTCCTTAAAGGATTCCGAAAAACCCAGTATGACCGGGTATGCGGCCAGATTTGCAACCACGCAAGCGGTCATGCAAGCGCCGAACCGCAAATCGTGCGGGCTTGATCGAGCCACGAGTCCGGCGTGGTCCGTGACTCGGCAGGTGGCACAGAACCAGTCGCAGGGACCCGGCGGGTTATGTGGAAATGCCAATACGTGACTCGTAGCGACGCCAGAACGGTTGTCGGGGCGTCCGGCGTGCAGGGGCGGGATGACTCGCCTGGCGGGGAGCCTACGGGGGCCAAGCCCCGCGGTCAGGCTCCGATCGTGCTCGGCCGCTACCGCCTTCAGCGCCAGCTCGGCGCGGGTGCCTTCGGGACCGTGTGGATGGCCCGCGACGAGCGCTTGGAACGGGACGTCGCCGTCAAGATGGTGCCGCGTGAGCGGATCGTCGGCGGTCGGTTCGAACGCGAGGCACGCGCCGCGGCGAGGCTCGCCCATCCCGGCATCGTCACCCTCTACGAGGCGGGCACCGACAGCGACGGCGCGTACCTGGTCTCGGAGCTCGTCCGTGGCTCGACGCTGGCTGAGCTGCTTGACGCGGGGCGCCTGTCCGATCGCGAGATCATCGGCATCGGAATCGCCCTCTGCGACGCCCTGTCCCACGCCCATGCCGAGAATGTGGTGCACAGGGACGTGAAGCCCTCAAACGTCCTCGTGCCGGACAGTCCGTCGAATCCGGCCTCGGTCGCGAAGCTGACCGACTTCGGTGTCGCGCGGATCGTCGGCGGCGACACCCTGACGAGGCCCGGCGACGTTGTCGGCACAGCCGCGTATATGGCGCCCGAGCAGGCCGAGGGCCGCGATGCAGGAGCGCCCGCGGATCTGTATGCGCTGGCGCTTGTTCTTTACGAGGGGCTGACGGGCGTGAATCCGGTTCGCACCGGTACGGCCGCACAGAGGGCACGACGGCTCGGCGCTCACCTCCCGCCGCTGCGACGCCAGCGCCGCGACCTTCCACGTGAGCTCGGCCAGGCGATCGACCGGTCGTTGCGCCCGCGAGCGCGGGAGCGGGGCACCGTCGAGGAGCTGCGGCGCGCGCTCGCGACAGTGATCGATCGCACGTCGGACTCCGCGGGCGTGGTCGCGCCGATCTGGCGACCGACGCGCGCTGAGACGGTCGAGCCGTGGTCGGAGCTGGACACCCCGGCGCGCCCGGCCGCTGAGAGCGACGGCCTCACCAACGACCCGAGCCCCGCTGCCGAGCCGGAGCTCGTCGACGCCCGGACCGCGCGCTGGCCCGAACGCGGTCTCGCAGCGCTCGCGACCGCGGGACTCGTCGCGTGGTTGGTCGCGCGCCTGATACCCAGCTCGCCGGTGGCTCCGTTCGCTGTGGCCCTGCTCGCGGCGACGCTCGTCGCGGCACTGCCCCGCGTCGGCTGGTTCGTGGTTGTCTCAGGTGCCGCCACATGGCTCTCGATCGAGGGCCGGACCGGCGCGGGCGTCGTCGTCGTCCTCGGCGGGCTCCTGCCCCCGCTGCTCGGGCCGCGACGCGGCACCGCGTGGGCGCTGCCTGCCGGCGCGCTGGCGCTCGGCGCGGCCGGTCTTGCGGGCGCCTGGCCGGCGCTCGCCGCTCGCCGGCGAGGGGTCTGGGCCAGAGCGGCGCTCGGCGCAGCCGGGTGGACGTGGACCCTGCTCGGCACAGCGCTGAGTGGCGTCGATCTCTATTTGCAGGCCGCGCCAGGCTCGCCGCCGTCCAGCGAGTGGACGCGCTCTGCCGGCGACACCGTCCGCCGGGTGCTCGAGCCGCTGATCAGCTCCGGTGCGCTCGCGCCGGCGGTGGTGTGGGCGGGCGCCGCGGTGATCCTGCCGTGGATCGTCCGCGGCCGCTCACTGGCCGTCGATTTCGTGCTCGCGAGCGCGTGGGCATCCGGTCTCGTCGCCGCGACCTACGCCGCTCTGCGGGTTGCGCACGGCTCGCTCGCGAGAGCCCCGCTCCCCGACGCAGTGCTCGGCGGCGTGGCGGCATTCGCGATCGCGATCGCGCCCAGCGTCGTCCGCACGTGCCGCATGTCACGGGCTTCCGCAGGAGTTCCGTAGCATCCGACTGCCCGCAGGGGCATTCCGATGAGCGTGCTGAGAAGTCTCGAGAGCAAGATCGCCGGCCTCGTCGAAGGCACGTTCAGTCGTGCGTTTCGCTCTGAGGTGCGTCCGGTCGAGATCGCGCGCCGGCTCGCGCGGGAGATGGAAGAGCACAAGTCCTTCTCGGTCTCGCGGACCTATGTGCCCAACGAGTACATCGTCTACCTCTCGCGGCGCGATCGCGAGCGGTTCGCCGACTACGAGGAGGCGCTCGCCGCTGAGCTGGCCGGGTACCTGCTCGAGTTCGCGCGGCGCGAGCGGTTGGCGATGCTGTCGCGTCCGGTGATCGAGTTCGAGACCGACGACCGCCTCGGCCTCGGCGAGTTCGGAATCCAGACCCGTGTGGTGGCGCCTGCGGAGGACGTCGCGGACGTGGAGCCTGACCATCCGGGCGGCAGGACGATGATCCACAGCGCGTCCGAGCGCGTCTCTGAGCCGCTCCAGGAGCGCGCGCGCAGCACGTTCGCGACAGCGCTGCTGGTCGTCGACGGGAAGCGTCTCGTGGTCGGCCCCGCCGGCGCGACAGTTGGCCGCAGCCGTCAGTGCGACATCGTTTTGACGGACCCGAACGTCTCGCGCCAGCACGCGGAGCTGCGCCCGCGCGGCGGGTCGTGGGTGCTGAGCGACCTTGGCGCGACGAACGGCGTTGTCCTCAACGGTCGCCGCATCGATGGTCCTGAGGTGGTCCGGTCCGGCGACCGGATCGAGCTCGGAACCTGCACGTTGATCTTCGAGCTCGAATGATCGGCTCGGTCCAGCTCGCACCGGTCTCCGTCGCATTGAAGTTCGGCTTCCTCGCCGTGCTCTACCTGTTCCTGGTCTGGGTGGCGATCAGCTCGCTGCGGGACCTTCGGCGAGGCCGTGGCGGCGTGATCGACAGCGCTGTGCGGCAGTCGCCCGATGCGACCGGGATGTACCCGGCGGCGGCCGGGCTGGGAGACCTCGACGGAGACTTCGAGCCGCGGCTGCTCGTCGAGCGTGCGCTGGGCCACGAGCCCGGGATCGCCTACGACCTGCGCGGTGGCGCTACCCTCGGACGCGGCGAGGTCGAGATCAAGCTCGAGGATCCGTTTGCGTCCTCACGTCATGCCCGAATCACGTGCGCGGGCCACGTCGTCGTGATCGAGGATCTAGGCTCCACCAACGGCACGTATCTGAACGAAGAACCACTTACGGGGCCGCAGCCGCTTCACGAGGGTGACCAGATCCGGATCGGCGACAGCGAGTTCTCCTACCTTCAGTGATCACATGCTTCGAGCCGCTGACTGGATTCCACTCACACACACCGGACTGCAGCGCCGGGACAACGAGGATGCCGCGCTGGCCCAGCCTCCCGTGTTCGTCATCGCCGACGGGATGGGCGGAGCGCAGGCGGGAGAGGTCGCCTCGCGGATCGCGGTCGATGCGTTCGCCGGCGGGCTGCCAGAGCATGGCAGTCCCGAAGAGCGGCTCGCCGCGGTCGCGCTGACCGCGAACCGGCGAATCTACGAGCTCTCGCGGACGCAGAGCGAGCACGCCGGAATGGGCACCACGCTGACCGCAGCCTATCTGGGCGATGACGAACTCGCCCTCGCCCACGTCGGCGACAGCCGCGCGTACCTCTTCCGCGACGGCGAGCTCAGCCGTCTGACCGAAGACCACTCGCTGATGGCCGAGTTGATCAAGCGCGGGAAGCTCACCGAGGAGGAGGCCGCCGACCATCCCCAGCGTTCGATCATCACCCGGGCGCTGGGGCCTGAGCCCGAGGTTGACGTCGACACGCGGACCTATCCGGTTCAGGCCGGAGACGTCATCCTGCTTTGCAGCGATGGACTGACCTCGATGATCTCCGAGGCGCAGGTGGCGGAGATCCTGCGCACGGCCCCGAGCCTCGATCGAGCTGCGCAGGCGCTGATCGACGAAGCGAACCGCGCCGGTGGACGGGACAACATCACAGTGATCCTGTTTCGGCTCGAAGAGGTCGGGAGCGCCCTGGGGTCTGATCAGCCGACCGTCGTCGCGGTCCCAGTTCCTTCCGCGGGCCCGGCCGCGAATGCGACAGGCGTGGCGGTCGCCCCCCCGCCACCGGCCGTGGCTCGACCGAACACCGCCCGGCTGGCCCCGCTGGCGCGAACGCACGGCAGGCCCGCCGGCGGGGGTGCGCTCACGCCACCGGGCCGCCGCGGCCGCCGTTACAGCAGGACTGCGGCCGCGCTGCTCGCGACGGTGATCGTGCTCTTCCTGTTCGGCGGCGGCGGATGGCTGGCGACCCGCCAGCTCTACTTCATCGGCACCGACTCGCAGGGGTTCGTGACGATCTACCGGGGGCTGCCCTACGACCTGGTGGGTGGAGTTCGCCTGTACGAGGTCTTCTATGAATCCGGCGTGCCGGCGTCAACGCTCGCGGCCACCGAGCGGGCCCGACTGCTCAACCACGATCTCCGCTCTCAGAGCGACGCTCAGAACCTCGTGAACGACCTCGAGCTGGGGAAGGTGCAGCAATGATCGCGGAGAGGGCCGGGTGACCGCGCGCAACCGCGAGCTGATCGGACTGATCCCGGCCTCGCTGCTGGTTACCGCCGGCTTCGCGGGGGTGTTCATCCAGCGCGCGAACGCGCTGTCGAACATCTCCCTGACCTACGGCGCGATCTTCCTCGGGCTTTGCCTGGCGGGCCACATGGTGATCCGAGCGACGCTGCCCTACGCCGACCCCTACATGTTCCCGCTGGTGGCGCTGCTGTCGTCGTTCGGGATCGTGATGATCTACCGGATCGATGCGACGGACGCGCGCCAGCAGGCGCAGTGGTTCGTGCTGGGGCTGTTGCTGTTCGCCGCGACGATCATTGTGTTCCGGGACTACCGCAAGCTCGAGCACTACCGGTACCTGATCGTCGTGGTGTCGCTGATCCTGTTGGTGCTTCCGCGCGCTCCCGGCATCGGCTACGAGGCCAATGGCGCGTACCTCGGCATCCGGATCCCGGGCTTGTTCGTGTTCCAGCCGACCGAGTTCGCCAAGGTCGGCTTGGTGATCTTCCTCGCGAGCTACCTGCGCGACACGCGGCAGGTGCTGGTGCAGGGCGCGCGCCGGATCCTCGGGGTGACGGTCCCGCCGCTCAAGCATTTCGGGCCCGTGCTCGTGATCTGGGGCATCGCGATGTTGATCCTCATCTTGCTGCACGACGTCGGGTCTTCGCTGATGTTCTACGGCGCCCTGCTCGCCGTGCTCTACGTCGCGACCAACCGCCTCTCGTTCGTCGTCATCGGGCTGATCGCCTTCGGGCTCGGCGCGTGGTACATCGGGGCCCACGTCCCCCACATCAACGACCGCGTTCAGGAGTGGCTGCACCCGCTGAACGCGAACCTGTACTACGGGAAAGGACCAGATGGCTCCAGCGCCAGCAGCTATCAGCTCGCCAATTCGCTGTTCGCCCAGGCCGCCGGCGGGATGTTCGGCCAGGGCTTCGGCCAGGCGACGCTGACGATCCCAGGAACCCATCCCGTTGCATTCCTGCTCCCCGCGCCGAGCACGGACATGATCTACGCGGTCATCACCGACGAGCTCGGGCTGTTCGGCGCGTGCGCCGTCCTGATCGCCTATCTGATGCTGATCGCCCGCGGCTTCAAGACGGCGGTGCTCGCCCGAGACTCGTTCTCGACCCTGCTCGCGGCTGGCCTCAGCGCGGTGCTCGCCCTGCAGGTGTTCGTGATCGTCGGCGGCGTCACGCGCGTGATCCCCCTGACCGGGGTGACGCTGCCGTTCATCTCCTATGGCGGCTCGTCGATCATCGCGAACCTCGTCCTCCTCGCTCTGCTTCTGCTTGTCTCCGACCGCGCGAGGCGACCGGCGTGAATGCCCCGATCACACGGCTGTTCGGGGTGGTGATCGTGCTGTTTGCGCTCCTCATCGTGTGGACCTCGCGCTGGACCGTGTTCGAAGCGAACGCGCTCCGGAACAACCCGCTGAACAAGCGCACTCTGATCAGCGAGGAGAAGATCGACGAGGGCAAGATCCTCGCCGACGACGGCACGGTGCTGGCGCAATCTGTCTCGCACCCGGACCACACCTACACGCGTACCTATCCGACCGGGTCGCTGTTCTCGCAGGCCGTCGGCTACGCGATCACCGCCACCGGCCAGGACGCTGGGCTCGAGCTCGCGGACGGCCAATACCTGCGCGGCATCGATACAGGGATCAGCGCGATCATCGGTCAGCTCGGCGGCGCAACCCAGGTCGGCGACAACGTCTACACGACGCTCGATCCCAAGGCTCAGCGGCTCGCGCTCCAGTTACTCGCCGGCCGCGCGGGATCGGTCGTCGCGCTCGATCTGCATACCGGGGCGGTCAAGGTGATGGTCTCGCTGCCGAGCTACGACGACAACAACAATCCGAGCGCTCCGTGCGCCGCCCCGAGCTGCAGCCAGCTCAATGACGCGACCCAGTCCGAAGACGTGCCCGGTTCGACGTTCAAGATCGTCACCGCGGTAGCCGCGATCGACAGCGGCACGTTCACCTCGGATTCGGTGCTCGACGGGAAGTCCCCACTGATCGTCTCCGGCGTGCCGCTCGAGAACGACAGCAATACCAACTGGGGCCCGCAGAACCTGACCACCGCACTCGTCAACTCGATCAACACGATCTTCGCCCAGGTCGCTCAGCAGGTCGGGCGCGCGACTATGACCAGGTACATGAAGCGGTTCGGCTTCTACTCAAAGCCGCCGATCGACCTTCCCCCAGATGAGCTGATCGCGAGCCGGCCGTTCTCGAGCACCACCGGCCACGCGTTCGCTCCCGGGAGCCCGAACGAGGACATCGGGCGGATCGGGATCGGCCAGGGCGGCCTGCTCGTGACGCCGCTTCAGATGGCGATGGTCGCCGCCGCGGTCGGAGACAACGGCACGCTGATGGTGCCGCATCTAACCGACCATGTGGTCAACCCCGACGGCCAGACGATCCTGACCGTCAAGCCGATCATCTACAGCCAAGTGATGAAGGCCTCCACCGCCCAGGCGGTCGGGCTGATGATGCGCAAGGTGGTCGAGGAAGGCACCGGGCAGGCCGCCAACCTGGAGGGTGTCAGCGTCGCGGGCAAGACGGGCACAGCCTCAGTCGGCGCGACCGGGTCCAACCTGACCGAGCCCTGGTTCATCGGCTTCGCCCCCGCCGAGGACGCGCAGTTCGCGATCGCGGTCACGATCGACCGGACGCAAGGTGAATACGGCGGCACCGTTGCCGCCCCGATCGCGGCCGCGGTGCTCAAGACCCTCCTCTCCGAGCAGCATGGCTGAGCTCGAGCCCGGCACCCTCGTCGACGGCCGCTACCGGGTGATCTCCCGCCTCGGCTCGGGCGGCATGGCCGACGTCTTCCTTGCCGAGGATCAGCAGCTCGGGCGGAAGGTGGCGCTGAAGCTGCTCCACCGCCGCTTCGCCGAGGATCCGGGTTTCGTCGAGCGCTTCCGACGCGAGGCGCAGGCTGCCGCCGGGCTTCAGCATCCCAACGTCGTCAGCGTCTATGACCGCGGGTCACACGACGGCACCTACTACATCGCGATGGAGTACCTCCCCGGGCGGACGCTGAAACAGGTGATCCGCGACGAGGCGCCGCTCGATCCGGTCCGCGCGATCGACATCACGATCCAGATCCTGAAGGCGGCGCGCTTCGCTCATCGCCGGGGCGTGATCCACCGCGACCTCAAGCCACACAACGTGATGGTCGAGGACGACTCCGACCACATCAAGGTCACCGATTTCGGGATCGCGCGCGCCGGCGCGTCCGATATGACCGAGACCGGCTCGATCATGGGAACCGCTCAGTACCTGTCCCCCGAGCAGGCGCAGGGGCACGCGGTGAGCGCGCCGTCGGATCTCTACTCGATTGGCGTGGTCCTCTACGAGATGCTGACCGGACGGGTTCCGTTCGACGCCGAATCGGCGGTCACGATCGCGCTCAAGCACGTATCCGAGGCTCCGGTCCGGCTGAGCAGACTGAATCCGAACGTGCCACCCGAGCTCGAGCAGATCGTGCTCTGGACGCTGAACAAGGACCCTGCCGACCGTCCCGCCGACGCCGATCAGCTGATCGGCGCGCTGGAGCAGGCCAAGACCGCGATCGTCTCGGGCACCCTGGGCGAGCGGACGGCGTCATTCGTGGCTGTCGGCGGCTTCGCGGGCGTCCCTGCACCCACCGCCCCGACACGGGTCGCCCCGGCCCACGAACCGCCGCCGGCCTACGTCCCCGGGCCGCCGATCGACGCACCGCCGTCTGAGGCCACCGAGCCGCCGCGGTCGCGCGAGTCGGGCAGCGGGCGAGGCGCTTGGCTGTTGGTCCTACTCGCGGCGCTGCTGATCGGCGGCGGGGTGGCCGCGTATCTGCTGACGCGGCCCAAGCAGGTCCCGGTTCCGCTCGTTGTCAACCTTCAGGAGAACGTTGCGACCGCGAAGATCAGCAACGCGGGGCTGGGTTACAACGTGGTCACCGTCCCGAACGCCGCGGCGCTGGGGACGGTGGTCTCCCAGCTTCCGCTCGCCGGTGCCGAGGTCGATCAGCACTCGAGCGTCCGGCTCTCGATCTCGGGTGGGCCCGCCAACGTCGCCGTGCCGTCCGTCGTCGGGAAGACCAAGGCGGCGGCAGAGAAAGCGATCCGCAAAGCCGGCCTGACCGTAGGGGGCGAGCAGACGGAGTACTCGCCGACGGTTCCGATCAACGATGCCGTGAGCACGGATCCTCGCGCTCCTGCGTCGGTCGCCCCCGGCTACTCCGTGACCTTGTTCATCTCGCTCGGGCCGCCACCGGTAAAGATCCCAAATGTGGTCGGCGCGACGGCGGCCGGCGCCAAGAGCCAGCTCGGAGCGTTCACGGTCGTGACAACTCAGCAGACGAGCAATCAGACGCCGGGCACGGTGATCTCCCAGAGCAGGTCGGGGACGGCTCCGCCGGGTTCGCCGATCAACCTGGTGATCGCGCAGGCGCCGCCGATGGTCAAGGTTCCGACGGTGACCGGCGACACTCCCACCGTCGCGTCGAAGGCGCTGGGGAAGGCCGGTTTCGCCGTCACGAGCACGACCATGACCGTGACCGACCAAACCCAGAACGGGCTTGTCATCTCGGAGACGCCGAAGGGGGCGTCCCAGGCGAAGAAGGGCGCGACCGTCACGATCGTCGTCGGCAAGTACACGGCCCCGACGACGACGACCACCACCCCGACCACCCCGACCACCCCGATCACGACCACGACCTGATGATGCCGTTGCGTGTGGCGGTCCTCGGCGGCGGCCGCTCGTCCGAGCACGAGGTGTCCCTCGCCTCGGCGGGCTCGGTGCGCGCCGGCCTCGAGCGCGCCGGCCACAGCGTGGTGGCGATCGAGATCGGGCGCGATGGTGTCTGGCGGCGCGACGGCCGCGGGATCGCGTTCGAGACGGGGGGCGCGTTCGAGCGGGGGGGCGGATTCGAGCGGGGGGGCGGATTCGAGCAGGCGGACGTGGTGTTCCCGGTGCTACACGGACCGTTCGGAGAGGACGGAACCGTCCAGGGGCTACTCGAATGCATCGACGTGCCGTACGTGGGGGCGGGCGTGCTCGCGTCTGCGCTATGCATGAACAAGGTGCTGTTCAAGGATCTGATGGCGCATGCAGGGGTACCTCAGGTCGAGTACCGGGGCGTGACCGCCGAGCACTACGCGTCCGATCCGGCCACGGTCCTCGCCCGCGTCGCGGGGCTCGGCCTGCCAGTCTTCGTCAAGCCGGCTCGGCTCGGCTCGTCGGTCGGCATCGTCCGCGTCGCCGACGCCGGTCAGCTTCCGGCGGCACTCGACACCGCGTTCGAGCACGATCCGCTGGCGATCGTCGAGGCGGCCTCGACCGGGCTCGAGGTCGAGTGCTCGGTGCTCGGCAACACCGATCCGGTCGCGTCGGACCCGGGCGAGGTACTGCTGGGCTCCGGGGAAGCCGGCTGGTACGACTACGAAGCCAAGTACTCCCCCGGCGGGATGGAGCTGATCGTGCCGGCCCGGCTCCCGGCGCACGTGCTCGCGCGGATCCGCGAGCTCGCTGTCGACACGTTCCGGCGCGTGGAGTGCTCGGGCCTGGCCCGCGTCGACTTCTTCGTCGAGGGCGAGGACGTGCTCGTGAACGAGCTCAACACGATGCCCGGATTCACCGAGACGAGCGTCTTCGCGCGGTTGTTCGAAGCGAGCGGGATCGCGTACCCGGAGCTGCTCGATCGACTCGTCGCACTCGCGCTCGAGCGCCACGCCGAGGAGAGCCGCTACCGGCGTTGACGGGAGCCCGTAGCCTGACGGCGCCGGCTATTTGTACAGCGCCAGCTTGAGCCCGACGTACTCCCCGCCCGAGGGGAGCTTGGTGATCCAGACGAGCCAGTAGCGGTGCGCGGCGCCGCCCGTGCTGAGCGGGATGTTCTGGTTGTTCTGGATGTCGGTCGCACTCGCGACCTTCGTCCAGTTGCCAGGCCAGGCGGTCGCCGAGGGGGACGTGTCGCTGACGTAGATCTGCCCGTTCCAGCCCGGGGTGCTCGTGAGGATCTTGATGAAGCGCCCCGTCGTCTGCGGGGCGGCGTCGATGTAGATCCCGACGCCTGCCTCAAGCAGGACGTGGCTGTAATAGTTCACCGTCGTCCACTCGTCGTTCGGATCGTTGTCGATCGCGTAACCGGCCTCGTTCGGGTTCTGTGGCGTCGTCCCAAGCGGATTGAAGGCGTGCGCGCAGGTCTGGCAGAGCTGGACCTGGCTCGGGGCCGACGGCGGCGGGGCCTGCGCCAGGGACCCCGTCCCGTGATGCGCGCGGGTTGTCAGCCACACCCCTCCGGCGGCGACGAGCGCTACCGCCGCCAGCACCAGCAGCACCGTGAGGCCTGGCCGTCGCACCCGCAGCGGGATCCGGCGCTTGGTCTTGGTTGGCAGCGTTTTCAGTACCGCGGTGACCTCGCCGGTGGCGCTACCCGCGCGCGCGGTCTCGATCGCCAGCACGTCCTCGAGGTCGGCGATCAGCTCGGCGTCGTCGGCGTAGCGATCCTCGACCCGCTTCGCGGTCGCGCGATCGATCACGGCGGCGAGCGCGGCGGAGACCTCGGGGCGCTTGGTCTGAACATCGGGTAGCGCCTCGCGGACGTGCTTCATCGCCACCGCAACCTGGTTCTCGCCCTTGAACGGGACCTCCCCGGTCAGCATCTCGTACAGCACGATGCCAAGCGAGTAGAGGTCCGACTGGCCGGTGACGTGGTGTCCGAGCGCCTGCTCGGGCGCGACGTAGTCGGTAGTCCCGAGCACACGGCCGTCCGCCGTCAGTCCGTCTTCCTCGAGCGTCCGCGCGATGCCGAAATCGGTGACCTTCGCCGTGCCCTCTTCGTCGATCAGGACGTTCTGCGGCTTCACGTCCCGATGCACGATGTGCCGCGCGTGCGCCGCGCCGAGCGCGCGACCGATCTCGACCGCGTAGGCGATCGACTCGGCGATCGCAAGCCTCCCGTGGCGGCGGATCCGCTCCTTGAGCGTCTCACCTTCGACGTACTCGAAGACGATGTACGGACGTCCTTCGTCCTCCCCGGCGTCGATCACCCCGACCACGTGGGGATGGTTGAGCTGCGCGACCGCACGCGCCTCGCGGCGGAAGCGCTCGAGCTGGTCGGTTTCGGAGCTGACCTCGCGGTTCATCAGCTTGATCGCCACCTGGCGCTCCAGCGTCTCGTCGAACGCGCGATAGACCGTCGACATACCGCCCGAGGCGATGCGAGCATCGAGCCGGTAGCGGCCGTTCAGCCGGGTGCCCAAGAGCGTCGTCATCTGCTCGCCACCATTTTCCCCGGTATCTGCTCGTTCCATTCTTCTACTACCGACGGTGCCTCCCCAGCGTGATTATGGCGGCTGTCGCGCCGAGCCCTAACGGCGGCGCGCGAGGCGGACCAGCACCGCGCCGGCGAGCGCCGACCGGTACACCGCATAAGGCACCAGCGAGCGGTCGCGCTCGACCTGATGAATCAGCCAGGTGGAGCCGAGCGTCGATGCGAAGGAGGCGGCGGCCCCGGCGGCGAACGCGCCACGCGCGCCGCGCGGCAGCCCGCTGCTGCGCAGCCGGATCCCCTTGAACAGGGTGGCCGCGGCGATCACCGGAAGAGCGACATGGCGCGAGAGCCGGTTCGCGTCCTCGCGCGCGAAGCCCCGCAGTCGCGCCGCGGCGAGCGTGGCACCGTTGCGGGAGATCCCGGGGACGAGCGCGCTGGCCTGCGCGACCCCGAGCCAGAGCGCGTCACACGCACCGGCATCCTCGTGGTGTCGCGTCTGCGGCGAGCGATCTGCCCAGGCCATCACCGCCGAGCCGACGAGCAGCCCCACCGCCACGGTACC
>Ga0302325_10002734_pt1 | contig 42422 bp, 42 predicted proteins | sample Palsa_T0_2_FD_201948 | JGI IMG/M metagenome (GOLD analysis project Ga0302325, IMG submission 201948) | Peat permafrost microbial communities from Stordalen Mire near Abisko, Sweden - Palsa_T0_2 | ecosystem: Environmental > Terrestrial > Soil > Palsa > Peat permafrost | place: Sweden: Abisko... | reverse complement strand
CCAGCCAGGTTAGCATCCCCGCATGCAGACGCTGGAGCGCCTGACCGCCCGAGATCTGGTGGCGGTGGTCACGGCCTATCGGGATGCGCTGCGCGCCTTCCAGGAGCCGATCAACCGGCTCAACGTCTTCCCGGTGCCCGACGGCGACACCGGAACGAACATGGCGCTTACTCTCGAATCCGTCGTCCGGGAGGTGGCGGACCGGGACAGCCGCGACATGGCCACCGTGGCTGACGCCATCAGTTACGGGTCCCTCATGGGGGCTCGGGGGAACTCCGGCGTGATCCTGTCCCAATTGCTCAGGGGTCTGGCCGACGCTGTTCACGACGCCCCTGAAATGGACGGCGCCGTCCTGGTCGACGGCTTGACGCGCGCCGCGGACGGTGCCTACCAGGCGGTCCAGCAGCCGATCGAGGGAACGATCCTCACGGTGGCCCGCGGCGCGGCCGAGGCCGCCGCCGGCGCTCCGGACGGGGCCGGGCTGGTCGAGGTGCTCATCGCGGCCCGAGAAGGTGCCGGAGACGCCCTGGCCCGCACGCCGGACCTGCTGCCGGTGCTGAAGGCGGCGGGTGTCGTCGATGCGGGTGGCGCCGGCTTGGTGCTGCTCCTCGACGCCTTTCTCCTCGTGGCCGACGGTCGGCCGCTCCCGGAGTTCCCGGACGGCCTCGGTGAACGGGCCACGGCGGGGGCGGCGGGCTCGCCAGATGGTGGCGGCCTGCGAACGGATGACAGCGGCCAGGGCCACGACGGCGGGCTGGAGGGGCTGCGCTACGAGGTCATGTATCTCCTCGAGGCGCCTGACGACTCCATCCCGCCGTTCCGAGAGGTGTGGGCCGGTTTGGGAGACTCCATCGTGGTGGTAGGCGGGAGCGGCCTGTGGAACTGCCACATCCACACCGATGACATCGGCGCCGCCATCGAGGCGGCGATCGAGGCGGGACGGCCCCGACGGATCCGCGTTTCCGATCTGTGGGAGCAAGTCGAGGAAGAGCGCTGGGTCCGCGACGCGGCCACCAAGGAGGTTGGGCCCGAGCCGGGGCAGGCGCCGGTTCGGTGCTCGGTGGTGGCGGTCTGCACGGGTGAGGGGATCCGGCGCATTTTCCGCTCCCTGGGTGTTCACAACGTGGTGAGCGGCGGCCAGACCATGAACCCCAGCACGGCCGATCTGCTCACCGCCATCACCGCCGCGCCCGGCGAGCAGGTCGTGCTCCTCCCCAACAACAAGAACATCGTTCCCGTCGCCGAGCAGGCTGCCCTCCAGGCCGGCAAGCCGGTCCGGGTGATCCCGACTCGGGGCATCCAGGAAGGGTTCGCGGCGCTCTTGGAGTACGACCCGGAGGGCGACGCCGAGGCCAACACCAGGCTCATGTCCGAGAGCGCGTCACGGGTTGTGGCGGGCGAAGTGACCCGAGCCGTCCGGGCCAGCGTCTGCGACGCCGGACCGATCGCCGAGGGCGACTACCTCGGGCTGTCCCGGAGTGGGATCGAGGTCGTCGCCGCGGACCTCGCTGAGGCCGCCAACGGGCTGCTCGACCACCTGATCGACGCTGAGCACCACGAGATCGTGACGATCATCGCCGGTGACGGGTCCGGAGCCGCGGACACCCGCCGGATCACCGAGTGGATCGACGAGCACCACCCAGGAGTCAGCACCGAGGTCCATCAGGGGGGCCAGCCGCTCTACCCCTACCTCTTCTCGATCGAGTGAGGTCCCTGCCGGAACTGGCCGGTATCGGCGTGGATCGCCTCAACCGGGTGGGGCCGAAGCATCTTGAAGCCCTCCAGTCGGTGGGTGTCGAAACCGTGCTCGACCTACTCACCTACTACCCCCGCCGGTACATCGACCGCACCAACCAGGCAGCCATCTCGGATCTCGTCGAAGGTCAGGAGTCGATGGTCCTGGCCACCGTCCGCAAGGGCACCGCTCGCCGGACCCGGCAGGGCCGCACCATCGCCGAGGTGGTCCTCTTTGACGGATCCAGCTACCTGAGGGTCACCTTCTTCAACCAGGCGTGGCGGTTGAAGCAGCTCTCCGAGGGCACTCAGGTGGTCGTGTTCGGGAAGGTCGAACGCTTCCGGGGTCAGCTCCGCATGACGAATCCGGTGGTCGACTTGGTCGGGGACCGCACTGGGCGGATCGTCCCCGTGTACCCCCAATCCGAGAAGGCGGGGCTGTCCAGTTGGGAGATCGGCGATTGGGTCTCCGAAGCCTTGCGCCGGGCCGGGACCTTCGTGGACCCCCTCCCCGAGAGCTGGCGCCAGCGGCTGAGTCTCCCGGACCGGGACTGGGCGATGCACCAGATCCACGCCCCGGAGTCCATGGGCGAAGGCCAGACGGCTCGCAAGCGGCTGGCCTTCGACGAGTTGCTGCGCCTCCAGTTGATCCTGGTGATGCGCAAGCGAGCCGTCGAACGGGAGGCGATCGGGATCCGCCACCGGGTCGCAGGAGAGCTCGTTGCTCGTTTTCGAGACGGCCTTCCTTTTACCCTGACGCCGGCCCAGGACCGCGCCATCGCCGAGATCCGGGCGGACATGGCCGGACCGCATCCGATGCACCGGTTGCTGCAGGGCGATGTCGGCTCGGGCAAGACCGTGGTGGCGGTGGCCGCCCTCCTGACCGCAGTGGAGGGGGGCCACCAAGGGGCCCTCATGGCCCCCACGGAGGTGCTGGCCGAACAGCACCATGCCGGCGTGAGCAGCCTGCTCGCCGGGTTCACCCTGCCCAGCCAGGACACCCTCTTAGCCGACCGACCGTTGCGCGTCGGGCTGCTCACCAACCGCACCCCTGCCCGCGAGCGATCCCGGCTCCACGCCGGCCTCACTGAGGGGACCGTGGACATCCTCATCGGCACCCACGCCCTGTTGACCGAGGCGGTGGCCTTCCGGTCCCTCGGCGTGGTGGTCATCGATGAGCAGCACCGCTTCGGGGTCGAGCAGCGGGCCGCCCTCCGGGACAAGGGTCCGGTCGTCGTCGTGCCCGACGTGCTTGTCATGACGGCGACCCCGATCCCGCGCACGGCCGCGATGACGGTCTACGGAGACCTCGACACCACCGTGCTCGACCAGCTCCCGCCCGGCCGGACAGCGATCACCACCCAGTGGGCCCGCGGGCCGCTGGAGGAGACCGGGGCTTGGGAACGGGTGCGCGCCGAGGTGGCAGCGGGCCGTCAGGCGTTCGTGGTGTGCCCGCTCATCGAGGAGTCCGAGCGCATCCAGGCCCGGTCGGCTGCTGAGGAGCGGGACCGGTTGGCCGCCGCCGAGCTAGCCGGCCTGCGGCTCGGGCTGCTGCACGGCCAGCTACCCGCCAAGGACAAGGAGGCGGTGATGAGCGAGTTCCGGGCCGGCCGGATCGACGTGCTGGTTGCCACCACGGTCGTCGAGGTCGGGGTCGACATCCCCAACGCCACGGTCATGATCATCGAGGACGCTGACCGTTTCGGGATCGCCCAGCTCCACCAGTTGCGCGGGCGCGTCGGGCGGGGTGACCACCCGTCCTGGTGCTACCTGCTCAGCGCCGCGACCAGCCCGGACTCCGAGGAGCGCCTGGCTGCGCTGGAACGGAGCACGGACGGGTTCGAGCTGGCCGAGGTCGATCTGGAGCTGCGCGGGGAAGGGACCATCCTGGGCACCCGCCAGAAGGGCGCGACGGACCTGAAGCTGGCGTCGTTGCGCCGCGACAAGAGCCTGGTGATCGCTGCACGTGAGGTGGCCTTCGACCTGGTCGACCGGGACCCCGGACTTGCCGGCCTTCCTGACCTGGCCGAGGAGATCCGCTTTCTCGTCGATGACGAGGACCGGGAGTTCCTCTTCAAGAGCTGAGACGGGACAAAATACGGGGGCTACGGTTGGGATGCTATGACCGTCTGTGTCCGTAAGGACCGGGGTCAGAGTCGGCTCCTCTTCGGCAGGACTGCCCACCCGGATCCGTGGTTTAGTCTCACGGCCGACGCTGAGGATGAGCTGCACGCCTTCGCCGCCAGGCTCGGTCTGCAACGCAACATGTTTCATCCAGGTACGCCGACGGGACCGCGGCAAGTGTCGATTTCCGGCCACTATGACGTGACCTTGGGCGAACGTGATCAGGCCGTGGCACTCGGAGCACGGCCGATCACGCCACAGGAAGAGGAGAGCCGCGGATGACGAACCACCGAGTTCCGCTCCGTCACCCCGGCCACAGGACGCGTCGCTGACAATTCCGGTATCGACGGGGAGACACCCGATGCGCAGGAGATGCGGTTCGGCCCGGCAGGCAACGGCGACTGGCTGGTGGCCAAAGACGGCGGAGTCTTTAGCTTCGGGCCCGGGGCCAGCTTCCACGGCTCCACCGGCGCTATCCACCTCAACCAGCCGGTAGTAGGAATAGCAGGGGAGTAGACCTCAGAGTCCAGGTCGTCGTTACCCACCCGATGGATCGTCGAGGTCCGGGAGCACCAGGTCCCAGCGGTCGACGCAGTCCTCACAGCGGTAGGTCATGATGTCGCCGGGCTGCGGCGGGTCGTCCTCGGGCCAGGTGGTCAGCAGGTGGGCGCGGCCGCCGCAGTCGATGCAGGTGATGATGGTCTCCGGGGTCATACCGGTACCGTCTGCGGGGTGCGCGTCGTGGCCGGTACCGCCCGAGGGCGGCTGTTGCGGGCTCCGGCCGGGCGAGCGACCCGGCCCACCAGCGACCGCGTCCGGGAGGCGATGTTTTCCATGCTCACCAGCATGGACGCGGTCGAGGGGGCCACGGTGCTCGATCTGTTCGCCGGGAGCGGGGCCCTGGGGATCGAGGCCCTGTCGAGGGCAGCCGCCCGGGCCACCTTCGTCGACCATGACCGGGTGGCGGTGGCCGCCATCCGGGCCAACCTGGGAGTCTTCGGGGAGGAGGAGGCGGGGGCGGGGGCGCCGGCGGGACCGAGGGCGAGGTCTGTCGTCGTCTGCAGCGACGTACTGCGGTACGCCTCCATCGCGCCGTTCGCGGACCTGATCCTCGCCGACCCGCCGTACGGGTTCGACGGCTGGGCGGAGCTGCTGCGCGCCCTGGTCGGCCGCACTTCGTTGCTGGTCGCCGAGACGAGCGACGACAGGGATCTGGTCCCGGACCTGGAGGCGTCCGGGTGGGAGACTGTGAAGGTGAGGCGCTACGGCGGTACCGTGGTGACGGTCGCGCAACCGGTTGCCCGATCGAAGCCTCTACTGCAGCAAGAAGGTGAGACTTGAGGACGGCCTTGTTTCCGGGATCGTTCGATCCCTTCCACAACGGGCATCTGGAAATCGTGGAGATCGCATCGAAGCTCTTCGACCACGTGGTGGTGGCGCCCATGCGCAACACCCAGAAGGGGGAGCCCCTCTTCACCCTCGAGGAGCGCGAGGAGATGATCACCGACTCGATCGCCCATCTGCCGAACGTGACGCTGGCGTTCCTTTCGGTGCTTACGGTCGACCTCGCCATCGAGATGGGCGCCGACGTGATCATCAAGGGCCTCCGGGTCGCGTCCGACGCCGAAGCCGAGCTGCAGCAGGCCCAGATGAACCGACGGGTGGCCGGCATCGAGACCCTTTTCATCCCCTCGTCGTCGGAGTACTCGTTCATCGCCTCCAAGTACGTGCGGGACTTCGCCCGTTTCGGCGGAGCCGATCGAATCGGCAGCACCGTGCCCGCGCCCGTGCTGGTCAAGCTCAAGGAGAAGTTTGCCCATCAGCCGGTTCGTCAGCCCTTGAAAGGTGTGGCCCGATGAGCCTCCTGGAGGGGAATTCGGTAACCCCGGACACCGAGTCGCTGGTCCGTCGGGTCATCGAGATCATCGAAGGCACGCGGACGCTCCCCTTGTCGTCTTCGGTCAAGCTCGACAACAAGGAGGAGGTCCTCGAGCTGCTCGACGAGGCCTGCCATCGCTTGCCGGATGAGACCCGGCAGGCCCGCTGGATGCTCAAGGAGCGCGACGAGTACCTGGCCAAGATGCAGCGGGAAGGCGAGGACATCGTGCAGGCCGCCCGCCTCCAAGCGGAGCGCATGGTGCAGCGGACTGAGATTGTCCGCGAAGCCCAGCAGACAGCGCGCCGCCTGGTCGAGGAGGGGCGCGACGAGGCGCGGCGCCTCCGACTCGAGGCCGAGGACTACTGCGACCAGAAACTCGCAGCATTCGAGGTGGTTCTCGATCGGACCATCAAGACCGTGTCCGCGGGGCGGGAGCGGCTGTCGATCACGCCCCACCCCGTGGTGGACGGCCCGGACACGAGCATCGCCGGGATCGAATTCGACGACGCCCTGGGCGGGGAGGACGCCTTCTTCGACCAGGACCGGTCCTGAGTGCCGGCGCTCTGGCCGGCGGCGCGGGGATGGGCCGCTCGGCCGGGCCGCGGAGGGCGGGGGGCGGGGCGGGCCGCCGGGTCCGCGGGGGCTGGGGGCCGGCCGAGCCGGGCCGCCGGGTCCGCGGGGTCGGGGATCAGCCAGGGAGCACCGAGTGAACCCCGAGTGAACCCCGAGTGAGCTCCGAGTGAGCCCCGAGTGAGCCCCGAGTGAGTCAGAACCCGTGGCTCGTCCCGGTGACCACCCTGCGCCGGCAGCCGGGCGCCCGCCGCGAGGAGCGCCGGGTCGGCCAGATCGGCGAGCTGTCTGTGGTCGGAAGCGTCGTCCCCGCTTCCGCAGAGGCGGTCGCCGTGGCGGTGCTGGATTCCGCTGTCGGTGGCATCGAGGTCACGGCCGAGATCCGTGCCCCCTGGCAAGGCGAATGCCGGCGCTGTCTGCGTCCCCTCACCGGCGAACTGCGCTGCGAGGTCCGCGAGCTGTACCGCCCCCGATCGGAGCACATTGGCCCTGATCCCGACGAGGATACCTACCCCTTTGAGGGGGACCACCTCGATCTCAGCCCGATGGTGCGGGACGCCCTGCTCCTCGAGCTGCCGCTCGCGCCCCTCTGCGGGGAGGACTGCCGTGGTCTGTGCCCGGCGTGCGGGGCGGACCTCAACGCGGGCCCCTGCGGGTGCGCGGCCTCGCTGGGAGACCCCCGCTGGGGAGTCCTCGATGTGCTCAGAGCGCCGGAGGTCGATTCGGGGCCTTATGCGCCGGCGGAGCCGGAGGGGACAGGGGAGCCTAGGGTGTAGTCCGGGCCGGCCCGACGCCCGGATCGCCGGATGCCTGGACCGCCGGACTGCCCGGCAGCCGGACAGCCCGACTGCCCGGCGGCCAGACAGCCGGAGCGATGGACAGCGCCGGCGTGGGATCTTCGCATCCTTCGTTTGTCCCACCACGGACAGACCTCGCGAGCGGACCACCTGCTCGGATGGATGTCTGTCCGTTGCGGTGTCGAAATTGACACTGTGGCGGACAGACCTCTGCGGTCGGGTGCGCTTGGGCCGCGAGGTCTGTCCGTTTGGCTGCACGCCCGGCTGGCGCCGGCTCACCATCTCGCCGGCTGGCGCCGGCTCACCATCTCGCCGGCTGGCGCCGGCTCACCGCCTCACCGGCGACTCGAGACCAGAGGTGGTAGCAGCCGACCGACGTCCCGCAGCACAGTCGAGTCGTCCATCGTCGACGTGAGATGGGCGATCCGCCAATGGTGAGCGATGAGCAAATTGGCCCGGCTGAGACTTCGGTCAAATTTGGTTCGCGACCGGCTCCGGACCCACCAACCGTCAACCTCGGCTCCGACCCTCCATTGGGGCCAGGCGATGTCGAGGATCAGCAACTCCCCATCGAGGACGAGTTGGTACTGCGTCTCGAAGGGAGCGAACGGCGCCAGCACCCGGATCATCCGCAACTCCAGCAAGTCGTCTGCCGGTGGTTCGTTGCCTCGCTCGGCGAGCAACGCCCTTAACGCCACACTGCCGCGCCGTCCCTTGGTCCCGACGCGCTCCGCGCAAGCCATGACCTCCTCGCTGGTCCACAGCCTGGCAATACTCCCTTCGTCGAGGATTCGAGCCATGAGGGGTGCATCGAGCCGGCGGGCCAGGTCGACGACCGTGCGGGCCGGAGTCGTGACCTGTAGGCCCTGTCGTGTCTGGATATCGCACGGATCGATGTGATCCACCCGATGCACCACCGCGCCGGGAGGCCTCGGGTGGCGGGGGCTGGCAACGGTCAACTCGGGGAGCTTCGGTGCGATCAGGCCCGGCAACCCGTGAATCGCCGCCGCCGTCCCATGTGAGAGCACCGCCCCTGGGCCGGCCAGGAGCCCAACCGCCACCGCGTCCTCCCACCGGGAAGGCGTCCGTCCGGCTACCGCGAACGCACCGGGGCAGACGCGTCGAAACCAGCCGTCGGCGATGAGCCGGTTCATCATTCTTGAGGAGATCCCGCAATCTTGGACCTGACGCTCGATCACCACGCTGTGCTGCTGCTCCGCCAGCCGGAGCAGACCAGCCGATCGGTCGCTACGAGCTGTCATACGAAAGGAAACTAACTCTAAATCATTTAAAATACAAGAAAAAGCTAAAGAAGGCCGACCTGCGACATCGGCTGGCTCGCCGATCACCTAAACTGTCAGTGCTCATTAGGGTCAGTGCGGCCTCGCCGCCTATCCGATGCCGCCTCATGTCAGTACTCACGACAGAAAGTCCTCCTCGCCATGGCCGTCCCGAAGAAGAAGACCTCCAAGGCCAAGAGCCGTAGCCGCAGGGCCAGCGCGTGGGTCCTGAATGTCCCAGCCCGCAGCGTCTGCCCCCAGTGCCACAACGCCAAGCTCCCGCATGTGGTGTGCCCGACGTGCGGATGGTACAAGGGCCGCCAAGCCCTCGACCTTGACTGAACCTTCCGCCGGCGCCGCGCTGGCACCCGCTGGCGGGGCCGTGTTGCCGGTCGCAGTGGACGCTATGGGTGGCGACCGGGCGCCCGCCGAAATCGTGGCTGGAGCGATCGAAGCCGCCAACTCTGGCCTACCGGTCATCCTCGTCGGTGACCCGGACCTGCTCGGGGACACTGGAGGCCTTTCGGTGATACCGGCCCGGGAAACCATCGAAATGCACGAGGATCCGGGGCGGGCCGTGCGTACCAAGAAGGACTCATCCCTCATCCGGGCGGCCGAAGCCGTCCGGGACGGACATGCCTCCGCGATGGTCAGCGCCGGCAACACCGGGGCGACGATGGCCAGCGCTCTCTTCCGCATGGGGCGGATCCGCGGGGTCGGCCGGCCGGCGATCGCCACCCCGATCCCGGTGCCCGGTTTCACCCCCACCGTGTTGCTGGACGCCGGAGCCAACGCCGAGTGCAGTGCGGCCTGGCTCGTACAGTTCGCCCAGATGGGCTCGGCGTTCGCCAAGCAGCGTTTTGGGATCGCGAGCCCTCGAGTAGGCCTGCTGTCCATCGGCGAAGAGCCCGGCAAGGGCAGCCCGCTCGTCAAGGAGACATTCGCCCTCCTCGAAGCCGGCGAGGCTGGCTCCGACGTGCGCTTCATCGGCAACGTCGAAGGCCGCGACGTGATGTCCGACGCTGTCGACGTGGTGGTCACCGACGGCTTTACCGGCAATGTGGTCCTCAAGACCCTTGAGGGATCGATGAAGTTCGCGTTCAAAGCGGTGCTCGCAGCCCTGCCGCCGAGCGAGCCGAGCGAAGGGCCTGGCACCGCCACGGCGACCCTCCTGGCGGCGTTGATGCCGTTGGCAGCCGAACTGGACCCCGAGACCTACGGTGGCGCCATGCTCCTCGGCGTCGACGGAGTGTGCATCATCAGCCATGGGTCCTCCTCGGCGCGGGCGATCGTCAACGCCGTGGGTGTCGCCCACCACGCCGTCACCGAAGGCCTCGTCGACCAGCTGCGAGAAGCGATCGGCGTCCCGTCCCGCGTCCCGTCCAGGAGCCGTCAGCTTCTCTGAGGTTTCTCTGAGCGCTGTACCTGGTCGAGAGCGATAGCATCAGCGCCTGCGATCCGAGGAGACCACGTGCCCGCCGAGACCCACGTCGAACGCAGCCCACTTGACCGCCAAGAGGTGTTCGAGCTGATCAAGGGCTGCCTGGCCGACATTCTGGAAGTCAACCCCGACACGATCTCCGAGGGAGCGTCCTTCGGCGACGACCTGGGCGCTGACTCCCTCGCCCTCATCGAGCTGGTAGAAGCCCTCGAGGAGGAGCTGTCTGAGCGCACCGTCGGCTTTCGAATCGACGACGAGGACCTCGAGGACTTGAAGACAGTCCGTGACGCGGTCGACTACGTAGTGGCCAAGCTGCAGGCCGGCTGAGCTCGGACCACCCGACTATTCGTCTGCACACGAGGACACCGACGCTGCCCGATGAACCCGGATCCGATCGTTCCCCGTCTATGGGGCAGCTGGCCGACCGCCTCGGATGGAGGGTTGGCGAGCCGGACCTGCTCGTCCGGTCGCTGGCGCACCGCTCGTGGTGCGCTGAAAACCCCGGTACCCGCTCGAACGAGCGGTTGGAGTTTCTCGGGGACGCGGTCCTGGGGCTGGTGGTGACCAATCACCTGTATAGGACGTATCCGGACATGCCAGAAGGGGAGCTGGCCAAGGTGCGGGCTTCCGTGGTCCAGTCGGCCGCCCTGGCCGAGGTGGCGGCCGAGCTGGATATTGGGGACGGTCTCCTGCTCGGCAAGGGAGAGGATCAATCCGGGGGCCGCCAGAAGCCCTCAATACTCGCCGACGCCATGGAGGCCTTGATCGGAGCGATCTACATCGACGAGGGGTGGTCAGCGGCGGAGCGTATGGTCATGCGGCTGCTCGGTGAGCGGATCGAGTTGGCGTCGACCGGCCCGGGTGGTCAGGACTACAAGACCCGTCTTCAGGAGCTGTGCGCTCGAACCTTCGACCAGTTACCGGTGTACCTCGTCAGCGACGAAGGCCCCGACCACGCCAAGGAGTTCCATGCCGTGGTGCATGTCGAGGGCCGCTCGCAGGGTTCAGGGTGGGGTCGGTCCAAGAAGCAGGCTGAGCAGGCCGCAGCCCGCGTGGCATGGGAGAACCTGCTCCCCGACCTGGAAAGCGACATCCCCGACAGGCTCGACGCGGGATAGCGGGCATGCCTGAGCTACCCGAGGTCGAGACGATCCGGCGGGACATCGACAAGGAGTTCGTCAACAAGCGCATCAAGAAGGTCGACGTCACTGGGGCCCGCTCAGTCCGCCGTCACCACAACACCGACGACTTCGTCGCCCGGACCGAGGGCCGGAAGCTCATCGGAACCCGCCGGCGAGGGAAATACCTGCTCTTGAAGCTCGATAGCGGGGACGTCATGGTTGCTCACTTGGGGATGAGCGGGCAACTGTTGCGGGCCAACCCGAAGGACCCGGTGGACAAGCACACTCATGTGGTGCTGTCGTTCGCCGCCGCGCCCCAACTGCGCTTCGTCGATCCCCGGACTTTTGGGGAGCTGTTTGTGACGGCCCCGGAGCGCCTCGAAGAGGAGGTCCCGGAGTTGGCCCACCTTGGTTTCGACCCGATCGACGATCAGATGGCGTGGACGCGCTTCGGTGAACTGCTGGCGGCTCGCCGGACCAAACTGAAGCCGTTGCTCATGGACCAGCGCTTCATAGCTGGGATCGGCAACATGTACGCGGACGAGATCCTCTTCGCGGCTGGGTTGCGTCACGACCGCCGTTCCGACACCCTCACCCCCCAGGAGATCCGAAGGTTGTACCGAGCACTCGTCGAGACCTTGCAGGAAGCCATCAAACACCGAGGTTCGTCTCTCGCCGACGAGCAGTACCGGGACCTCTTCGGCGATGTCGGCGAGTTCCAACGCCTGCACAATGTCTACGACCGGGTGGGCGAACCCTGCCCTCGGTGCCGGAGCACCATCGTCCGCATGAAGACAAATGGACGGAGCAGCTTCTTCTGCCCGCAATGCCAGATATAGCCCAGATATAGCCCAGATATGCCAGACATCAGGCCGCGAACGCAGGCAGCCCGGGGATCGCCGAGCCACCCTCGTCATCCCGCTAGGTTGATCAACGCGTGTTCCTGAAGTCGCTGACCCTCAAGGGCTTCAAGTCGTTCGCGGAACCCACCACTCTGGAGTTCGAGCCCGGGGTGACCGTCGTGGTCGGCCCCAATGGGAGCGGCAAGTCCAACGTGGTGGACGCCGTGGCGTGGGTCCTCGGCGCCCAAGGTCCGAGTACGGTGCGCTCGGCGAAGATGGAGGATGTCATCTTCGCGGGCACCCTCAAACGACCTGCGTTGGGCCGGGCCGAGGTCGCCCTGACCATCGACAACAGCGCCGGCCTGCTGCCGATCGACTTCTCCGAGGTCACCATCACTCGTACCCTGTTTCGGTCCGGCGAGTCGGAGTACGCCATCAATCGGGTGCCGTGCCGCTTGCTCGACATCCAGGAGTTGCTCTCGGACACCGGAGTCGGACGTCAGCAGCACGTCATCGTTTCGCAGGGCAACCTCGATGCCATCCTCAACTCGCGCGCCGAGGAGCGCCGCCTGGTTATCGAGGAGGCTGCCGGCGTCCTTAAGTTCCGCCGGCGCAAGGAGCGCTCGGAGCGACGCCTTGAGTCGACTGAAGCCAGCTTGGTTCGGCTGCAGGACCTGCTCAGAGAGGTGCGGCGGCAGCTGCGTCCTCTGGAAAAGCAGGCCGACGCGGCCCGCCGCTACGGGGACCTGGTCGACGAGCTGGCGGCGGTACGCCGCTACCTGCTGGGTCGCGAGCTCATCGCCATCGAAGCCCGATTGGCCGCGGCCGGGCGCGACCGGACCGAGCTGGCCGAAGGAGAGAGCGAGCTGCGCCAGGCCCTCGCCGCGCTCGACACTGACATCCTGGCGGCCGAGGTCGCCTCCGAGGCGACGCGGAGTGCCGACCCTCATGTGGACCTGGCCGAGGCAGTCTCGCGGGCCGAGGGGCTCAAGGCTCGGGCCGGCGGCCTGGTCGCCCTGCTCGAGGAACGCCTGCGGTCCGTGCAGCGGGCTCTGACGGCCACCGTCGACCACGACGTGATCGCTACTCTCGAGGCCGAGGCTGCCGCGCTGACCGAGCGTTTGACCGGTGCGGACGAGGAGGCCACCCGGCTCCTACCCATCGCCGACGAGCTGGTGGAAGCGGAGGAGATGCTCGCGCGTGAGGCTGCCACGGTCGATGACGAGTGGAACGCGGCCGTCCCGCTGGGCAGCGATCCGGCGGCCGAGGTCCGAGGCGAGCTGGCGGCCTTGCGGTCGGCCCTGGAGCGGTCCGGGGGCGAGGCTCACCGTCTCGAGTCGCGCCTCGAGACCATCGAGCACCGCGTCGCTCGCATCGGAGCCGAGCGCGAGCGCCTGCACGGGGTCGTCGTCGAGACCGAGGCTGCCGACCGCGGGTTGGCTGACGGCGGCCGAGTCGCCGTCGAGGCCCAGTCCGGCGCCGGCCGCCGGCTGGATACGGCGATCGCAGACCAGCGTGAGGCCGATGCCGAGCACCACCGATGGGCGGCCCGCGAGGAAGCGCTCGCCCAGGCCCTCGACCAGGCCCGGGCCCGGGCCGGAGCCCAGCGGCTGGCGGAGGTCCGGGGGGTCATGGGGACCCTGCTGGAGCTGATCGAAGTGGACGATGGTTTCGAAGCCGCGTTCGAAGCGGCCGCGGGGGGAGTCCTAGCGGCGGTGGTCGTGGACGGTGTGGACGCAGCGCGCCGAGGCTTGGCCGAACTTCACCGCGCAGCGGTCTCCGGGGCGGTGGTGGCCCTGCCGGAGCTGGGCGCCGGCCCGTCGCCAAGGGACCCCGGGTCGCCCCCGCCGGCCTCGCCAGCTGCCCCGGCCTCGCTGGCCGCGCGAGCCACCATGGCCTCGCCAGCTCCCCCGGCCTCACCGGCCGCGCGAGCCACCCTGGCCTCGCCGGCCGGGCGAGCCACACTGGCCACCGCTGCCACCCCGTTGCGGGATCGGGTTCGGACCGGGTTGCCGAGTGTCGCCGCCTTGCTCGATCAGCTCCTCGACGGTGCGGTGGTAGTCGACGGGGGATGGGAGGCCGCGGTGGATGTGGCGGTGGCGCACCCGGATCTTCTGGTCGTCACCCGGGCCGGTGACCGCTGCGCGCAAGGTCTGTGGCAGGTCGGGGCTGGAGGAACAGGCGTCACCGGCGCCGCCCTGGAGGAAGCCCGCCGGAAGGTCGCCGCGACCATGGCCCGGGCTGCGGCCGCAGACCGCGCCCTGCAGGACGCCCGTCGGGCGGCCGAGGCGGCCAGCGTGGCGCGGGACGAAGCGGCCCGCGCCATCGAAGCCAATGGGTCCCGTCACCGGGCGGCGGCGGAGGCCCTGCAGCGGGTCGAGGCCGAGCTGGCGGAGGCCATCAACGAACAAGCCGGGGCGACCACCCAGCGCCAGGAGTTGACGGTCCGCCTGGAGCGCGAACACGCCCGAGTGGAAGAGCTGGAGGGTCTCCTGCCTGCACTAGTAGCCGAAGCGGCGGTCGAGGCCGAGAGAACCGTCGCCGAACGAGCCGCACGGTCCCGCCTGGCCGAGCGAACTGCCGCCGTCGCGTCCATGCGAAGGGACCTGGAGGTGCGGGCTGCCGGTCTCGATGAACGCCGGACGATGACACTGCGGCGCCTCGAAGAGGTCGACGAGCGACTCCGGCGCAACATCGCCCAGCGGGACGGCGCCTCGGCCCGTCGCCAGCAGCTCGAGCAGGTCGTCACGGTGACTGACCGGCTCATCCGGCTGGTGCGGTCCCGCCAGGCCGAGCTCGACGCGGCGTTTGGCAGGCTGCGCGACGCCCGTCGGGCGGAGACGGAAGCCGTCCGGGATCGGGCCGAGCGCCTTGAGCAGTTGCGACGCCAACGCAGCGTCGCCGAACACCAGCTCGCCGAGCGGAGGGAGCGGGCGAGCCGGATCGAGGTGGACTCGACTGACGCCCGAGTCCGTCTGGAGAGCCTTACGGAGGCGGTCAGGCGGGATCTCGACTGCGAGCCCGACGCGGTGCGGGCGGCCGACGCCCCGCCGTTGCCACCCGGCACGAGCGCATCCAGCCGGCGTACCGAGCTCGAACGAGAGCTGCGGCTGATGGGTCCCATCAACCCGCTGGCGTTAGAGGAGCACACCGCCCTCCTCGAGCGCCATCAGTTCCTCGAGGCGCAATTGGAGGATGTTCGCAACGCCAGGAGAGAGCTTACGAAGGTGATCCGGGCCATCGACGCCGAGATCGTCGAGGTCTTCCGGGCCGCGTACGCGGACGTGGCCGACAACTTCGAAGCCCTGTTCGCCACCCTCTTCCCGGGCGGTCAGGGGCGCCTGCGCCTCACTGACCCGGACCATCTCCTCGAGACCGGGATCGAAGTGGAGGCCAGGCCTTCCGGCAAGAACGTCCGGCGGCTCTCCCTGCTGTCCGGTGGGGAGCGCAGCCTTACGGCCATGGCCTTCCTGTTCGCCGTGTTTCGGAGCCGCCCGTCGCCGTTCTACCTGATGGACGAGGTGGAAGCCGCCTTGGACGACGTCAACCTGCACCGTTTCCTCGACCTAGTGCACGAGTTTCGCTCCGAGGCCCAGCTCGTGATCGTGAGCCATCAGAAGCGCACCATGGAAGCCGCCGATTGCCTCTATGGCGTCACCATGGCGCCGGGCGGGTCCTCGCTGGTCGTCAGCGAGCGGGTGACGGCCACGGCTGCCGGTTGATCGTCAGGGCTTCTAGGCTCGACACGCCATGCTGATCCTGATCGTCGTCCTCGTCGCGGTGGCGGTGATCGTCCTGGTCTCGGCGGCCTTCGTCGTGACCGGACGTCGCCGGGCTCTACCGCGACCGCCGGATTCCGCCGGCGTACCGACTCCTCTCGCTGAGCGGCCAGCCCAGCCCGTCGAAGCTGCCGCGGCCTCGGCGCCACCGGCGGCGGAGGAGGCCCCCACTACCGCCCCGGCCGCGTCGCCGCTGACGGCCCCGGCCGAAGCGGTGGAGGCGCCGGAGACCATCGAGGCTCCAGGGGAGGCGCCCCGGCTCCGGGACCGCCTCGGCCGGACCCGCTCCCTCCTCGCTGGCTACCTGACCTCGGTGCGTGCCCGGGACCGTATCGACGACGCGACGTGGGAGGAGCTGGAAGAAGCCCTGATCCTCGCCGACGTGGGGGTGGGTTTGACCGCTCGGATCCTCGATGACCTGAGGGGCCGGGTCAAACAAGAGGGGATCAATCGCCCGGAGGATCTCGTCGATGCCTTGAAAGGCGAGCTGGTGGGGATTCTGCAGGGGGACCGGGAATTGCACCTGACGGCTGGCGCCACCAACGTGTGGTTGTTCGTCGGCGTCAACGGGGTCGGAAAGACGACCACGATCGGCAAGCTCGGGCTGCGCCAGGTCCGCCAGGGCCACCGCGTGGTGATGGCCGCCGGCGACACGTTCCGGGCCGCGGCCGCCGACCAGCTCGAGCTGTGGGCCGATCGGGTCGGGGCCTCGATCATCCGCGGCAGCGAGGGTGGCGACCCGGCCGCGGTGGTCTTCGACGCCGTCCAGCACGCCAGCGCCCGCCACGCCGATGTGGTGCTGGCCGACACCGCGGGGCGGCTCCACACCAAGACCAACCTCATGGAGGAGTTGAAAAAGGTGCGCCGAGTGGCCGAACGCCCCCCCGGGAGCGTGAGCGAGGTGCTGCTCGTGATCGACGCCACCACCGGTCAGAACGGACTCATCCAGGCCCAGCAGTTCGCGGCGGCCACCGGCGTCACCGGCGTGGTTCTCACCAAGCTGGACGGCACTGCCAAAGGGGGAATTGCCCTGGCCATCTGTGCCGACCTGGGGATTCCTATCAAGCTCGTCGGCCTGGGAGAACGGCCCGAGGACCTCGTCGATTTCGACCCCGCCGAGTTCGTCGACGCCCTGGTGGCGCCCTAGTCTCGACCTACGCCGACGGCCGCCTCACACCACCGACCTTCGGTCCCGAGGCGCCGCTCACCGACGTTCTCATCCACGGTTTCGACATCCGGATCCCGCTCGGGTTGCCCAGGCAGCCGCCAGTTGAGCCGTTCCGCCAGGTCCTCGGCCTGTTGGTCTCGGCGAAGGCCAAGCGAGGTTTCCTCCCCCGGCCGCTCCCGTCCCTGTGTTTCGTCGCGACCGACTTGGACTGGTCGGACGGCTCGGGCGACGAAGTGCAGGCGACTGCGGCCGACCTGGCGTTGGCGATGACGGGGCGCCGGGTCCGGCTGGACGCCTTGGCGGGTCCAGGCGCTCCCGCCATGACCGCCTGGGTATCGAGCTGACCCGCCACCCGTATGCCGGCCCTCGTCGTCAGGCGCCGGCGATTTTGTGTGATATTTGACACCTCATAGGTGTCAAATATCACACAAAGAAAGGGATTTTGGCCGAGCCGCCGGCGCCTCACCCGCACTCCGATATCGCCCTACTCGAGGAGTAGCACCCGGACCCGCCGGCTGGCGACGACCACGCCGATTACACCCATGACGACCAGGTAGGCGGCATGACCGGCCGCGGCGGGCCCGACCTGCCCGAGGGTCAGGGCCCTGACGAGGCTGACCCCGTGGAAGAGCGGCGTGCACTCGACGGCCAGTTGCAGCCATCGAGGGTAGGTGGAGAGCGGGTAGAACGTGGTCGAGAACAGGAAGAGCGGCAGGAGCACCAGCTGGACCAGATCGAAGTCGGTCCAGCCGCGCATGTAGGTTGTCGCCGCCATCCCGACCGCGGAGAAGGCGAAGCTGATCAGCATGGCCGCAGGCAGAGCCAGGACAGCCCAGACCGAGACCAGATCGCCGAGCGCTGCCATCATCGCCACGAAGATGGCCGCGTAGAACGTGCCACGGAGCAGGGCGTAGGCGATCTCGCCGCGGGCCACGTCGACTGCCTCCAGGGGGGTCGACAGGACGGCGTCGAAGATCTTGGCGTATTTCAACTTGAAGTACACATTGAAGGTGCTCTCGTAGACCGCCCCATTCATGGCTGACGCGGCGAGGAGGGCTGGGGCCACGTAGGTGGCGTAGACGATGGTGGTGTGATGCGGCCCCGGTATCCGCCCGACCAGCTTGCCGATGCCGATGCCGATGGAGAGTAGGTAGAACACCGGTTCGGCGATCCCTGACAGCGGCACCCACCAGACCCGCCGGGCGACCAGGAGGTCGCGCTCGATGAGCCGGCGACCTCGGCCCAGCCCGAACATCCCCGGCGGCACGACGCGGACCGGCAGGGCGCGGCTGCTCACGTCCGCAACCGGGCCTGGAAGGTGCGTTTGGCGAGGAACAGGCCGAGGGCGGCCAGAACGAGCAGGTAGGACACGTGGACCGCAGCCCCCGCGGCGGTGAGGCGTCCGAGGGTAAGTTCCCGGCACAAGTCCACGCCGTGCCACAACGGAGTGGCGTACGCGATGACGCGCAGTGCGAGCGGGAGCTGGCTGACCGGGAAGAAGACCCCGGAGAACAGGAAGAGCGGGATCACGCCGAGGCGAAACACCACGGGGAACGCCTGCTCATTGTCCTGGCTGGCCGCGAACGCCGCCAGTGGCGCCGCGAACGCCATCCCGACCAGCACCCCCGCTGGCAGGACGGCCAGAGTCTCGATCGACGGGGTGGTGCCGAAGGCGGCCATGACGATCAGATAGGCGGAAACCGCGGTCGCGACCCGGGTCGCGATCCACAGCAGGTGCCCCGCCAACACGTCGCCTACCCGCAACGGTGTGGCCAGCATCCCGAAATAGGTGCGGGTCCATTTGATGGCGCCCATGACCGGAAACATGGACTCGCTCGCGGCGGTCATGGCGGCGGTGGTGGCAGCCAGCGCGGGGGCCACGAATTGGAGGTAGCTCAAATGTCCGAGGGCCGCGGTGTGTCCTCCCTTGTTGATGAAGGAGCCGAGCCCGACACCCATGGCTGCCAGGTACAGGACCGGGTTCACGAAGGTGGTCATGATCGACGCCCGCCAGGTGCGCCGGTAGGCGTGGGCGAAGTAGCCGACGGCTCGCAACATCGGGGGAGTGGCCATGCCGGGTCAATCCACCAGATGGCGGCCGGTGAGTCGCAGGAACACGTCTTCCAACGTGCCGCGCCGGACGAGGACACTGACTGGTTCGAGGCGGAGTGCTTCGACCGCCGCTACGGCCGCATCCCCCTCGTCGGTGTAGACCAGCAGTCGGTCGGGCAGCACCTCGATGCGCTCTGACACGCCCGCGCCGCCGAGACCAGTCAACTTGGCCGCCATTCGTTCGCTCTCCCCGGGCCCGAACCGCAGCTCGACGACCTCTCTCGTGCAGTACCGACCGATGAGCGCGCGGGGCGAGCCTTCGGCCGCGATCCGACCTCCTTCCATCACGACCAGCCGGTCGCACAGCTGCTCCGCCTCATCCATGTAGTGCGTGGTCAGTACCAACGTGACGCCCTCGGCCTTGAGCCGGTACAGGCGATCCCATAAGGCGTGGCGCGCTTGCGGGTCGAGCCCCGTGGTCGGTTCGTCGAGCAGCAGCAGGTCGGGCTCGTTTACCAGTGAGCGGGCGATCGTAAGGCGACGCTTCATCCCGCCGGACAAGGGCTCCACCCGTTCGTCGGCCCGCTCGCTCAGCTGGGCGAAGTCGAGCAGCCGCTCGATGCGGGCCCGCAGCTCGCGCCGCGGGATGTCGAAGTAGCGGCCGTACACATACAAGTTCTCTCGTACTGTCAACTCGAGGTCGAGGTTGTCCTCTTGGGGCACGACGCCCAGCCGGCCCCGTATGGTCGGACCGTCGCGATCCGGATCGAGGCCCAGAACCCGGAGATCCCCGCCGCTACGTGGGGAAACCGCCGCGATCATCCGCATGGTGGAGCTTTTGCCGGCGCCGTTGGGCCCAAGGAAACCGAACGCCTCACCGCGGGTCACCGAGAAGTCGACCGCGTCGACGGCTCGCAGCGACCCGAACGTCTTGGTCAGGCCGCGCGCGTAGATGAGCGGTTCACCGGGCACGCTCGTTTCTATCCGATCAGGTCGGTCTGACGCTCGTGATTTGGGGCGAGACAAGGGCCGGGGGTGGGTGGTCTACCCTGGTAGACCGCATGTTCGAGTCCCTTACCGACCGCTTTGACGCGGTCTTCAGCCGGTTGCGCGGCCGCGGTCGCCTGAGCGAAGCCGACGTTGATGAAGCCCTGCGGGAGATCCGCTTGGCCCTGCTGCAGGCGGACGTCAACCTGCGCGTGGTCCGGGACTTCGTGTCACGAGTTCGCGACCAGCTGGTCGGGGTGGATCTCTCTCAGAGCCTCACTCCCGGTCAGCAGGTCGTCAAGGTCGTCCACGACGAGCTGCGGACCATCCTCGGCGGCGAGACCCTGCGGCTCACCTACGCATCGCGCCCGCCGACGGTGGTGCTATTGGCCGGCCTCCAGGGATCTGGCAAGACGACGACCGCAGCGAAGCTCGCCTCCTGGTACAAGCGGCACGAGGGCCGCAACCCACTTCTCGTGGGCGCCGACCTGCAGCGCCCGGCGGCGGTCCAGCAACTCCGCGTCCTCGGCGAGCAGGCCGGCGTGGCGGTGTTTAGCGAACCGTCAGACCCGGTCACCGTGGCCAAGAAGGGCCTCGAAGAGGCGGTCCGGCTCGGCCGTGACGTGCTCATCGTCGACACCGCTGGTCGGCTGTCTATCGACGCCGACCTCATGGAAGAGGTCCGGCGAGTCTCGGCCATCATCGAGCCGCATTACAAGTTCCTCGTGATCGACGCCATGACCGGCCAGGACGCGGTCGCCACCGCCGAGGCGTTCCACCACACCCTGGCCCTCGACGGGGTCATCCTCACCAAGGTCGACGGCGACGCCCGTGGGGGCGCCGCCCTGTCGGTTAAGGAGGTGGTGGGCCGTCCGATCGTGTTCACGTCCACGGGCGAAAAGCTGGGAGACTTCGACCAGTTCCACCCGGATCGCATGGCCGACCGGATCCTTGGTATGGGTGACGTCCTCACCCTGATCGAGAAGGCTGAGGCCCACGTCGATCCGGGCCAGGCCGAGGTCGCTGTGGCCCGGCTCCAACAGGGGCGGTTCACCCTCGAGGATTTCCTCGACCAGATGCAACAGGTGAAGAAGATGGGGCCCCTGTCCGGCCTGGTGGGTATGATTCCTGGGCTCCCCAAGGAGCTCCGCAACGCCGAGATCGACGACGGCCTACTCGGCCCGATCGAAGCCATCATCCACTCCATGACGCCCGAGGAGCGCCAGAACCCCTCGATTATCAACGGATCCCGACGCCTTCGCATCGCCAACGGCAGCGGCACGTCGACGACCGAGGTCAACTCGCTGCTTGACCGGTTCAAGCAGATGCAGGGGTACATGCGCCAGATGGCGGGCATGCCAGGCCTGGGTGGCCGGGTGGCCCGGCGGGCCACCTCCGGCGGTCAGAAGTCCAGGAAGTCCAACAAGAAGAAGAGACGGGGCCGATAGGTCCTGCCTACGAGCGAGAGAGCAGTCAAGCTATGGCCGTAAAGCTCCGCCTGATGCGGATGGGAAAGAAGAAGCAACCCGTGTATCGGGTCGTGGCCGCGGACAGCCGGTCGCCGCGCGACGGCCGGTTCATCGAGATCCTGGGCACCTACGAGCCCCGGGTCGAGCCGAGCCGGGTCGTGATCGACAATGCCAAAGCCGTTCGCTGGCTACGCGACGGCGCCCAGCCAACCGAAACGGTCGCCCGGCTCCTGACTCAGTGCGGCGCCATGGAGGAGTTCACGGCGAGCCGAGCGCCCAGCCCATCGTGAGCACCACCGACGAGGGCCAAGCCGACTCCGCGGGCGTTGCGGACGAATGGGACGACCACGGACAGGTGGACGGTGGGCGAGCCAAGACCGTCCTCTCGTTTGTAGTAACCCAGCTGGTCGACCAGCCCGACGCCATCGTGATCGAGACCAGCGAGACCCGTCACGGCATCAAACTGTCACTTCGGGTCGCTCCCGACGACATGGGCAAGGTAATCGGACGTCGGGGCCGGGTGGCGCAGTCGATCCGCAGTGTGGTGCGCGCCGCTGGGTCCCGGGACGGCGTCGACGTCGTTGTCGACATCGTCGACTGAGGGCGCGGATCCGCACCTCCTGGAGGTGGGCCGGATTGCCCGGCCCCACGGTCTGCGCGGCCAGGTAGTGGTCGAGTTGTGGACGAATCGGATAGAGCGCAGCACGCCTGGCGCCCGTTTACGCGGCCCCGCGGGTGAGCTCGAGGTGACCCACGCCACGCCCCTTCCCAACGTGGGCGGGAAAGCACGATGGCTGGTGTCCTTTGCCGGAATCGTGGCCCTGGAGCAGGCCGAGTCCCTTCGGGGCGCGGTCCTTCGAGCCGCGCCGCTCACGGATGTGGATGCGTTGTGGGTACACGAGCTGATCGGTGCCGAGGTGGTCGACCCGTCCGGCGCCGCGATTGGTGTCGTGGCCGCCGTCGAGGCGAATCCCGCCAGCGACCTTCTGGTGCTGACGGACGGCCGCCTGATTCCCTTGCGGTTCATCACTGACCGACAGCCAGGCCGGCTGAAAGCGGAGCTGCCGCCTGGTCTGCTCGACCTCTGAGTCACCCGTGCGAATCGACGTGTTCACCATTTTTCCTGACCTGGTCGCCCCGTGGACCACGGCCAGCCTGATCGGGAGGGCCGGCCGGGCCGGGCTGCTCGACCTGCGGGTCCACGACCTCCGCGCCGGCACTTCGGACCCGCACCGCTCGGTCGATGACAGTCCCTTCGGAGGCGGCGCCGGCATGGTGCTCGCCCCCGAGCCGGTGTTCACCGCGGTTGAGGCCGCTGCTCCCCCCCGCCCGCTCCTGCTGCTCGGGCCGGGGGGAAGGCGATTCGACCAGGCCTGGGCGACGGAGCTGGCGGGCGGCAGCGGGTTCTCTCTGCTGTGCGGGCGCTACGAGGGGGTCGACCAGCGGGTCGCGGACCACCTCGTCGACGGAGAGCTCTCCGTCGGTGACTTCGTTCTGGCCGGGGGTGAGGCGGCGGCGGTTGCGGTGATCGAAGCGGTCGCCAGGCTCGTGCCAGGCGTCATGGGCAACGACGATTCGGCCCTCGACGAGAGCTTTGGCGATGGGCTGCTCGAATACCCGCAGTACACCCGACCGGCCGACTTCCGGGGCTGGCAGGTCCCCGACGTGCTCCGTTCGGGTGACCACGCCCGAGTGGCGCGCTGGCGCCGGGCCCAGGCCCTGGCCCGGACTCAGGCCCGCCGGCCCGATCTGATCACCGCCCGAGGCGGATTCTCCGCTGACGAGCGGGCCCTGCTGGCCGAGTTCGGACTCGAGGCACTATCCTGAGCATTCCTCTCCTCACGCCCGGCCAGGAGCACCATCGCCATGAATCCGACCGACCTCGTAGATCGCGACAGCCTGCGCGACGACGTCCCCGAGTTCGCGCCTGGCGACACCCTCAAGGTCCACGTGCGGGTCGTGGAGGGCACCCGGGAGCGGGTGCAGATATTCCAGGGTGCTGTTATCCGCCGGCAGGGCTCCGGGGTTCGGGAGACCTTCACGGTCCGCAAGTTGAGCTTCGGGGTCGGCGTGGAGCGGACGTTCCCCGTCCACTCGCCCGTGATCGCCAAGATCGAGATCGTGGCTAGGGGTGACGTTCGTCGAGCCAAGCTGTACTACCTCCGCGAGCGGACGGGGAAGGCTGCCAAAATTAAGGAAAAGCGCTACAACCGCTGATCGCGCTGATTGTCAGTGAGCGAGAAGAGCCCAGCGTCAGCGCGCCGGAGCGGGTGGTGGCAACGGCGCGTGATCGAGGACGGCGTCCTCATTGGCATCGCGGTGGTGGTGGCGATCCTGGTCCGGGGGGTGGTGGCTCAGGTGTACTACATCCCGTCCGCGTCGATGGTGCCGCAGTTGCGGGTCGACGACCGGATCGTGGTGTCGCGTCTGGCTTACCACCTGCATCCCGTGCACCGAGGCGACATCGTGGTGTTCAAGGCGCCTCCTGGCTTGGAGTCCACGGGGCACGCCTCGAGCGATCCGCTCGTGCGGATGGTGCACGGCATCGGGGTGGCGTTGGGGATGGCCGAGGACGAGACGGTGCTTGTCAAACGGGTTGTCGGCCTTCCCGGGGAGACGATCTCCGCGCACGGCGGGCGGGTGTACGTCGGCAGTGACCTCCTCGTCGAACCGTACCTGCCAGCCGGGACCGTGACCTCGTCGTTCGGTCCCGTTCGGGTCCCCGCTGGGGACGTCTGGGTGATGGGCGACAATCGTGGGGACTCGGAGGACAGCCGGGTCTTCGGACCCATTCCCGAGCGGTCGATCATCGGCCGGGCCATCTGGAAGGTGTGGCCTCCCTGGAAGGCCTGCTTTCTCTGAGGGGCGGTCAGGCGAGCCGGACAAGGATGCGGTCTGCTCCGAGCCGACGCGACCTAGCATGTAGATCCATGGGCGAGTCGCAGACGAGCGAATCGATAAGTAGAGCGTGCCGCTCATGGGCACCCTCGAAGAGGGTGCGGAAATGAGTGCCGAGGACCTGGAACGGTACGAAACCGAGATCGAGCTGCAGCTGTACCAGGAGTACCGGGCGGTGCTCGCCATGTTCAAGTACGTGGTCGAGACCGAAAGGCGTTTCTACCTGGCCAACGAAGTCACCATGGAGGCGAAAGGTGAAGGAGATCGAACGTATTTCGAGATCTCGCTTCGGGACGCCTGGGTATGGGACATGTACCGTCCGGCCCGCTTCGTGTCCTCGGTGCGGGTGGTGACGTTCAAGGACGTCAACGTCGAGGAGCTTCCGGAGAAGGAGCTGTAGCGATTCCTGATCCGTCGCCGGCTCGGCACCGGCGCGCCGCCCTCGGTGCGGCGGGCGAAGACCGCGCCGAGGCGTGGTATCGGGCGCAGGGCTATGACGTCCTCGACCGCAACTGGCGATGCCGGGACGGCGAGCTGGACCTGGTGGTCCGCCAGGGAACGACTGTCGTGTTCTGCGAGGTCAAGGCCCGCTCCGGGACCGCGTTCGGGATGCCCGCTGAGGCGGTGGGCGCGACCAAGCAGGCCAGGATCCGCCGGTTGGCGGCCCGGTGGCTCGGCGAGCACCGCGACCGGCTCGGGTCTCGCCCCGCCCAGATCCGCTTCGACGTGGCGGCCCTGCTGGAGGATCGCCTGGAGATCCTGGAGGCCGCCTTCTGAGCGACCTAGACGGGCTGTCGCTGCCGAGTGCGGTGGTGCATCTGGGCCGCCCGCCGGTGACGCCCGGTGGTCCCGTCAACTCGCCCGTGGTGATGAGCTCGACCTTCCAGCAGGGCGGTCGACTGATGTACGGGCGGGACGGCAACCCCACCTGGGAGAGTCTCGAAGAGGTGCTCGGCGGCCTCGAAGGTGGCTCGGCGCTGGTGTTCGCCTCAGGGATGGCGGCGATCGCGGCGGTGATGGAGATGCTCCCGGTTCCGGGTCGGGTCGTTGTCGCCGGCGACGCCTACAACGGGACCCGCCGCTTCCTCACCGACGTGTCCGGGCGGGGCCGGCTGCGCTTCCGTACGGTCGACGTCACCGATACCGCCGCCACCCTGACGGCGTGCGCAGAGGTGGTTGAGGCGCCCGGCCGGCCGTCGGGTGCTCCAGGCCAGTTCGGCGACCGCGGCCTGCTGTGGTTGGAATCGCCAACGAATCCTCTCCTGGCGGTGGCGGACCTCGAGGCCCTGATCGACGGCGCCCACCAGCTCGGCATGGACGTGGCTGTCGACAACACCTTCGCCACCCCGTTGCTGCAGCGCCCCCTCGACCTGGGCGCCGACGTGATCGTGCACAGCGCCACCAAGCTGCTCGCCGGCCACTCGGACGTCGTGCTGGGGGCGACCGTCGTCCGCCGCGACGACCTGGTGGAGTCGCTCGCCGTGCGGCGTTCGTTGCACGGAGCGATCGCCGGCCCTTGGGAGGCGTGGCTGGTGCTGCGGGGGGTCAGGACGCTGTCAGTCCGTGTGGAGCGGGCCCAGGCGAACGCTGGCGAGCTGGCTCGTCGTCTGGCCAAGCATCCTCACGTCGAGACGGTCCGTTACCCGGGCCTCCCCGACCATCCTGGTCATGCCCTGGCCTGCCGGCAGATGCGCGGCTTCGGCACCATGGTGGCGTTTGACGTCGCGGGCGGCGCGGTTGCCGCGGAGGCCGTCGTCGGGGCGGTGCGCTTGGCGACCGCCGGGACGAGCCTCGGGGGGGTCGAGACCCTGATCGAGCGCCGGGGCCGCTGGGCCGGGGAGCAGGGGCTGCCGCCGGGACTGCTGCGAATGTCGGTGGGCATCGAGGACGTCGAAGACTTGTGGCGCGATCTCGACATGGCATTACAGGTGGCCGCCGGATAGCCGCCTGGTCGAGGTATCAACGCCCGGGTGGCCGCCGGTCCCGGTGCTCCCAGCACGGTCGGTGCCAGTGGCGTCGCAGATCGGACGCAGCTCGCGGCACCACCACTACGTGTCCGACACCAGTCGGGATCTCCTGCTGGCATCCCGGGCACAGGTAGGGCTTGCGGGCTTGGAATGGGTGCACCTGGCTGACATCGACGTCAGACGGCGGGCTAGCTTCGGCACCCATGGACCCTATTCTCGTCGAACGGGCCGGAGGCGTGGTCACCGTGACGCTCAACCGGCCGGAGCGCCTCAATGCCATCACCAACGAGATGTGGCCGCAGTTGGCGGACATCTTTGCCGAGGTCGCAACCAGAGCCGAGGACCGGGTCTTGGTCGTCACCGGGGCGGGAGAGGCCTTCTGCTCGGGCGCCGACATAAGTGGAGAGGGCCCGGCCACCGGGCCGCCGCTCCTTCACATGCGGGAGGTAGGTAACGCCGCGTTGGCGTTGCATCGCCTGCCCAAGCCGTCGATTGCCCGGGTGGACGGGGTGGCAACAGGAGCGGGGCTCAACCTGGCACTCGGCTGCGATCTGATCGTGGCGTCCGACCGTTCCCGCTTCTCCGAGATATTCGCTCGCAGGGGGCTGTCCGTCGACTTCGGCGGGTCTTGGTTGCTGCCCCGGCTGGTCGGGATGCACCGGGCCAAGGAGCTGGTCTTGCTGGCGGAGATCCTCAGTGCCGAAGAAGCCATGGCGATGGGATTGGTCAACCGGGTGGTCCCGGCCGAGTCGCTCGATGCCGTGGTGGCCGAGTGGACGGCCAGGCTGTCGGAGGGGCCTCCACTGGCGCTGTCAATGTCGAAACTGCTGCTCAACAAGAGCCTGGAGACCTCGATGGACCAGGCGCTCGAGGCTGAGGCGCAGGCCCAGGCCGTCAACCTGGCCGGCGCCGATGTTCGGGAAGCCCTGGCCGCCTTCGTGGAGAAAAGAACGCCGGTCTTCGCTGGCCATTGACTGATCCGGGTGTGACCGTCCCACCCGGGCGTTAGCGTTCTGGCGACGCTCGGTGGCCGGCGACGCGACCCCTCTCATTGCTCTCATGTATCGAGTCGTGGAGGATTGTCGTGTTGGCTACCGTGTCGTCTGCCATCTTGACCGGAGTCGAAGGCCGGCCCATTTCGGTCGAGGTCCACGTATCCACCGGGATCCCGTCGTTTACGGTCGTGGGACTGCCTGACGCCTCCTGTCGTGAAGCACGCGACCGGGTCCGGGCCGCCATCCTGTCGAGTGGCCTCAAGTGGCCCCAGCACCGGGTGACGGTCAACTTGGCTCCGACCGGAGTCCGCAAGGGCGGGGCGGGCCTCGACCTGCCGATTGCGGTGGCATTGCTGGCCGCGGACGGCCAGCTGCCATTGGAGTCGCTGGGCGGCATGGGCTTTCTGGGCGAGCTCGGTCTCGATGGAAGCGTGCGCCGGGTGCCCGGGACCCTGGCTCTCGTGGACGCTATCCCGGCCCGATGCGTGGTCGTGCCGGCGTCAGGTGCGGCGGAGGCGGCCCTGGTGCGGCGCCACGTGGTGCGGCCCACCCCTGGTCTGCGCCACCTGGCGGCCATCCTACGGGGTGAGGACGGATGGCCCCCGATCATGGCTGCGGACCAGCCCACGCCCGACCGTCCCCGACCCGACCTGATCGACGTTCGGGGCCAACCCCTTGGACGCTTGGCCGTCGAGGTCGCCGCAGCCGGCGGGCACCACCTGCTGCTGGTCGGGCCGCCCGGCGCGGGCAAGACCATGCTGGCCGAACGCCTCGGTGGCCTGCTTCCTCCGCTCGATACCGACGAGGCCCTCGAAGTGACCAGGATCCACTCCGCAGCCGGGATTCATCTCCCCCAAGGCACCCTCATCCGGCGTCCTCCCTATCGGGCTCCGCACCACACCGCGTCGCTGGTGTCGCTGATCGGCGGGGGTGGCGTGTACATGCGGCCGGGGGAGCTGAGTTGTGCCCACAATGGCGTCTTATTCCTGGACGAGCTGGCGGAATTTCCGTCGGATGTACTGGACACCTTGCGTCAGCCCTTGGAGGAGGGCCGGGTGCTGGTGTGCCGGGCTCGAGCCAGCGTGGTGTTCCCGGCCCGGGTGCTGCTGGTCGCGGCGATGAACCCCTGCCCGTGCGGGAGCGAGCGCGGTCCAGGATCCTGCCGGTGCCGGGACGCCACCCGCTACCGGTACTCGGCTCGGGTGTCCGGGCCGTTCCTGGACCGCTTCGACCTTCGGGTCATGGTCGACCGTCCCGAGGTATCCGAGTTGCTCCCCCCTGGTGGCGAGTGGGCGACGCCGGAGTCGACGGCGACGGTGGGGGCTCGCGTCGCCGCGGCCCGCCTGGTCGCCGGCGGGCGGGGTGTCCGCGACAACGCGGCCATCCCTGGCTCGCGCCTGGATGAGTTGGCGCCCCTCCAGGCGGGCGCCCGCCTGCTCCTCGAGACCCGCCTGCGTCAAGGCCGTCTCTCGGCTCGGGGTCTCCACCGCGTCAGGCGGGTGGCTCGGACCCTGGCCGATCTGGAGGGCTCTACCGGGCCGGTCGGCGCCGATCATGTCTACGGGGCGCTGGCGCTGCGGGCCGAGGTGTTCCAGCCCGAGGAGGCTGCGGGATGAGCGAGCCGGTCGAAGATTCGCCAGGGGCCGCCTTTGCCGCCGCCTTGGCTGGCTTGCCGGGGATGGGTCCGGCCACCCTGGTGGCTATCTTGCGCCAGTGGCCGCCGGAGGAGGCGTGGGCCCGGGTATGTGAGGGCTCGCTGCGCCGGCCCGATGCTCGCGGCCGAAGGGCCGAGTCCGAGCAGTTCGCCTGGAGTGACGATGGCCATCCCCGTCAACCCAAGCCGGCCTGGAGGGACGCGGCCGGCCGGTTGGACCCACCTCAGTGGTGGGCCTACCACGCCGCCCGGGGCATCCGGGTCACCTGGCCGGGGCAACCCTCCTACCCTCGGGCGTTGGCCATGGACCACCAGCTGCCGGGCGTGCTGTTCTGGCGGGGCTCGCTGGCGTGGCTCGATTCTCCTTGCGTGGCCCTGGTAGGGACCCGGAGGGCTTCCCCCGACGGTCGGGCCGTCGCCTTCGAGATGGGCCGCGACCTGGCCGGGGCGGGGGTCTGCGTGGTGTCGGGTCTGGCTTTGGGGATTGACGCCGCCGCCCATCTGGGGGCGCTCCGCGCCGGCGAGCAAACTGGCGCGGCGGGACCGGTAGGTGTGGCCGCCAGCGGGGTGGACGTGGTGTACCCCCGCCAGCACGCCCGTTTGTGGGGGCAGGTCGTCGCGGCCGGCGCCGTGCTGTCGGAGAACCTACCCGGTCGACCCGCTCAGGCCTGGCGGTTCCCCTCGCGCAATCGGGTTATCGCCGGGCTGGTCAAGATGGTCGTGGTGGTGGAGTCCCACTCGACCGGCGGCAGCCTGATCACCGCCGAGGCGGCCATCGCCCGAGGCATCGACGTGCGGGTGGTGCCCGGGCCGGTGCACAGCCCGGCCAGCGTCGGGTCCAACCAGCTTCTCTATGACGGCCCGGGCCCGGTCCGCAACGCCCAGGACGTCCTGGACGGCCTGGGCCTCTTCCTGTCCGCGGCGAAGGACCGGGGAGCGCCGGCGACGAGCCGAACCGAGAACCTGGGAGCCGAAGCCCGAACGGTGCTAGACGCCGTCGGTTGGCGGCCGACGTCGCTCAACCAGATCGTCGAACGGCCCGGCCTGACGGCAGCCCGGGCGATGGCCCTCCTCGACGACCTCGAAGCCAGAGGACTAGTCGGGCGCCACCACGACTGGTGGGTGCGGCGCCGGCCGTCCTGACCTCTTCGCCTCCTCTGGGAACGATCTCCGGCACCGGTTCAGCCCTAGTGGCTCTTGTGTCGGCCTACCGAACTATCTTAAGGTTGCCTATAACTGAATATTAGGGTTCCCGATGAAGAAGAGAGCGAGGCGTGATGAGCTGGGGGCTGACATCAAGGGGACGGGCAGGCGGTCCCAGCCGGTTGGCGCTGAGCCGTAGAAGCATCCAGATCGCCCTCGGCGGCCTGTGGGTGTTCGATGGACTTCTCAAGTTCCAGCCGCGGCTTTGGGACGCCGGGTTCGTACACACCGTGATCACGCCGAACTCCCAAGGGCAGCCGGGAGTCTTGTCCTGGTTGGTCAGGCTGATCGCCGGCCTCCTGCTTCATGGTCAAGACACCTGGGTGGTGGCCTTCGGTGTGATCGAGATCGCGATCGGACTCGGCCTGATGTTCAAGCGAACGGTGAAGGTCGCGCTGGTCGCCTCCTTTGTCTGGGCTGGTGCAATTTGGATCATCGGAGAGGGCCTCGGGGGCGTGTTCACCAGCCAGGCCTCACCGTTGATGGGCGCGCCTGGAGCCTCCTATCTCTACGCCGTCGTGGGAGCACTGGTGTGGCCGGTCGAGACGGAGAACCCGAACGACGCAGGGGTGGCCTCGTCAGCCATCGGCAGCGGTCGTTGGGGAATCGCGGGCGGTCTCAGTGTGTGGGCAGCCCTATGGTTCGTCGAAGCGATCTTGTGGCTCTTGCCGACCAACCGGGCCGCGAACTCGGTTCAAACCCAGCTCACGAGCATGAGTTCGGGCGAGCCAGCCTGGTATTCCCACTTCCTGTCATCGGTCGGCAGCGCCTTTGACGGGATCGGACTAACGGTGGCTGTCGTCCTGGCTGTGCTGTCCGTGGTGGTCGCGTTGGGTCCCCTGGTGACGCGTCGTCCCGAAGTGTTCCTCTGGACCGGGATGGCCATCGGACTGCTCTACTGGGCCTCGGGGGAGGCCTTTGGCCAGTTGCTCTCCTTTGGCGGCACCGATCCCAGCAACGGCCCTCCTCTGCTCCTACTCGGCCTGGGCCTGCTCCCCACCGTTCGCGCCGAGGCGAAAGCCCGGGTGCCAGCTTCGTACCTCCTGTCGCATCACCGAGCCTTGACCCGAGTGGGGACGGCCGCTATCGCCCTCGTCCCAGCTCTGGTTGCCTTGGTTCCGGCGTCAGCCTCGTCTGCTGTCGCGGCCACCGCACCCACCCCCCCGACGACAGCCCGGCAGGAGGCCGGCATGACCGCTGGCCTACCCCTCCAGACCCCTCCTTACCTCAACACGGCCACCCTGCCGGTCATGAGACTCCGATTGGTAGCCGAGCCGACGGTATTCGACATAAGCGGCAAGACGGTGAGGGGAGAGTCCTACGACGGTGACTACGTCGGCCCGACTATGCACTTCGTTCCTGGAGAGCAGGTCTACATAACTCTGGTCAACAAGCTGTCGACCCCAACGAACCTCCACTTCCACGGCCTACATGTGTCGCCATCCGGGAACTCCGACAACCCGTTCATCTCCGTCGCCCCCGGCCAGACTTTCACGTACCACCTCGACATTCCCATGGACCAACCCCTCGGGACGTTTTGGTACCACGACCACGACATGTGCATGGGCGACGAGTCGATGCACATGGATGGAACCGGGACCTCATCCTCGTCGGACGGGACCTGCTCGGACATCGAAAGCCAGATATACGACGGATTGTCGGGCACGATCATCATCGGTAACGACCGGACTCTGCTGCCCCCAGACCTGCGCAACATCACTGCCCAGACGCTGGTGTTCAAGGACATGCAGATCACCGCTTCGCACCACATCGTCCAAAACAGCGGGACGACTTCCATCAACTCTGACAACCCGACGGTCAGGCTTGTGAACGGGCAACTCCAGCCGGTCCTGACCATGCAACCGGGACAGACCGAGTTGTGGCGGCTCGCCAACGAGGGGGCGGACATCTTCTACGACCTTCAACTCATCGGCTACAAGTTTACCGTGGTCGGCCAGGACGGCTACCCGGTGGCTCAAGTGACAACTGTCAACACCCTCGAGCTACCCCCGGCCAAGAGGTGGGATGTCCTCGTGACCGCCAGCACGGATCCAGGCACGACATGGCTGCGCACCCTCGCCATCAACAACGGGCCAGCAGGAGACACCTATCCAAACGTGAAACTGATGGAACTAGACGTCTCGGGTGCACCGAAAGAGCTGAAGCCGATGCCGACCGGGGCGATCCCCGGCGGGCCGCCCTCGCTAGCCAACGCAGATATTGCTCAGTACCGGACGCTCAAGCTGAGTGAAAACACGGCCGGCACGAAGATGTACATCAACCAAAAGGAGTTCAATCCCAACCAGTCGATCTTCTCCACACCGGCGACCTTGGGGACCGTCGAGCAGTGGACGATCCTCAACGAGAGTCCCGAGATCCACGCGTTCCACGTCCACACCGACCACTTCCAGGTCATGTCCGTCAACGGCGTCGCCCAGCCCTACACCGGCGAACTCGACACCTTCGACGTCCCCTACGAACAGAACGCCACACCGGGCGAGATCGTCATCCGCATCGACTTCACCGACTTCACGGGCATGGTGATGTTCCACTGCCACATCGCCTCCCACGAGGACGCCGGCATGATGAGCTTCATCAACGTGGTCGCACCCGACACCTAACGGTTGGCGTGCCCGGTCGTACTCCACCCGCCGCCGAGCGACCCTACTCATGGCGAGGCTGATTAGGCCGCGACAGTGACCTGACCGTCATGATCGCCGGGGCAGGGTAGCCTCGTTGTCGGTGATCCCGTTGCTGCCGAGTCGTACCCATAGCCGGTGGCAGCTCGACGCCCCCAGGTCCCAAGGGGCGCGCCGGTGACGACAGAGAGCAACCCAGCGGACGTCAAACAGTTGTGGGCCGAGTACAAGGAGACCGGGGACCGGCGCCTGCGGGATCAGCTAATCGTCCGGTACTCCCCGCTCGTCAAGTTCGTTGCCGGTCGCGTTTCAGCGGGCTTACCCCGCACTATCGAGCAGGCTGACCTGGTGAGTTATGGGATGTTTGGCCTGATCGACGCCATTGACAAGTTCGACACTAGCCGCAGCATCAAGTTCGAGACTTACGCCATCACCCGTATCAAGGGGGCGATCATCGACGAACTGCGCTCCATCGACTGGGTGCCGCGGTCGGTGCGGGCCAAGGCCCGCTCCGTCGAGCAGGCGTACGGTGCGTTGGAAGCGTCCCTGGGCCGTGCCCCCAGCGACGCCGAGGTGGCGGCCGAGCTCCAGATCTCCGAGACCGACCTTCAGCAGATCTTCGGCCAGATCTCCTACGTTGGCATCGTCGCCTTGGACGAGGTGATCTCGGGCGGCCGGCCGGACCGAGCTGACTCGACCACGTTCGGCGACACCTTGGCCGACGTCGGCGAAGGTCCCATGGCTGCGTATGAGGTCGAGGAGATGAAGCAGATTCTCGCCGGCGCGATCAATCGCCTCGGTGACCGAGAGAAGATCGTGCTCACGCTGTACTACTACGAGAATCTCACCCTTTCCCAGATCGGCGAGGTGCTCGGCGTCACCGAAAGTCGGGTTTGTCAGATCCACACCAAGGCGGTCATGCAACTTCGCGGCCGTCTGTTGCTCGCTGACCGCTGAGGGGTGCGCCGGCGTCCCTCGCCTGCCCCCCGGTTACGCCACTCGGTCACGTGACAGTCGCAGCCCAGGCTGCGCTACTATGACTGGCTGTCCCGAACAGGCGGGACACGCGTCCACCCCCGGTGTACCCACGGTCGCTACGGAGATGTCCTAGCGCGCGCACCGGGTTCGTTCAACCGATGGGAAGGGAGTTCATATGGCTGTCGTCACTATGAGGCAGTTGCTCGAGGCCGGGGTCCATTTCGGTCACCAGACCCGGCGCTGGAACCCGAAGATGAAGCGGTTTATCTTTGGCGAGCGCAACGGCATCTACATCATCGACCTCAATCAGACGCTCGAGCGGATCGACGTCGCCTACTCCTTCGTCCGGGACTTGGTGGCCGACAACGGCTCGGTCCTGTTCGTGGGGACGAAGAAGCAGACCCAGGACCCGGTGGCTCGCTATGCGACCCAGTGCGGGATGCCGTACATCAATGAGCGCTGGTTGGGCGGCATGCTCACCAACTTCAACACCATCGCCGGCCGGGTCAAGAAGATGCAGGAATACGAGCGGATGCGCGCCGCTGGCGACTTCGACGCCATGCCCAAGAAGGAAGCACTCATACTTTCCAGAGAACTGGACAAGCTGCAGCGCAACCTCGGAGGGATCCGGGACATGGCCAAGCTGCCCGAGGCCGTGTTCATCATCGACACCAAGAAGGAACACATCGCGGTCACCGAGGCCAACAAGCTAGGCCTTCCCATCGTGGCCGTCGTCGACACCAACTGCGACCCGGACCTGATCACCTACGTCATTCCGGGCAATGACGATGCCATCCGGGCTGGCACGCTCATGTGTCGCGTCGTCGCTGACGCGGTCGAAGAGGGCCGATTCATCGCCTCCCGTCGGGCCGTCCGATCCGGTGCGGCCGTGGGCGGCCCACCGGTGCTCGACCCCGAAGAGGAGGCCCGCCGAAACGAGCAGCAGCGCGACGCCCGCCGCCAAGCCGCCCTGGCCCAAGCCGAACGAGAGGCCCGCCTGGCCTCCGGCCGCCAGGTGGATGCGCCGCCCGCCGCACCAGTTGAAGCTGCCGCGGCGTCTCCGGTTGAGGCCGCCGCCCCCGCCCCGGTCGAGCCTGTCGCGGCCGCCCCGGTCGAGGCCGCCGCCCCGGTCGAGACTGCCGAGGCTGCCCCAGTCGAGCCTGCCGCCGCCGTCGAGTCTGCCGCCGTCGAGCCCCCCGCCCCCGCCCCCGCCCCCGCTGAGGCTGCTGCCCCCGCGGAGGCTGCCGCTCCGGTCGAGGCTGCCGCCCCGGTCGAGGCCGCGGCTCCCCCCGCTGAACCCACCACCACGTAGGACTACAGAGGAGTAGAAGCACCGAAATGGCAGATTTCTCCGCCAAAGATGTGAAGGGCCTCCGGGACGCAACCGGAGCAGGAATGATGGACGCCAAGAAGGCGCTGACCGAGACTGACGGCGACTACGGTGCCGCGGTGGTCTGGCTTCGCGAGCGCGGCCTGGGTAAGGCGGCCGAGCGCGCGGACCGCGACAACACCGAAGGGACGATCGCCGTCGCCATCGCCGGCGACGCGGCGGCCTTGGTTGAGCTCAAGTCCGAGAGCGACTTCGTGGCCAAGTCGCCCCAGTTCGTTGGCGTGGTCAACCAGCTGGCTGAGGCCGTGGCAGCCGAAGGGGAAGGCGCCCTCGACGCCCACAAGGACGCCGTTGACGACTTGAAGCTGACCCTCAAGGAGAACATCGAGGTGGGCGAGGTGGTCCGGTTCGTGGCCGAGCCCGGCAATGTGCTCGACACCTATCTCCATGTCCAGAACGGGCGCGGGGTCAACGGGGTCCTGGTCGAAATTGCTGGCGGCACCCGTGAGCTGGCCCATGACATTGCGGTGCACATCGCCTTCGGCAAGCCGGGCTACCTCAACCGTGAAGAGATCCCGGCCGACGAGGTCGCCGCCGAGCGGTCGGCGCTAGAAGCCCAGACCCGCAATGAGGGCAAGCCGGAGCAGGCGATCCCCAAGATCGTGGAGGGCAAGCTCAACGGGTGGTACAAGCGGGTGCCAGGTGGTGTCCTGCTCGAGCAGCCCTACGCCAAAGACGACAAGCAGAGCGTGGCCCAGGTGGTCGGCGATGCCCAGGTCGTCCGTTTCGCCCAGGCGACCGTCGGCGGGTAGCCGGCCGGGCGCTGGGCCGGGCCGGGCCGACGCCACACCGACCCGGGCCGACGCCACGCTGAGCCGACCCGGGGCATCACCCTCGGGCGACCGGGTCGCACTAGGCTGGTGTTCTCGTGAACCAACCGCCGCCGTGGAAGCGGGTCGTGCTCAAGCTGTCAGGAGAGGCGTTCGCCAGCGGCGCCGCCGATGAGACGATCGACGGCGCAGTCGTCGAGCGGATAGCCAAGGAGGTCGCCGAGGTCCGGTCCGAGATCGGCACCGAGTTGGCCGTGGTGGTCGGTGGCGGCAACATCTGGCGGGGTGCGACCGGCTCAGCGACGGGGATGGATCGCGCCAGCGCCGACTACATGGGGATGCTGGCGACCGTCATCAACGCCTTGGCCCTCCAGGATGCCCTCGAGCGTCAAGGCCAGCCGACGCGCGTGCAGACGGCCATCGGCATGTCCCAGATCGCCGAGCCGTACATCCGGCTTCGGGCCATTCGCCACCTCCAGAAGGGCCGGGTGGTGGTCTTCGCGGCGGGGACTGGAAACCCGTTCTTCACCACCGACACCGCCGGCGCCCTCCGAGGGGTCGAGATCGAGGCCGACGCGCTGTTCAAGGGCACCCACGGGGGCGCGGACGGTGTCTACGACGACGATCCCCGCACGAACCCCAACGCCAAGCTGCTGGAGCGGGTGACCTTCGACGAGGTCATCGCCAGACAGCTGCGGGCGATGGACCTGACGGCGATCACGCTCTGCAAGGAGTACAACCTGCCGATCCACGTGTTCTCGATCATGGAGCCCGGGAACCTCCGTCGCGCTCTCCAGGGGGACCAGATCGGTACGATTATCCATTGATGGAGGACAACCACGTCTGATGGAGGACGACAACTACGTCGACGCGGTGTTGGAGGACTGCCGGGAGAAGATGGGGAAGGCGATCGACCACACTCGTAGTGAGTTCTCCAGCATCCGGACCGGTCGGGCCGCGCCGGCCCTGGTCGAGAAGCTTCGGGTCGATTACTACGGGTCGGAGGTGCCCCTCCAGCAACTCGCCGGGATCCAGGTTCCCGAGGCCAAGTTGATGGTGATCACGCCCTACGACAAAGGATCACTCAAGGCCATCGAGAAGGCGATCCAGAACTCCGATCTAGGGGTAAACCCCAACAACGACGGGGTCGTCATCCGCCTGGCCTTTCCCCCCCTCACCGGAGAGCGCCGCAAGGTCATGGTCAAGGTGGCCCACACCAAGGCTGAGGAGGGTCGGGTGGCCATCCGCAATTTGCGGCGGGCGGCGCGTAAGGATCTGGAGGCATTCGAGAAGGACGGGGAGATCTCCAGCGACGAACTGGACCGGGCCGAGAAGGATCTGGAGCGGATCACCCATGAGTTCGTGGCTGACATCGACCTGCTGCTCCACCACAAAGAGCAAGAGTTGCTTGTCGACTGAGCCCGGTTTGGGGGCCCGCGACCGACGCATCGAAGGGAGGATTGCCGTGAACGAGCGCAAGAACCGGGGTGATCGATCACCACCGCACCGTCCGACCGAGGGTGTGCGAATCATCCGAGCCGACGAGGCTCAGGCGGCCCTGGACGCGGGCGAAGCGGCGGGGCGCCGGCCCGACGACGAGCTGCGATTCGGAGATGTTCCGCCGGCGCCGCCCGGACCCCGCCCACCGCACCGCTTTCCCCTTCCCGACTCGGTTGATCCCGCCGGCGCGGTACCCCTTCCCCCACTTGCGGTACCCATGCGCGCCGACGAGCCTCGCGCGGACCCCGGCGCCGAGATGGTGAATCTGTCCGAAACCACCAGCTGGGGTGACCCTCCCGCGCCCACCGCAACCGCCTGGGAGTCCCCCGGCGAGGAGTGGGGTATCGGCGACCGGACGGCCGAGCTCGGCGTGCCCGAAGCCGGCCCGGCCGGACTGACCAGCGAGCCGGTGCCCCTGGCTCTCCCCGAGGAAGGCATAACCGTGACCGGAGGTGGCACCGAATTGCCCCATTGGACCGACCCGCCGACCGGCGAGGTGCCGCGCATCCTGGCGGACGACGTGCGGGACGAACAGCCCGGTGACGACGACCTCGAAGCATGGAACGCTCTAGGGTCCCGGGGGATGCGCTGGCGCGACGACGGAGACGACTGGGACGACGTTGACGAGCTCGCCGACCTGGCTGGTGACGTCGAACCCGTAGGTGCTCTCGACCAGACCCGAGCGGAGCACTCCGATCTGTATTCTTTCGACGAGGAGTTCGAGCGAGTGGAAGCGGAACGCATCGGTTCCGGCCCCGTGCTGGCCGATTTCGATGAGGACTACGAGCCCGAGCCCGAGCCCGACCGGGTCCGGGCCAGGTCCGCACCGGCTTCGTCGCGCAACCGTAGGGTCCGGACGGGAGCGCACCGGTCCGGGGGACGTCCGGGTGGCCGCGGCGCTCCCCCCGGCGGGCGAACCGACGATGACATCGGCAGCCGGGTCGCAGTCGGCCTCGGCCTGGTGGTGGTCCTCATCATCGCCTACATCGTCGGTTCCGCCGCCCTGGTCGTGTACTCGGCCGTGGTCATCGTGGCGGCCGCGGCCGAGGCCTACGGGATGCTGCAACGGTCCGGGTTCCGTCCAGCCACTCTCCTCGGGTTGGTGGCGACCGCCGGTCTGGTGTTCGGCGCTTACTGGAAAGGGGTGGAGGCCCTCCCGCTCTCTGTGGTACTGGTGTTTGCCGGCGCCATGATGTGGTACCTGCTGCGCATTGTCGAGGCCAGGCCCCTCGCGAACGTGGCGGTGACCACCATGACCTTCGTGTGGGTGGCTGTACTGGGGTCGTTTGGGTCGCTGATGCTCCGGTCGCCACACGGCAAGGGTCTGTATCTGGGGGCCGTTCTGGTCGCCGTGGGGGCCGACATCGGAGCCTTCTTCGTCGGAAGGTGGATCGGCTCGCGACCGATGGCGGCCAGCATCAGCCCCGGCAAGACGGTCGAAGGTTTCATCGGCGGGCTGGTGGCGGCCATCATCGTCGGTGCCGTCATCGGCAAGGAGCTGACCCCCTGGGGCGGCATGAAGCACGGCCTCCTCCTGGGCTTGATCGTCGGGCTGGTGGCTCCGGCCGGCGACCTGTTCGAGTCCATGATCAAGCGCGACCTGGGCGTCAAGGACTCGGGCAGTATCCTGCCGGGCCACGGTGGCCTGCTCGACCGCTTCGACTCCCTCCTGTTGGTCCTCCCGGCCGTCTACTACCTCGCGACCTACCTCCAACTCAAGTAGCGCCCCATGAAAACCGTGAGCCTGGTGGGATCCACCGGGTCGATCGGGACCCAAGCGGCGGAGGTGATTGGCGCGGATCCGGGTGCGTACCGGGTGGTTGCCATCGGGGCGGCTTCGTCGATCGAGACCCTGGCCGTTCAGGCCGCCCAGCTGCGCCCCGAAAGGGTCGCCCTCGCCGATCCGGCCCGGGCCCACGAGCTGGCCGCCCGCCTGCCGACCGGGGTCGAGCTCCTCGTCGGCTCGGATGCCCTGGCGGAGATCGCGACCGGCGCCGACGTCGTCGTCAACGGGGTAGTGGGCTTCGCCGGCCTGCCCGTGACGCTGGCGGCCCTGCAGGCGGGGCGCCGCCTGGCGCTGGCCAACAAGGAGTCGCTGATCGCCGGCGGCCCGGTGGTCCAGGCGGCGCGGGCTACCCCAGGGGCGGAGATCGTGCCAGTGGACTCGGAGCACTGCGCTATCCACCAGTGCCTTCGGGCTGTTCTCGGGGAAAAAGAGATGGCCGCCCTGCCGAACTCGCCGTCCCTGCTGGTCACGCGGATCGTGCTGACCGCAAGTGGTGGCCCTTTCCGCGGCCGACATCAACACTCGTTGGCCGAGGTGACGGTCGCCGAAGCCCTCGCCCATCCGACGTGGAAGATGGGTCCCAAGATCACCGTCGACTCCTCCACCCTCATGAACAAGGGCCTCGAAGTCATCGAGGCCCACGAGTTGTTCGGTATCGGCTACGACGCCATCGAAGTGGTCGTGCACCCACAGTCGATCGTCCACTCGATGATCGAGACCACCGATGGCGCCACCCTGGCCCAGCTTTCCCTACCCGACATGCGGCTGCCGATCGGCTACGCCCTGGCCTACCCGGACCGCCTGCGGGTCCCGTTCGGCGTGATCGACTGGGCCCGCATGGGGCCGCTGGAATTCGAGGCGCCGGACCGGGAGGCGTTCCCGTGTCTGGAGCTGGCCTACCAGGCGGGCCGAGCCGGTGGCGCCGCGCCCGCCTGGCTCAATGGCGCCAACGAGGTCGCGGTCGCCGCCTTCCTCGACGGACGGATCCGCTGGGTGGACATTCCGGCTGTCATCAGCGCCGCCCTTGACGAGTGCCACGCTCCGGTCCCCAGTACGGTGGCAGACGTGCTGGATGCCGACCGCTCTGGCCGGGACCTCGCCCTCGCCGAGGTGGGCCGGCGTTCGGGCGCACCCAAGTGACTCCCTCTCCAGGCTCTCCTAGCGGGACCAACCCGGCGCCGCAGGCGGCCGACGAGGTCCCTTCCGGGTGGCGCGAGACCCTCGAGGCCGACCCCCTCGGCCTGGCTAGCCACCGCCGATGGGACGAGGAGTGGGGTGGGGGCGATGCCGCCCCGCCGCCCGAGGACCAGCGCGGCGCTTTGATCCGCCTGATCGTGGTCGTGGCGGCCGTGATCGGCCTGGGCTTCGCGGCGGGGGCGGGGGAGACGGTGCTGCTGGTCCTGGTCCTCATTCTGTGCATCGTGGCCCATGAGTTCGGCCATTTCATCACCGCCAAAGCGGCCCGGATCAAGGTGACGGAGTTCTTCGTAGGGTTCGGGCCCCGCCTGTGGTCCGTACACCGGGGAGAGACGGAGTACGGGGTCAAAGCTCTTCCGCTCGGCGGCTACTGCCGGATCATCGGCATGAACAACCTGGAGGAGGTGGACCCCGCCGACGAGGCCCGCACCTACCGGCAGGCGCCTTTCTGGCGGCGACTGTCGATCGACGTCGCCGGCTCGTCAATGCACTTTCTCATCGCCATCGTGGTGCTGTTCGCCATGTTCTTCTGGACCGGAGACAACGGTAACTACCTCACCTCCGCCGCCCAGATCCCGGCTTCGAACCCGATCGCAGGGATCGAAGGCATCAGCATCGGAGACAAACCGGTCACCAGCCCCGCCCAGGCCGCAGGCTTCCGAGTCGGCGACCGGATCGTCGCCGTCGACGGCCACCAGTACGCCAGCTGGGCGCAGATGAGCAGCTTCATCCAGGCGAGCTACGGGCGCCGGCTCGACGTCACGGTCGACCGCCACGGTCACCTGATGCAGCTCTACCCCGTCCCGGTCAACCGCAATGAGGTGCAATTGCCGACCGGGGACGGAACCCTTCCGGCCGCCAAGAAGGGCGCCCCTCCCGTTGGGTTCATCGGGATCGCCGTCAGCACCAACATCCACTCGAGCCTGGGTCTGTCCATCAGTCGGGCGGGTGGGGCGTGGGTCCATGTCACCGCCCTCACCCTCAGCGCCTTCGGGCACCTCTTCACCCTGCACGGCGCCGGCTCCTACGTCCACATGCTCAGCAGCCAGCAAGCCGCCGACCACCCGGCTGCCGGGGCGGTGCGATTTACGTCGCCGGTGGGGATCGTGCGTGATCTGCACCAGGCCGGCCAAAACGGCCTGCCGACGGTGTTTTGGCTGGTCGCCGTGATCAACATCTCCCTGGGAATCCTCAACCTGCTGCCGATCTTCCCCCTGGACGGCGGCCGAGTCGCGGTCCTCCTCTACGAAGTGATCCGCAGCCGTCCCCGCCGCCGCTACCACGCCGATGTGGCCAAGCTGCTGCCGATCTTCTACCTCGGCCTGGCGTTCATCGTGTTTCTCGGGGCCAGCGCCCTGTTCCTCGACCTGCGCGATCTGGTGACGTGAGTGGCCGCCAGGAAAGTTGTTTCCTGGCGGGCGCTGAGGCGCCATTGTGTTCAGTAGTGGGTCGTATGCGGTGCTCTACTGAACACAATCCACCGTGGGGACAGTGGCCGGCGATGACCGAGCGACTAGCGGCGTACGCCTGATCGGTCGGCGAGCCGGGTCGGCGCCGGTAGGCTCGGTGGTGATGCCTGAGCCTCGCTTCCCCCGGCGCAAGACCCGCCAGCTCATGGTCGGATCGGTGCCCGTCGGTGGTGACGCCCCCATCACGGTGCAGTCGATGACGATCACCAAGACCGCCGACGTCGACGGAACCCTGGCGCAGATCTACGCCTTGAAGGCGGCCGGCGCCGATATCGTCCGTTGCACCTGTAACGAGCGGGAGGCGGCGGAGGGCCTGGCTCACATCGTGCCCCGCAGTCCCGTGCCGATCGTGGCCGACATCCACTTCCACGTGGAGATGGCGCTGGCCGCCATCGAAGCAGGGGTCGACTGCCTGCGCCTCAACCCGGGCAACCTGCGCAAAACGGAAGAAATCCGGCTGGTAGCCCGGGAGTGCAAGGACCGGGGGATACCGGTACGCATCGGAGTCAACGCGGGTTCTCTCGATCCCCGGTTGTACAAGAAGTACGGAGGGGCTACACCCGAAGCTCTGGTGGAGTCGGCTCAGATCGAGTTGGGACTGTTCGGCGAGGAGGGCTTCGATGACGTCAAGATCTCAGTCAAGGCGTCCAACGTCCCGCTGATGATCGAGGCCTACCGGCAGCTCTCCGAGGTCACTGACCACCCCCTGCATCTTGGTGTCACCGAGGCCGGG
>Ga0302325_10002732_pt1 | contig 42426 bp, 40 predicted proteins | sample Palsa_T0_2_FD_201948 | JGI IMG/M metagenome (GOLD analysis project Ga0302325, IMG submission 201948) | Peat permafrost microbial communities from Stordalen Mire near Abisko, Sweden - Palsa_T0_2 | ecosystem: Environmental > Terrestrial > Soil > Palsa > Peat permafrost | place: Sweden: Abisko... | reverse complement strand
GGAGTCCGGAGACCAGAGCGAGATCGAGCGCGGCGCCGTGGTCGCCGCGGTGCTTCGAGGAGAACGGCTATGAGCGCTGACACGACCACCGAGCGCCCCGGCGCGATGACAACTCAGCCGCGCCCGAACCGGTTCCGGGACGTGTGGGCCGGCACGCTGGACGCCGCGCGCGCCGACGAGCGGGCACGCGTGTCGGGCTGGGTGCACCGCCGCCGGGATCACGGCGGCCTGATCTTCATCGACCTGCGCGAGCGCTCCGGGCTGCTGCAGCTCGTGTTCCACCCCGAGACGGCGCCGGCGGCCCACGCGGAGGCCCACCGGCTGCGCTCCGAGGACGTGATCACGGTCAGCGGCACGGTCCGCCGCCGCGAGCCGGGCAACGTCAACCCGAACCTGGCGACGGGGGAGATCGAGCTGGCGGTGGAGTCGCTTGAGATCCTCGCCGACGCCGAGACGCCGCCGTTTCCGATCGACGACGATTCGGCGGTCAACGAGGACCTGCGGCTGCGCCATCGCTCGCTGGACCTGCGCCGCGCGCCGATGCAGGAGGCGATCGCGTTGCGCCATCAGGTCGTGCGCACGATCCGCGAGGTGCTCGACGCCCGCGATTTCCTCGAGATCGAGACGCCGTTTCTGACGCGTTCGACGCCCGAGGGCGCGCGTGACTTCCTCGTCCCGGCGCGGATGGCGGCCGGATCGTTCTACGCGCTGCCGCAGTCGCCGCAGCTGTTCAAGCAGCTGCTGATGATCGGCGGCTTCGAGCGCTACTACCAGATCGTCCGCTGCTTTCGCGACGAGGACGCGCGCGCCGACCGGCTGCCCGAGTTCACTCAGCTCGACGTCGAGCTCGCGTTCGTCGAGGAGGACGATGTGCTGCAGACCGCCGAGGCGACGCTCGGCGAGGTCTTCCGGCGCGCCGGGTTCGACGTGCCGGCGCCGCCGTGGCCGCGGATGACCCACGCCGAGGCAGTCAGCCGGTTCGGCTCCGATCGTCCCGACACCCGGTTCGGCCTGGAACTGCGCGATCTGGGTGCCGCGGTCGCCGACAGCGAGTTCAAGGTCTTCTCCGGCGCGCTCGCGGCCGGCGGGGTCGTGCGCGGGATCAACGCCGGCACCCGCGCGCTGGCCCGTTCCGACCTCGACGCGCTGACCGAGCTGGCCAAGCAGTACGGGGCCAAGGGCCTCGTCTGGGCGTTCGTGCAGGACGGCGACCCGGCCGAGCCCGCGTGGCGCTCGCCGATCGCGAAGTTCCTGACCCCGCGTGAGACCAACGCGATCGACCGGGCGCTGGACGCCAAGCCGGGCGATCTGCTGCTGATCGTCGCCGACGCCCCGCCCGTCGCCGCGCAGGTGCTCGGCGCGCTGCGGCTCGAGCTCGCGCGGCGCTTCGAGCTCGTGCCGGCCGGCGAGCACGACATCCGCTGGATCGTGCGCTTCCCGATGTTCTCCTACAAGGCCGACGAGGGCCGATGGGACGCCGAGCACCATCCGTTCACGGCGCCCTCGACGGCTGCCGGCGAACCTGCCACCGTGGCCGACATGGGCGATCCGGCGACGCTGCTATCACGCTCCTACGACCTGGTGCTCGACGGCAACGAGATCGGCGGCGGCTCGATCCGCAACCATCGGATCGACGTCCAACAGCGCGTGTTCGAGCTGATCGGGATCAGTCCCGAGGACGCCGAGGCGCGGTTCGGCTTCCTGCTCGACGCGCTGCGCTACGGCGCGCCGCCACATGGCGGGATCGCGTTCGGCATCGATCGGATCGTGGCGCTGCTCGCGGGCCGCGACAACATCCGTGAGGTGATCGCGTTCCCGAAGGCGACCAGCGGCGGCGACCCGCTGACCGGAGCCCCGGCGCCGGTCGACGACGTCCAACTGCGCGAGCTGGGCCTGCGGCTGCGCGGCTGACCTCCGCGCTCGCGGCGTGCGACGACCCCGTGACTTTCTTCCCACTCGCGGGCGCGGACACGTAGGCTCGCGGTCACGATGGCGATGCAGCGCACGACCGGCACCCACTGGGTGTTCCGCCTGATCCCCCCGCGGCCGACGTTCGACCAGGACATGACCGAGACCGAGCGCGAGGTCATGATCCGGCACGCGGACTATTGGCGCGAGATCGCCGAGACGGGCCGAATGGTCGTGTACGGCCCGGTCCGCGACGACACCGGCGCGTGGGGGCTGGGCGTGTTCGAGGCATCCGACGATGACGAGGCGCGCTCGCTGGTCCACGGCGATCCGGCGGTCACGAGCGGCATGTCGACCGTCGAGGTGGGGCCGATGCTCGCTGCGATCGTCCGCGGCTGACGGTTGTGCGATTTGGGCGTCTATACGTGCATTTGCGCACACCTCGGGGGCGCCTAACCTGTGAGGCGAGATGGATGCGCTTGCCTTCGAGCACCACCTGACCTCGCCGCAGGGCAAGCGGCACGTCCCGCGCGACGCGTTCACCGTCACCTCCGGCGGCGGTTCGTGCTGTGACGAGATCACTTTCAGCGTCAAGGTCGACGGCGCCACCGTCACCGACGCCGGGTTCGACGCGCACGGCTGCGGCTCGGCGCACGCGGCCGGCAGCGGGGCGGTCACGCTCGTGCGCGGCGCGCCGATCCTGCGGGCGGCCCGGATCGGCACCACCGAGATCGCTGACGAGCTGGGCGGGCTGAGCCCCGGCAAGCTGCATGCCGCCGAGCTGGCCGCCGACGCGCTCGCACGCGCGCTCGGACGCGCCGTTCGCGCGCGGGGCGCGGTGCCGGCTCCGCCCGGAGCGTCGAGGACGCTGGTGGCGATGAGCGGCGGCGTCGACAGCGCGGTCGCCGCGCACCTCTGCACGGTCGACGGTCCCACGCTTGCGGTCACGCTGGAGCTGTGGGCAGACCGGGAGAACGACGCCGAGCGCAGCTGCTGCTCGGCGACCGCGGTCGCCCAGGCTCGCGCACTCGCGCACCAGCTCGGCCTCCCGCACTTCACGATCGACCTGCGCGAGGAGTTCCGCGCCGGCGTCGTGCAGCCGTTCATCGACGGCTACGCGGCAGGGGAGACCCCGAACCCGTGCGTCGGCTGCAACGGCCACGTGCGCCTCGACGCGATGCTCGAGCTGGCCGACCGGCTCGGCTGTGCGGCGCTGGCGACCGGGCACTACGCGCGGACGGCCGAGCCCGGCGACCCCCGCGGCCCGCTGCTGCGCGCCGCCGCTGACGCCGCGAAGGACCAGACCTACATGCTGGCGGCACTGCGCCCGGCTTCGCTGGCGCGACTCAGGTTTCCGCTGGGCGAGCTGCGCAAGTCCGAGGTCCGCGCCCTGGCTGCGCGGGCCGGGCTGCCGGTCGCTTCCAAGGCCGACTCCCAGGACCTGTGCTTTCTTGCCGGCACCGACCGGGCGCGCTTTCTGGCCCGCCACGGCGGGATCGGCGACCGACCCGGGGAGATCGTCACGACCGACGGAACCGTGCTCGGCGAGCACCTCGGACAGCACCGGTTCACGGTCGGCCAGCGCCGCGGGCTGGGCGGGATCCAGGTACAGCCGCCCGAACCGATGTACGTGCTCGACAAGGACGCCGCCACCGGCCGCGTCACGGTCGGACGCAAAGCGCAGCTGGCGACCACGCGAGTGAACGTTCACTCAGCACGACTGCATCGGTCCGGCGCCCGCGTCGACAGCGTCAAGCTGCGCTACCGGTCGCGGCCGCTGCGGGCGAGCGTTGCCGGCGACCCGGCGGCGGGTCGCCATCGTGAGCTGTCCCTGCAGCTGGACGAGCCGGTCGACGGCGCCGCGCCGGGTCAGCTCGCGTGTCTGATGGACGGCGACCTGGTCGTCGGCTGGGGCACGATCGCGCGCCCGCGCCGCTGCTGACCCCGGGCACCTGATCCGCGCGTGCCCGCGGTGGCCGAAATGTCACCGATACGTGCCCAAATCGGCCAACCGGCAGACCGGCTCGGCGTCAGCGGACCTTGAAGTCCGCGTGGCGCACGAGCGACAGCGCCCGCTTGACCCAGAAGCGGCCGGTCGGCGGCGCGCCCTTGCCGCACCCGCTCGAACGCCCGGGGGTCGCGATCCAGGCGAACGCGTCGACGTCGCGAAAGCCGGTCGAGAACGTCGGCAGCGGGCCGAGTCCCCGTCCCGGCGGGCTACACAGATCCTCGTTGCCGTTCCGGCGGCGGTCACGTGGAATGATCGGCCCACGGCCGTTCATCGCCGTGTTGACGACGAAATGCTTGCCGCCGGTCATCCGCGAGACCTTCTCGCCGTAGCGGATCTCCTTGCGGGTCCAGTCGAAGTGGGTCGCGTTCAGGAAGAACCCCTGGATCTCGGAGATCCCGGCCCTGTCGAGCAGGCGCGCCGCGCGATGGGCGTTGAGCGCGTCGGCGGCGCCCGCGTCGGTGTAGACGACGACCCGCGGATCGGCCGACAGCGCGTCGAACGCGTCGTGGAGTTCCTGCAGCCTGACCTGGACGCCGTGATGGCTGAGGCAACCGACCGTGATCAGCGAGTCGACCTCGAGGAACACGATCGCCCGGGAGTCGCCGATCCCGCGCGCGAAGTTCCTGATCCAGCGGTTGTATAGACGCTCGCGGGCTGGTGTATCGGAGTAACGGCCGCAGTCTGGATGGGTCTGCTTGGCGTCGACGATCCAGTAGGTCGAGAGCTCGGGCACGGTGCCGGGCGACTCTGCAGCGGCGCGCGCGAGGTACGTGGACACCTGCAGGCCGACCTGTGAAGCCCTGGTCCAGTTGCCCCACCGGGCGACGTCGGGCTCACGGGCGATCACGTCGAGCATCGCCGCCTCGTGCGGATGGCGGCGGCGCAACTCCCGGGCGTGGACAGCGGCCAGGCCGTCCTTCCAGTCGACGAACGCCGCCGCGCCGGTCAGCGGATCCGTCGTCGGCGGGGGTGTCGGAAGCCCCAGCGGATTGCCGGGCACCCGGGCGATCGGCGCCAGCGGGCCCGAGGCGATCCGCAGCACCACGGTGGCGGACTGTGGCGCCCTCGTGGACGGGGCCCCGGGGGGCCCGGGGCGACCCGCCCCCCGGGGGGGGGGTTTTGGGCCGCCTGGGGGGTTGTGCTGTGGGTGGGGGCGGGGGCCGGGGCCGCGCCCGCCCCCACGGCCGCGACCGCGCACGCGAGCGCGACGACCAGCGAGATGACGAGCCCCTTGCCAAGGTGCACCAAGCGGCTGATCGGGGCGCTCGACGATGGTCTGAAGGGCCGTCGTGAGGAACTCAACATCTGTACCACGCGAGTCCACGCCTACACTCGGGCATCCGGATGATGACGTCGGATGAGATCAGGAGCACGTTCCTTAAATTCTTCGAGTCCCAGGGCCATCTACGGCTGCCGTCGGCCTCACTGGTACCGGCCGACTTTGACCCCTCGGCGCTGTTCACCGTAGCCGGTATGCATCCGCTCAAGCCCTACTTCCAGGGGATCGAGCGGCCGCCGCGCGACCGTGTGACGACCTGCCAGATGTCGTTCCGGACCGCGGACATCGAGATCATCGGCACCACCACGCGTCACCTGACCCTGTTCGAGATGCTCGGCAACTTCTCGTTCGGCGACTACTTCAAGCGCGAGGCGGCCCGGTTCGCCTGGGAGCTGTCGACCGAGGGCTACGGCTTCAACGCAGACGACATCTGGATCACGGTGTTCGGCGGCGACGACGAGCTTGGGCTCGGCCCCGACCAGGAGGCGATCGACGCGTGGCTCGAGATCGGCGTCCCGCGTGAGCGAATCGTCGAGTGCGACCGCGACGAGAACTTCTGGCAGGCCGGACCGACCGGCCCGTGTGGTCCGTGCTCGGAGCTCTACCTCGACCGCGGCGTGGAGCACGGCAGCGCCGACGACCTGCCCGGCGGCGACAACGAGCGGTTCTTGGAGTACTGGAACCTCGTGTTCATGCAGCTGGATCAGAATCCGGTCAACGTCGTCACGCCGCTGCCTGCCAACAACATCGACACCGGCATGGGACTCAATCGGATGGCGGCCGTCCTTCAGGACAAGGAGACGGTGTTCGAGACCGACCAGTTCGCGCCGCTGATCGAGCTCGGCGAGCGGATGTCGGGCCACAGCTACGGCGAGTCGTTCGCGACCGACAAGGCGCTGCGGGTGCTGGCCGACCACGGCCGCGCGGTCACGTTCCTGCTGTCGGATGGGGTCGTCCCCTCCAACGAGGACCGCGGCTACGTGCTCCGGCGGATCATGCGCCGTGCGATCCAGCAGGGCCGTTCGATCGGCCTCAGGCAGGGCTTCTTGCCGCGGTACGCCGACCTCGTGACCGAGCTGATGGCCTCTTCGTATCCGCGGCTGCACGAGCAGCGCGACCAGATCCGCCGCTGGATGAGCTCCGAGGAGGAGTCCTTCGGCCACACGCTGGAGTCAGGGCTCAAACGGTTGGACGAGCTGATCGCACGTGCCGCTCAGAGCGGCGACGAGGGGATCGCCGGCGAGGACGCGTTCCTGCTGCACGACACGTACGGGTTCCCGATCGACATGACGCTCGAGATCGTCACCGAGCACGGTCTCGGCGTTGACGAGTCGGGCTTCGAGATGCTGATGGACGAGCAGCGAACCCGCGCGCGTCAGGGCTCACGCGGCAGCCGCGCCACCTCCGGGATCCGGGACCGTGCGGTGGCGCTGTCGGGTTCGGCGGGATTCGAGACTGAGTTCGTCGGCTATGAGACGACCGACGCGACCACGACGATCGGCGCCGTCGGAGCGAGCGACGACGGCGAGCTGCTGATCAAGCTGCGCGAGTCGCCGTTCTACGCGACCGGCGGCGGGCAGGTGGCCGACGGCGGCGTGCTCGAATGTGAAGGCGGCGGTTGCCGTGCCCAGGTGACCGACGTGATCCGGCTCGGAACGGATCAGATCGTCGCCCTGGCACCGGAGCACGGGGCGTTTACGCCGGGCGAGCGCGTCTTTGCGCACGTCGACCGCGCGGCGCGGCACGCGACCGCGTGCAACCACACCGCCACGCACCTGCTGCATGCGGCGCTGCGCCGTCACCTCGGCGACCACGTCCGCCAGGCGGGCTCCTACGTCGGACCGGACAAGCTGCGCTTCGACTTCACGCATGGCGGCTCGATGAGCGCCGAGCAGGTGCACGCCGTCGAGGACGACGTCAACGACTGGATCCTTCAGAGCCACCCGGTCCGGGCGCTGGAGACGACGCTGGACGAGGCCAAGGCGCTCGGCGCAATGGCGCTGTTCAACGAGAAGTACGGCGAGATCGTGCGGATGGTCGAGGTCGGCGATGGATCATTCTCCCGCGAGCTGTGCGGCGGCACGCACGTGCGCTCGACGTCCGAGATCGGCCTGTTCCGGCTGCTGAGCGAGACCTCGAGTGCCGCCAACGTGCGCCGGATCGAGGCGATCACGGGGCCCGAGGCGGTCGCGTTCATGCGTGAGCGCGAGCGTCAACTGCAGGACGCCGCAGGCGTGCTCCGGGTGCCGCCCGAGCGAGTTGCGGACTCGGCCCGGGAGCTGCGTGAGCAGCTGCGAGAGCTCGAGCGCTCGGCCAAGGCCGGCGGCAACGGCTCGGCCGCTGCAGTCGATGTCGACGAGCTGATCGCGCGCGCCGGCGATGCGGGCGGCGCCAAGGTGCTGACCGCCGCGGTGGCGGTCGCCGACGGCGATGCGCTGCTGAAGCTCGCCGACCGGCTCAAGGCCAAGCTCGGCGACGCCGCGATCGTGCTCGGGCGCGCCGGCGACGGGCGCGTGGACCTGATCGCGGTGGTCTCGCCATCGCTCGTCGGGCGCGGCGTCAAGGCCGGCGAGATCATCAAGCTGGCAGCGGCTGAGGTCGGGGGAGGCGGTGGCGGTCGTGACACGATGGCCCGCGCCGGCGGTCGCGACCCGGCGCGCCTGGACGATGCGATCAGCGCCGCCCAGCGGGCGATCGAGTCCGCGCTGACCGGCTGACGGTGTCTCGGTGCCGACCGCGGTTCGCCGGCGCCACTCGGCACGCCGCCGAGCCGCTGCGTAGCATCAGGCCCCATGCGAGTGCTCGCGCTCGACTATGGACGCGCGCGCTGCGGGTGCGCGATCAGCGACCCGACCGGCGTGCTGGCGACTCCGCTTGAGGCGATCGCCGCGCCGGACTCCCGGCGCGGCCGCGCACGGCTGCGCGCACTCGTGACCGAGCTGGGCGTGCAGCGAATCGTCGTCGGGCTTCCGCTGTCGCTGTCGGGCGGCGACTCGACCCAGACCGCGCAGACGCGTGCGTTCGCCGAAGGACTCCAGCGGGCGGTCGAGGTTCCGGTCGAGCTGTACGACGAGCGGTTCACGACGGTCATGGCCCGGCGCGACGGCGGCTCGGCCGACGAGGACTCGCGCGCGGCCGCGCACCTGCTGGAAGGGTGGCTGACGCGGACGGCGTCGGCGGTGGCCCATGTCTGACGGATCCAACCGCACGGCCCAGGAACGCGAGGAGGCGCGCCGCGAGCGCGAGGCCGCACGGGCGGCCCGCGCCGGGTCAGTGCGCTCGGGCCACGACGACGAGAACAGCGACGGCCACGACGACGAGAACAGCGACGGCCACGACGCGGCCGCGAGTGGACGTCACGACGCTCCGGGCGTGGCCGACGAGCCGCTTGTCCAGAGCCGCGACCAGCCCGATGCCCGGGACGCGCACGCGCTCAGCGTGGGCGTCGACGAGCCCGAGCCACTGGCCCAGGTCCGCTCGGCCGGCGACGGCCACGACGACGACCCGACGGGCGGCGACCCGCCGATCAGGTCGTTTCCGTCGCCTCCGGACCCGGACTTCTACCTGCCCGAGGACGAGCTCGAGATGCCATCGGGCACCAAGCGCGTCAGCCGGCTGGGCAACCGCAAGCGGCCGGTCCGCCCCCGCCCGGTCAGGCGCCGACGCCAGGTCAAGCCACGCAAGCGCACGGCGCCGACGCGGCGGCGGCCCTGGCTGGTGCGCATCGTGTCGCTGATCGCGCTCGTGTTGGCGGCGGCGCTCGCGTGGTTTTTGATCCAGCTGTTCCAGCCGTTCGGCGTCTCGCCCCACGGTCGCGTCACCGTCACGATCCCGGCGCACTCGAGCTCCAGCGATGTGGCCAAGCTGCTGCACCACGATCATGTGATCTCCTCGAGCTTCTTCTTCGAGCTGCGCGCGACGCTCGACGGCGACCGCAGCGAGCTGCGATCCGGCACGTACCACCTGCAGGAGGGGATGAGCTACGAATCGGTGCTCAAGAAGCTGACGACGGTGCCGCCGCCGATCCCGACGATCAAGCTGACGATCGAGGATGGGCACAGCCGGTCGCAGGTCGCGGCGCTGCTCAAGCAGCAGGGGATCAAGGGCAACTACGTGGCGCTGACGCGCAGCTCCAAGCTGCTGAACCCACAGCGTTACGGCGCGCCCAAGGGCACGCCGGACCTCGAGGGTTTCCTGTTCCCGGACACGTTCAGGCTGCGCAAGCCGGTCAAGCTGACGGCGCTGGTCGCCGCCCAGCTGACGGACTTCAAGCATCGCTTCGGGCAGCTGAACCTCACGGCGGTCGAGCACGACGAACATCTGACCGCGTATCAGGTGCTGATCGTCGCCTCGCTGATCGAGGGAGAGGCGGCCACGCAGTCCGATCGCGACAAGGTCGCGTCGGTGATCTACAACCGCCTGCACGACCGCATGCCGTTGCAGCTGGACGCAACCACGCGCTACGCGACCGGGAATTACACCAAGCCGCTGACCGGCGCGCAGCTGAACTCCAACTCGCCCTACAACACCCGTAACCACGCGGGGCTGCCGCCGACCCCGATCAACAGTCCGGGCCTCTCGGCGCTGCAGGCGGCCGAGCACCCGGCGACCACGAAGGACCTGTACTTCTTCGCCAAGCACTGCACCGACAAGACCGTGTTCTTCACCAACTACACGCAGTTCCAGAACGCGGTCAACGCGGACGCCGCGACCGCATGTCACAAGTAGCGCGACGGTGCGGCTGGGAGTGCTGGGATGGCCGGTGGCGCACAGCCGCTCGCCGGCGATGCACAACGCGGCCCTCGCGGCGGTCGGGCTGCAGGGCTGGCGCTACCAGCTGCTGCCGGTCCCGCCTGAGCTGTTCGCCGAGACCGTGCGCTCGCTCGCCCAGGCCGGCTTCCGCGGCGCCAACGTCACGATCCCGCACAAGGCCGCCGCGTTGGCGCTCTCGACCGACCGGACCGAGCGCGCCGCGGCGATCGGCGCCGCGAACACGCTGACGTTCGAGCCCGGCGGCGAGATCGTCGCCGACAACACCGACGCGCCGGCGCTCGTCGCGGCGCTCCCGTTCGACGCGCGCGGTCAGACCGCCGTCGTGCTCGGAGCGGGCGGCAGCGCCCGCGCGGTGGTCTGGGCGCTGGGCGGCGCCGGCGCACGTGACGTGCTGATCTGGAACCGCACGCCTGAGCGAGCCCGCGCCCTGGCGCACGAATTCGGGGCCACCGCGTTGGGGCAGGGGGACGTAATGCGCGACGCCGACGTGCTCGTCAACTGCACGGCGGCGGGGCTGGACGGCGGCGATTCGTTCGCGTCGCTGCCGCTGGACGCGGGGAGCGTGCGGAACTATCGATGCGTCGTGGATCTCGTCTACACGCCGTCGGGCACGCGGCTGATCGATGCCGCGCAACGACGCGGGGTCGCGACCGTCGACGGGCTGGAGATCCTGGTCGGTCAGGGAGCGCTGAGCTTCGAGCGGTTCACGGGCAGGCCGGCGCCGGTCGATGTGATGCGTGCCGCCGCCCGCGGCTGAGATGCGTGCCGCCGCCCGCGGCTGAGATGCGTGCCGCCGCCCGCGGCTGAACGGGCCGCGAGCCCGGGTGAGGGACCCGGAGCTATCGTGGGCGGCGATGAGCACCGGCGGCGATCCGACGATCTGCACGGCCTGCCGCGGCACCGGCAAGGTCCTCTCCAGCCTCGGCGGCACCCCGCACGAGGTCGTCTGCCCCTGGTGTGAGGGATCGGGGCACCGGATTGCCGGGATCGACGCTCAGGAGCACCCCGCCGAGGGCGGCGAGCCCGCCCCCGAGGCGGCTTCCGAGCCTGACGACACCTAAGCTGAGATCTCGAAATGGCGCTCGAGCTGACCACCGCCGGAGAATCCCACGGTCCCGGCCTCACCTGCATCGTCCAGGGCATGCCCGCGGGCCTGGCCCTGGACCGCGACGCGCTCGATCGTGACCTCGCCCGCCGCCAGCTCGGCCACGGCCGGGGTGGGCGGATGAAGATCGAGTCCGATCGCGCGACGGTGACCGCGGGCGTCCGCCATGGACGTACGCTCGGTGGTCCGATCTGCCTGCAGGTCGCCAACCGCGACTACGCCAACTGGGAGGAGCGGATGAACCCGTGGCCGGTCGACGCGCCGACCGCCGAGGTCCACCTGCCGCGTCCAGGCCACGCTGACCTGGTCGGCACCCAGAAATACGGGCTCGCCGACGTGCGCGACATCCTCGAGCGCGCCTCGGCGCGTGAGACCGCGGCCCGGGTCGCCGGCGGCGCCGTCTGCAAGGCATTCCTGACGGCCGTCGGGGTCAGCGTGTTCTCGCACGTGATCCAGATCACCGGCGTCACCGCGCCGCGGCATGCCGACCTGACCGCGGCCGACTTCGAGCACGTCGACGAATCGCCGGTCCGGTGCCTGGACGCCGAGGCGGGTGCCGCGATGGTCGCCGAGATCAACCGTCTGCGCAAGGCCAACGAATCGCTTGGAGGAGTGTTCGAGGTGCGCGCGTTCGGGCTCGTGCCGGGGCTGGGCTCACACGTCTCCTGGCGCGAGCGGCTCGACGGCGTGATCGCCCAGGCGGTCAGCTCGATCCAGGCGATCAAGGGGGTCGCGGTCGGCGACGGGATCGAGGTCGCCGGTCTCCCGGGCTCGCTCGCGCACGACGAGATCTTCTACGACGACGAGCGCGGCTATTACCGCCAGACCAACCGCGCCGGCGGCCTGGAGGGCGGGATGACGACCGGCGACCCGCTGGTCGTGCGCGGCTACATGAAGCCGCTGCCGACGCTGACCAAGCCGCTGCGCTCGGTCGACATCGCCACCCACGAGCCGGCCGAGGCGCTGCGTGAGCGGACCGACTCGTGCACGGTCCCGGCCGCGGGCGTCGTCGCGGAGGCGATGGTCGCGTTCGTGCTCGCCGACGGCTACCGCCGCAAGTTCGGCGGCGACCACATCGACGACGTGCGCGCGGCGGTCTCCGCCTACAAGGAGCGGATCGGGTGGTCGCCGGCCTGACCGACCGGCCGGTGGCGGTCGTCGGCTTCATGGGCGCCGGCAAGACGACCGCGGCGCAGGCGTTCGCGCGGGCGTCGGGCGGGGTCGCGGTCGACGCCGACGCGGAGATCGAGAGCCGCGCCGGCAAGCCGATCTCACAGATCTTCGCGGCCGACGGCGAGCCGGCGTTCCGGGCCGCCGAGGAGCGGGTGACGCTCGAACTGCTCGACCGCGCGCCGGCGGACGGACCCCGGTTCGTCGCCCTCGGCGGCGGGGCGATCGGGTCCGAGGCGATCCGCCGGGCGCTGCATCGGCACCTGGTGATCTGGATCGACGTCGACGCCGACACCGCGTGGCGGCGATGCGAGGACAGCGGCCGTCCGCTGGCAACCGACCGGACCGCGTTCACGAGGCTGCACGCCGAGCGCGAGCCGATCTACGCGCGCGCCGCCGATGTCGTCGTGCCGCAGCGACTCCACGTCGGCGCCGCGGCCGTGCTGGACGCGCTGGCGGGGGTGGCGCCCGGTGCACGGATGCTGTGGGCGACCAGCGACTCCGGCGACTACCCCGCCTACATCGGTCCCGGGCTGCTGGGCGGCGGCGCTGCGCCGCCGGTCCCGGCGTTCTGGCCGGCGACGATCCAGGGACGGCGGTTCCTGGTCTGCGACGGACACTCGGGACGGCTCTACGGCGATCGGATCACGCCGCTTGACGGCCGCGTCACGATCATGCCCGGCGAGCAGTCCAAGACGATCGCGCATGCCGAGATCGTCTGGTCCGAGCTCGTCCGCGCCGGGATGACCCGCTCAGACGTCGTCGTCGCGCTCGGCGGTGGGGTCGTCGGGGACCTGGCCGGCTTCTGCGCCGCCACCTACCAGCGCGGCGTCCGGTTCGTGCAGGTGCCGACGACGGTCGTCGCCCAGGTCGACTCCGCCTACGGCGGCAAGACCGGTGTCGACCTGTCGGAGGCCAAGAACTACGTCGGTGCATACCACCAACCGCGTGCCGTGATCGCCGACACCGACACGCTGACCACGCTGCCGGCGCAGGAGCTCGCGGCGGGGTACGCCGAGATCGTCAAGACGGCGCTGCTGGCCGGCGGCTGGCTGTGGGAGCGGGTGCGCTCGGGCGCCGGGCCGCTCGATCCAGAGGTGATCTGCGCGTGCGCGCACACGAAGCTGCGCGTCGTCGCGGCCGACGAGCGTGACGAGGGCCTGCGCCAGACGCTCAACCTCGGCCACACGGTCGGCCACGCGATCGAGACGGTCACCGGCTACGCGAGCTACCGCCACGGCGAGGCGGTCGGGCTCGGGCTGCTGGCGGCGCTGCGGCTCTCAGGCGCCGCCGAGCTGCGCGACGAGGTCGCCGAGCTCCTCACCGCGCAGGGCCTGCCGACCGCGATGGATGACGTCGACCCGGACGCGGTCGTGGTCGCGACCGCGCGTGACAAGAAGCGCGTCGGCGAAGGTCCGGTGCCGTTCGTGCTGCTCTCAGCGCCGGGCGAGGCGCGCACCGGGTGCGCGGTCGCGCCGCGTGAGCTGATCACGGCCGTGCGCGAGCTCGCCCGCTAGCGTTCGGGCGCGATGCCAGACGTTCGCAACCGGATCGAGGTGATGCACGGCGTCAACCTCGACCAGCTGGGCCGCCGCGACGCGGGCCACTATGGGACGCTCACGCTGATCGAGCTCGAGCGTCGAATCTCCGAGACGGCCGCCGAGCTCGGTCTGGTGACGAGGTTCTTCCACACCAACCATGAGGGCGGCTTCGTCGAGCACCTGCACGGGCTGGACGGGCTCGCCGACGCGGTACTGGTCAACCCCGGCGCGTGGACGCACTACTCCTACGCGATCCGCGACGCGGTCGAGCTGGCCCGATTGCCGACGGTCGAGATCCACCTGTCGGACATCGAGCGGCGCGAGGAGTTCCGCAGGGTCTCGGTGTTGGACGGCCTGTGCTGCGGGCGCGTGTTCGGCAAGGGGCCGGACGGATACCGCGACGCGCTGAAGATCCTCGGAGAGGAGCTTGTGAGATGACCGATCGTGCCGACCGGCTGGTCGCCGAGCTGGACGAGATGGGCGACGGGACCGGCGCCGACCTGGTGCTCGTCACGTCGCTTCCGAACGTGCGGTACCTGACCGGCTACACCGGTTCCAACGGCGTCGCGCTGGTCGGACCCGAGACGCGCGTGTTCTTCACCGACTTCCGCTACCAGGAGCAATCGGCCGTCGAGGTCGACCCGAGCTTCCAGCGCCGGATCGAGAAGCTCGATCTGCTCGAGGGGCTCTCGGAGCTCCTGCCCGCCGGCGATCTGCGGTTGGCGTTCGAAGACGGGGCGATGACCGTCCGCTCAAACGCCAGGCTGCGCGAGCTGCTCTCCGACCGGGTGAAGCTCGTGGCCGCCGGGGATCCGGTGCAGCGGCTGCGCGCGATCAAGGAGCCTGGCGAGCTTGCGCGGATTCGCGCGGCGACCGAGCTGGCCGACGACGCCGTCCGAGAGATCATGGAGCAGGGGTTGACCGGCCGGACCGAGCGCGAGGTCGCGCAGGCACTCGAGGACGGGATGCGCCGGCGCGGCGCCCAGGGCATCTCGTTCGACTCGATCGTCGCGTCCGGCGCCCACGGCGCGCTGCCGCACGCGTCCCCGCGCGACGTACCGATCGAGCGCGATCAGCTGGTCGTGATCGACTGGGGCGCCGGGCTGGACGGCTACTACTCGGACTGCACGCGCACGCTGGCGACCGGGGAGCTGTCCGAGCAGGAGAAGATCGCGTACGACGTCGTGCGCGAAGCCCAGCTGGCCGGCCTGCGCGCGGTCGCGCCGGGCGTCAGCGGCCGTGACGCCGACACCGCCGCGCGGAGCGTGATCGAGAAGGCCGGGCACGGCGAGCACTTCGGCCACGGCCTCGGCCACGGGGTCGGGATCGAGGTCCACGAGGCGCCGCGGCTGTCGCAGCAGTCGGACTCGACGATCGAGCAGGGCAACGTCGTCACGGTCGAGCCAGGGGTGTACGTGCCGGGCGCGTTCGGGATCCGGATCGAGGATCTCGTGTATGTGACCTCCGAGGGGCCGGAGATTCTGACCTCGGTCCCCAAAGAGCTGATCACGGTCGGCTGAGCGACGAGCGATGCGCAGAACCGACCAGCGACGCGCCGCCGTGTGGGCGCTCTATCAGAGCGACCTGCTCGGACTGCCGCTGGGGGAGACGCTGCCCAGAGACGTGCACGGGTTCACGTTCGCGCTCGCCGAGCAGGTCCGCGAGCACCAGCCTGAGCTCGACGAGCTGATCGGCCGCTACGCCACCGGCTGGACGCTTGCGCGGATCGCCCCCCTGGAGCGCTCGATCCTGCGCGTGGCCCTGCTTGAGCTGCTGTACCCGGACCTCGTGGCGGGCGAGGAGCCGATCCCGCCCGAGGCGGCGATCAACGAGGCCATCGTGACCGCCAAGCGGTTCTGCGGCTCGAGCGCCCCGGCGTTCATCAACGGGATCCTCGGGGCCGTGCAGCGAGAGCGGACAGCCACCGGGTGATCGCGGCCGCGATCGCGGCACGATCGCGCTTGAGCCCGTGATCGCCGTCGACGCGGGCGACCTCCCGGCGCAGCCGCCGATCCGATCGCGGGAGGCCGAAGCGGTCGCTGCGGCCCTGGACGACCAGCACCGGCACGCCGGCGCCATCGAGCTCTGACTGGCGGCTCGGCGGGCCCGCGCTCGCGCCCTCCCGCGCGGGCGGCTGCAGCGGGAACGCCAGGCACAACACCCCGATCGAGCCGGTCCGCGCCGCGGTCCGGCACGCCACCCGGGCGCCGGACGAGCGCCCGCCGGTCACCAGCGCAGAGCCACTCAACGGCCCGCCGGGAGCCGTCAGCGCGGCCGCGATCTCGATCCATGCCGTGTCCAGGCGTGGCGCCGGCACGGGCGAGCGTCGCCCCGCGACACGGTAGGGCTGCTCGACCAGCGCCAGCGCCCAACCCGCGGCCAGCGCGACCGCGGCAGCCGTGCGGATGTCGGGCGCGTCGACGCCGCCGCCGGCGCCGTGGCCGAGCATCAGCGCGCCGACGGGGTCGCCCTCGGGAGCGATGACCCGCGCCCGCGCGTCGCCCTCCGAGGTCGTGATCGTCCTCTGGACGCCGGCGTCGAGCCTGGCGCGAACCGCGGCGGCGAAGTCGGGCCGCGCCGCCTGCGGTTCGCTCCGGCTCATGTGTTGGGTGGGTGGGTATCGATCTATCGGTGCCGGTTGAACGAGATCACCTGTTGGATCCCGCTCGGCCGGTTGGTGTACTGCATCGGGATCAGCGGCAGCGGCGCGAACTGGATCTGGATCGCCGTGGCGCTGGCGTGCCAGTCGCTCGGGTTCGACGTGCCGTACTGCTTGGTCAGCTGCTTGCCCGCCGCGGCCAAGGCGCCCCACAGCGCCGTCTGGCAGCGCTTGAGGTTGCCGCCACCGCAGTAGTCGTTGGCAAACGGCTGTGGCTGCTTGATCTTCAGCAGCTTGCTGATGTCACGGTCGAAGTACTGGTACCAGCCGTTGTACTGACCGCTGGGCGGCGCGTCGAACTGATCGAACAGGCTGTCGAGCTGGTTCAGCTGTGGACCGAGCACCGGCCGCATGAACGCGTTTGCCAGCTTCGGCCAGGCGCCGTTGATGACCGCCGCGCCGGGGTTGGCGATCTGCCCCTGCGCGTTGGGCTCCAGATTGCCGCCGTGCCGGCTCCAGGCGACGAGCAGCGACAGCATCTGCGCCGCCTGTGCGTTCGGTGCCTTGGCGCCCTTGAGCACCTTGGCCAGCAGCGGCACCGTCTCGATTGCCAGCACGTTCTGATTGGCGGCGGTGTTCATCGCCGATGCGACCCCTGCCAGCGTCCACTTGCCGTTGGAGCCGCGCTGCTGCGCCAGCGCGCGGTTGAGCAGCGACACCCGCGCGACCGACCCGTTGCCGCCGAACGCGTCCGGAGCGGAGCCGAAGCCGTGCGCGGAAACGTTATTCCAGTTGACCATCGTGCCCTTGACCGGCGTGTCGGTCGGATCCACGCCCTGCGGATGCCCTTTGGTCGAGAGGAACCCGCGCCACTCGTACTTGCCGTTGCCGACCGTCGGCAGGCTCGGGTCGGTGTTCTTGGCGCGCAGCGGCAGCAGTCCCGTGGTGATCTCGGCGACGTGCTTGGAATCGATGTAGAACGAGTTGAACGTCTGCGGCGTCAGCGACGCGGCCTTGATGAACGACTGCGGGCTGTGCACCTGACCGTCGGACAGCCGGCGGTTGAACAGGAGGTCGAGCACATCCTTGCCGTAGCTCGCGCGCTTGGACGTGATCGCCACTTGCTTGCCGCCGGCGATCGCATAGCCGATGACGGGACCGTTGACGGTCGTCCAGAACTTGACGGCGAACGGCGTGCCCTTCGATGGCGTGATCGTGCCGGCGTTGAACGGCTGCATCGAGCGGCACTTGCCGTTGTAGACGTACTTCGTCTTCGAGTGATCGCAGAGCGTCTCCGCGAACTCGTCGGTGTCATCGGCGCCCGCGGACGTCAGCGTCGTCGCGAAGTCCGGGCCGCGTCCGATCAGCATGTATCCGGGGAACGGCGCCGAGGTCGCCCCGCGCCAGTCCAGGCCCGGCGCGTGCATGTCGATCTCGTAGGTGAGGCCGGGGTAGAAGTAGCCGACCTGCGGGCCGCCGACCAGCAGCGGATGGCCCGTTGCCGAGTACCTGGCCTCGACCATCAGCTCGTTGGAGGCGTGGGGCCGTGGCTCGAGCGAGCCGAGGTCACCGGTGACCGTCGTCGGGGCGTAGGTCACCGAGTGAAAGCTGCCGGGCTTGAGCAGCACGCTCCCGGGCGACCCCGGGGTGGACGGGTCGTGGTCGTAGTCGAAGGTGCCGTCGACGGTCGTCGGGCTGCCCTCGTTGAGGTTCTGGCGCAGGTCGTCGAACACGCTGTAGCCCTTGTCGGCCCCGAGCCGGTGCTCGAGCCCCGACAGGAACTCGGAGTTCTGGGCCTGGTTGCCGCCGCCCTCGCCGAAGAACTGGTCCTTCAGCGCATTGAACGCGTAGATGTCGTTGCGGGTGAACTTCGCCTCGGTCGGGTTGTGGATCGCGTTGTACGCGTTGATCCCCTGCACGAACGTGTCGATGTCACGCAGCACGTCGCGTCCCTCGGGCCCGGCCTTGATGAGCACCTGGGTCTGGCGGGCGACGACCCGCTCGGTCTGCGCCGACGGGGTGAAGCTGTCGAGGTTCTCGACCAGACCGATCGCGCTCAGGTTGGGGGCGTCAATCGCGGCGACCAGCGAGTCGTAGCGGGCCTGGGAGAGCAGCAGGCCGCGGTCCTCGGCGGCGATCCAGCCCGACGCCCAGACGCCGCCGGCGTGCGTGGTCGCGGTCACGTGCGGGACGTCGTACTTGTCACGGACGATCGTGACGCCCGGGTACGGGACCGGCTCGGTGCTGCACGGGCACTGGCCCGCGGTCCCGAACTTCTCGGACTTGAAGTCGGCGTTGAGGTCCGCGTTGGTGACGTGGTTGAACAATGGCGTCAGCGCGTTGTACATCTCGGCCTGCGTGTCGTTGGGCAGCACCCCCGGTGCGAGCGTCTCGCCCGGATCCGCCTGGCCCGACGGGATGATGTTCAGCGCCGTCTGTGAGTAGTCGGTCGGCGCGCCTGCGCCAAGCGCGGCTGGGGCGGTGAACGCCAGTCCTGCGACGGCGGCCATCAAGGCCAGCGTCTTTCTCATCTGATCTCTCCTCGTTGAAGCGTCCCCGGCCACTCTGGGAGCCGGGAACATATCGGAAGCTCTGTACCCCGAGCGCCGACGGGTGCGCGCCGGCGTCTCGGGGAGGCGCTCGCGGCCGCCGGTACTCGCACGCGGCGACGATTTCGCCGACGGTCCGCGTGATCACCCCCATGGCAGCGTGTACAGCTTCGTGAACGTCATCGCGCGGATCGCCTCGCGGACGCCCTCCTTGACGCCGAGCCCGCTGTCGCCGACCCCGCCGAACGGGGTCAGCTCGGTCCGCCAGCCGGGGACCTCGCGGATGTTGACGGTGCCCGCACGCAGCTCCCGGATGCAGCGCTGGATCGCTCGCCAGTCAAACGTGCAGACGCCGCTGGAGAGCGCGTACGGCGTCGAGTTGGCCACCGCGATCGCCTCGTCCAGGCCGCCGACGCGGATGATCGGCGCGACCGGACCGAACGTCTCGACGGCGACCAGCTCCGCGTCTGCCGGCACGCGGTCGAGCACGGCCGGCGTCAGCTGGGCGCCGTCGCGCTGACCGCCGTACAGGAGGTCCGCGCCGGCACGGCGCGCGTCGGCGACCCGCGCCTCGATCACGGTCGCGGCCCGCTCGTCGATCACGGTTCCGATGTCGGTGGCGGGATCCAGCGGATCGCCGACCCGCAGCGCCGCGGCGCCGGCGGCGATCCGCTGCGCCAGCTCATCGGCGACCTGCGGTACGGCGATGATGCGCTTGACCGCGGTGCAGCGCTGCCCGGAGTTGGCGAACGCACCCTGGACCGCCAGCCGCGCCGCCTCCTCAAGATCGGCGTCGCCGAGCACGATCAGCGGGTCGTTGCCGCCGAGCTCGAGCACCGCCCGCCGGTACCCCAAGCGGGCTGCGATCGACTTGCCGACGGCGACCCCGCCCGTGAACGAGATCAGCTCGACGCGCGGGTGGTGCAGGAAACCGTCGACGATCTCGGCGGGGCTGCCGCACACGATCGCCGCGGCGCCCTGCGGCGCGCCGGCCTGCGCGACCAGCTCGATCAGGCGCAGCGCCGCCAGCGGCGTGCGCTCGGATGGCTTGATCACGATCGGGGCGCCGGCCGCGAGCGCCGGCGCGAGTTTGTGGGCGACCTGGTTGAGCGGGTGGTTGAACGGCGTGATCCCCGCGACCAGCGCGACCGGGACCCGCAGTGTGTGGGCGCGACGGTCGCGGCCGTGTGCGGAGATGTCGCCCGCGAACGACTCGCCATCGTCGCGCAGGGCCTCGATCGCGGCGAACCGGAACACGTCCACCGCGCGGCCGACCTCGTGGGCGGTGTCCTTCAGCGAGAGGCCCGACTCGAGCGTGATCAGCCGCGCCAGCTGCGCGCGCTCGCGATCGAGCGCCCCGGCGACCGCGAACAGCAGCTGCGAGCGGTCGTGGCGCGAGGGCGGCGGCCCGCTCGCGGCCGCGGCGTCCAGCAGCGCCGGCAGCCGGGCGGGGTCGAGCACCGGCGCCTCGCCGACGAGCTCGCCCGTGTACGGGGACGTGACCGGTAGGACGGCGGTCGCGGTCATCGGCGCGCCCGGCTCTGGCTCATCACGCGACCCTCATGCCGCGACTCTCACGCCGCGACCCGGTTGAGCAGCACGTCGTGCAGATCGCGGTTGTAGAGCGGTGCGCCGCTCAGCGAATCGGGCGCGACGGGCGCGCAGACGATCATCGGCACCGTCCGCTCATGCAGCCCCCCGTGCGAGCGCAGCGGGCCGTGCAGCGCGCCGAGATCGTGGGCGGCGCGGGAGCGGCCCAGCGCCGTGTCTGCGTCGGCGAGCACGATCAGGTCGCCGATCCGGTCACCCGGCAGCTCGAACGCGATCGCCGCGGCGTCCCGGTCGAGCACCGCCTCGACCCCCGGGATACCCGCCAGCGCCGCCCGGGCACGGTCGCGTTGGGCGTCGTCGCCGAGGTGGACCCACGCCAGCGAGCCCAGCGCCGCGTGGTGGGCGACATAGGGGTCGGTGATCGGGCACAGCGTCCGCGCGCCGCTGATCCCGGCCGCTTCGAGCACCTCGTCGAGGTAGCGCACGTTGGGCTCGCCGGCGGCCGTCGACTTGGCGCACATGCCGTGGTCGGCGACCAGCCCGACGACGAAGCCGGCGTCGAGCGCCCGTCCCAGGCACGCGTCAACGGCGCGGTAGAAGTCGTCGGCGAGCCGCTCGCCCGGCGCGGCCGAATGCTGAACGAAGTCGGTCAGCGACGCGTACACGAGCCGTGACCCGAGCCGTTGCGCCAGCGCCAGCGCCAGGTCGATCGTGTACGGCGACAGCTCCCAGTCATAGATGCCCGGGTTCGCCGCGCCGGCGAGCTCGGTGATCGGCGTGCCGTCGGCGAGCGTCTGCTGATGGGCCAGTTCGGCGCTGAACGCCGGCACGCCGCCGGTCGCGAGCAGCCGGCGGAGCTTGTCCTTGGCGGTCACGCACAGCGCCGGGATGCCGGCCTGGACCGCGGCTGCGTGGATCGTGGTCGCGCGCAGGAAGCGTGGATCGGTGACCTGGACCTCGGTCCCGTCGGCGTCGAGGTAGTGGTTGCCGGCGACGCCGTTGACGGCGGCCGGGACGCCGGTCACGATCGCGATGTTGTTGGGGTTGGTGAACGTCGGCACCTGCGCCGACGCGAGCGTGTAGGTACCGCCATCGGCCAGCGCGCCGGCCAGCCGCGGCATCAGCCGGCGGGCGAGCGCGTCGTCGACGTAGGCGGGGTCCCAACCATCCGCGCAGATCGCCAGCACCGGCCGCAGCGGGGCGCGGTACCGGCGTCCGTTGGCGGTGAACGTGAACACGAGCTTGACTATACAAGTGCGTTGACCGATATCCCGCACTGGGCCACGGCGCGGTCACCGAATGGTCGCCGGCCATTCGCCTGGCTACACTTGTATCTACAAGTATGGGAGCGCTTGAATCGGACGTCTGCGTCGTCGGGGCGGGAATCGTCGGGCTCGCACATGCGCTCGAGGCGCGCGCCCGCGGCCTGACCGTGACCGTCGTCGAGCGACACGAGCGCGCGGTCGGGGCCAGCGTGCGTAACTTCGGCCACGTGATCGTCTCCGGGATGGCCGCCGGCGAGCCGCTGCGAGTGGCGCTGGCGGCGCGCCAGCGGTGGTTGGAGCTCGGGCGCCGGGCGGGGCTGGCGGTGCTGGAGTCGGGCTCGCTGATCGTCGCCCGTGAGCCCGACGAGCTCGAGCTGCTGGAGGCGGTCGCGGCCGACCCGGCGCGCCGCGCGCGGATGCTGGATCGACGCCGCACGGCCGAGCTGGCTCCGATCCCGTGCGAGGGGCTGCTCGGCGCGCTGCATTGCGAGCTCGACGTCCGCGTGGACCCGCGGCAGGCGGTCGCGGCGCTGGCCGCGCTGCTGGAGGCCGACGATGACGCCCGGGTTCTGTGGCGCACCCGGGTCCACGAGGTCCACGACGGCGGTGCGGAGACGAGCGCCGGGCCGATCAGGGCGCCGCTCGTGATCGTCTGCCCAGGCCCCGATCACGACTGGCTGGCGGGGGTGCTGGCGCCGGCCCGGCCCGGATTGACGCGGTGCAAGCTGCAGATGCTGCGCGTCCGCGCGCCGTGGGGCCGCGCGTGCCGGCCGGCGCTGTTGACCGGGCTGAGCCTGCTGCGCTACCCGGGCTTCAGTGAGCGTCCGGGCGCCGACCGGCTGGCGGCGCGGCTGGCCGATCAGGTCCCCGAGATCGTGCGGGCCGGGATCCACGTGATCGTCACGCAGCTGCCCGGCGGCGACCTGCTGATCGGCGACACGCACGAGTACGGCAGCACCGTCTCGCCGTTCGGCGACGAACGCCTGGACGAGCTGGTGCTGGCGCAGGCGTGCCGGCTGCTGGGGGCCGAGCGGCTGGATGTCGTCCAACGCTGGCACGGCGTGTATCCGTCGGCGCCGGGCGATCCGTTCCTGATCGAGCGGCCGCTGCCCGGCGTGGCGATCGTCGAGATCGTCGCGGGGATCGGGATGACGACGGCGCTGGGGCTGGCCCCCCGGACGTTCGCCGAGCTCGGCGAGCCGGTCGCGGCGGCCGCCTGAGGGTCGCGGAGCGCTCAGCTGCCGGCACGCCGCCGCTGCCGGCCGCTGCCGGCCGCTGCTGGCGGGCGGTGAGCCGGCGGCTGGACGCTGGCGGCGGGTCAGCCGGTCAGCCGGTCAGCCGGTCAGCCGGTCAGCCGGTCAGCCGGCGGCCGGCCAGCCGGCGGCCGGATGCTGGCGGCGCAGCGCGACCGCGGCCCGGGGCAGCGTGTGCTGGTTGTTGATGGCGATCTCGAACGCGTCGGCGCGATAGCGATCGTGGGCCCATTCAAACGGGGTTCCGTCACGGTCGAGCAGGAGCCGGCGCACCTCCAGCAGCGGCGAGCGCCGCGGCACGCCGAGCAGCGACGCGTCGGTGGCGCCGGCCGACATCGCCGCGATCGCGTGCTGGGCCGCCTCGATCACGACCCCGTGCTCCTCCAGCTGCTCATAGATCGAGCGGCCGTCCATGTCGAAGTCCAGCAGCAGCCGCCCGATCGCCTCCACCAACGTCGCGCGCTCCACCAGCACAGGCTCACCGTCCAGCAGCCGCAGCCGCGTGTAGGAGAACGCCGGGCTGCCGGGCTCGATTCCCAGGTGACCGGCCGACTCGGCATCGCACGGGTGGCGCGTCAGCTCAAGCGTCCGCGCCGACGGGGTGCGGCCGAGCTCCCGTGCCCAGCGCGTGAACGACATGAACTGCGCGAAGTTCTGCGCCTGGCCGGCGCGCCGGACGACCGGCACGCGGCCACGGCCGCCGGCGATCAGCCCCTCGGATCGCAACGCCGCCAGCGCTTGGCGGACGGTCCCGCGTGACACCCCGAAGCGATCGGTCAACCGGGCCTCGGACGGCAACGGCGCACCTGGCTGGAGCGCACCCGAGCGGATCTCCTCCCGCAGCGTCTCGGCGATCGCCAGATGGCGGGGGCCCGAGTCAGTCCCGGAGGCTGTCATCCGTGCATCGGCATCAGCTTTCGCGACACGCTAACCGCCGGTGCGGCGGGCGATCAGGCAAGCCGCCTGCGCAGCTCGGTCGCGGCGCCGCGTCAGGGCGGTCAACGTGCTCCGTGCGCCGGGCCGGACCATGATCAGCGCAGTCTGGCAAACGTGTCAAGACAAGTCACCTGGTGAACGCCCGGCATGTGCCGCGACGCTGCAGCTCTCGCGGTGCCGGCTGATGGACGTGACGTGGGCCCGTCTCCGACGAAAAATGAGAACGCCCCGGTACCGGCGGGATATGAGGCCGGAACTCGGGGCGCACTCGAGGGAGGAGAGGTACTGCGTCCCAGACGATGACGGGTCGAGGTCTAGAAGTCCAAGACGAGTATTCGCGGACATCTATAACCCAGGAGCATGAGTCCCCTCGAATCGTCACAACCTGACGAGGATCATGGACTTTGCGACGCGTGGGAATGAAACCGCGCTGCCGGGGCGAGAAACACGCCTATCTGGCGTGTTCGGCGCCCCGGTACACGCTCGTACCCGCGGCCGATCGATCCGAGTCGTGGGGAATGCGGCCGCATCGCCGGTTGCGCCGGTCACCGATCCCGTTACCCACCTGACGATCCCTGACCTGACCTCCGGGTGAGAGACGGCCCCGTTCGCGACCAACCGGATCTTCCCGCATCCGTGCGAGTTCCTCGACAGCCGGCCTCCGCTGTGCTCGGTCGCGCGGCCGACCGATCCCCGGTTCGGCGGGGCACCTGCCGCCGTCAACGCTGGAGAGCTCGCCGGCGGCGCGGTCAGTCGCGCCCGTGATGGACGGCTTCGATGTTGTGCCCGTCGGGATCGAGCACGAACGCGCCGTAGTAGTTCTCCGAGTATTCGGGTCGCAGGCCGGGTCGACCGTTATCGCGTCCGCCGGCCGCGAGCGCCGCCGCGTAGAAGGCATCGACCTGCTCGCGTCGATCGGCGGCAAAGGCAACGTGCGACCCACCGACGACGTAGCGCGTCGAGATGGCGAAATCGGCTGCGTCCTCGAGACCGAAGGCGACCTCGTGTGCGCCTTCTCGCCATGGACCGATCTCAGAAAACCCCAGCGGAGTCAGCGCCCGACGGTAGAACTCACGACTGCGAGCGAGATCGCTGACACCCACGCTGACGTGATCGATGACGACGCGGCGCCGTGGCATCTCGCAGACTGTACGGCTGATCCCCGGGGGACGGTCAGGACCGCGCTGCCGGAGCCCGAGGCCCGAGACGTGTCCTGCGGGCCGCATGGGGGAGAATCCGCACGTGTCTGGGCCAGCGCCATTCGCGGAGATTGCCGGTGACTCCGACGCCACCCTGGACGTGGTGGCGCTTGCGATCGCCGGCGAGTTTCGCGACGTTGACACGCCTCGTGCGATCGCGGAGCTCGATGCGCTCGGCGCCGAATTGTCGCGCGCCGCCGACCGGACGCGCGCGAGCCCTGAGGTGGTGGTCGTCGCGTGCCGGCAGGTGCTCGGCGGTGTCCACGGGTTCCTCGGAGATCAGACGCAATACGACCATCCGGACAACTCGATGCTCGACCTGGTGCTCACCAGGCGTCGCGGCCTTCCGATCCTTCTCTCCGTCGTCTACGTCGAGGTCGCCCGCCGAGCGGGGATCGAGCTCGCGGGCGTCGGTCTGCCGGGCCACTTCGTCGTCGGGCACTTCGGTGCGGATCCTCCCGTGCTGCTCGATCCGTTCGCGGGAGGCGCAACGATGAGCACCGATGCCGCGCAGGATCTCGTCCGACCCTGGGAGGCGCACGAGATCGCGATGCGGATGCTGAACAATCTCGTGGCCAGCTACCACCGGCGGGGCGATCTGACCAACGCGCTGCGCGCCGCCACGATGCGACTGGCACTGCCGGTCCCCGAACCGCAACTGCAGAGCACACTCAAGGCCGAACTCCGAGCCATCCAAGCACGACTCAACTGATCGTCGCTCATCGAGTCGATTGCCGGGCGGCGCGTAGGCACGCCTGGAAGATCGGCGGCGGCGCGAAGTTCGGCGGACCTGCGGCCGTCACCTGTGTCCCGGTTCCCGAGCCGGTTGCGGTGCTTGACACGGTGCTTGTTCCCGTGCTGGTCGGCGGGCTTACGACGGTCGCGGTCTCCGTGGTCGGCGGGCTTGAGACGGTCGCGGTTCCGGGGTTGGTCGTCGTCGTCGAACCGGTCGCCGATCCCGAGTCGGTGACGGTGCTCGTCCCAGCCGCGGTCGGCGACTGGTGCAGCTGGACCGCCGGCCCGCAGCGAAGGATCTGGACGCGCGCGCCGCGTGAGGCGCTCCGGAGCATGGCGGCCGGCGGCAGACAGTTGGGGACCGTGCCTCGCACGACGCGGCCATGCACGACTCGCACGAGGGTTCCGCTGCGGAACACCGGGATCACCAGGATGCGATGGCTCGGGATCTGGGCAGGTCGGATCCTGGTCCAGGCGGCGCCGTCGCTGCCGCTGAGCCGGACGACGCGATGAACGCGCACGAAGGTTGCGATGGTGACCTTCCTCAGCGCCGGTGACACCGTCGCCTGGCAGCCGCCGGCGATTTGAACCGCGCGTGCCCGGATCCCAAGTTGCGCCAGCCGTTGATTGGCGCCTCGAATCCCGTCGATCCGGCGGATCGTCACCGATACCGACCCGTCCGAGTGTCGCGTCACCGCATACGCCGGAGCTGAGCCCGCGGCACCGAGGACGATCACCGCGGCGACGCTTGCGCCCGCCACACCGAGGCCGGTGCCGGCGAGCACCGGCACGCGGATGCGTGGACCGCGCCGGAGGGGTCCCTGGGATCCGGAAAGCTTGGAGCCGTAGGAACGCTCGATCTCGCGCCACAGGTTGTCGTCGAATTTAGTCATCGGTGTGAACTTCCTTTCTCAGCCGGTAGCGCGCTCGCGACAACCGCTTGCGCAGTACGACCGCTGAGACGCCGAGTGCGTCTGCAGCCTCTTTCGGGCTCAAGCCCGCGATGTCGACGAGCTCGATCGCCGACCGCTCGCCCTCCGATAGCCGGGCGCAGCGCTCGAGCATCTCTCGCCCCTCGCGCTGGGCATCGATCCGTCCGGCGAGATCCTCGATCTCGTCGGACGGCAGCGGCCGGTTGGCGGCCAGACGAACGGCCATCTGGACCCCGTCCGCGTGCGCGGCGCAGTAACTGGCGAATACGCGGGCGCTGATGCCGAACAACCACGCTCGCGGTGAGCCACGCCGGGGGTCGAACTGAGCGAAACCGGCCGCCGCACGCACAAACGTCTCCGAGGTCAGGTCAGCGACGGTCTGGGGCTCCGAGCAGCGACGCGCGAAGTACGCCGAGACCGGGCCGACGTTGGCGCGATACACGTCCTCCAGCTCCTCGAGCGCCGAGGGTCCGCGGCCGTGGCGATCCGCGTGTCGCGTTCGACCTGTCCTTCCGAGCGCTGAGAGCCCAACGCTGGCCGCAGTCCTCATATACACCTAGTTGCGCGATTCGCCCCCAAGCGTGACATCCGCGGGGCGCTCACGAGCGTCTGCACCGCGATCAGAGCTGCCGATGCCACGTGGCTGAGGCCGGCGCCACCGATGAGCATCGATCAAGCGCGTGGTCTCACGTCGTACATCGAAAAGCAAGGAGCGGTCGTGGACTACAGGCTGGAACTCATCACGATGCCGGTCGCGGACATGGATCGCGCGAAGGCGTTCTACAGCGAGCGGGTCGGATTCCATGTCGACATTGATCATCGTGGGGGAGGGGACTTTCGCGTCATCCAGCTCACTCCACCGGGCTCGGCCTGCTCCATCGCGTTGATGCGAAACCCCGAGCGGGCGGGCGCCGTCCAGGGGCTGCATCTCGTCGTGCAGGACATCGAGGTCGCGCGAGCCGATCTTGTCTCCAGGAACGTCGAGATCAGCGAGCCGTTTCACTTCGGATCACAGGGCCAGACGCCCGGTCTTGACCCCGATCGGCGCAACTACGGCTCGTTCGCGTCGTTCACCGATCCTGACGGGAACGGCTGGATGGTGCGGGAGGTACAGCGTTGAAGCACTCCGCGCCGTCTGCGAAGTGCCCTGCGTGGGCGGACGGCGTGGCTTGAGTTCTGCGTTGTGTTCCGCGTCGGAGGTCGCTGCCGCCGGTCGGTGAACGATGATGCGAGCCGAATGTGGTGTGAGCGTTCTCGCTTCGTCCGTACGGTCGTGCTCCTGGGGCTCGTGGTGGTGCTGTGTGTGATCGGCGCGGAGGGTGGGGTGGTCGCTCGCGTGCAGGCGCACGCTGGACCGGTGGTCGGCGGTCCGCGGTTCCCAGGGACTGCTTGCCCGGCGTTCCCCGCGGACAACGTGTGGAACACCCCGGTCACGGGTCTGCCCGTCGACGGGCGGTCGGCGGTGTGGCTCGGGCACATGGCTGCCGGGTCGACGTTCCTGCATCCTGACTATGGTCCCGCCGGCGGCGGGGCACCCCCGTACGGGATCCCGTGGCAGGTCACCTCGCGCCACCCGAAGTTCGTGCGCGTCCACTTCCGGTATGCGGGTCAGAGCGATCGGGGTCCGTACCCGTTTTCGGCGCGCACCCCGATCGAAGGCGGCGCCGACGCCACCGGCGACCGGCATGCGCTGATGGTGGACCCGGCCACGTGTGTGCTCTACGAGCTCTACGACGCCCACTATCGGCCCAACGACTCGTCGACCGCAGGGTCGGGCGCTATCTGGAACCTGCGATCGGACCGGCTGCGGCCCGCCGGTTGGACGTCAGCCGACGCGGCCGGTCTGCCGATCCTGCCCGGTTTGGTCAACTACGACGAGGTGAAGTCCGGCCACCTCGATCACGCGATCCGCTTCACCGCCCAGACAACCAGCACCAGCTACCTGTGGCCGGCGCGCCACCAGGCCGGCTCGACCACCAACCCCAACTATCCGCCGATGGGGGCGCGATTCCGCCTCAAGGCAGGATTCACGCTGCCGCAGTCACGGTGTGCCCGGCCGTGCCAGGTGGTCATCCAAGCGATGAAGACCTACGGACTGATCCTCGCCGACAACGGAAGCAACTGGTACTTCGGAGGCACCGCAGATCGGCGCTGGACCGACACGATGGTCGATCAGCTCAAGCAGATTCCCGCCAACGCCTTCCAAGCTGTCAACGAACGCTGTTTGATGGTCAGCCCCAACTCCGGCGAAGCACGGCAGCCCGGCACGTCCGCGTACAACAGCGCCTGCAGCGGGCGAGCCCCTCGCGATCACTCCACGTCGGCCGTCAACGGCGCCCACCACACGCCCGCGACAACCACGTTTGGCCCTGTTGCACTGCGGGGACGTCGCGCTCAGTAGGGTCCTCCGCCCGTGGCCCAGCGTCAGCTCGGCGTCGATCGTTTCGTGACCTGGAATTCGGGCTGGCGATGGCCGGCCGTGACTACATCGCACCGTTTGCCTCGAGCGCGGCCAGCGAGATGCTGGATAACCTCGCCGACCTGGCCGCATCGATCCAGACGCTGGTCGCCGAGCCCGATCGTCTCGCGCTCGGCGGTCCGATCGGGGAGTGGTGGGCCAACGGGATCCGCGTGTCCTTCTCCGCCGGGGCGGACGGGTGGGTCGATGATGACTTGGCGTTCGTGAAGCCGTTCGGATTTGAGATCGGCGCGATCGCGGTGCCGACGCTCATCGTCCATGGGCGCCTCGACCTGTTTGTCCCGATCAGCCACGGTGAGTGGCTGAGCCACGAAGTGCCCGGCGCAGAGTCGTGGATGCTCGAAGATGAGGCCCACCTGTCGTTGCTCACCAACCAGGTGAGCAACGTTCACGCATGGCTGCTCGATCACCTCGCGAGCTACCGAGTCGCGAAGGCGCCGATCAGTCGCCCCGCTCGCGCCGAAGGGACTGGAGCAGCCACTCCGGGAGTTAGCGCCGCGTCCGTCCTGGTTTCCGTGCGCGCGAGGGGACTGCCGGGACCCGCGTCATCGCGATGGGCCTACGCGCCAAACAGGCCGGCGTGGCGTGACTCGAGCCCGGTGTGTGAAGAGCAGGGGTGGTGGCGGCAGGCGGGATCGGCGATGATCTGTGCCGTGAAGCGCTCACGGCGATCGCTGGAGCTCCGCGACCCCCGTCACAGCCTGCTTACCCGCTCGAGCCGGCTTACGGTCGCGTCGGTGGCAACAAGTGACAGCATCGCCACGGCCGGCGCCGTGGGGACCACAAAAAGCGTGGCCACGGCCGGGAGTGCTGCCACCGCGTGGAGCGTGGCGTCGGCTGGCAGCGTGATGACGATCGCCTCGGTCGCGACCGCGGGCAGTGTCGGGACCGTGCTCAGCGCGGCTGTGGCGGGCTGCGCGATGACGGCGTTGTCGGTTGCCTGCGCCGGCTGCGCCTGGTGCCTGGGTTGCGTCGGGTGCAGCAACTGCGTGGGTTGCGTCGGATGCGTGGGGTGCGACGGGCTGCGGTTCGCGTTCTGGCGCCGTGGAGAGCGGGCCGCAGCCGAGCCGGCCGGCCCCAGTTAGTCACGTGGGCGCGCGCGACTGGGGGCGACACCCGCGCTCCTCAGGGCGGTCGAGCAATACGACTCGTCGGTGATGTAATGGGCGCTGCCGAGATCACAACGATCCGGGATGTCATCGCGCAGATGGAGCGGATCAACAGCTCCCTGCCGCGCAAGGACGGCGTCGCCTACTTCAACCGGTTGTATCTGATGGTGACCAAGGCCGTTGACTCAGCCACCGCCGACACGACTTTTGAGAACCCGCAGTTCCTGGAGCGGCTCGACGTGGTGTTCGCGGACCTGTACTTCGGGGCCGAGGCGACGATTGCCTCGGACGCTGGCTGCCCGGTGCCCTGGCGGCCGCTGGTGCAGACCCGGTCTGAGCACCGCGAGCCGATCCAGTTCGCGTTGGCCGGGATGACCGCCCACATCAATTACGATCTGCCGGTCGCTCTCGTGCAGACGTGCGCCGAGGTGGGGCTCGCCCCGGTGGATGGCTCTGCCGTTCACCGCGATTATCAGCGCGTCGACGCGGTCCTGAGCAACGTCGAGACGCAGGTCGCTGGCTGGTTTGACAACGGCTTGATCGCCGACGTCGAGGACGTGACGCCGCTGAAGACCGACGAGGCGATCGCGATGTGGTCGATCGTGGCTGCGCGGGATGTCGCCTGGGAGCATGCCAAGGTGATCTGGGCGCTGCGGCACGAGAAGCTGCTCGAGGACGCCGACCTGGCACTGCTGGCCCGCACGACGGAGTTGGCCGCGCGCGCGATGCTCGTGTGACTCAACGGTCAGCCGGACCGAGCGAGCGCGTCGGCTACGTCCGCCGCGACGACGAAGGCGTGGGTCCGATCAACGCCGCCGCGCGACGCGCGGCGGCGATCATGACTCGAGCCGTTGCTTGAGTCGCCTCATATTCCCTGGCATCTCGCTGGCGGCCTGGCGACGGACGATGAGCGGAACCAGCAGCTTTCCGATCCCGTGGCCGGTGAAGTCCACCTCGATCGTCAGCCGTGACCTTGATCTGTCGGCGAGCGGCTCGACCGTGACCGCGACGATCACCCTGATCGGACCGTCGATGCCTCGGTCGGCCCACCGCTGCGGCGGATCGTATGCGGTGATCTCGGTGGTCACCTCGCGCTGACGGCCCCCGATCCTCCGGATCGTCGTGCACTTGGAGCCGACGCGGGTCGTGGGCGCGTCCATATGGCCGCCGACGACGCCCTGCTGCCACTCGGGGAAGGTGCTCGGATCTGTCACGTAGGCGAACACCTCCTCCCTCGCTCGCGCGACCTCGGCGCTGGCGATGATCGGCGCCATCAGCCCTCCCTGACGAACAAACCGGCGATGCGCTGCAGGTAGAGAGGCCAGCTCTTGGTTCTTGCCCGCATAGTCGTCTTCCCTCCGGGTTGTGGTGTCTCGCCGCCGCCTACCCGCGCCACCTGAGATTGCGCCTCCACCGTCGTGTCCCGGGCGAAACGGCGTGTCTCCACCTATGACCAACAAGGACTCGAGAATGTGACAGCGACGAGCCACGAACTGTGACAAACCGACAGCTACCTTGGCTTCGGCGACGAGCGGATCGTGCGGTCCGGGCGTGTCGGCGTCGGAGCGGACGATCGGTGCTGTCAGAGGCGATGACAGCGACGCGTCAGAGCCGTAGGCTGATAGGGACCGGCTCTCGTCGAACACCATGCACACGCTCAAGATCGCGATCGACATCACCTGGGTCGTCTTCTGGGTCTATTGGTTGGGGTCCGCGTTCGGCGTCAAGGCGGGCCGAGCCAGCCGGCGCCGAATCCCCCTCACTGGTCTGACCGGCCTCTCAGTCGTGGTTCTCGTTCGCGTGTTCCGAGGTGGGAGCCTGGCCGTGCACAGCCCGGTTCTCGGAGCGATCGGGGCCGTCGTGTTCGCGTCCGGGCTCACGCTGGCGGTCTGGGCTCGCGTCCATCTCGGGCGCAACTGGGGAATGCCGATGACCGAGAAGGCCGAACCTGAGCTCGTTACCTCCGGCCCCTACCGGCTTGTGCGTCACCCGGTCTACTCAGGACTACTGGCCGGCGTGCTCGGGACCGCGCTCGTGACCAATTTGATCGGCCTGATCATCGTCGCGATCCTGTGTGGGTACTTCTACTACTGCGCATCGGTGGAGGAGAAGAACCTCACGGCCGCGTTCCCCACGGAATATCCCGCTTACCGCAACAGCACGAAGATGCTCATACCCTTCGTCCTCTAGATGGATCGTTCCACGGTCCGGGGCGTGGATCCCGGGTTCTGGAACGGGACATTACGCAGCGGGCCGGCGTCGGCGGTCAAGAGATAACGCGAATGCACGAGCGCGCTCTGCTGCATCGCAGATTTTCCCACCCTGGGGTGTGGCAGACGTAGAGTGCCGGCGTGGCGCCGAACGCGGAGAGCCCGACAAGCGTGGCCGGGGCCGGCGCCCCGACGCGCCGCGCTGGCAGCCTGCCTTTCCCAGACCGGCCGGCCGGGACGGTCAACGACGGCATGCCGTTTGATCACATCATCGTCGCGATGATGGAGAACCACTCCTTCGACAACCTGCTCGGGGACCTTGGTCGCAGCCGCACTGACATTGACGCGCTCGATTTCGACAGCTCCGGCGCGGCGACGAACAGCAACCCCGGCGGCGGAGGCACGCCCGGCACGGTGACCGCGTTCCCGCTGGCGAACACCGCGCAGACCACGGCGGTCACGCAGAGCTGGAAGGCGACTCACGAGCAGGTCAATGGCGGCGCGATGGACGGGTTTGTGCAGTCCACCGGTGCCCGCGAGCCGATGGGCTACTACACGCCCGAGGTGCTGCCGTTCGCCTACTCGCTGGCGTCGCAGTTCACAGTCGGCGACCGCTGGTTCTGCTCGGTACCCGGACCGACGTACCCGAACCGCCGGTTCCTGCTGGCCGGCACCGCCTACGGCGACACCGTCACCACGGTCGAGACGCTCTTTGACGCACCGCCGCCGCACGGCACGATCTTCGACGTCCTCTCGGCCCAAAACATCAGCTGGTGCGACTACTTCAGCGACCTACCGATGACGTCGGTCATCCCGTCGATCATCCTCAAGCACGCCGAGCACCACGCGCCGATCGCGAAGTTCTTCCACGACTGCCAGGCTGGGACCCTGCCAGCGGTGAGCTTCGTCGACCCGCGGATCGGAGTGCTCTCGGACATCGGCGCGCCACTGAAATCATTGCCGGGCATCGTTCGGGACGCTCTGAGTGTGCTCGGCGCGGACTTCGAGGGCACAGATCCGGCCGAGACCGAGGAAGACCCCCAGGACATGTATTGGGGCGAGGCGTGGGCGGCAACCTTGATCCAGGCGGTCCTGGACTCCACGGCCTGGGAACGGACACTGCTGATCTACCTCTACGACGAGCACGGTGGCTACTACGATCACGTCGCACCGCCCGCGGCGATCGCGCCCGACGCGATCGCGCCGCAGCTGCAACCTGGGGACCCGCCGGGCGCCTACGACGTCTATGGGCCGCGTGTGCCGGCGGTCGTCGTCTCCCCCTACTCAGCCGCCGGAGGCGTGACAAGCGTCGTCCACGACCACACCTCAGTGCTGGCAACAATCGAGGCCAAGTGGAACCTGCCGGCTCTGACTGACCGGGACGCGGCCGCCAACGACGTCATGGACTTCCTCGACCTGGACCTCGCGCCCCGCACCGGGATCAAGGTGCAGGCGCCGTCGCAGACCGGGCCGTCAGGCCCGGTCACGCCGGTCTCGTCCGGTTAGCCGAGACCCGCATTCCGTCACGCGCGGGCATTGAGACGGTGTTGGGTTGATCATCGTGTTGGGTTGATCATCGACAGTTCAACTGTATATACTGCTCGTGATGCGCACGCGGGCGATGCAAGAGGCGACGTTCCTGATCCTGACGGCGCTGGCCGCGGGCAGCCAGCATGGCTATGGGATCATCACCGACGTCCGGGCGATCTCAGCTGGTCGTGTCCAGCTGAAGGCCGGAACCTTGTATTCGGCGCTGGAGCGTCTGCGGGTGGACGAGCTGATCGAGGTCGACCGGGAGGAGATCGTGGATAGCCGACTGCGCCGTTACTACCGGCTGACGCCCGCAGGCGGTGAGCTGCTGGCCGCCGAGGCGGCGCGGTTGCAAGCGAACGCGACGGTTGCGATCTCGCGACTCAAGCCGGCCGCAGGGATGGCCACATGAGCGACTCCGAAGACCTTGAGCGCCGCTACCGGCGGCTGCTGGCCTGCTATCCGCGGGCGTTCCGGCACGGGCACGAGCAGGAGATCCTCTCGGTGCTGATGGCCGGCGCCGGCGACGGTCAGCATTGGCCCCGGCCGGGCGAGGCCGCCGATCTGATCAGAAGCGCGATCTGGATGCGTCTGCGTCCCGCCGTGCCACGGTCGCAACCAACCGTGTTCTGGGCCGTCACGCTGATGTACGTCTGCGCGGCGCTCAAGCTGCTGGGCGTCCCGATACTTCCCGCGACTCCCGGGAGCAGCGCGCACCCGCTTGATATCGGCATAAGCTGGGGTGTGTTCGCCTTGTTGGCGTGGGCGAACGGCCGCGGGCATAACTGGGCCAGGGTTCTCTTCGCTGTGTGGGTCGGGGTCCACTCCATAGCCCTGTTCTACGACGTTGCGCACGTGTCGGCGTCCTCCACGTCGGTGTGGGCTGTGATCGCCAGTGTGGTCTTCTGGCTCGTCGAAATCTCGGCTGTGGTGCTCATCCTGAGCAAGCGGTCCGGCGCGTATTACCGGCAGACGCCCGCCCAGTCCTAGCTTCCGTACGTGCGGCGCGAATCGAGTGTCATCAGGCAGTCGCGTACTCATCGCGCTTGCGAGGCCAGCCGTCGAAATTCTCGCCTCGGCCGTTCGGGGCGCGATCCAGCAGTTGCCAGGTCGCGTTGAGAGCATCGGTGCCGCGATCGTAGGTCGAGTAGGCGTGGTAGACGACGCCGTCGTCGAGCGCGAAGACGCTCAGCGCCATCAGCTCCATGACGTCAAGCATGTTCCCTGGCCGCCGCGGCGTGGGCACGTACATGATCTCGTAGAAATCGCGGTCGAATGCGTCCTCGGAGGACACCCATTCGATCTCCCAGCCCATCCGGGCCTTATATGCGTTGAGCAGTTCCAGCGGTGAGCGCGAGGCGAGGATGAAGGTCACGTCGCGGTGCGCGAGATGGTCGACTGCCCCGACCAGGTTGTCGGTCTCAAATGTGCAACCTGGACAACCCTCAGGCGTCTTGGGGCCGTGCATGAAGTGGCGCACGATCAGCTGTGAGCGCCCGTCGAACAGCTCCGCAAGCGTCTTGGTTCCGTCGTTGGTTTCGAAGCGGTAGTCGGTCGTGACCGGCACCCACGGCAGCGCTTGGCGCTTGCGGGCGAGCGCGTCGTTGCGACGGGTGGCGTCCTTCTCCTCGGCGCGCAGTTCGGCGTATGCGGCCGCCCACTGCTCGCGTGTTGCAATCTGGTGCGACGTCATGGATGACTCCTCTCTGGCTCGAGCTCACGTACCAGGAGTGAAGACTTGGCGGCCAACCAAAACTCATCGCCCAGACCAGACAGTCGCCCACGGCGGCGATGTTCCAGCCGGGTCGCTCGGCTGACGGCGGCGGACTCGGCGTCGCGGCCGCGATCATGCCGGTGCCGAACACGTCGGCGAACTCGGCGACCATCCTCGATCGGCGCGTCCGACGACGCGCATCCACGCGCCCGGATCCGCAGACCCCTCGGCGCCGACGGACGCACGTTTTGCCGCGGCGGCGCTCAGCGGGTAGCCTCGGCCCCTCTACGCACGCGCGCACGAAGGGATCAAGGTGAAATTCGGGGACAAACTCAAGGATCTGCGCAAGCAGGCGCAGGACGCGGTGGCCGAGAACCGCGAGAAGATCCATGACGCGGTCGACGTCGTCAGCACCGCCGTCGATCAGAAGACCGCCGGCAAGCACACGGCCAAGATCGCCAAGTTCGGCGAGAAGGCGGGCGCGGCGGTCGATCGCTTCAGCGAGAGCGACGACGGGGCCGGCGGCGAGCCGAGCGCGGCGGACGAATCGTCACCGCACGCGCCGTCCGGCGCGACCGGGTCCACGTCGCCCAGCACGCCCGGTTCCGCGCCGCACGCTTCGGGCCGTTCCACCCCGCCTGCCGATGGCGAGGCCTACGGCGGCGCGCCGCCGGCGTTCGACGAGTAGCTCGCTCACTCGGCATCCCGCCACGACTGGGCCGCGCGGCGGTCCCAGCCGCGCGGATGCGCGCGGATCGGAGGGGGTGAAAACCGACCGCCTCGCGGCTAGTGCCTGTCATGGGACGGATCATGCGCAGCGAGCAAGTGGAGCGGTTCGTCGTCGTCCTGCTGCGGACCGGGCTGATGCTGTCGGACCTGGCGGCCGACCTGCTGGACGCTCTTCCCGACGACTCCTACCCCGGCGAGGAGAACGGGGAGGTGGTGCTCGAGATGATTCGCGGGACGATCGCGACCTCGCTCCAGTCGGCGACCCTGTCCGAACTGGCGCGAGCCACAGAATTGATGGAGCGCGCCTTCGACCGCACGATCGAGCATCTGGAGCAGGCCCGCGACCTCGCCGCCGCGCGATCCCGGTCAGGTTGACCACCTCGATCTGGAACACCCTAAGGATGACCCAGGTGCCGGCGGCGGTCCCGACGGTGAGGATCCACTCACGCCCGGTGGCGGTGGCGCCCGTGACGTGGTTCGGCGAGCGCTTTCGCTGCGATCGACGACCGGCAGGGCGATGGCGCCGGCTTATCCGGGGTCGGGTGGCGGGACGGCGATGACGGTCAGGAGGTCGATATCCGCGAAGTCGACCGGATTGCAGGTGTAGACCGGCAGATCGTTTGCGATGGCTGTCGCGGCGATCATTGCGTCGTAGGCGCGCGCCGCGGTCTTTCGTCCGGCGCGTCGCAATGATGCGGCGACCCCGCCGAACGCGCGTGCCGCGGCGGCGTCGAACGGCAGCGCAGCGAAGTCGGCCTCGGCCTGCTGGAGGTGGGCTTGGCGTGCGACTCGTTCGACATCGTCGCGCGCGAGGAGCGGAGCGACGGAGAGCTCAGCGAGCCGTGACGGCGCTGATCAGCGCCTCGTCGAGAAGCGCGGATGGGTCCTCGAGCCGGGGCAGGAGGATGACGGTCGAGGTGTCGAGTATCCCTCGGTGGGCGGCTGGGCTCACAGCCGCGGGTCGAGCACCTGATCGAGATCTCGGCGCAGCGCGATCGGGTCGACCGCGGGAAGGTTTCGCCACCGCTCCAGCAGCGCGCCAGCATTCAAGCCAGCTGGAGCGAGCGCCCGGAGTTCTGCGACCGGCTGGCCGGCTCGCGTGATCCGGCCCTTGCTGGACTCTGGCGAGCCAGCGTCCTTGTTCGGGGATCGGGTGATGCATGCGTCGGCGCACCTCGACTAGCCCCCGTGGTGAGGTTTTGCTAGCTTTTGATTGATAAGGCGTCTGTCATACGTTGGGACGGACGTGGGGCCCGGGTGAATGTGTGGCGCTGAGCGGCGGCCCGGATGGCGGCTGCTCACCCAGAAAGAGCAAGACATGCTCAATGATTGCGGGGCTGGCAGCCGGCGCGTGCATGCGATCTCGCTGCCGCGAGATTCGGGGGTGTACCGGCACGAGCGACGAGATGCGTGCAGGAGTCACGCACGTCGGGCTGGCGTTCTATTCGCGCCTGCGGCTACCGGCACCGAGCAAGCGGTGCCGTCATGTGCACGGGGCGAGAAGATGGTCGTCGCTCTTGCACGGGAAGGTTGGTCGCGCTGTCGCGGTGGCCACGCGTCCCGCGCGTCCCACCGGGGTCGCAGGCCCGTGCGCGCCGTTATGCCGGCGTCAGCGGCTCACCCAGGGCGGCAGTAGATGCCCGATACCAGCGACGTGAAGTACCTCGTGCTCGCCGACCGCGCCGTCCCGTACCTCCTCGCCAGAGTGCGCTGGCCGGACGTTGCCCAGGCGATCAGCGCCGCCAGGCCCGATTGGCTCGACGACCCGGGCCTGTTCGATCTGCCCCAGGCCCCGAGCGTCGTGACGGTGAGCTTCCCCCAGGCGGTCTCAGTGGCGGCGGGGTGGGGCAGGCGACTCCACGCCGAGCCAGCCGAGAACGTGCCGTCGTACATCCGGCGTATGCCGGCGACCTGGCCCGATCTGTCGCCCTCGGAGCGGCGCACGTGGGGCATTGAGTTCGTCGGGAGACGGCGGGCGCCGGCTCGTCGGATGCATCGTCTGCGACCGCTCCAAGCGAAGATCGCTGGCTCATCCGCCGCCGCACGGGCGAATGGGCAGACAGGTGCGCTCGCGAGACCGGGAGGAGACCCTGGCGCGGGCGTCGATGTATCGGCTAGCAACGGCCATGGCCAGCTCGCTCACGTGACGAACGGCCTCGGGATCGTGGCAACAGAGCGCCGACGTCAGGTGCGGGTGCGGCTCGATGGCCGCGCACACATCCGATATGAGCACAGCACCATTTCCGCCGGGCTGGTCGATCTTGGCGAGCGTGGTGTGCGGTGTGTACTGCCCGAGGCGTCGTCGGTGGTCGCGTCGGGCGTGACGCTTACCGGGCCCATCCTGCTGGAAGCCGAGGTGGCCGCATCGCGGATCTGCCTCGACGTGGCGGGCCGGATCAGCTGGCATCGCAGCACCGAGGCCGGCACGCACTTCGGGATCGCCTTCGAGGAGCTAGCCAACGGCGAGACCGAAGGGGTGAAGCGGCTCCTCGCTGCCGCCGGCAGGAGCCGAGCTCAGCGATGAGCAAGTCATCCTCCGATAACGGCGATTCCCTGGCCCTCGGGGAGGGCGGCCATCCGGACTACCCGGAGGGCCGCCCGAGGTCCGAAGGCGCCGTCGGGACCGGCGGCTATGCTCACGGCGCGGCCGCCCCTCGGGCGACTGTAGTCCCGTCCCCACAGGAACTCGACTACCGCGTGCGGGATCTTCGCAGCGAGGCGACGGACGACGTTCCCGCGCCGTCGGGACGAACGGATCACCGCCAGCAGCGCCGCCTCGCCCCGCTCCTGGCAAAGCTGGCCGTCTTCGTTGCCGTGGCGGCGTGCGCAGTGCTGTTCCTCCGGGCCTACGTGGTTCAGCCCTTCGCTGTGCCCGGGGACGCGATGGCGCCGACCCTCCAGGCGGGCGACCGGATCCTCGTGCTCAAGTCGGGCCTCCTCGAGGGCCCGATCCGCAGCGGCGAGATCGTCGTCTTCCATCCGCGTCAGTCCCTGCCGTGCGCCGTGGCCGGGGGCCGCAATGGTGACCTGGTGCTCCGAGTCGTGGCGCTGCCCGGCGAGGTGATCCGGTCCGTCGGGGAGACGATCTTCCTCGACGGGCGGCCGCTTCGCGAACCGGGCTGGTACGACCGCCGCTTCGGCCAGGTCGGCTCGACACCAATCCGCAGCACCACCATGGCCCCGGGTCAGTACTTCGTGATGGCCGACAATCGTGCGGACGCCTGTGACTCGCGGGCCTTCGGGCCGATCTCGAAGTCGTCCATCGTCGGCGAGGGAATCGCCATCGTCGGCCGCCACGGTCACGTGTCCTTCGGGACCTTGTGAGGCACGCCCCACGCGCACGGGCACCGGCCGCACTGATGGTGGCAGTGCTCGCCGTGACGCTCGTTCTTGTCGGATGCGGTTCCTCAGGACCGCCTCGCCCCGACGTCGCGCTGCTGCCGACTCGGGGAGCAGGCAGTCACGTGTGGCGTTGGACCGGCCAGTGCCCCCTGAGCCCCGCGGCCACCGAAGGCTGCGGAACGGCAGGCCCAATCCTCGGCTTCGCCCAGCTGAACGGCGACGAGTGGAACCTCGGTGGTCGTGGAACGGCAGGCTCCCTCGACATGTCGGTGCGATCGAGCGGTGCGGTGACGATCGAGGGCCACTTCGCTCGCACGGCGCCATGTACTGAGTCGGCCTGCCTCGCGCCGAGCGCCTTCACCTGGGTGCGGGGCTACCCGAATGTGCTGTACGGCATCAACCAGTGCCACGCCGGCACCTCGCCTCGGCGCTCGCCACGGCTGCCGCTCCCGATGCGGCTGGACTCGATCCCGCGCCACCTGATCGGCGTGACCGCCTATTCCGCGCAGACGTCTCAGGTCACCTACGACGTCACGTACGATCTGTGGCTGCACCAGACGGGCACGAAGCGGCCGTGCAGATCCGAGGGCACGCTCGAGATACTGGTATGGACCGATTATGACGCCCGAGCGCTCCTGCCGGTCAGCTTGCAGGTCGGGACGGCCAGCATCCCCTTCGCCGTCGAGCGGGTCGCCCGCTCGGGCAGGCAGGCGTGGTCGGTCTACGCCAGCAACATCGAGAGGAATGGACGGACCGCGCCGTGGGGCGGCACCCTCTGGTTCGTGCCGAGCCGAGCCGACGTTGTCGGGCACGGCCGGGTGAGCGTCGACCTGAGTGCTGTGCTCTCGGCGGCGGGACTGCTGCTGCATGACAACTACGGGTGGCCGGAGTTGGGCCAGCACTACTGGCTCGACACCGCGTCCTTCGGCCTCGAGTTCGGCCCGGCGAGCGGGAATCCGACGGACTCGGGCCCGTCGCGCTTCTCCGCGCAGATCTCCGCCTACTGCCTCGACGTGCGAAGCACAGTGCTGGACGCCGCCTGCGGATAGAAACCAGCGGTGGAGCGCCGACCGGACGGGCGGCTATCGCGGGAGGCCGGTGAGCGTGGCGGTGCCTGAGAGCGGCCTCGAGAGGTTCTCGTCGAAAGAGCTGACGCTCAACCTGGAGAAGGCGTGCCGCACCAGACTGCCGTCTGACCCATCACCGACGGACAGCGTGAGCGCCGGGATGGCCGCAGCGGCGCCTTCGGCTTGCTCGAGCCTGTCGACCAGCGGCCGCGCCGACGTGGTTAGGCCCAGGCTGAGGTCGGCTCCCGGCGCCGCCGCCGGGGAGAGGCTGAAGTCCGTCAGGGCATAGGAGGGCAAACCCTGGCCCAGCGTCACGTACGCCTTTGTCGGCGCGGCCGAGCGCGGGGCGGACCGGCCGGCGTGCTCCAACGTGCCCGGCGTGCTCGTCACGTCGCTCGCCGCGGGGAGCAGGAGCGAGAAGTTGCCGGCGGGCGTACCGGACAACTGCTCCGCTATGGAGGTGACCGCCACCGAGGTGACCGCCACCGTGGCAAACGTGTCCACCCGCTCGGTGGCCGGCCGGCCACCCCGGCCCGGCGCGAGGAAGGCGACGCTGACGTGCGAAATTCCCCCGCCGTCCACGGCCGCCCGGAGGACCTCGCCGAGCAGCACCACCGAGGACGTGTCGAACGTGAGCCCGACACTCGCCGACCCACCCGGCGAGGACGCCGCCAGGTCGGACAGGTTCATCGGGATGATGGGATAGAAGACGCCGCCAGCCCCCGTGGTGGACGAACCCAGCTTGAGATAGACCTCGGTGCCCGGGGAGGCCAGCTGCGACCATGGCGACAGGTCCCTCTGCGCCACCCGGTTGGCGTGCAGCAGCCCGATGGGGAACACGAAGGCGCTGGTCACTCCCCCCACGCACAAGGCGGTCAGGCCCGCGGCGGCGCGCCGCGTGAACGGAGCCCAGGCGGCCCGGCGGCGGCGCTGCGCGCGCAGCCGGCGTTCGGCGAAGCGGCGCCGTTGCACCTGAGCCGGGACTGCCTGAGCCCGCAGATTCCACACCGACGCGATCGGACCGCAGAGATAAACGGTGGCCTGCGCGAAGATGAGGAACATCAGCAGCCATGGCCGGTGCCGCAGGCCGACCAGGAGTCCGACCGAGATGTACAAGGCGACGGCCAGGGCCAGCTCCCACCGGGTCAGCTTGAGCGCGGTAAGGATGGTGCGGCGGCCCCCGGCCTTGGAGGTTCTCAGAAAGACCCCGTTCCGCCGCGCCACCCCCTCGATGCAGCCGCGTGCAATGACGAAGGTAACCCCGAGGCTGATGACCAGCGACAGGAGTGCACGGCGATACGACAAGGTCGTCCAGTAGCGCTGGGTAAACATCATGGAGACCGTGGCGATGACGATGAGCGACATCGGGAGCAGCGACCGGGAGCCGTCCAGCGGAGCGACCGCGAAGTCGGAATGCGTGACCAGCAGGCCTGCGATGAC
>Ga0302325_10002727_pt1 | contig 42449 bp, 37 predicted proteins | sample Palsa_T0_2_FD_201948 | JGI IMG/M metagenome (GOLD analysis project Ga0302325, IMG submission 201948) | Peat permafrost microbial communities from Stordalen Mire near Abisko, Sweden - Palsa_T0_2 | ecosystem: Environmental > Terrestrial > Soil > Palsa > Peat permafrost | place: Sweden: Abisko... | reverse complement strand
CGTCGCCCTGCCCCGCCACCCCCTGGCTCCGGCCGCCGCCCCCCCCCCGCGGCCGGCCTGCCGGGGTACCCCGGCAGGCCGGTCAGGAGTCGGTGGTCGCCGGCGGGTTGCTGATCGGGCCGGACGGCCGCGGGATGTACAGCTCCTTGGTCGTCGAGCCCTGGAACCGGCTGGTCTTCGTGTACGGAGCGGCGTTGCTCTTGGTAATGAAGGTCAGGCCGGTGTCGGTGTCCGACGGGCCAAGCGAGCCGCCCGAGAGGTTGTACATGTACATGTACAACGTCGGCAGGAAGCCCTGCAGATACGGGTCCTGGTAGATGGTGAAGTCGGTCAGGCCCTTCTCGATGTTGGTGAGGGTCAGCGGCGTGGTGTCGAACCCGCCCGACGGGATCTTGCCGGCCAGCCCGGTCTCGCTCAGCGCCTGGCCGAGGAACTGGGTCGAGCCGCCATCCACGGCGAACGCGCCCTTGATGCCCTTGTTGCCGATCAGGTAGGCCTTCATGGCCCCGAGCTCAGCGGACGTCAGCGCGCCGGTGGCCACCTCGTGGATCGTGTAGCCCAGCGGCTTCAGGATCGCGACGGCGCCGTCCTCGCGGGGCTGGATGTTCCCGGTGCCCGGCGTGGCGATGAAGATCACGATGTCGCTGGGCGACGGGATCAGGTCCTTGATCCGCTCGCCCATCTGCTGTCCGGAGGTGTAGAGCGCCTGGCCGACGTAGCAGAGCCGGTTGCTGCCGATGTCCGACGTGCCGTTCGCGTTGACGGCACCGTCAGCGTTGTAGGTGATGACCGGGATACCAGCGGTCATAGCAGCGCTGATCGGCGTGGTGAAGCCGGTGGAGGTGATCACCGTCGTCGCGATGCCCGCGGCCTTCGCGGCGACCGCGTCGTTGATCGCGCCCACCATCTGGGACACGGTCGAGGTCGCCGATCCTTCCCACTTGGGCACCGGGATGTCCAGCAGTGCGGCGGCGTCGGCGAACCCGTACTGGGTCGGCACGAAGAACGGGTTGGTGGTGACATGGTTGACGAACCAGAACTGCCAGGCTGGGACCTTCGGGAAGTTGCCGGCCGTGTCCTTCGCGGTGGTGGTGGGCGCCGCGCTGCTGGACGAGCTGCACGCCGCGAGCAGCGCTGATGCCGCTGCGGTCGCGCTGACCAGCCCCGTGCCCTTGAGCAGCTTCCGCCGCGACGGGCTGTCCTTCATGTTGAGCGTTTCGACGGCTTCTTCGACCTTAGGGTGGACTTTGTCCATTATGAACCTCCGGATAGTTTCCGCTGGGCAGCAGGCTGCCCGGCGTGCTGCCGGGCTGACTGCTTCTGGATAATGCCGGCCGGGCCGCCGCTGGCGGCTGGCCGCGTCATGACGCGAGCCTGGAACTGGTCACTGAGGCCGGGCAGACTGCGCCGTGACCCATGGCCACCTGACTTCCTTGTCTCGTGGCTATCCGTCGAGGGATCCACCCCCTGAGGCCGGGCGTCGACGGAGCTGTCCGGTGCCCGGCCGCACGCGAGGGCAAGGAAGCGGCCCCCCCGCGGTGCGCCCTGGAACCAACAGGACACGCCGCCAAAGGCGGGCATTCACTTACTTGTCACCCGAGTGGCGACAGGGCTGTGATGCCATAAGCTAGAACAGACAGACTTCCTCGTCAATGAACAACTCTCACCAGATATGAACATGTGATATTGGCGCTCTGGCGGTGCCAGGCACGGCCCTTGCGGGCGGCCCCTGATCGCGGCGCGGGAAGGCCGAGGGATGCTCGCGAAGCACCGCCAGTCGCTGATCCTGCAGGACGTCCGGCGCAGCGGAAGCGCGCGGGTGAGCGACCTTACCCGCCGGCTCGGCGTCTCGGATATGACCATACGCCGTGACCTTGAGGTGCTCGCGGGGGCGGGGCTGGTCGAGAAGGTGCACGGCGGCGCGGTGCTGCCGGGCGCGCCGAGCAGTCACGAGCCTGGCTTCGAGGCCAAGTCCGTGCTCGAGCGGCCGGAGAAGGAGGCGATCGCGAGGGCGGCCGCCGCCCTGGTGACGCCCGGGACCGCGATCGCGCTCTCGGCGGGAACGACCACCTTCGAGTTGGCCAGGCATCTGCGCGAGATCCCCAGGCTCACGGTGGTCACGAACTCGGTCCGCGCGGCGAGCCTGATGGAGGGGGCGAGACCCGCAGGAAGCGGACCGCACCGGTTCTCGGTGATCCTGACCGGCGGGATCCGGACCCCGTCCGACGCCCTGGTCGGCCCCGTCGCCGACCTGGTGATCCGGTCACTGCACTTCGACCTGCTGTTCATCGGCTGCCATGGCATCGACCCGGCCGCCGGGCTGACCACGCCTAACCTGGCGGAGTCGGAGACGAACCGCGCCTTCGTGCGCTCGGCGCGCCGGGTCACCGTGATCGCCGATCACACCAAGTGGGGGATCGTCGGCCTGAGCTCGTTTGCCGACCTTGAGGACGTGGACACCCTGATCACCGACGGCGAGATGCCAGCGGACGCCCGCTCGCTGCTCGCCGACCGGGTCGGCCATCTGGTGATCGCGGACGGCCGCTACGGCCCGGCCGAGCGCGATCGCCTGCCGGGCTGACCCGGTCAGCCGTCCGCCGGCTCCATCGAGGCCGCGAGCTTCATGGCCTCCTCGATCAGGGTCTCCACGATCTGCGACTCAGGGACCGTCTTGATCACCTCGCCCCGGACGAAGATCTGGCCCTTGCCGTTGCCCGAGGCGACGCCGAGGTCGGCCTCCCTCGCCTCGCCTGGGCCGTTGACGACGCAGCCCATCACGGCGACCCGCAGCGGGATGTCCAGCCCGTCCAGCGCCGCGGTCACCTCGTCGGCCAGCTTGTAGACGTCCACCTGGGCACGCCCGCAGGACGGGCAGGAAACGATCTCCAGGCCGCGGTCCCGCAGCCCCAGCGATTCGAGGATCGCGGCACCGACCTTGACCTCCTCGACCGGCGGCGCGGACAGCGACACCCGGATCGTGTCGCCGATCCCCTCGGCCAGCAGCGCGCCGAAGGCCACCGCTGACTTCACGGTGCCCTGGAACGCGGGCCCGGCCTCGGTCACCCCCAGGTGCAGCGGGTAGTCGCACTGCTGCGCGAGCAGCCGGTAGGCGTTGATCATGATGACCGGATCGTGGTGCTTGACCGAGATCTTGATGTCGGCGAAGCCATGCTCCTCGAACAGCGAGCACTCCCAGAGCGCCGACTCCACCAGCGCCTGCGGCGTGGCCCTGCCGTACTTGGCCAGCAGCCGCTTGTCCAGCGAGCCCGCGTTCACGCCGATCCTGATCGGCACCCCGGCGTCACCGGCAGCGCGGGCGATGTCGGCCACCTTGTCGTCGAAGGCCTTGATGTTGCCCGGGTTGACCCGCACCGCCCCGCAGCCCGCGTCGATCGCCGCGAATACGTATTTCGGCTGGAAGTGGATGTCGGCGATCACCGGGATCTGCGACTTGCGCGCGATCTCGGGCAGCGCGTCGGCGTCGTCCTGCGACGGCACGGCGACGCGCACGATCTGGCAGCCCGTCGCAGTCAGCTCGGCGATCTGCTGCAGCGTGGCGTTCACGTCCGCGGTGACCGTGGTCGTCATCGACTGGATGGAGACCGGCGCGCCGCCGCCGACCGGGACCGCGTGCTTGCCCTTGCCCACGATGATCTGGCGGGACTTGCGGCGCGGCGCCAGCGGCTCGGCAGGCAGCTGCGGCAGGCCAAGATCGACACTCATGACGGTGATCGCCTCATTGCGTAAGTGAACTGGATTGCGGAAGTGCACCGGATGTCATTGCACGAAATGAATCGGATTGAAAATGTCAGCCGTGATGAGCAGCAGCCCGAACCCGACGAGCACCGCGAACACCCCGACGCTCAGCGGCACCAGCTTACGCATGTCCACCAGGCCGGGGTCCGGCCTGCCGCGCAACCGGGCCAGCCCGGCCCGCGCCCGCTCGTAGATCACCACGGCGAGGTGCCCGCCGTCCAGCGGCAGCAGCGGCAGCAGGTTGAAGGCGCCGACGAAGATGTTCAGCGAGATGATGATCAGCAGGACGTAGCCGACCTTGATCCGCCAGCTGTCCTTCGCCGCGACTATCTGGGCGGTGAGCCCGCCGACGCCGACCACGCTGGACACCTGGCCGGCGGGCGTGTTCGCCCGGTCCTTGGCGAACAGGTCAGGGATCGCCGCGGGCAGGTGCCCCACGGCCGCCGCCGAGCCGGTCAGCACCTCGCCGAACGTGGATCCGGCGTAGGACACCGCGCGCAGCGGGCTCAGCCGCTGGTACTGCACCGCGTTCTCGATGCCGAGATAGGACCCCGTGCGGCCGGGGACCAGGGCCGGGTCGGCGTGCAGGACCAGCCGCCTGCCGTCCCGCAGCACGGTGATGGCCAGCGGCTTGCCCGCCGGCTGCGCCCGGATGGCCGAGCCGAGCTGCGTCCAGGTGCGCACGGGCTTTCCGGCGATCGCGACGATCAGGTCGCCAGCCCTGACCCCGGCCTTACGGGCCGGGGCCTCGCCCTTGCTGTGCGCGCACGAGCCCTGGTCCAGGGCGCTGACGCTGGCCGGGACACAGGCGGCCAGGGTGCCGATTCTCGTGCTGTTGTCATTCGCGAGGCCGATGCCGATCGCCAGCACGACCAGCAGCACGAACGCGAGGGCGAAATGCATGAAGGAGCCTGCCGCCAGCACGATCGCCCGCTGCCAGCCGGGCTGCCGGCGGAACGACCGCGCCTCGTCGGCCGGGTCGATGTCCTCCAGCGCCGTCATGCCGGTGATCTTCACGAAGCCGCCGAACGGCAGCACTTTGACGCCGTACTCGGTCTCGCCTCTCGTCGTCGACCACAGCGTCTGCCCGAAGCCGACGAAGAACTGGGTGACCTTCATGTGGAACTTCTTGGCGGTGGCGAAATGCCCGAACTCGTGCAGCATGATCGAGATGAGCAGGGCGGCCACGAAGATGACCCAGCCCAGCAGCAGGCTCATCCGGCCGCCTCTCCGTTCCCGTATCTCCCAGCCGCGGCGTCACGATCGCCGCGGGGCCCGGTGCCGGTCAGCTCGCGTGCGCGCTGCCTGGCCCGTTGGTCGGCGGCCAGGACGTCATCGATAGTCGCGATGTCCCGCCCGCAGCCGCCTTGCTCCGAGACTACCCGCGCCACCGTATCGACGATCCCGGTGAACGCGATGCGCCCGGTCAGGAAGGCCCCGACGCATTCCTCGTTCGCCGCGTTGTACACCGCCGGGGCGGCCCCGCCCGCCCGGCCGGCCTGCCGGGCGAGCTCCACCGCCGGGAAGGCGTCCTCATCGAGCGGCTCGAACGTCCAGGCGTGCGACGTCGTCCAGTCGATCGCCGGCGCGGCGCCGGCCACCCGGCCGGGCCAGCCGAGGGCCAGCGCGATCGGGATCCGCATGTCCGGCGGGCTCGCCTGGGCAATCGTCGAGCCGTCGGTGAACTCGACCATCGAGTGCACCACCGACTGCCGGTGCACGACGACCTCGATCCGGTCGAACCCGACGCCGAACAGCAGGTGCGCCTCGATGAGCTCCATTCCTTTATTAACGAGGGTCGCGGAGTTGACCGTGATGACCGGGCCCATGCTCCAGGTGGGATGCGCCAGCGCCTGCTCCGGGGTCACCTCGCTGAGTTCCGCGCGGTCGCGGTGCAGGAACGGGCCCCCGCTGGCGGTCAGCACCAGCCGCCTGACCTCATCGGCGTGCCCGCTGCGCAGGCATTGCGCGATCGCGGAGTGCTCGGAGTCCACCGGCACGATCTGGCCGGGGGCTGCGCGCGCGGTCACCAGCGGCCCGCCCATGATCAGCGATTCCTTGTTGGCCAGCGCGAGCACGTGCCCGGCGTCGAGCGCGGCGAGAGTCGCGGCGAGTCCGACTGCCCCGGTCACTGCGTTCAGCACGATGTCGCACGGCCATGCCGCGACCTCGGCCACCGCGCCGGGCCCGGCCAGGATCTTCGGCACCTGCCCGGCCCGCAGCCCCAGCGTCGCGGCCTGCGACGTCACCGCCTGCCGGAGGTCATCCGCGGCGTTCTCCCGCGCGACGGCCACCACCTCCGCGCCGAACTCCAGCGCCTGGCTGGCCAGCAGCGACGTGTTGCCGCCGCCCGCCGCGAGGCCCGCCACCCGGAAGCGGCCGGGGTTGCGCCGGACGATGTCGGCCGCCTGCGTGCCGATCGACCCGGTCGAGCCGAGCAGGACGATGTCACGGCGGGGTGCGCTCGCTGGCTCCAGCATCCGGCCATTGTCCCTCAGCCCGGTCGCCCGCCATCAGCCCGCTCCGGCCGCCCCGGGATTGCGCGTAGCGTGATGGGCATGATCGACGCCACCGACGCCGCTATTGACCTCGCGAGCCCGGATCCGGCCGGCTGGCGTGAGCGACCGGCCGCGCAGCAGCCCGGGTGGCCGGATCAGCAGCGGGTCAGCGAGGTGACCGCCGAGCTTGCCGCGCTCCCGCCGCTGGTCTTCGCCGGGGAATGCGACCTGCTCACCGAGCGCCTCGCGGCCGTCAGCCGCGGCGAGGCGTTCGTGCTGCAGGGCGGCGACTGCGCCGAGACCTTCGCCGGCGCGACCGCCGACTCGGTGCGCGGCAAGCTGCGGACGCTGCTGCAGATGGCCGTGGTGCTGACCTACGGCGCGCAGGTGCCGATCGTCAAGATCGGCAGGATGGCCGGGCAGTTCGCCAAGCCCAGGTCGACGCCGGACGAGGTACGCGGCAGCGAGCGGCTGCCCGCCTACCGCGGCGACGCCATCAACGGGCTCGAGTTCACCGCCGCCGCCCGCCGCCCCGATCCCGGCCGGATGATCCGCGCGTACAACTTCTCAGCCGTCACGCTGAACCTGTGCCGGGCCTTCACCACCGGCGGCTACGCGGACCTGCACCAGGTGCACGCGTGGAACCAGGACTTCGTCGCGCGCAGCCCGTCCGGCCAGCGTTACGAGCGGCTGGCCGGCGAGATCGACCGGGCGCTCGCGTTCATGCGGGCCTGCGGCGCCGACCCCGACGAGCTGCGCTCCGTCGAGTTCTACTCCAGCCATGAGGCGCTGGTGCTGGACTACGAGCAGGCCCTGACCAGGACCGACTCGCGGACCGGCCTCGCCTACGACACCTCGGCGCATTTTCTCTGGGTCGGCGAGCGGACCCGGGCGATCGACGGGGCACACGTCGAGTTCGCCCGCGGCATCCGCAATCCGCTCGGGGTCAAGCTCGGCCCGGACACCGAGCCGGCGGACGTCCTGGCGCTGATCGCCCGGCTGAATCCGGACGCTCAGCCCGGCAGGCTCACCCTCATCACCCGGATGGGCGCGGGCCGGGTGCGCGACGCGCTGCCGCCGCTGGTCCGGGCGGTCGCCGCCAGCGGCGCGCCGGTCGCGTGGGTCTGCGACCCGATGCACGGCAACACGTTCGAGGCACCGAGCGGGCACAAGACCCGCCGCTTCGATGACGTGCTCGACGAGGTGCGCGGGTTCTTCGAGGTGCACCGCGGCCTCGGCACCCACCCCGGCGGCATCCACATCGAGTTCACCGGCGACAACGTGACCGAGTGCGTCGGCGGCAGCCATCAGATCGCCGCCGCCGACCTGCACCAGCGGTACGAGACGGCTTGCGACCCCCGGCTGAACCGCGGCCAGGCACTCGACCTGGCGTTCATCGTCGCCGACAGCTACCGGCGGCCCGGCTCGGCGGGCCAGCGCTCGCCGGACGCGGATGCCTGACATTATTTACGCGGCCGCTGACGGCTGATGCCCCCGGACTGACGGCTACGCTGCGGCGCTGGCAGCAGGTTCCCAGTCGGGGCGCAGCGGCATGCCGGACGCGCCGTCAGCGCCGAGGCGGACGCCGAGGATCTGGTGCAGCTGGATCTGATTCCGCTCGAACCCGAGCCGCGAGCCCGCCATGTAGAGCCGCCACACCCGCGCCGTGCCCTGGCCCACCTCGGCGACTGCCTCGTCCCAGTGCCGGTCCAGGTTCGCGCACCAGCCGGCCAGCGTCCTGGCGTAGTGCTCCCGCAGGTTCTCGGAGTGCCGCACCTCGAAGCCGGCGTCGTGCATCAGCGAGACCAGGTGCCCGGGAGCCTCGAGCTCGCCGTCCGGGAACACGTAGCGGTAGATGAATCCGTCCGGCCGGCGGGCGGGCTCGGTGCTGTCCGTCCTGGTGATGCAGTGATTGAGCAGCCGCCCCTCCGGCCTCAGCTTGCCGTAGAGGAAGGAGAAGTAGCCGGGCAGCTGCGCCTTGCCGATGTGCTCGGTCAGCCCGATGGAGCTGATCGCGTCGAACCCGGTCTCGGCCACGTCCCGGTAGTCCAGGTGCCGGACCTCGGCCAGGTCGGACAGCCCCGCCTCCTTGATCGCCCGCTGCGCCCAGAGCGCCTGCTCCTGCGAGAGCGTGACCCCGAGCGCCCGGACGCCGTACTCCCGCGCGGCGTGCATGACCATGCTGCCCCAGCCGCAGCCGACATCGAGCAGGCGCATCCCCGGCGTGAGCCCCAGCTTCCTGGCGACCAGGTCGAACTTGTACGCCTGGGCCTGCTCAAGGGTGGCGTCCTGGGTCGGGTAGCAGGCGCAGGTGTAGGCCATCGACGGGCCGAGCACCCACTCGTAGAAGGTGTTGGACACGTCGTAGTGGTGCGAGATCGCGCTGGCGTCCCGGGCCTTCGAGTGCCGCCGCCCGGACAGCCACCTGCGGTTGACCCTGACCTCCTGCGGCGGCGGGGGGATCCGCGGCAGCAGCAGGCGGGGCCCGCCGAGCTGACGGAGCAGCCGGATCCGTTCAGCAAGATCCATGTCCATCCGCTGCGCAGGGATCATGCGGGCCAGCGCGGCGTACATGTCGCCTTCGACGTCGAGGTGCCCGGAAACGTACGCGCGAGCCAGCCCGAGGCCGCCGGGGGCCTGCGCCAGGTAGGACACGGCGGTCGGCGAGCGGACGGTGATCTTGACCGGCGAACTATCTGCCCCCGCGCTGCTCCCGTCGTAGGCGCGGAACTGAACCGGGGCATCCGGCCCCGCGACCTTCTCGAACACTTCGGCGAGTGCCATGGCCCCAGTCCTTTCCCTCACCGCCCGCGAGCGCATGTGCCCGTCACCGCCCGCGGACGCATTTGTCGTACAGCCCGGCCAGCCGTCCCGATGCGTCATAGCAACTCTTGAGCGCCGCGTATGCCGTCCCGTTGTAGAGCGCCCAGAAGTCATCTTCGGGGTAGAACGATGTCGAGTACAGGCCCTTATGCCCGCCAAGTGCTGTGACGAGGTCCTCGACGAGCCTGTTGTGGTAGCCGTCGGCGCGGCCGGACGGCAGCGGGATGGTGCCCCAGAAGCCGAAATTCACGTAGGCCTGGCCGGGTCGCAGCGGGTACAGCGGCCACGGCGGCTCCGCCCGGGGGCTAGCTTCGCGGGGGGTTCCGGGGGGTCGTCCCCCCGGGCCGGCCTCGCGGGGGGCTCCGGGGGGTCGTCCCCCCGGGCCAGTACCCCGCAGCCGCAGCGGGCACATCCACACCGGGCTCATCCCGACCTGGGCGGCGAACGTCCGCAGGAACTCCGCGCCGCGCTCGACCGGGATCTCCACGTCCTGGATGACGTCCTCGTGCGGGGGCACGCCGCGGCGCGCGTTCATGGTCGCGGACAGGCCGTGCCTGCGGTCGAGCGCGACCAGCTTCCGGTACACGTCGGAGCGCCGGTACTGGCGCGGCCACAGCCGCCGGATCACCGGGCGCTGCACGCCGAACGGGCGGGAGCACCAGAACCAGTCGGTGTCCCAGCGCCACAGGTAGTCGCGGATGGTGAGGAAGTCCTCGCGCGGGCCGCGGATGGACTGGTAGTAGATCCGCTCCCTGGTGTAGTCACTGCGCCACGGCGCGACCTCGCTGAACGCGCCGACCGTCAGGTACAGCTCGTCGAGCCCGAACGAGGTGCCGTCGACGAAGTCGGCCTGGTGGCCCTGGTAGCTGCCGTCCTCGGCTATCCGGGCGACCGCCTCCATGCAGGCCTCGGGACTGCCGAACCGGAAATGCCGCAGGTGGACGAACGGCGTGACCGGCTCGAGCTCGATCGTGACCGAGAGCGCGTAGCCGAGCGTGCCGTAGGAGTTCGGGAAGCCGCGGTAGAGCGCGTCGTGCTCGTTGCCCGGGGCGGCGGTGACCACCCGCCCGTCGCCCGTCAGGATCTCCATCTCCAGCACGGACTCGTGCGGCATGCCGCTGCGCAGCGAGGTCGACTCGATGCCCAGGCCGGTCACCGCGCCGCCGATGGTGATCGTCTTGAGCTGCGGCACGACCAGCGGCATCAGGCCGTGTTGCAGAGTGGCGTCGGCGAGATCCTCGTAGGTCGTCATCCCGCCGGTGACCGCGATCCGGGACTGCGGGTCGACGCTGAGCACCCGCCCGAACGCCGACACGTCCAGGCCGGGTCCAGTGCGGGAATCCGGGCCGCCAGTGAACCTGAAGAGGTTCGAGGTGCGCTTGGCCAGCCGGATGGGGCTGCCGGGCGGGATGGCGGCGTAGGCGGCCCGCAGTTCGGCGACGGCAGCCTGGTGCGCGGCCGGCTTCGCCGGGAGCGACGGCGGCCGGCCCCTGGTGTCGCCGGTCTCGGTGACGTCGATCACAACGCACTCCCCGCGTTCGCGGCCAGATCCGCCTCCGCGAGAAGTGAAGGAAGGGGACATCGTGGCCAGGACCTATGCCGAACTGGACGAACGACTCAGGAAGTTTATCGTGGCCCGGCCGATCTCCCCCGTGACTGCCGCGCCCCGACTCGCTCTTGCCGCCGCCGAAGCTCGGCTGACCGGAGGGGCCGCATCCTAGAGTTGGCCGCATGCGGATCGCGCTGCTCAACTCGGGCCTCGGGCTGCTGGCCGCCGCCGCGCGCCTGCACGAGCTTCGCCCGGACACTGACCTCGTGCTCTCCATGGACCCGGACGGGATGCCCTGGGGAGCCCGGACACCGGGCGACATCGCGCAGCGGTCACTCTCCTGCGCCAGGGCCGCCGCCGCGTACCAGCCGGACGTACTCGTGTTCGCCTGCAACACCGGCTCCGTGCACGCCCTGGGGGCGCTGCGGGCGGAGTTCGAGCCGGGGATTCCCGTCGTCGGGACCGTTCCGGCGATCAAGCCGGCCGCGGCAGCCAGCGACGCCATCGCGATCTGGGCGACCGCGGCCACCACCGGCAGCGCCTACCAGCGCCAGCTCATCACCGAGTTCGCCGCCACGGCGCACGTCACCGAGATCGCCTGCCCCGGGCTCGCCGACGCGATTCACTCAGGCGATGCGGCGGCGGCCAGCGCCGCCGTGTCAGCAGCCGCCGCTCGCACGCCCGCCGAATGCGGCGCGATCGTGCTTGGCTGCACCGAATACGAGCTCGCCGCCGGGACCATCGCCGTCGCGCTGCCCGGCGTCGCCCTGTTCGGATCGGCCGCCGCCGTGGCAGCGCAGGCGCTGCGCCGTGCCGGAGCCACTGGCAGCGGCTCCGGCCCTGCCCAGCGAGCCAGCCCCGGGACAGCGCCTGAGACCAGCGCGGGCTCGCTGCAGGTCTTGCTTAGCGGGCGGCCATCGAGACTGCCGCCAGCCGCCCTGGAGTACCCCGAGGGTCGTCTCCTCGCCGTGCTGCTGGCGGGCTTTACGGAACCCGACTGGACGGCGGCTTCGGGCTGACCGCGATGCGCGAGCGGGTGGAGGGCGCAGGGGGATCGCTGCAGATCGAGTCTGAGCCCGGCGACGGCACGGTGATCTGCGCCAGCGTCCCGCTGGCCAGCGTCCCGGTGAGCGGCACCCCGGTGAGCGGCACCCCGCTGTCCAGCGCCCCGGTGAGCGCCGCCCCGGTGAACGACGCCCGATGAGCGATGCGCCAGTGAACGGCGGAGCGGCATGATCCGGCTGCTGATCGCCGACGATCACCCGGTGGTGCGAGACGGGCTGAGTGGGATGTTCAGCGCGGAGCCCGGCATCGAGGTGGTCGGCGAGGCCGGCGACGGCACCGAGGCGGTGCGGCTGGCCGGGCTGCTGGAGCCGGACGTGATCCTCATGGACCTGCGGATGCCGGGCATGGACGGGGCCAGCGCCATCGGCGAGCTGGCCCGTCGCGGCAACCGGGCCCGCGTGCTGGTCCTGACCACCTACGACACCGACGACCACGTCCAGTCGGCGATCGAGGCCGGCGCGACCGGCTACCTGCTCAAGGACGCGCCCAGAGCCGACTTGCTGCGCGCGGTCCAGGCCGCCGCCAGGGGCGAGGCCGTGCTCGCCCCCGCTGTGGCCAGCAGGCTCATGGGCCGGGTCCGCGCGCCCTGGCCGGAGCAAGGCCCGCTCAGCCAGCGCGAGCTGGAGGTGCTGGGCCTGGTGGCCAACGGCACGACCAATAAGGAGGCCGCTGCCCGGCTGTTCATCAGCGAAGCGACCGTAAAGACGCACCTGCTGCACATCTACGCCAAGCTCGGCGTCAGCGACCGCGCGGCCGCCGTGGCCGAGGCGTTCAACCGCGGCTTGCTCCGGCCCGGACCGCGTGGCTGAATACGGCCGCGCGGACAGCGACCGATGAGATCAGCCGGACGCCATCACACGTCTTATCCGAAATCGGTCTCAGCCGGAAATGCGGACGCAGCCGGCGGAAACTCCGGAGCCGGGTGGAAGGAGAACCCTTGCGCACGCGGACCGAGAGGTCCGGGGTCTTCTCGCCGTCATGCCTGATGTAGGAGTACATCAGCGAGAGGAGCAAACCATGGCGAGCCCGGTGGTCCATTTCGAGATCCGGTCGGCTGACCCGGACGCGACGCGGTCGTTCTACGCGAAGTTGTTCGGCTGGACGTATCCCGAGGGGGGGATGCCTGGTTACAGCTACGTCGACACTGGCGTGGACGGTGCCGTGCCCGGCGGGATCAGCCCGCTGCAGGGCGGGGAGCCGATGGTGACGTTCTTCGTCGGCGTGGATGACGTCGCCGCTACGCTTGATGCCGCGGTCGCTGCCGGGGGACGAATCGTCCAGCAGGCGACTTCGGTGCCCGGCGTGACGTTCGGGCTGCTGGCAGACCCGCAGGGGCAGGTGGTCGGCTTGGCGAGTAACGATGCCTGACCGGATATCCGGGTGACCCCTGGGCCGGCCGGACACTGATGGCGGGGGTTGAGATGACTGCCTCCGCAGAGCCCGCTGACCTGCTCGCCCGGGCGCTCGCCGGTGACGAGGTAGCGTTCGCGTCCCTCATCAGCCCGCACCAGCGACCGCTGTTCCGGCACTGCTATCGCATGCTCGGGTCGGGCGCCGACGCCGAGGACGCCACGCAGGACACCCTCGAGCGCGCCTGGCGGAGACTGGCAAGCTATGACGGCTCGGGTCCGTTCGGCGGCTGGCTGCATCGTATTGCGACCAACGTCTGCCTCGATCGGCTGCGGGCGACGCGGGCACGTGTCGGCCCAGGCGGTTACGGTCCGCCGGCGCTGCCCGGCGCGATCCTCGTGCCGCCCGACCCAGGGGTGGCGTGGGTTGAGCCGGTCAGTGATGCAGACCTCGGGGGACCCGGGGACCCTCAGCTGGAGGTGATCCGGCGCGAGGAGATCAGCCTGGCCTTCGTTGCGGCGCTCCAGCGCCTGGCCCCGCGCCAGCGCGCCGCGCTGCTCCTGCATGACGTGCTCGGATTCACTCACGCCGAGGTGGGCGAGGTGCTGGATGTCGGCAGGTCGGCGGTCAACAGTTTGCTGTCCCGGGCCCGGGCCCAGGTCCGGGAGACCTCGGGCAGGCCGCAGCCCGACATCACCGACCCCCGCGTACAGCAGTTGCTTGAGCGTTATGTTCGCGCATGGCGGCTCGCCGACATTGACGGCTTCGTTCAGCTCGTGGCCGAGGACGTCCGCTTCTCGATGCCTCCGCTTGCCGCATGGTTCGATGGCCGGGACGCAGTTGCTGCATTCGTTGAGAGCGCCGTGTTCGCGGCGGCCGGCCCAGGCGGGATTCACCTGGAGGCCGGCTTCTGCAACGGCCAGCCCGCCTTCGCGACCTACCAGCCGGACGGGGACGGCCGCCCGGCGGTCACCGGGCTTCAGATCCTGCAGCTGGCCTGGGTTGACGGCAAGCCGCTGATCAGCGCGCTGGCCTCCTACCGCGACCCCGCCCTGGCGGTCCGCTGTGGATTGCCCGATCTCATCACCTGATCCATCACGGCCAAGCCCGGGTCAGACGCTTGATTCGGTCTGCGCGCGTGGAAGTCCACGTCACGAATGCCGCAGACGGCATGCCGTCAGCTGCCCGCCTCGGCGCGGGCGTAGCTCTCCGCGACTTCTTCTGGCGTCATCGGGAGCCGCGCCGCTGAGGGCGGCGCGCCAGCATCGAGCAGGTCGCCGAGCAGCAGCGCCATCGAGTACCCGGGATCCGCGTCGAGAGCCCGCTCGATGGCGATGTTGGCGTAGCTGCCGTCGCCGGCCTGCCAGGCGGTGAACGCCAGCAGCGACGCGGGCGCGGGAACATACGCCGGGCGAGCGGCGCGGACGACGTCGGCCCACAGCCGCCGGTGCGCTTCCTGGTACTCCGGGTCCATCCGGGCCCACGCGTCGTCGCGGACCCGCAGGTCGGCGAGGACGACGCTGAGCCAGGCGATCTGATCGTCATCGGCGAGCCGTCTGCCGGCGCGGTACTCCGTGATCGCTTCGCCGACCGCGCGCCTGCCGTCCTCGACCACCAGCCGGAGCATGTCCCCGCCCTGGACAGACCGCCGGTGCCGGGCGATCAGCGTCGCGACGCGCGCGAGCGCCCGCTCCGTCGCCGCGGCCATCGACTCGGCGGCCGCGCCCTTCAGCGGCGCCAGCGTCCGGGCCAGCGTCGCCCGGTCCGGGTACGCGGCCAGGCCTGCCGTCGTCAGCGCCGCCGCCGCCGGGTGCGCGACCGGGTCATACGGGACTCCCTCCGCCGGGCAGCACGCCGGATCGCGGCACAGGTACGACCAGTAACGGCCGTCCTGCACCCGCAGGACCTCGCGCAGCGTCAGCCTGGCCCGGCCGGCCGCGGCCCGGAGCGCGTCGGCGACCGGCGTGACCCGGTGCCCGGGACCGTAGCCGATCACGACGGCCATCGTTATCCGCTGCCGGGCCAGTATCGCCATCGCGTGTCCGGCGATGTCCTCCCCCGCCGCGGCGTCCGGCGGATCCGGCAGGTCATAGCGGAAGCCCAGCTTGACGTGCGCGCGCGGCTGAGCGAGGCCGAGCACGACCATGCTCTCGCGCGGGTGAAAGCCCAGCAGGTGAGGTATGACCGCGAGAACCCCGGCCGGGGTGTCCACCCGGACCCTCGGTACGGCCGGAACGGCCTCGCAGGCGCCGCCTCCTGCCCCGGGCCGCTGTCGGGGCCCTGGCTCGGGCTGCTGTCGTTGTACTGGCTTGGCCTGTTGCGGTCGCCCTGCCTCGGGCTGGTTTGGTCGGCCTGCCTCGGGCTGGTCTGGTCGCCGCGCGGCCGGGCGAGCGCCCTTACCGCCTGCCGGGCGTGACGACCGGCGGCCTGGCGGGCGACGGGGCGGTACTGAACTCGCAGAACTGTTTTCTTCCATGCGGTTAGCCTGCAAGTGGGCACCACGGCGGGGCACCAGGATTTCGCCCGCCTGGGGATAACCTCGGTATCCCGCAGCATGCCGAAGGATCACCGCGCGTCCAGGCACGCGGCTGTCCACAAGCACGCGACTATTCTGGACATATCATCCGGATGCTGCTAACGGGTTCCCCGCCGTGGCGTTGAAGCCAACAGGTGACATTTATGTAATGGTGCGGATGCCCCCTGGGACGGGATCCTTCCGCTAGGTCGCGCCTCTCAGCTGCGCCAACGTGCCTGCGTCGGACCCGAGAGTATCGAGAGCCCGCCCAGATGTGAGAGTTCGTTTTTTGGCGGCGGGGATGATTTTCCCGATGTGCGCGTTCACAATGCCCGTTGTGGGCCGCAGCGGCACCTCATCCGGACATGTCGCCGGCTCCGGAACGACTAGGAGAGGGAGCCTTCATGCACGCAGTGCTAACGCGCCCGCGCGCCCGCAGGGCCGTCCGCATCGCTGCGGTGGCCGCTCTCGCATTGGCCGCTGTCGGCGCACTCGGCGTGAGCCGGGCACCCCTGACGCTCGCGGCGGAGAGTAGCTGCAGCCCCACCGTCACGAAGCAGCCCTTCGGCAAGACCATCGAGCCGTACACAGGAAAGCTCACGCAGGTGTATCGCTACACCCTGACCAACTGCAACCGCATGCAGGTCAATCTCCTCACCTTCGGCGCCATTCAGCAGTCGATCTGGGTGCCCGGCCGTAACGGCAAGCTGGCCGACGTCATACTCGGCTTCAAGACGCTGCAGGACTACGTCACCGAGGACAGCCCCCCGGTGACCGCCAACGGCGGCCCGTACTTCGGCGAGAACATCGGCCGGTATGGCAACCGGATCGCGAAGGGCACGTTCACCCTTGACGGCGTGACGTACCACGTGCCGATCAACAACAACGGCAACAGCCTGCACGGCGGGCTGATCGGGTTCGGCGACCACGTCTATGCTGCCCAGGAAGTTCACGGCTCCGGTTCGGCCGGCGTCGCCATGACGATCGTCAGCCCCAACGGCGATCAGGGCTACCCCGGCACTCTCACCGAGACCGTCACGTTCACCCTGAACAACAGCAACGAGCTGCAGATGCACTACCACGCCACGGTGGCCGGCAAGGCGACGGTGGTCAACTTCACCAACCACGACTACTTCAATCTTGCTGGCGAGTCGTCCGGCTCGACCTACGGCCAGATAGTGCAGATCAACGCGAACCGCTACACGCCCACTGACAAGACCCAGATCCCGACCGGCGTACTCGCTCCGGTCAAGGGCACGCCGTTCGACTTCACCTCGCCGCACACGATCGGCTCGCGGATCAACGAGGACAATCCGCAACTGCTCATCGCCCAGGGCTATGACCACAACTGGGTACTGAATAAGAGCGGCCCGACGATGGACGGCCTCCGGCTTGCCTCCCACGCCTGGGATCCGTCCAGCGGCCGTGAGCTGACCGTCTGGACCGACCAGCCTGGCGTCCAGTTCTACAGCGGCAACTTCCTCACCGGGACGCTGGTGGGGATCAGCGGCCACATCTACCGGCAGAGCGACGGCTACACGTTCGAGACCCAGCACTTCCCGAACTCGCCGAACCAGCCGAGCTTCCCGTCCACGGTCCTTAACCCTGGACAAGCCTTCAACTCGACCACCATCTACCAGTTCTCCAGCTAACCCAGTAGGTAATGGCCCGGTGCCGGCATCCACGCACGTGAATGCCGGCACCGGGCTGGCGCCTTGAATCGGCGGCGGGCGCTATGCGGCCAGAAGCCAGCGGTGGGAGTATGGGCCCTGGAACCGCAACCGATACGGACCACGGGAGTGGCGCATGCGCAGAATACTGGGCCGTTCTTGCCTGGCACTCACCGCGATCGGACTGGCGCTGGCTGCCGCCCCGGCGGCCTCCGCGGCTGGCCGGGTCCAGGATCCGATCCCGATCGAGCCCAACCAGTACTTCACGGGCCTGATCAACGGTCACCCGCCGGGCCATGCGATCATCCGCGTGGCCTGTCCCGGCCCGGCCGGCAAGACCGGGAGCCCCGTGGCCGGCCAGACGGTCGAGGTGGAAACCGCGCTGCCATCCGCTGCGGCCGACATTGGCTACACGGGAAGTAAGGGCCGCAGCATCACCGCGGCTCTCAGCACCTCCCCAGCCGTCGCCATCGGGAGCTTCACCAGCTTCTACGTGAAGGAAGACATCCCGACGAACATCGTCGTGCCCTGCTCAGGCACCGGCACCGTCATCTTCGCCCCGGATCATGGCGGCAAGAAGGCGCAGGCCGCCAGGCTGCACGTGACCTTCGCGAACATCGCGGTCACCGGGCTCCGGCATTAGGTAGCAGCAGGAACTCAGTTCCGGTCGGGCAGCTGGCTCTCCAGGAAACGGGCAACCAGGCCGCGGATCACCGTCGCCATCGAGAAGCCGTGCTCCGCGCACCAGTCCCGCAGCTGCGCGTGCTGCTGGGCCGGGAACCGCACCGGGACGACCTGCTGGGCAGTGGGCGTCATGCCGCGGCCCGACTGACCGGCCGCGGTCAGCTGCAGGGCGTGCAGTTCCGCCGCGTGCTCGCTCGCCCGCGCGCCCAGCGTCCACTGCCGGGAGAGCCCGGGCCGCTGCCGTAGCAGCCAGGCGAGCACCAGGTCCCGCTGCCCGGGCGGAAGCTGGCCCACGGCATGGACCAGCAGCCGCACGGGATCAGCGGACTCCCCGATGGGCTCCGCAGGGCCGGCCTCCGGCTCGGTGACCGCATCCCGCGCAGCGGCACCGGCGACTTCAACGGGATCGGGGAGATCGGTACCTGGCGGCGTCGTCATGATCATTCCCTGTGCGGCGCGGACATCGGCGGCGGTCAAACGCACTAGGCGGTACCGCAGAGATATCACGATATCGATCCGGCATCAAGGCCGCCGGCGGGACCGGCACGCCGCGCCCGGCCGCCGAAACCGCGGGCGCTGCCGGGACGGATCACGACGCCTGCCGGCCCGGAAGGGCTGATTGTGCTACAGCGCGACGCCGAGCAGGGCGTCGGCCGTGTCCGCGACCAGCCAGGCGGCGGGCGCCGGCGAGCCGGCCAGCACGGCGTCGGCCCATCGGTCGATTGCAGCGAGCGCGCCCGGCGCGTCTAGGTCATCGGCCATCCGCTCGCGCACGGAGGCCAGCACAGCCACCGCCACCGGGTCCGCCTCGGCGGCCCGGGATCCCGGCCGCCCCGGCGCCGGAGAGCGCCCGGCGCCGAGGGCGACGGCGCGGCGCCAGCGGTCCAGCCGGCGCTCGGCGTCGGCCAGCCCGGCCTCGGTCCAGTCCCAGTCCTGCCGGTAATGATGAGCCAGGATCGCCAGCCGGATGGCCATCGGGTCGACCCCGGCCGACCGCAGCACGGACACGAAGACCAGGTTCCCCAGCGACTTCGACATCTTCTCCCCGTCGAGCCGCACCATCCCCGCGTGCGCGTACCGGCGGGCGAACAACGGTCCCCCGCCGCCGGCCACCCTGGCGTGCGAGGCGCTCATCTCGTGGTGCGGGTACACCAGGTCGCTTCCGCCCGCCTGGATGTCGAACACGGCGCCCAGGTACTCCGTCGCGATGGCCGCGCACTCGACGTGCCAGCCCGGCCGGCCGGCGCCGAACTCCGACTCCCAGGACGGCTCCCCGGGCCTGGCCGCGAGCCAGACCACCGCGTCCAGCGGGTCCTTCTTGCCCGGCCGGCCTGGATCGCCGCCGCGCTCGGCCGACAGCTTGGCCATCGCCGCCGGATCGAGCCCGGACACCGTGCCGAACGCCGGATCGGACGACCGGGCGAAGTACGTGTCGCCGGTGAGCTCGTACAGCGCCCCGTGGCCGGCCAGCGCCAGGTTGAACCGCCTGATCAGGCCCATCGCCTCGACCGCCCCGACGAAGCTGGCCGGGGCAAGCACCCGGAGCGCGGTCATGTCGCCCCGGTATAGCTCGATCTCGCGGCTGCCGAGCTCCCGCCAGTCCTCGCCATCCCGGTCGGCGCGCTCCAGCAGCGGGTCGTCGACGTCGGTGACGTTCTGCACGTAGGTGACGTCATGGCCCGCATCGCGCCAGGCGCGCACCAGCAGATCCCAGGCGATGAACGTCGCGGCGTGCCCGATATGCGTGGCGTCATACGGCGTGATCCCGCAGGCATAGAGGGTCGCCGCCCGGCCGGCCGCCGCCACGGCCAGCTCACCGCTCGCGGTATCGCTGATCCGCGGCGAGGGAGCGCGTCCGGGCAGTTCGGGAACGGTCGCGGAGCGCCAGGATTCCATGAGCGCCAGGCTACCCAGCGATCACCGGCCGCGCGCCGCGGTCTATCCGGCCTGCTCGAACGCGTAGCCGAGCGCCAGCAGCCGCGGCTCGCTCCAGGCCGGCCCGGTGAAGGACAGGCCGACCGGAAGACCGGAAACACGACCAGCGGGAACGGATAGTGAGGGGTACCCGGACACAGCGGCCGGCCCCGACGTGCCGAACACGTGATGATCGCCGAGCACGTGATCCGTGAGCCACGCCGGGCTGCCGCTCAGCGCGATGACCGCGTCCAGGCGGTGCGTCAGCAGCGCCGTGTCCAGCGCCGTGCTGGCCAGCCGGGTCGCGTTGGCGCGCGCGGCCTGGTAGTCCTCGTCCGCCAGGTCACCGCTGGTTGCCTCCGCCTGCTCGAACAGTTCCTGGGCGAAGTGAGCCAGCACCGACGATCCGTTCTGCATGTTAAAGGTGATCAGCTCGGCCAGTGTCGCGGGATGCGGGCCGGCGGTCGCCCGGAGATAGGCGTTCAGGTAGTGCTTGAACTCGTGCAGCAGGGCAGCGAACTCCGGCTCGCCGATCTTGTCGGCGCCGGGGAGCTCCACCGGGTCGATGACGTCGGCGCCGGCGGAGCGCGCGCGGGCCACCGCGGCGTCCAGCAGGGCGGCCGTGGCCGGCCCGGCGGCCGCGGATCCGTCCCGCCAGACGCCGAGCCGCGCGCCGGACAGGGCGCCGGCGTCGAGGAACACGGTGTAATCGGCGGGCTGGCCCGCCGCCCGGCCGGTGGCCTCGTCGGCCGGATCGGGCCCGGCCAGCGCGCCGAGGACGAGGGCCGCGTCGGCGACCGAGCGGCTCATCGGGCCGGCCGTGTCCTGGGCTGGCGAGATCGGCACGATCCCGGTCCGGCTGACCAGCCCCAGGGTCGGCTTCAGGCCGACGATCCCGCAGGCGCTGGCCGGGCTGATGATCGAGCCGTCGGTCTCGGTGCCGATCGCGACCGGGGCCAGCCCGGCCGCCACCGCGACCGCCGAGCCGGAGCTTGACCCGGACGGGTTGCGCCCGGTCCCGTGCGGGTTGACCGCCTGGCCGCCGAGGGTGCTCCAGCCGCTGGTGGAGTGGGTCGAGCGGAAGTTCGCCCACTCGGACAGGTTGGCCTTGCCGAGGATGACCGCGCCCGCCGCGCGCAGCGCCGCGACTCCGAACGCGTCACCGGACCCGGAGTCCCGCAGCGCGGGCGAGCCGGCCGTGGCGGGCAATCCGGCGACGGCGATGTTGTCCTTGATCAGGACCGGGATGCCCGCGAGCGGGCCGCCCGCCAGGCCGCCTGCCCGGGCCACGTCGCTGGCCACCGCCTCGGCCGGCGCCCCGGGGCTGACCGTGATGACCGCGCGCAGCTCCGGGTTCAGCCGCGCGATCCGGTCCAGGTAGAACGCGGTCAGCTCGGCCGAGGTCAGCGCCCCGCCGGACAGCGCGCGGCGCAGCCCGGCGAGGGTGACCTGGCCGACCGCGATGCCCGACCAGCCGATCTTCTCGCCCAGGCCGATCTTCTCGCCCAGGGAGTCAGCTGCCGGCATGCGGCGAACAATACGGGTAAGCCCGCGGCGGGCGCAGCACCGATGCCTGTGTAATGGACCACGGAGTCCCCGTGTGATGGATCACGGAGTCTCCGTGAGCAGCCATGGGGCCGAGCAGCACTGGAGCCGAGATGGCCATCCTGGATCAGGACAAGCCAGCCCACGCCGCCGCCGCCGGCCGCCTGCAGGCCGAGGCGATCATCTGGCTGACCACGGTGACCGGGTCAGGCCAGCCGCAGTCCACCCCGGTCTGGTTCCTGTGGGAGGACGGCGAGTTCCTGATCTGCGGCGCCGCGAGCGGGCCGAAGATCCGCAGCATCGAAGCGAATCCGCGGGTGTCCCTTCATCTGGAGGGCAACGGCCGGGGCGGCGCGAACGTCATCTTCGAGGCCGCGGCCAGGATTGACCGGGCCGGCCCCCGGGCTGATGCCATGCCCGCCTACCTCGGCAAGTACCGCGAGATGATCGGCTCGCTCGGATGGACGCCGGAGAGCTTCGCCGCCGACTACCCGCACGTGATCCGGGTAACTCCCACCCGCGCCCGGATCTGGTAACGGACCCACGGCACCGCGGCGGGAGGGGCGGCCGGCCTCTAGCATCAGGGGCGTGCGCATCGCGGGAGCGGTTCTCGGGGTCCTGATCGTCCTGGCCGTGTGGGTGAACGTGAGCGCCACGCTGGTCACGCCGCGCGGCCGCATCGGGTTCATCAGGGTCGTCGACCGGCTCGTCGACCGGGTGTACACCGCGGCCGTCAGCCTAGTGCAGTCATGGGAACGCGGTGACAGGCTGCGGGTCAGCCAGCCCGCTGTCACCCTCGGCGCGCTGCTGGTCACCTGGCTGGCCGGCTTCGTGGTTGGCTTCGGGCTGCTGCTGTGGCTGCCGGGGGGCAGCTTCCCTAACGCCCTGCGCGAGGCGGGCTCATCGCTGTTCACCCTCGGCTTCGCCGCCAGGAGCGCGGCTGGCCCGAGCGTCATCGACTTCATCGCGGCCGGCTCGGGAATGGTCATCGTCGCCCTGCAGATTGCCTACCTGCCCACGCTGTACGCGGCGTACAACCGCCGGGAAACCGAGGTCACGCTACTCGGCCCGCGCGCTGGGCATCCCTCCTGGGGACCGGAACTGCTGGCCAGGGCGCACATGGTGCGCGGCATTGAGCAGCTGCCGGTCGTCTACGAGGCATGGGAACGCTGGTCAGCCGACGTGGCCGAGTCCCATTCGAGCTACCCGGTGCTGCTGCGCTTCCGGTCCCCTGAGCCGCACAGCTCATGGGTCATCTCGCAGCTGGCCGTGCTGGACGCCGCCTCCCTGCACCTGGCCGCCTGCCCGGCGAGCGCGCCGTTCACGGCCCGGCTGTGCGTTCAGATGGGCTTCAACTGCCTGCGGAAGCTGACCCGCACGCTGCGCATCCCCGTCGCCGACGATCCCCGGCCCGACGACCCGGTCAGCCTGACCTGGGAGGAGTTCCTGGAGGGCTGGGACCGGATCACGTCCCTCGGGTTCCCCGTCGAGCGGACCGCCGAGGAGGCCTGGCCGCACTTCCGGGCCTGGCGGGTCAACTACGAGACCGCCGCCTACAAGCTGGCGCGGGGCCTCGACGTCGTCCCCGCCCGCTGGTCGGGTCCCCGCCGCCACGACTGGGGGCCATTCGAGACCCCGGAGCTCGCGAACCGCACCCCCGAGCATCCCGAAGGCCAGCCCGTCAGGCCCGGGGACCTGTCCGGCAGCGAGTGACGCCCGCCATCACCGGGCGACCGGCTCCCGCCATCGCCGGGCGGGCGGCTCCCCCATGGCCGGGCGGGCGTCGACCGGCTGTGCCTCATGATCACGGAGGATCCGGCACGTTGCGACGTGCGGATCCTCCGTCGAATCAGGGAACGCCGCGGCCGGAAGCCTACGCGCGCACCGTTCCCCGGCTGTCGAAGGCCATGGCGCGCTGCAGCGCCGCTGCGCGGAGGTCCGGGGGTATCTCGACGGGTCCGCCCAGCGGGCTGGCATTGATGCCCGCCTGCGCAGCCTCCTCGACGACCCCGCCGACCAGGATGGCGAGCTCAGGGGTGCGGTGGAAGACCAGCACGCCGTGGTTGGCCAGCAGCACCGCGGGAACCCCTGGGATGACGGCTTCCCGGATACCGGCGACCGCCGCGTCAGATCCGCGTGGCCCGTAGCCGGTCACCGGCACGCCGGCCGCGAGCCCGAACATCGCCAGGGCCTCCAACCAGCACCCGATGGGGCGGCGGGCCACCGCGTACGCGGTCGCATACGGCGAGTGGGTATGCAGGACGCAGCCGACCTCCGGGTGATCCTGGTACATCGCCGTATGCATGGCGACCACTGCCCCCTGGATCGGCGGCAGCTCGCCTTCCAGCAGCGTTCCGTCCAGCCCCACCCGCACGACCGCGGTGGCGGGGTGATCGCGTAGCGAGGGACCAGCGGTGAAATACATCTCCCGCGCCCCCGGCACCCGCACGCTGACGTTCCCGTGCCCGTTCGCCGAGATCGCGCCGCTGGCGACCACCCGCTGAGCGGTTTCGACAACCTGGCCGACCAGATCCTTGTCCATGATCCACCTTCCCTCAACAGTTCGCGTCTCCCGGGGTCATGGGCATGCGGCGCCTAGGGCACGCGAGGGGGTGTAGATGACCACCGAGGGGTTCTCGAACACGCGGCGGTATCTCGCCGGGTCGGCGCGGAATCCAGCAAGGTCGGCGGCGTCCCCGAGCCGGTAGAGGACGACATACCTGACGTCCTGGCCGGCGAAGATGCTGGCCGACCGGCAGCTGTCCGGATGCAGCAGGACCTCGCGGGAGTCCAGCAGCGGCGCGCGGCCGGCCGTGGGCAGCGAGCGGGGATGGAGGATCCGGTACGCGCTGTAGGACTGCAGGCCGGTGTAGCCGCCCATCGCCAGCACGGCACGGTTGGTGATGCCGGGATTCATCCCCGGGGTCGAGATGATCGTGCCACCGGTGTTGTGCCGCCCCAGCCACGCGCCGGCGTCCGCGACCTGCGGATCCAGCAGTTCGGTGTGTACCGCGTGGGTGTCGTCTACGGTGGCGCGGAACGCCTGCACCCCGGTGAGCGCGATCACGGCGACGGCCGCCGTGCCGGCTGCCGCAGCGACAGCCGGTGCGGCCAGCCGGCCAGGTGCGGGCAGCCGGCCGGGTACGGCCAGCCGGCCGGGTGCCCGCCATTGCGCCAGCGATTGCAGGATCAGCCCGGCGCCGAGCGCGCCGAGTATCGAGAGCACTGCGCCCAGGTCCCGCTCGAATCGCTGCGGGAACCCGTCTGCCGCAGTGCGGCTGCCCGCGTACATCAGGACGCACCAGAGCACCAGCGTCAGGGCCGCGAGTACCTGCGCTGGCTGGCGCAGGTACCGCAGGCCGGCCAGCACCGCCGCCAGCCCGAGCACGCCGAGCCAGACCACCGAGGACGACAGCTCCGCCAGCACGTGCGGAACGCTGAGTACCGGCTGACTGCCCAGCGCGATGCTCACCGCCGCGGACGTGCCCGACCCGCCCGACCCCGCCGACCCGGATTTCCCCGGCAGATAGGTGTACGCGGCGTAGGCGACGGCGAGCACTCCCAGCGACGCCAGCGCGAGCGCCAGCGCCCTGGCCAGCCGTGGCACGCCGTCGGCGTGGCGGCACAGCAGCAGGTACGCCGCCGCCACGACCGACACGGCGGCGAGCAGCAGCGCGAGGTACAGGCTGGCCACCGAGTGGTAGAGCACCACGGACGCGCCGATCACCGCGAACAGCGCGCCGGACCGGACCGACGGGGACGCCAGCAGCGTGAGCAGGGCGGCGACCAGCATGACGAGCAGGAAGTAGGCGGCGGTCAGGTCGGGATAGCGGCCCTCGGCGAAACTCGCGTACGCGCCGCGCAGCACCAGGCCGGACAGCGCCGCCGCGGCGAGGCCGTACTGCCAGCCCCACAGCCTGGTCGCCACCGCGTAGGCGGCGAGCGTGGTCAGCACGAGCAGGGACGGGGCGAGCACGGGGAACAGGGCCAGCGGCGTCAGGCCGGACAGCCGGCAGATGACCGCGGTCAGCGCCGAGAATCCCGGCGGGTAGATCATGTAGGTGCCGTACGAGCCGTGCGCGAGCATCTGCTCGGCCATTACCGCGTGCGAGAACTGGTCGCCGCCGCGAATGTAGGGCCAGTCATGCCGGATCGGCCCGGCGTAAGCGCGCACGGCCGTCAGAAGCAGGATGACGGCAAGCACCGGCTCGCGCAGGACGGTGCCCGGCTGCCAGGCCGTCCTCGTCGCCGCGGTGTGCGCTCCGGCGGTGCGCGTCCTGAGGGTCTGCACCCCCCCGGTCGCCGCCGCGGCCCGGGCGATGCTGGACCCAGTTCCGGCAGTCCCACGGCTTTCCCCGCCAGTCCCGCCCCCGGTCCCGCCAGTCCCGCCCCCGGTCCCGCCAGTCCCGGCCCCGGTCCCGCCAGTCCCGCCCCCGGCCTGGCCGTCACCGCTGGCGGCAGCAGTATCCCCGGCGACCCCGTTCCCGGTGACCGCCAGCGCCCCCGCGGCCAGCAGCACAGCCAGGATGACGAGCAGCAGCCACGACCGCGTCGGGACGCCCAGCTCGGAGGCCAGCGCCAGGCCGAACGCGACGACGATCAGCGCCAGCACGCGCCAGTCCCGGACCGGGGCCGGCCGCGGCAGCACCGGGCCCTCAGGCCCCCCGGGGGCACCCCGCAGGACGAGGGCCAGTGCGCCGGAGCCGAGGACCACGGCGATGGAGATGATGGCCAGCGCGAGTGTCACGCCGGTGCCGAGCAGGCGCGCCTGCACTACCGCCAGGACCGGAACAGACGCCATCGAGATGGCCGCCGAGTACGCCAGCCGCTCGCCCAGGCCGCCTGCCGGGCGCAGGAAGCCGGCCCAGAAATACCCGGGCAGCACGCCAGCGGCCAGCGCCCCGAGCAAAGCGCGCGCCATGTCCGAAAGCAATCGCCACCACCGGTAACGGATCGAGCCGTGAACTCAAGACCGGCTGGCCGGCCGAGTTGAAGGTGCTAGGTCAACCGGACCCTACACCCGGCCGGACCTAGACTTCCGGGGTGACCATGAGCATCGGCAGCCTTGACACCGTGACCGCCCTCGGCCGGCCCGACCTGCTGGCGCCCAGCGTGGCGGCCGCGCTCGCCATCGATGGCGCGCTGCCCGCCGAGGCCGTCGGCGTGGCCGAGATCGACCCCGGGCTCGCCGACACCGCGGCCTTCTGCGAGCGCTACGACGTACCGCTGACCGAGTCGGCGAACTGCGTCGTGGTCACCGGGCGGCGCGGCGGCGAGGCCAGGTTTGCCGCGTGCGTGGTGCTGGCCACCACCAGGGCCGACGTCAACGGCGTCGTCCGGCGCCAGCTTGACGTCCGCAAGGCCTCCTTCGCTCCCGTCGAGGTCGCCGTCGCGGAGACCGGCATGGAATACGGCGGCATCACCCCGATCGGGCTGCCCGCGCACTGGCCGGTCTTCGTCGACGCGGCGGTGGCCGCCGCAGCCCGGGTCGTCGTCGGCAGCGGCGTCCGGCGCTCCAAGCTGGCGCTGCCCGGCGAGTTGCTCGGCCGCATTCCCGGCGCGCTGGTGCTCGAGGGCCTCGGCAGGTAGACAATGAGTTACGCAGCCCGCATGCCCGGTGCCGGCCGCCTGAGCAGCAGCTTGGCGGCCCGGCGAAGGGCGGTTCGGGTGCTCCGTGCCGAAATGGCTCAGCGGCCCGGCCGAACGGCTGACGGGCCGAGCCAGGGAGGTCGTATGAGTTCATCGTGGCTTTTGCGGGGCAGGAGATCCCCTGGCACGAATTTCATGACCGGTGCAGTCCTGATCGCCGTCGGATTGTGGGACCTGTTCCGTTCGGCAGACGTGATCTTTACGGTCCTCGGCGTGGTCTTCATCCTCCTGGGTGGTCTTAACATCGCGCGGGGGATTGCCCAGCAGCGGGGCGGCCGACCTGGCCCTGGCCCCGGCCAGCCGGGCTAGCCAGGTCCGGGTCAGTCCGGCTGGCGCCAGGACCTGCGGGCGGTGACTCCGGCTACGGGAGCCAGGACACCCGGCCGTGCAGCGCCGCATAGCCGACGAAGGCCACCGTGTCGATCAGGGTGTGCGCGATGATCAGCGGGGTGACCCTCCCCCACCGCCGGTAGAGGTATCCGAAGATCAGTCCCATTACGGCGTTGCCGAGGAAGCCGCCGAATCCCTGGTAGAGGTGGTACGAGCCGCGCAGCAGGGCGCTGCACACGATCGCGCGCCATGGCGTCCAGCCCAGCTGGTTCAGCCTGCGCAGCAGGTACCCGACGACGAGGACTTCCTCAAGGATGCCGTCCTGTGCCGCGTTCAGGATCAGCACCGGGATGCGCCACCAGACCGCGGGCAGGTTCTCCGGCACGACGGTCAGGCTGAGCCCGGCATGGAACGCGATCAGGTAGAGGGCCAGCCCGCTGAGGCCGATGACGGCGGCGAGCAGCGCGCCCCAGCCGATGTCCTGGCCAGGCTGTCGCGTGTCCAGGCCCATGTCGGATGGGCCCTCTCCCGACCTGGCCAGCAGGTAGAAGACCAGCGCGACCGGAGCCAGCCCTTCGGCCACGCCCGCCAGCTGGAGTATGAGGTCGAGCAGCGGGCGGCCGGGCGCCAGGCTGCCGACCAGCAATGCCTGCTGCTGGCGCAGCGCTTGCGGCGCGGTCAGCGACCCAATCAGCTCAATCAGGGCGTTCAGGCCGCTCGCGCCCAGCGACACGGCAAAGACGACGAAGATTTCCCAGCCGATCAGCCGTCTGGGCGGCAGGCTTAGGCTAGTTTCCTCCGCGAGAGCCACGTCAGGACTCTAGCCGCCCTCCCGCCGTGGGCAGCGGTCAGTCCCGTGGCCATCATTCGCGGACAATTCCCCGCGCCGGACACCAGCCGCCGGATCGCGGCGGCCCAGCCGGACAGCAGCCCGCGCGTATTGAGACAGGCCGGCACCAGCCCGCGCGGGATGAGACCGGCCGGCACCAGCCCGCGCGGGAGACAGGCAAGGTGAGCCGATGGAACAGACCGGGCGCGGCCAACGTGAGTCGCCGCGACCCGATCCGCCGGGACAGCTGAACTCCGGTCCGGTGAGAACACCACAGCCTGACACGGCGGGGACGCCGGATTCCGGGCCGGCGAGAACGCCCCGCGCCGGTACCGCGGGGACGCTGCAGCCCCGCCCGGCCGACGCGGGCGAAGCCGGCCCCGCCAGGTCGCCGGCCAGCCACTGGCCGCGCGCGCCGGCCGCGCGGCCAGGCGTACGCCACTGTGGCCTGCTGGCCTGCTACCTGGCGGCCGGGATCGCCGTCACCTGGCCCCGCGCGGCGTACCTTACCGGCGAGGTCCCGGCCGTCCGCGATGTGGGCAGCTACGTGTGGGACCTGTGGTGGGTTGCGCATCAGGTCGCGCACCTGGGCAATCCGTGGTTCACCAGCCGGATGGCCGCGCCGGCCGGCATCCAGCTCGGGTTCGACACCACCATGCCGCTGGCCGGGCTGGTCATGGCCCCGGTCACCCTGACGTCCGGCCCGGCCACCTCGTTCTTCCTGCTGACGATCGCCTCGCCCGGCGCGGCGTGCTACGTGATGTACCGGGCGGCGCGGCTTTGGCTGCACGCGCCCGGCGCGATCTCGGCCGGCGCCATGTTCGGCCTGTCGACCATGCTGGCCTGGCAGGACTGGTATCACCTCAACATCGCGCTCGGCACCCTGTTCCTGCCGATGACCATGGAGGCCGCCGTCCGGCTGCGCCGCCGCCCCGGCCGCCGCCAGGGCGTCATCCTGGGCCTGGTCCTCGGCGCGTCGGTGCTGGTCAACCAGGAATCCGCGGTCATGGCCTGCATCCTCGCCGCCGCGCTGCTGGCCGGCTGGCTGGCCCGGGCGTGGCCGGCCAGGCTGGCGCCGTGGGCGGCCCGGACGACCAGCAGCGCGCCGGGTGGTGGTCCCGGCCGGGTGGCGCTGGCGAGGCTGGCGCCGCTGGGGCTCGGCGCGGTGACCGCCCTGGTGATCGCCAGCCCGCAGCTCATCGCCATGGCCCAGCAGGCCAGCGCGGGCGGGGTCGGCGGAGCGGGCGCCAGCCCGCGCCTGGTCGCGCGCGGGTTCGGGCTGTACGGAGCGCAACTGCCCGGGCTCTTCGGGCCATCGCCGCGGGTGTCGGATTTCGGGCTGGCCGGCCTGGCGGCCGTCTATCAGTACCGCCAGCCAGCCGAGGGCGTGCCGACGTTCGGCCTGCTGCTGACCGTTCTGGCCGTGGCGGGACTGGCCGTCAGCTGGCGTCGCCGGGGTGCCCGGCTGCTCGCCGTGACGTGGCTCGGCTGCGCCGCCTTAGCCCTGGGAACCACGCTGTACATCGGCAGCAGGCAGTACATGCCGCTCGCCGAGGTGTGGTACGGCGCGCGAGTCTCGCTGGCGATGCCCTATACCTGGTTCGTCCGGATCCCCGGCCTGTCCGCCTTGCGGGAAGCCGACCGGCTCGCCCTGCTCGGGCTGGTCCCGGCCGCGCTGCTGGCCGGCGCCGCGGTCGACTGGCTGCTCGATCACGCCCGGCCGCTGGCGGTAGCCGTGCTCGCGCTCGCCGTGCTGGAGGCTGGCTGGTCGGGGAACCCGCCTCGCGCCGAGATGCGCACCGCGCTGCCCGCTCTCGACCGGCCCATCGCCGCTGACCACTCCGGTTCCATCGTGGTGGACATCCCGTTCGGCCTGCGCGGCGGCCTGCCGTTGTACGGCAGCCCGATCTCCCCCCGGCCGCTGCTGCTCGCGACCGCCGATGGCCACCCCCGGGCGATCTCCTATACCTCCTGGGTGCCCGCCGCCACCGCCGCCGCCATCCTGGGGCATCCGTTCTACCGCCGGCTGATCGCGGCCCAGCACGGCCATCGCAGCTCTGCCGCGCAGTGCGCCGCCGCACGGCAGGACGCCCGCGGCATGGACATCGGCTGGGTGCTCGCCTGGCATCGGCTGCGGCCAGCGGTCAGCCGGTATCTCACGGCGACGGGGTTCCGCTTCAGCTACCGGGCCGATGGCGTCTCGGTGTACCGCCCCGGATGACGCCGCTGGAGCGGGTGCCGGCCCCCGGCAATGGCGCCGCGGCCCTGGGTCAGGCGGGACCGGGCGTCCCGGCCTGGCCGCCAGCGCCATCGGCAACCCGCGCGATCGCCAGCACCGACTGCCCGAAGGGCGGGCGGGCGATCACGCGCTCCAGCCAGCGGACCACGGGCACCACCAGGCGGTCATAGAAGATCATCGTCCCGCCTTCCGACGGCGCCTTCCTGAGCAGGCTGGTGAAGGCGTAGTAGCAGATCAGTCCCACCGAGTTCGCGTACCGCACGTCGATGACCTCAAGGCCCGCGCTGGCCAGGGCCGCTCGCATGGTGCGCTTGGTGTACCGCCTGACATGCCCGGTAGCGACATCGACCGGGCTCATTGCGAACGGAAACGCCGGGCACACCAGCACGACGTAGCCACCGCGCCGGGCCAGCCGTCCCATGCTGCGCAGCGCTTCGGTGTCGTCATCGATGTGCTCGAGCACGTTGTACGCGATGACGCAGGAGTGCGCGGCCCGCTCCGCGGACGGCAGCATGAGCTGCTGCACAGCCACCTGGGGGTAGGCGGCCATCTCCTTCTTGAGCTCCAGCAGCAGCGCCGGATCCGCGTCGGTGGCGGTGAAGCCGCTGACCAGCGGAATCCACTCCTTGGCATAGTCGCCAAGTCCGCTGCCGATCTCGATGGGGTGATCGCCGAGGTAAGGCTCAGCGAATCCCGCGAACCACTTCCGGTGGTTCCGGCACTCCGCGAGCGCGACAAGCACCTCACACTGGACATCACGATTACCCCTGATCAGGGGCGCATCGTTGGTCACATCCCCCTCGGAACGCCTGGTTTCCATCTCGCGTTACCTTCCGCTGTCAGAGATTTACGGCAAAGGGGGCACTTGTTACCGGCTGGCAGACGCCGATGCTACCGGCAGCACCGCACTACTGCCGTCACCGGGCTATCCGGCTGGATACTGGATGATTGCGACCAGCCGGGAGACAATCCCACCGGGCGATGTCCCGGTTCCAGGTCATTGGCGGCTTTGCGTGCCACGCGGCGCTCGTCCGGGAGATGATCGAGGTAACGCGTGAGGAGCAGCCATGTACAAGCCGTACCCGTCCGGGTCGCAGATGCCGGAGCAGCCTCGGCCTGCCGCGCCTGCGCCGGTGCTGATGGCCGTCAGGCTCATGTACGCGGGTGCGGTTCTGTCCGTCGTCCAGCTCGTCGTTGGCCTCACGTCGATCGGCAGCCTCAAGGCCGCGATACTCAGGGACCACCCGGGGTACACGAACGCCCAGCTGAACGACGCCAAGGCGTCCCTGCTCGCCGCGACCGTCCTGTTCGGGGTGGTAGCGGTCGGCCTGTGGATCTGGATGGCCAGGGCGAACGGAGCCGGGAAGGGCTGGGCCCGGATCGTCGCGTCGGTCCTGTTCGTGCTCGGCACCATCGACTTGCTCGGCGAGGGCGCCCAGGCACACGCGGCCGTCAGCTTCGCGTTCGGCGTGCTTGTCTGGCTGGCCGGGGTTGGCGCGATCATCCTGCTCTGGCGCGGCGATTCGAGGCGGTACTTCGCCGCGGTGTCAGACAAGGACGCGCCCGGCTGACCCGTCGGGTACCGGAGCCGACGGCAGCAGCGCCATCAGCTGCTTCCACGCGAGCTCGGTGCCGGCTGCCAGGCAGCCGTCCACGACGGCGTCCGTGCCGAGCGCGCTGACCCGGACCTCGGGCAGCACCGGGGCCAGCCGGCCTAGTTCCGCAGTGACCGCCGCAGCGAAACCGGGAGCCTGGCCGATCCCGCCGCCGAGCACGACAAGCTCAGGGTCCACCACGGTGACGACCGAGCAGATGGCCTTCGCCACCAGCCGCGCCTCCTGAGCCACGACGGCCACCGCGCGATCCTCGCCGCGTGCCGCCGCCGCGAAGACGCGGCGGGCCGACACGGGCCCCCGCATGCCCGCCCGGCGGGCAGCCCGCACCACCGCTGACGCCGACGCGGCCGCCTCCAGCGGGCCCCTTCTCCTGGCGTCATCATCATCGGTGCCAGGGCCCTCGGAGATCGGCATGAACGCGATCTCGCCAGCGACGCCGTGCACGCCGCGATGCAGCCTGCCGTCTAGCACCAGGCCCATCCCGATGCCGGTGCCGATCCAGACGAAGGCGAAGCTGGCGAACTCCCTGCCGTGGCCGTGCGCCTGCTCGGCGAGCGCCGCCGCGTCGACGTCGTTCTCGACGACAAGATCCTGGCCGAACGCCTCCCGCAGGCCCGTCAGCACGGCGGGGCGGCTCCAGCCGGAAAGCTGGCCGGTCAGCGCCATGGCGTTGCGCCGCGGGTCGTACACGCCCGGGCTGCCGATGACCGTCTGGGTGATGGCCGAGCGGTCCAGCCCGGCTTCCTGGCAGAGGGCGTCGGCCAGCCGGATCAGCTCCGCCACCCGGCCGGTCACGCTGGACGCGCGGGTCCGGGCGGAAGCCTTGGCACGTGTCTCGCCGGTCAGGTCGGCCAGCGCACCGCGCAGGTACCGCAGGCCGATGTCGAGGCCGAGCACGAAGCCGGCGTCCGGCCTTATCTCGTACAGCCGGGCGGACCGGCCGGGGACGCCGGTCCGCTGCCCGGCGATCCGCACCAGGCCGGAGCCCTCCACATTGACCAGCGCGAGCGAGACCGTGGGCTTGGACAGGCCCGACAGGCGCGCGAGGTCGGCGCGCGAGCAGGGACCAGCCTGACGGATGTGGCTCAGCAGCAGCTGCTCGTTCAGCTCGCGGATGAGCTGCGGCCGCGCCGCCTGGCCGCCGCCGCGCCAGCCGGAGCCTGGCCCTCCGCCAGGCTCGCCAGCCGGGCCGCCGGGCGCATCATGACGGGCCACGGCATCCCTGCCGTCAGGCGGCTCATGGCGGGCCCTCGCGTCCCTGCCGCCAGGCGGAACCTGCCGGGAGGAGACGCTAGCCGAGGCTGCCCCGGCCGCGCGCGGCAATGTCAACCCGGCTACCTCCTCCGTCATCTTCTTCCCCTTCACCGTCGGCCGGCGTCAGCGCTTGTCGCCGGCTGGCCGGCCGTTTGCCCGCTGGCCGGCCGCCTACCGCAGGTATGCGAGGTGCTGGCCATGAAGCTCCCGGTACTCGGCGATGAGCTCCCTAGCCGCGGTAACGCCGGGTACCAGCGGATGCTGAGACAGAGCCACCGCCGCCAGGCCGGCATCACCGCTCATCGCGGCTTCGACGACGCCGCGCTCGTAGTCCTTGACCTGTTCAACCAGGGCCCGGGCCGATCGCGGCAGCGCTGGAGCCGGCAGCGGCGTCAGGCCGCCAGCCGTAACGCGGGCGGGAACCTCCACGATGTCGTCGGCGTCCAGGAAGCCCATGCTCGTGCCGTTGCGGACATTGACGATCACCTCGCCTGCGGCGCGTCCGGCCAGCCCGTCGATGACTCGCAGCGCAAGGCCCTCGTAACCGCCCACCCGGGCGGCGCCGATCCCGGCCGCGGGATCGGCCTCGCGCCGTGCACGCGCCTGGTCCTGCCCGCTGTCGCCCTGCATGTCGGTCCGCATGTAGGTGTCGCGGCGCACTCCCAGCAGCATCTCGTAGACCGACCAGGCGGCGTCCACGCCGCCGTCATCGAACGCGCTCGCGAGGCGCGCGAGCAGCTCGGAGTTCAGCCGGAGCACGTCCCGGCCCCTGCTGACGCCGGCCTGAGCGACGCCGTCGAGGTAACGCGCGGCGTCATAGAAGTAGTAGACGTACTCCGTCGGTATCGCGCCGACCCGGCGCACCAGCGCCGGGTCGAATGCCGCGAACCGATGGTCGAAGCGCTGCAGCTCCTCGAACCTGTTCAGCAGCTCCCCGATCCGCTCCTGGCCGCCGGTCAGCAGCGAGCAGACCCAGCCGAGATGGTTCAGCCCGGCATACGAGCCCGAGAGGCCGAAGCCGCCGGTTCCCAGGAAGGCGGCCAGGTGCTCCACGGTGCCGCCGGGGGTATCGCAGACGCCGACCGCCCGCACCTTCCCCTGCGCGGAGATCGCCTGGGTGATCAGGCCAGCCGGGTTAGTGAAGTTGATCAGGACCGCGTCCGGCGCGCAGCGGCTGAGCAGCTCGCAGTACGACAGCACGACGGGAATCGTGCGGAGCGCCATCGCGCACCCCCCGGCCCCGGTCGTTTCCTGGCCGACGATGCCGCGCCGCAGCGCGACCTCCTCGTCGATGACGCGCCCCTGGTCGCCGCCCACGCGTATCGCGGAGAACACGTAGTCCGCCCCGGTGAATGCCTCGGCGGCATCCGGCGAGATCCGGACCACATCGGGGTGGCCAAGGACGACCGCGAGCTCGGCTGCCAGCCGGCCGGTGGTTTCCCTGCGCACCCGGTCCGGCTCGAAGAGGCAGATCTCGTCAAAGGCGCCGGGCCGGCTGGCGAGCACAGCCCGGACGAAGCCGGGCATCCGCACGCCGCCGCCGCCGAGGATCGTCAGTTTCACTGGCCTAGCTCCGTTACCTTCATCTCGACCTCGCCCACCGCTCCCAGCCGGCCAACCGCCTCGGAGCCCGCGGCGTTCGCCGCCACGACAGCCTCGGTCAGCGGAGCCCCGCGCAGCAGCGCGGCGATCATGGCCCCGGCAAAGGAGTCGCCCGCCCCGGTCAGATCCCGGACATGGACCCGCCGGACGCCCTCGGTCACCTCGGTCGTCCCGGCAGGACCCGCAATCAGCGCGCCGGCCACGCCCCGCTTCACCACCAGCGGCGTGCCCCACGCGACCGCGACGGCCACGGCCCGGCCGATGGCGTCCTCGCCTGTCAGGCGCAGCAACTCGCTCTCGTTCGGAACGAAGACGTCAGCCAGCCTGACGCACTCGATGATCATGTCGCGGTGCCGCTCGTCGCCGAGCGACACGTCGAGCACGACCCTGGTGCCGAGCTCACGGGCGTCGCGCAGGAAATCCGTCACCCCGTGCCCGGCATGCAGGTAGCACCAGCGGGGCCGCTCGCGGCGCAGAATGCTGCGCCAATGATCGATACGTGGCGGCTCGTCGTCCGGCCGCAGCGGGAGGTGCGTGACAAAGGCCCGGTCACCACCGAAGTTCAGCACCACCGAGATCCCGGCCGTTTTCCCCTGCGCCCGCGCCGACGGTGACAGCTGGACGCCCGCCACGGCGCAGTACTGCGTAACGACGCGCGAGCCGAGGTCATCGCCAAGGACTGTGCACAGGCCCGCGCGGGCCCCGGCCAGAGCGGCCGCGCCGGCGCTCGTCACCGCCCCGCCGCAGGAGATAGCGAAGTCGTCGGTGAAGACTTCCTCGCCAGGTGCTGGCAGCTCGCGCACATGCCCGAGGACAAGCTCGAGGTACACCGAGCCGAACGAGATCATGTCCAACCGAGTGATCCTCCAGCGCTGTCAGCATCGGTCACAGTTCGGGCACGGGGCTATTCATCCTTCCGATAGTTAGGATACTGTCCTAACTATCTTGAGCGGTAGCTCGCCGGGAAGTTCTTGCGGAAACTGGCAGGTCAATCGTGGGCAACTCCCCCGTCGTCCTCGGCTTTGACTTCGGCGGCACGAAAATTGCCACCGCCGTCTGCGACCTGATGGGCAACCAGCTTGCATCGGCCACGGTCAGCACCGGCACCGCCACGGTCAGCGCGCACGCGATCTTCGACCGGGGCATCCGGGCCGCCCGCGACTTGCTGGCCACCGCGGCGCCGGGCAGCGAACCTGCCGCTGTCGGCGTGGCCACCTTCGGCATTCCGTTCGAGGACCGGGTCGAGCTGGCCCCCGCCATCGACGGCTGGGAGTCGCTCGCCCTCGGCCGCGAGTTGCGGGCCGCGTTCGATGGCGCGGAGATCCGGATGGCCACCGACGCGAAGGCCGCAGCCACCGCCGAGGTGCGCTGGGGCTCCCTCCAGGGCTGCGATCCTGGCGTGTATCTCAACCTGGGCACCGGGCTGGCCGCCGCGATCGTCACCGGCGGCCAGGTCGTCACCGGCGGCAACGGGGCGGCCGGGGAGATCGGCTACAACCTGCGGGCCGTTTCCGACGTAGGGCTGTCGCTGGACCAGCGGGTACATCTCGAGGAGATGGTGAGCGGTCAGGCACTGGCTCGCCGCGCAGCCGGGAACCACCATGCCATTGCTATGACCGCGGCTGACGTTTTCGAGGCCGGCCCTGGTGATCCGGAGCTGGATGAGCTGCTCACGAGCTTCGTGACCGAGCTGGCATTCCATCTCGTGAATCTCACGATCTGCATCAACCCGGTGCGGATCGCCGTGGGCGGCGGCATGGTCCGCTCCTGGGAGCGGATCCGCCCGCAGCTGGCGCGGGCACTGAGCGCAGGCGTCCCCTACCCGCCCGAGCTCGTCGTCGCGAGGTCTCCCTACGATGCTCCGCTGCTCGGCGCGGTGGCGCTGGCCGTGGATGCCGCGCGAGGCCGCGACGAGGACACCGGGACCCAGAACACCACGACCCAGGACACCACGACCCAGAACACCATGGCATGACAGCTCACCGCATGCCAGCCGCGGCTCACGAAGGCAGAGAACACTCCTCGACAGGACACTCCTCGAAGGGCACAGCAATGAAACGCCTCAAGGTAATCGGGGTTATCGTGGCGGCCGGCCTGCTGGCGGCCGCATGCGGAACAAGCTCATCACCCGGCAAGTCGTCATCATCCACCACCGCCAGCGGCGTGCTGACGATCGACAACGAGAGCGGCGGGACCTGGACCTGTGACTTCAACCCGTTCAACCTCTCCTATATCTCCTTCTCCCTCGGGCCGGTATACGAGCCCCTGATGTTCGTCAATACGCTGCAGAGCGCCAAGGTGACTCCGTGGCTGGCCACCGCCTATGCCTGGAGCAATGACAACAAGACGCTGAACTTCACCATCCGCAATGGCGTGAAGTTCACCAACGGCACCCCGCTGACAGCGGCCGACGTCGCCTACACCTTCAACCTGCTGAAGGCGCACAAGACGCTCGACATCAACTCGGTCTGGTCGGTGCTGACGAGCGTCACCCAAAAGGGCTCCAACCAGGTGGTCATGACGTTCAAGGCCCCGGCGGTGACGTACTTCTACTACATCGCTGACCAGATCGGGATCGTGTCGCAGAAGATCTGGTCGAAGATCGCTAACCCGGTGACGTTCGCGGACAAGAACCCGGTCGGGACCGGCCCGTACACGGTGAGCAGCAGCACCTGCACACCGCAGAACATCAAGTACACGGCTAACCCGCACTACTGGCAGCCGGGCCTGCCGAAGGTCGGCACTGTGAACTATCCCGCGTTCCTGACCAACGACACGGCGAACACCTACCTGGCCAACGGCCAGGCTCAGTGGGGCAGCCAGTTCATCCCGAGCATCCAGAAGTTCTACCTGTCCCGGAACCCGAACTACCACTACTGGTTCCCGCCGGTCGCCAACGTCTCGATGTTCATCAACCTGACGAACCCGATCCTGAAGAACGTTGCGGTGCGCCAGGCCATGGCCTACGCGATCGACCGGCAGAAGGCATCCACCATCGGCGAGTACGGCTATGAGCCGGCCTCCAACCAGGCGGGGATCGTCACCCCGACATTCTCCAGCTGGCTCGACACATCGCAGGCGGCCGCGTACGGCAACAACTACGCGTACAACCCGGCGAAGGCGATCTCCATCCTGGAGAAGGCAGGATTCAAGCGGGGCTCCAACGGCATCTTCCAGACGCCGTCCGGCCAGCCGCTGTCCTTCACTATCGTCAACAACGGCGGGTTCTCTGACTGGGTGGCGGCGGTGCAGACCATCCAGCAGAGCCTCAAGGCGGTAGGAATCCAGGTGACGCCGGAAAACCTGGCCAACACCACTTACCAGACCGACCTGTACGGCGGCAAGTTCCAGCTCGGTTATGGCGCTGAGACCGGCGGCCCGACCCCGTACTTCGAGCTTCGGCAATGGCTCTACGGGCCGAACTCCGCGCCGATCGGCACGGCGGCCGGCTCCAATTTCGAGCGGTACAACAACCCGGCCGTCAACAAGCTGATCAACGAGTACCCGACGACCACCTCTGCTGCCACGCAGCACTCGATCGTGGACCAGCTGCAGAAGGTCATGCTGCAGGAGGTGCCGGTCATCCCGGTCACCGAGGCGGTCGACTGGTTCCAGTACGACACGGGCAGCTTCTCCGGCTGGCCCACCCCGGGCAACCCGTACGCGCAGCCTGCCGCGTACAACTACCCGGACTGGGCCCAGGTGATGCTGCACCTGTCGCCAGTGAAGTAACAGTGCATGTCCCTGGGCGGCCCGTGCGCGGGCCGCCCAGGGCCTGCGGAGGAAGGCTGGCTGCCGGGGTGACCAGGCCGTAGCGTGGCCCGCGAGGCGCTGGCCGGCCCGCGGGCGCTGAGCGAGCGTAAGGAGAAGGACCGGATGAGCACCAGCCGGATGAGCACTAGGAGGAGCGCATGAGGTTCGTGCTGCGCCGCCTGGGCTTCTTCGTGCTGACCTTGTGGGTGGCGCTCACGCTGAACTTCGTGCTGCCGCGGCTGATGCCGGGCAATCCGGCTCTCGCGATCATCGGCAAGTTCAAGGGCGGCATCAGCCCGCAGGCGGTCAAGGTGCTCGAGGCGCAGTTCGGCGTCGGCTCGCATCAGAACCCGGTGGCGCAGTACTTCAGTTACCTGGGCAATGTGTTTACCGGCAAGTTCGGCACCTCGCTGACCACCGAGCCTGGCGCATCGGTCGGGCGCGTCGTGCTGGACGCGATCCCGTGGACCCTCGGCCTGGTCGGTGTCACGACGGTGCTGGCCTTCATCCTGGGTACCGGCATCGGCATCCTGGGTGCGTGGCGGCGCGGCGGCCGGCTGGACAGCCTCATGCCGCCGGTCTTCGTCATCATGACCGTGGTTCCCTACTTCTGGATCGGCCTGATGCTGATCCTGGTGTTCGGCGTGAAGCTGCACTGGCTGCCGTACTTCTTCAGCTACGACTACACGCTGACGCCCGCGTTCACCCCGTCGTTCATCGGCAACGTGGCTGAGCACGCCATCCTGCCCGCGTTCACGCTGCTGATCACCACGATCGGCATCTGGATCCTCACCATGCGCAACACCATGATCACCACGCTGGCGGAGGACTACGTGCGGATGGCCCGGGCCAAGGGCCTGCCCGGCTACCGCATCATGCTCGACTACGCGGCCCGGAACGCGATCCTGCCCAACCTCACCGGCTTTGCCCTGTCCCTCGGGTTCGTGGTCGGCGGCGCAATCCTGATCGAGGAAGTCTTCAATTACCAGGGCGTCGGCTACCTGCTGCTGCAAGCCGTCAACAACGACGACTACCCGCTGATGCAGGCGCTGTTCCTGCTGATCACCGTGGCCGTGCTGGTGGCGATCCTGCTCTCCGATATCGCCACGGCGGTGCTCGACCCGCGGACCAGGGGGGCAAGGTAGCCATGTCGATGCTGGGCGGCTATACCGAGACCGGCGAAACCGACGCGGTCGGCCCGGTCCTCAGGCCGGCCTCAGGCGGCGGGATCACCGGCGCCCGCGCGCTGCGGCGGATGGCCCGCGCGGTGCGGTCGAACGGCAAGGCGACGGCCGGCGCCGTGCTCCTTGCCTTCTTCATCCTGGTTGCCTTGTTCCCCGGAGTCATCGCCCGCGACAACCCGAACGCCGAGATCTACCCGCGGTCACTCAGCCCGTCGCTGCACCACCTGCTGGGCACGACCTCCTTCGGGCAGGACATGTACGCCCAGGTGGTGTGGGGAACCCGGCCGGTGCTCCTGATCGCCTTCGGGGTCGGGGTCGGCGCCACCATCATCGCGATGCTGGTCGGGGTGGCCGCGGCCTACCTGGCCGGCGCCTGGGACGGGGTCCTCAGCCTGGTCACCGACGTGCTGCTGGTCATCCCGCTGTTCCCGCTGCTCATCATCATTGGCAGCTACCTGCACGGGGTCGGCACCCTGGTCATGATCGTCGTCATCACCGCGACCGGATGGTCCTTCACGGCGCGCCAGCTCCGGTCCCAGGCGCTGTCGCTGCGCAACCGGGACTTCCTCCAGGCGGCGAAAGTCAGGGGCGAGCGCTCGCTGTACATCATCGTCGTGGAGATCATCCCGACGATGACATCGCTGCTCGTGGCCAGCTTCCTGACCAACGCGCTGTACGCGGTGCTGTTTTCCTCCAGCCTGCAGTTCATCGGGCTCGGCAACCCGAGCGTGACCAGCTGGGGCACGATGCTGTACTGGGCGGAGAACGAGGAGGCGTTCCAGATCGGCCTGCCGCTGTGGATCATCGCTCCCGGCCTGTGCATCGTCGCCCTCGGCGCCGCGTTCGCGCTGCTCAACTATGCATTCGACGAGATCGGCAACCCGGCCTTGCGGTCGGCGCGGAGCATGCGGGGGAAGCGTGTCAAGCGCCCCGCGTGACGACGTCGCCGGCCGCGCCCCGGCTGGCCGGGCGGGCGCGATGCTGACCGTCCGCGACCTGTCGGTCGAGTACGCCATGGACCGCGGAACCGTGGTCGCGGTGGACAACGTCAGCTTCCACCTGGACCCGGGCGAGTTCATCGGCATCGTCGGCGAGTCCGGCTGCGGCAAGTCCACGCTGCTGTTCGCCATCGCCCAGCTGCTGGTCTCGCCGGCCGCCATCACCGGCGGCAGCGTCATCTTCCAGGGCCAGAACATGGTGGGGCTCACGGACAAGCAGATGGCCACGGTCCGGTGGAAGGACATGTCGGTGGTCATGCAGAGCGCGATGAACGCGCTCAACCCGGTGAAGTCGATCGAGGCGCAGTTCAGGGACGCGATGCGGGCACACGGCGTGACCGCCAGGGCCGACGTCGCCGACCGGTCGGCCGAGGTGCTGAAAATGGTCGGCATCGACCCCGCCCACCTCACGAGCTACCCGCACCAGCTGTCCGGCGGCATGCGGCAGCGCTCCATGATCGCGATGGCGATGCTGCTCACCCCGGACCTGGTGATCATGGACGAGCCCACCTCAGCGCTCGATGTCGTGGCGCAGCGCTCGCTGATGGTCCAGATCAAGCAGCTTCAGCAGGAACTCGGCTTCGCCGTCATCTTCGTCACCCATGACATGTCACTGGTCAGCCACTTCTCCGACCGGCTGATGGTGATGTACGCGGGCCAGGTCGCGGAACTCGGCCCCACCCGGGGAGTGTTCGACGCCCCGCTGCACCCTTACAGCGTCGGCCTGCTGGACGCGTTCCCGTCGATCAGGGGCCCCCGGGTCCCGCTGACCGGCATCCCCGGCAGCCCGCCGGATCTGGCCAGGCCGCCGGCCGGCTGCCGGTTCGCCCCGCGCTGCCCAAAGGTGATGTCCCGGTGCGAGCAGGAGCCCCCCGAGCTGTACAGCGTCGGCGGCACCCTGGTCCGCTGCTTCCTGCACGACGAAGGAGGCGCCGCCCATGACTGACCAAGCCGATAGCACCGTGCTGCGGACCGATGGCCTGACCAAGCACTTCAAGATCGGCGGCGCGCTGTCCCGCCGCACCCTGCACGCGGTCGACGACGTCAGCATCTCGATCGGCGAGCGGCAGATCGTCGCCCTGGCCGGGGAGAGCGGCAGCGGCAAGAGCACGATCGCCCGGCTGCTCGCCCGGCTCTACAAGCCGACCGGCGGCGAGATCTACTTCCAGGGCCGGCCGCTGTCGGCGATCCGCTCCCGCCGCGACGTGCTCCGCTACCGGGGCGACGTTCCGATGGTCTTCCAGGACCCGTTCAGCTCGATCAACCCGGTCTTCCGGGTCTCGCACGGCGTGCTGCGCTGCCTGAAGCTGCACCGCCCCGAGCTGTCAGCGGAGCAGCGCCGCGAGGCGGCGGAGCAGGTGTTCGAGGCCGTCGGGCTGACGCCGGCCGCCGAGGCGCTGCAGCGGTTTCCGCACGAGCTGAGCGGCGGCCAGCGGCAGCGGGTCGGCTTCGCCCAGGCGCTGGCGCTGCGGCCGAAGCTGATCCTGGCCGACGAGCCCGTCTCCATGCTGGACGTGTCGATCCGGATCGGGCTGCTCAACCTGATGACGCAGCTGCGCGACGAGCAGCAGGTGTCGATCCTCTACATCACCCACGACATCGCCAGCGCCCGCTACGTGGCGGACC
>Ga0302325_10002726_pt1 | contig 42450 bp, 40 predicted proteins | sample Palsa_T0_2_FD_201948 | JGI IMG/M metagenome (GOLD analysis project Ga0302325, IMG submission 201948) | Peat permafrost microbial communities from Stordalen Mire near Abisko, Sweden - Palsa_T0_2 | ecosystem: Environmental > Terrestrial > Soil > Palsa > Peat permafrost | place: Sweden: Abisko... | reverse complement strand
TCACCCTGCAGCCCGTCTTTCAGTGCTGGACCGGCCGCTGCCAAACCTGCCAGCAACCAGTCAACCTCGACCAGCTCCCCCTACAGCGCCACCGACAACACGAGTAAACCTAACAAAGCAGTACTAGCGGCCCTTCCACACGGGGTCGCGCTTCTCCTTGAAGGCGCTCGCGCCCTCCTTGGAGTCCTCGGAGGCGAACACGGGTCCGGAGATGGCAGCCTGCTTGTCCCACATCTCGGCGCTCGACCAGTCGAACTGCTCCTGGAGGATCTGCTTGGAGGCGACGAGCGCGAGCGGCCCGTTCCTGGCGAGGCGCCCGGCGAGCTCGAGCGCGACGTCGACGGCGGCGCCGGGCTCCGCGAGATGGTTGACGACGCCGAGCTCGTGGAAGCGCTCGGCGGGCATGGTGTCGCCGGTGAGCGCCAGCTCCATGACGACGTGGTAGGGCATCCTGCGGGGCAGCCGCAGCAGCGCTCCGCCGGCGGCCACGAGCGAGCGCTTGGCCTCGGGGATGCCCATTTTGGCGCCGTTGGCGGCGACGATCAGATCGCACGCGAGGGCGATCTCCATGCCGCCGGCGACGGCGAAGCCCTCGATGGCGGCGATCAGCGGCTTGCGCGCCGAGCGCTGTGCGATCCCGGCGAAGCCGCGGTCACCGAACCACGGCGACTCGCCCTTGACGAACGCGCCGAGGTCCATGCCCGCGCAGAAGAAGCCCCCGGCGCCGGTGAGCACGCCAACGGAGAGGGCATCGTCGGCGTCGAGCTCCTCGAGCGCACCCGCCACCCCGGCGGCGAGCGCGGCGTTGACGGCGTTTCGCACCTCGGGCCGGTTGAGCGTGATGAGCAGGACGCTTCCCCGTCGCTCGGTGAGGACGGGCTCCCCCTCCGGGGACGATGCCGTCGAAACTGCTGCCTCTGTTGCGCTCATCACGACTCTCCTCGCTCGGGGACCAGAAGCCTAGCGGTCCGCAGGACACCGCCTGGGGCCGTGCCAGCGGGCCGCTAGGTCAGGCGGCGAACAGCGTGAGGTCCGGCTCGCGTTCTCCGCGCAGCACCGCGAGGTCCACCTCGACGCAGTCGATGCCGCGCGCCTGTGCGAGCACGCGCGCCTGCGGCTTGATCGTCTGCGCGGCGAGCACGCCGCGGCAGGCGCCCATGGCGGGGTCCAGGCGGATGCGCTCGAGATAGCGGGTGAGCTGCTCGACCGCGTCGATCGTGGCGATGCGCTTGATCTCGACGGCGATCCACTCGTCCTGGCCGTCCCTGCACATGAGGTCGACGGGTCCGATGTCGGTGGGCCACTCGCGCCGGACGAGCCGCAGGCCCTCGCCGCACCACTGGGGCGCGTCGGCGAGCAGCTCCTGGAGCTCGCGCTCGAGCCCCTCCTTCTCGAGCGTCGCCTCCGTGTCGAGCTGGTGGTCGCTGTCCGAGAGCACCTCCGCGATCGAGATCTCCAGCCGGTCCTCCTGGCCGCGCTTGCGCACGACCAGTCCGCTCAGGCGGCCCTCCTCGCTGGCAAGCTCCTCGACGACGGTGGGCGCTGCCATCCAGTTCAGAGGCTTGACGTTCGAGCCGCCGCCGTCGGCCCACACCATGAACGTGCCGTCGGCCTTGAGCATCAGCAGCCGCACGGCCTCGGGCAGGACGGTGCTCAGGCGGCCGGCGTAGGAAACCTGGCAGCGGGCGACGATCAGGCGCATGGGGCGAAGCTATCGAGCGCGGCGGACCGCACCGCCGGGACTCGCCTCGCTCCATCCGCGACGCCGCCTGGAGATCCCCTCCGGGCGGCCCCATACCCTCTCGGCTGGTGGCAGACGCAGCCCCGATCCAGCAAGCCCGCCGCTACCCGCCGCCGGGGGTGGGCGAATCGTTCTGGCCCGCACAGGCGACGGTGGCGGCGACGATCGCGGTGCAGCTGGGCCTGCCCCAACGCCTGACGGTGGGTCCGAGATTGCTGATCCCGGCGATCGAGACGGCGCTGCTGGTGGGGCTGTCGGTGATCACCCCGCGCAAGCTCGTGAAGGAGCACATGGTCCGCCGGCGGATCGCGCTGATGATGACCGCGCTGGTGAGCACCGCCAACGTGCTCTCATTGGTGGAGCTGACGCACTTCCTGCTCCACCACAACGTGTCCAACGGCCGTGAGCTGATCGGCTCGGGCGTGCTGATCTGGCTGACCAATTTCCTGATCTTCGCGCTGTGGTACTGGGAGCTCGATCGCGGCGGTCCCGGCGTGCGCGCGGCCGGACACGACGGCCAGCCCGACTTCCTGTTCCCGCAGATGAGCGACGACCGCATCGAGCCGCTCGATTGGCGCCCGCGGTTCGTCGACTACCTGTATGTGTCGCTCACCAACGCGACGGCGTTCTCCCCGACCGACACGATGCCGCTGACGCCGATGGCGAAGGGCGTCATGGGCGTGCAGTCGGTGGTATCGCTGGTGACCGTCGGGCTGATCGTCTCGCGGGCCGTGAACATCCTCTAGCCGGCGAGGCTCGGCTCGATGGCGAGCGCCCGGGAGACGAGATCGTGGACCTCCCCGTCGGCTCCCAGCTTGAGCGCGCGCCGGAAGGCCTCGAGCGCACCCTCGCGGTCCATCAGCGCCAGACGCAGCCTGCCCAGGCGCTCCCAGGCGCCGGCGTCGGAGGGACCGCGCTTGGCGGCGCGCTCGGCCGCCTCCTCCGCCAGGTCGATGGCGCCCATGTCTTCGTAGATGCGCGCGGCGAAGCGGTGGGCGGCGGGGCGGCGACCGTCGACGCGCGCCCAGTCGCGGACCGCGCGGGCGGCCTCGTCGAGCTTGCCGGCCTGCCAGAAGGCGAGCGTCATCAGCCGCAGCACGGCCACGTTTCGGGGTTCCGCGTCGCGGGCGTAGATCAGGCGCTGAGCCGCCAGCTCGTATTCGCCTTCGGCCATCGCCCGCTGGGCGGCGAGCATGAAGCGCTCGACGCGCTCCCCGGCGGGATCGGGCTTGGAGAAGTCCACGAATTTCATGCTGCCGGCGGGCACGGTGCGGATCCCGTGGCTGAACTTCACACGCGCCCACTGCTGGACCTCCTCACCGTCGCCTGTCGGATCGGAGGAGAAGTAGATGCCGGCGACGGTTCCCACGCCCCACTCGGGATAGGTGAGACAGCGCGCGTAGCGGTGCACGACCGAGTGGTCGGGGACGCGGCTGCCGAACGGGTCGTTTTCGGCGCGGTCCTTGGCGGCGGCGCGGGCGCGCTGTTCGGCCTCGTAGGCGCGCCTGCCGGCCTCCTCGCGCTCGCGGCGGGCGGCGGCGGCGCTGACCTTGACGGCGTTCTGGGTGACCTTGCCACCACGCGAGCCCTCGGCCAGGCGCTCGAGCTGGTCGGCGGCCTCGTTGATGGCCTTGAGGTGGCGCTCGTGCTCGAACTGCCTGCCCTGGGGGGCGACGTCGGGATGCCAGCGCTTGGCCATCCGCCGGCGGGCGAGCTGCACATCGCGCTTGGTGAACGGCGCGTCGAGCTCCAGCAGGAGCAGATGCTGCTCGACGTCCAGGACGGTCGTGGGCATGGTCCGACAACGTTAGCGAGGGCGGGCGGGTTTCTCAGCCGTCTATCCTGCGTGCGAATGTCCTCCCAGTACGTCTTCACGATGCACCGTCTGTCGAAGGTCCACCCGCCGGACAAGACGGTGCTCGACGACATCACGCTCGCCTTCTACCCGGGAGCGAAGATAGGGGTGCTCGGCTACAACGGCGCGGGCAAGTCGACGCTGCTGCGGATCATGGCGGGGGTCGACCAGGAGTACCGGGGGGAGGCGGCGCTCGCCCCCGGCGCCACCGTGGGCATGCTCGAGCAGGAGCCCCATCTGGACGAGAGCAAGGACGTGAAGGGAAATGTGGAGGATGGCGTAGCTGAGACCAAGGCGCTGCTCGATCGGTTCAACGAGTTGGCGGCGAACTACTCGGAGGAGACGGCCGAGGAGTTCGGGCAGATCCAGGCGAAGATCGAAGCGGCGGATGCCTGGAACCTCGATACGCAGCTCGAGTACGCGATGGACGCGCTGCGCCTGCCGCCAGCGGACGCGGACGTGAGCACGCTCTCGGGCGGCGAGCGCCGGCGCGTGGCGCTGTGCCGCCTGCTGCTGCGGGCACCCGATTTGCTGTTGCTGGACGAGCCCACCAACCACCTCGACGCGGAGTCGGTGGCGTGGCTCGAGCAGCACCTGGCCGAGTACAAGGGGACGATCGTGGCGGTGACCCACGACCGCTACTTCCTGGACAACGTCGCCGGCTGGATCCTCGAGCTCGACCGCGGCCGGGGGATCCCCTACGAAGGCAACTACTCGAGCTGGCTGGAGCAGAAGCAGGCGCGCATGGCCCAGGAAGAGCGCTCGGAAAAGGGCCGCGAGCGGACGATCGCGGCGGAGCTCGAGTGGGTGCGGACGAACCCGAAGGGCAAACGCACGAAGTCCAAGGCGCGCCTGGCGCGCTACGAGGAGCTGGTCTCCGAAGAGCGCAACGTCAAGCTCGACGAGGTCCAGATCCACATCCCCCCTGGTCCCCGCCTCGGCGGCAAGGTGCTGACGGCGAGCGAGCTCTCCAAGGGCTTTGGCGAGCGGCTGTTGATCGAGTCGCTGTCGTTCGATCTGCCCCGCGCGGGGATCGTCGGCGTGATCGGCGCCAACGGCGCCGGTAAGACGACGCTGTTCAGGATGATCACCGGCGAGGAGTCGCCCGACAGCGGCACGCTCGAGCTCGGCGACACGGTCAAGCTCGCCTACGTGGACCAGTCGCGCGACGCGTTGAACGCGGAGAAGACCGTGTGGGAGGAGATCTCCGAAGGCTATGACCAGATCAAGGTGGGTGATCGCGAGGTCAACTCGCGCCAGTACACGGCGGGCTTCAACTTCAAGGGCTCGGACCAGCAGGCGCGCATCGGCAAGCTCTCCGGCGGCGAGCGCAACCGCGTGCACCTGGCGAAGCTGCTGCGCAGCGGCGGCAACCTGCTGCTGCTGGACGAGCCCACGAACGATCTCGACGTGGACACGCTACGCGCGCTGGAGAACGCGCTGCTCGGGTTCCCGGGGTGCGCGATCGTGATCTCCCACGACCGCTGGTTCCTGGACCGCGTGGCCACGCACGTGCTGGCGTTCGAGGGCGACTCTCAGGTGACGTGGTTCGAGGGCAACTTCGAGGCCTACGAGGAGCACCGCCGCTCGCTGCTCGGTGCGGCGGCGGATCGCCCGCACCGCATCACGTACAAGCGGCTGGTCCGTGGCTGAGGCGACGCCCGGCGGCTCGTCCGCGCCGTCCGCCTCCGAGGAGACCCCCAAGTCGCTGACGAAGTTCGACCGCGATACGGCGGTGTGGCGCGAGCAGGCTTCGGAGCGGGCGGCTGTGGGCGAGCAGACGGTGTTCGGCGCACAGGTGGCGGACGACTGGCGCGCCGGCCGCGGCCCGCACGGCGGCTACCTCGCGGCGATGCTGTTGCGCGCGCTGATCGACACGGTCGGGGATCCCACGCGGGAGCCCCGCTCGCTGACGATCCACTACGCCCGCCCGCCGGAGCCGGGACCGGTGCAGATCACGACGACGATCGAGCGCGAGGGTCGCTCGCTGAGCACGCTCTCGGCGCGCATGCACCAGGGCGAGGAGCTCGTGGCGCTGGTGCTGGGCGCCTTCTCGGTGCCGTGGGCGGGCCCGGAGATCTCCGACGTGGCGATGCCGGAGGTCGAGCCGCCGGACCCCTCGCGCGAGGGCCTGAAGCTGATGGAGCATGGGCCGGAGTTCGCGCGTCACATCGTGCTGCAGCCGCGCATGCAGGGCCGACCGTTCGCGGACGCCGGACAGGCGATGGAGATCCGGGCGTGGATGGGACTGGTCGAGCCGCGGCCGATCGACGCGCTGTCGCTGGCGTTCTTCAGCGACGCGCTGATCCCGGCGCCGTACATGCGCATGCGCGAGTGGATGGCGGTGCCGACGGTCGACCTGACGGTGCACTTCCGCGGACGCATGCGCCCCGAGCCCGACGCCGACCCGCGGGAGCTGTGCCTGGCGCAGACCACCACCGAGCTCCTGCACGACGGCTTCTTCGTGGAGGACGGGCTGATCTGGGCGGCTGACGGCACGCTCCTGGCGCATTCGCGCCAGCTCGCGATCCTGGTCCCCTTCCGTCGGGCCGCCTAGCCCTCGCGGACCGGCGCCAGGCGATAGGCTGGGCGCCGTCCTGGCTGCGCGACCAAGGAGCGTTCGATGGCTGACTACACGGCAAAGCGGATAAGCGAGATGGAGGCCGGCTTCGGCGGGGGGTTCGTCAAGGCGAGGGCCGAGCTGGGCGTGACGGCATTCGGCTTCCAGGTGATCCAGCTTCCACCGAGCTACGCCGACTACCCCGAGCACGATCACGCGGAGAGCGGCCAGGAGGAGGTCTTCCTGGCGATCGGCGGCTCAGGGTGGATGGACGTGGAAGGCGAGCGCGTGGATCTCGACGGCGAGACGTTCGTGCGGGTGGGTCCGGCTGCCCGCCGCAAGGTGTTCGCGGGACCCGAGGGCCTGCGGATCCTGGTGATCGGCGGGGCGCCGGGCGAGCCGTACAAGGTCTCGCCCAACACCGAGCTGGCGACGGCTTAAGGGAGCGCTCTCAACGGGCAGGGCTCGGTTGGGAACCCTCGCGGCCGAATCCCTTGCTTTGGCCTATGCTGTATACTGCGCTGTATATGGTGGCGGCCACTCGCACCCAGGTTTACCTGACGGCGGAGCAGCGCCGCCAGATCGATGAGCTGCGGGCGGGCGACGGGCGCACGCTCGCGGAGGTGGTCCGGGCAGCGCTCGACGCGTACCTGGCGACGCACGGCCGCGATGCTGCCGAGAGCGAGCGCGCCGAAACGCAGCGCGTGCTTGACGAGACGTTCGGCATCGCGCCGGATCTCCCGTATCCAGATCGTGATGAGGAGGACCGGTTCGACCGCGACTGGAACCGCACCGACCGTGACTGAGCCGGGTACCGAGGTGATGGGCGCCGTCCTCCTCGACACCGACGTCTTGATCGACCACTTGCGGGGCGGCCGGCGCCTGCGGATCGGCTCGCACATGTCCGTTTCGATGGTGACGCGGACAGAGCTGTACGCCGGCCATCAGAGGAACGAGCCCGCGGTGGAGGCGCTGCTGACGCGGATGGGCGAGCTCGACGTCGATGGCGCGATCGCGCGTACAGCGGGGCGCATCAAACGTGACGTAGGGCTGAAGATCGCCGATGCCCTGATCGCGGCTACCGCACTGGAGCATCGGCTACCGCTGATGACCCGCAACCGGCGCCACTTCGAGCGCGTTGGCGGGCTCGAAGTACACGACCCGCTGGACGAGCCCAGCTCCGACACTGACGACGAGGGCACGGACTCGGCCGCCTCGCAGTCGGCTCCGTAGACCCGGGGAACCGCTACCGCGCGAACGAGCTGTCGCGCTCGAGGCGTAGCGCGGCGGCGGCGATCAGGCGGGCAGCGGCGTGCACGTCGTCGAGCTGGACGAGTTCGACGGGCGAGTGCATGTAGCGCAGGGGGATCGACACGAGCGCGGTGGGGACGCCGCCGCGGCTGATGTGGACGGCGTCGGCGTCGGTTCCGGTGGCGCGGGCGGAGGCCTCCATGGTGAACGGGATGCTCTCCGCCTCGGCCGTGTCGTGCAGTAGCTCGAACAGCGCCGGGTTGAGCGTGGAGCCCCGGGTGATCACCGGACCCGAGCCGAGCTCGTGCTTGCCGGCATCCTTGACGTCGACGCCGGGAGCGTCGGTGGCGTGGGTGACGTCCACGACGATCGCGGCCTGGGGCTCGAGCGAGAAGGCGCTGGTGCGCGAGCCGCCGAAGGTGATCTCCTCCTGCACGGCGGCCACGGCCGCCAGCTCCCACTGCGCGCCGCCGGCCTGGGCGACCAGCCGGGCGGCCTCCAGGGCGACGAACGACCCCAGGCGGTTGTCGAGCGCTCGCGAGATCAGCCGCCCGTTGGGGAGCTCAACCGGGTGGGCGTCGATCACGGCCACGTCACCGATCCGCACGAGCGCACGCGCCTGCTCGCCGTCGCGGGCGCCGACGTCGATGTGCAGCTCGCGGATGTCGGCGACCTTCTTGCGCTCCTCGTCGCGCAGGAGGTGTATGGGCTTCTTGCCCACCACGCCCGTCACCGGGCCCTGGCGCGTGTCGATGAGCACCCGCTGTCCGACCAGGATCTGGGCGTCCCACCCGCCGACGCCCTTGAACCACAGGTAGCCCTCGTCGTCGATGTGGGTGACGATCAGCCCGATCTCATCGATGTGCCCCATGACGAGCAGCCTGGGCGCATCGCTCTCGTAGCCGTGCCTGGGCGCCACCAGCGCGAGCGGCGTGCCCACCATATCGCTGCTCACGTGGGCGAATTGCCCGGCGGCCGCGCTCCACACCTCCGCGGGGGCGCGCTCATAGCCCGAGGGTCCGCGCGCGGCGAGCAGTTCGAGCAGCACCTGCGGCACGCCGCCCTCGCTGGGAGGGCTCCCGCCGCTGGCGTCCGGCGGCTCGCCGGATGGAGTCTGCGCCTCCGGGTCGCTCACGCCGCCAGCAGGCCCCGCAGGACGAACTGCAGGATGCCCCCGTGGCGGAAGTACTCGGCCTCGCGCGGGGTGTCGATGCGCACCCGCGCATCAAACACCACCGGATCGTTCGATGCGTTCCGACCAGCGCCCTGCGCGGTGACGCGCACCTCGCGTGGCGGCGAGCCCCCTGCCGCCATCGCCTCGGCGAGGCCCGTCACCGAGATGACCTCCTCGCCGGTGAGCCCCAGCGAGCTGGCGCTCTGCCCGTCTGGGAACTGCAGCGGCAGCACGCCCATGCCGATGAGGTTGGAGCGGTGGATGCGCTCGAAGCTCTGGGCGATCACGGCGCGCACGCCCAGCAGCCTGGTGCCCTTGGCGGCCCAGTCGCGGGAGGAGCCCGAGCCGTACTCCTTGCCGGCGAGCACCACCAGGTCGATGCCCGCCTGGATGTAGCGCATGGCGGCGTCGTAGATCGACATCTGCTCCCCCTCTCCCTCCGGGGACGCAGCCGCGCCGGCCGGGTGATCGCCGGCGAGGTAGTAGGTGAAGCCGCCTTCGGGCAGCGGCTCGCGCCCGCCGGGTCCGCTCCCGAGCAGGTTGCGCAGGCGGATGTTGGCGAACGTGCCTCGCACCATCACTTCGTGGTTGCCCCGGCGCGCGCCGTAGGAGTTGAAGTCCCGGGGCTCGACGCCCTGTTCGCGCAGGTAGTTGCCGGCCGGGCCGTCGCGCTTGATGGAGCCCGCGGGCGAGATGTGGTCGGTGGTGACGCTGTCGCCGAGCAGCGCGAGCACGCGCGCCCCCTGGATGTCGCGGACCGGCTCGGGCTCGGCGGGCATGTCGTGGAAGTAGGGCGGCAGGCGCACGTAGGTCGAGTCCGCCTGCCACGCAAAGCGCTCGCCCTGGGGAACGGACAGGCCGTTCCAGCGCTCGTCGCCGGCGAACACCTCGCCGTAGCTGTGGCGGAACATGTCGGCGCGCACCGCCTCGGCGATCGTGGCGGCGACCTCCCGGGCGGAGGGCCAGATGTCGCGCAGGTACACGTCCTCTCCGTGCTCATCCTGCCCCAGCGGGTCGCCCACGATGTCGATGTCCATGGTGCCGGCGAGGGCGTAGGCGACGCACAGGGGCGGCGAGGCGAGGTAGTTCATCTTCACGTCCGGGTTGATGCGGCCCTCGAAGTTGCGGTTGCCGGACAGCACGGACACGACCGCCAGGTCGCTCTCGGCGACCGCCGTGGAGATCGGTTCGGGCAGCGGCCCGGAGTTGCCGATGCAGGTGGTGCAGCCGTAGCCGACGAGGTTGAAGCCGAGCGCCTCCAGCGGCTCGGTCAGCCCGGCGCGGTCGAGGTACTCGGTGACGACCTTCGAGCCGGGCGCGAGCGAGGTCTTGACCCAGGGCTTCGTCAGCAGGCCGCGTGCGAGCGCGTTGCGGGCGAGGATCCCGGCGCCGACCATCACGGACGGGTTCGACGTGTTGGTGCAGCTCGTGATCGCCGCGATCACCACGTGGCCGTGGTCGAGCTCGAAGGGCTCGCCGTCGAGGGTGACGGGCGTGGGGGCATGACAGCGCTCGAGCGTGGCCACGGCTGCGTGGACGGGCTGCGCGGGCGAGGGGTGCGGTTGGGCGTGCCCGGGCGCGCCGTTGGCGGGTGGATCGGAGGCGGGGTAGGTCTCGGCCACGGCCTCGTCCTGCGGATCGGCCTGCTCGCCGTCGCTGGGCACGTAGTCCTTCAGCGCCGTTCTGAATGCGGTCTTGGCGTCGGTCAGCGCGACGCGATCCTGCGGGCGTTTGGGCCCGGCAAGGCTCGGCTCGACGGTGCCGAGGTCGAGCTCGATGTGATCGGAGAAGGTCGGCTCTTCGGAGTGCTCGTCGTGCCACAGGCCCTGCTCCTTGGTGTAGGCCTCGACCAGCGCGATGTGCTCGGGGGCGCGTCCTGAGAGCTCGAGGTAGGTGAGGGTCTCGGCGTCGATGGGGAAGATCGCGCAGGTCGAGCCGAACTCGGGCGACATGTTGCCGATGGTGGCGCGGTCGGCGATCGGCAGGTCGGCGAGGCCGGCGCCGTAGAACTCGACGAACATCCCCACGACGCCGCGCTCGCGCAGCATCTGGGTGACCGTGAGCACCAGGTCGGTGGCGGTGGCGCCCTCGGGCAACTGACCGTGGAGGCGAAAGCCGAGCACCTGGGGTATGAGCATGGACATCGGCTGGCCGAGCATGGCGGCCTCGGCCTCGATGCCCCCGACGCCCCAACCGAGCACGCCGAGACCGTTGATCATGGTGGTGTGGGAGTCGGTGCCGACGAGCGTGTCGGGGTAGGCCTGTCCGGTGCTCTCATTGGGAAACACCACACGCGCCAGGTACTCGAGGTTGACCTGATGGACGATCCCGGTGTCGGGGGGCACGACCGCGAAGTTGTCAAGCGCGGCCTGACCCCAGCGCAGGAAGCGGTAGCGCTCCTGGTTGCGCTCGAACTCGCGCTCGGCGTTGAAGCGGAAGGCGTCCCGGGTGCCGAAGGCGTCGACCTGCACGGAATGGTCGATGACGAGCTCGGCGGGCGCCAGCGGGTTGATCTTCGCGGAATCCCCGCCCATCTCCGCCATGGCGTCGCGCATGGCCGCCAGGTCGACGACGGCGGGAACGCCCGTGAGGTCCTGCATGAGCACGCGCGCGGGCGTGAACGCGATCTCCTTGCTCGGCTCGGCCTTCGCGTCCCAACTGGCGAGCGCCTCGATGTCCGCTGCGGTGACCGAGCCCCCGCCCTCGTTGCGCAGGAGGTTCTCGAGCAGCACCTTCAATGAGAACGGCAGCCGCGTGACGTCGTAGCGCTGCTGCAGGGCGTCCAGACGGAAGATCTCATAGCTGCGGGCGGCTCCCGGCGCGGCGCCCGCCCCGACCTCGAGCGTGGCCTTGGCGCCAAAGCTGTTCTCAGACATGGGCATCTCCCGTGCGATACGCGGGTCTACAGGGACTACCGCCAGTCTCGCAGAGTCGCGCTCACGACTCCGCGGCGCCCGCGCGGGTGACGCGCCCCTTGCCCTGGCGCTTGGCGCGCAGCAGGGCCGCGTCGCACGCCTGCACCAGCTCGTCGGTGTTCATCGGGGCGCGCCATTGGGCCACGCCGATCGACGCGGAGACACCGGCGCCGCTCCCGTCGTGCCCGGGGATGGCTCCCAGCCGCTCGAGCGCGCGGCTCGCTGCGGCGGCGGCGCTGTCGAGGGCGGCGTTGGGCAGGATCACGACGAACTCGTCGCCGCCGTAGCGGGCGACGCGATCGAACGCACGGAACTCGCCCACGAGGGCGTGCACGACATTGCGCAGCACGACGTCGCCGGCCTGGTGGCCGTGGCGGTCGTTGACGAGCTTGAAGTCGTCGAGGTCGATCAGCAGGCACGACAGGTCACCGCCGCTGCGCGTGGCGCGGCCGATCTCCTCCTCCAGGCGCCGGCGCATGGCGCGGTGGTTCATGCAGCCGGTGACCGCGTCGGTGCCCGCCTCGGCCCGCGCCCTGGTGAGCGCGAGGGCGGTGGCGGCCTGCTCGACGAGCGCGACCGCGAGCTCGACGTCGGCAGGCGTGAACGGCTCCACCTCGCGCCGGACGAGCACCACGACGGCCTCGACCTCGCCGCGGTCGGCGAGCGGGAGCAGCATCGCGCTGGCGACGTCACCCGTTTCGGTGAGGCGTGGGATGCTCGCCTCGAGACCCTCCAGGTCGGTGGCGAGAAACGTGTTGTGCGTGCTGGCGACCCAGCTAACGCCGGGCGGACGCTCGGCGCGCGGGTGCAGGTAGCTGACCCGTCCGGCGCCACCGTGCAGGTACACGGCGACGAGCTCCTCGTGCGCCTCGGCGTCGGGCGCGAGGTGGTGGACGTGAACCTCCTCTGCGCCCGGTACCGCCATCAGCTCGCCCGCAAGGGCGCGATACATGCGCTCTGCATCCGCTGCGCCGTCGGCCAGCGCGGTCAACCGCCGGATGCCGCCCAGCAGCCGGTCGAGCCCCAGCGGCTGCGTCGAGGTATCCGTACCCGCTACGACGTCCATACCCACAATGTACGGCATGCGCCGCGGCCCGGAATGAAATGGGGGGCGGCCGATGGCCGCCCCCCATTTCGAGCTGGTGTTGCGAGAGCCCTAGCGGGGGAACTTCACGGCCGTGGAGGCGCTCGACCCCGGACCGCCCTTCTGTTTCGGCGTGAAGCTGACCTTCAGGGTGAGTTTGAACGCTCGCCTGCGCTGACGGCCCTTACGAGACAGGGGCACCTTGATCGTGACGGACTTCTTCACGCCCGTGTACGTCTTGTCGGTGGTCGTCAGATCCACGCCGTGGAGCCTGACGGTTCCGGCGGCGTAGGTCTCGATGGTGACGGATGCCGTGTCGCCCTTGACCTTCGTTTTGAGGATCTGCACGCCGCATTGGGTGGGCGCGATGATCGTCTGCTGTTTGACCACCACCCCGTTCTGACCGGTGATGGTGGTCGGCATCACGAGCTTTTCGGTGCAGAGGTTCGTCTTTTTCGGGCCTTCCGTCCGTTCCACCGCGAGCGCCGAGAACGGGCCGAGCGGCAGGTTGACGGTGATGCTCGACACGGGGACATCCGGCGTCGAAGCGAAGTTCGTCGTCGTGATGCCGCTCTTGATGTGGGTTTTGCCTTCCACGATGACGCGGACGTTGTCGGCTTCGAGGACCAGTTCGAGGCTGGGGAATTCTTCCCCGGCGTGTGACACCAGGATCGCCGGACCCGTCATCACGTTCGGCAGCACCGGGGTGACCGCGCTGGCCGTCCCCACGAACGATTCTTTGGCGCAGCTGTACGGGTTTTGTTCGAACGTCGCCGCCAGACATGCTTTCTGCAGCGTGGTCAGGCGCGACGGCAGCTGTTTGGGCAGCTGCACGAGCACCGACTTGATGTTCGACTGCCCGGGCGCCTGCGTCATGGTCGTGACGAGGCTCGCGCCATTGGCTTTGTTCGCCTTGCCGCTGGTGGACGCCCCGAGCGTCGGTTTGAACGCCAGGGCGCTGCAGCCTTCGGCCTGGAACGGGCTCTTGACGAGCACCGCCGTGCCGTTAGCCGCACCCGGACCGGTCACCGGGGTGACCGTCGATTCGGTCTGGAATTCGCTGCAGTTGGTCGGGTTGAGGATGTAGTTGGGACGGTTGACGTCAACCGTCATCGAGCGCACGCGGATCGGGATGCCGTCCTTGATCGTCGGAAGCGTCACCGCCACCGTCACCTGAGCGGTGCGCTGGTTGACGTTGATCGTGGCGATCGTCACTTCTTCGGTGAACTTGAACGGCCCCGCAACCACCGGCACCTTGAACACAAGGCCGTACGGCGCGCCGTTGATCTTTTCGGTCAGGTAGACGTTGCCCGAGAAGGTGAACGGTGAGCCCGAGCCCGAGGCCACCTGCACCGTGCCGACCTGGCTCGATGCGGGACAGCCGTTGCCCGATTCCTGCGTGGCGGCAGCCTGCGCGTCCGTGCACTGGGTTACGGACGGGATCTTGCCGACCAAGCCGGGCGGCAGCAGCGTCGAGACCTTGCTCACGTACTGCTGGCCTTCGGGTCGTTCGAGCGTGAACGTGAAGTTGCTTTCGGCGCCACCGGCTTTCGGCAGGGACGTCGTCGTCTGCTTGGGCGCGAACGAAGGTGAAGCGCATTCTTCGGTCGCGAACGGCAGTTCGCCTGACACCGGCGAAACGGTGCTACCCGAGAACGGCGTGAAGGAGGTTTGTATTTTCCCGGTCCCGCAAACCAGCGGGTTGGCGATCGACGCGAAGGGCCCGCCGTTGAAGTGCAGGATCGCTTCGTTGAACGGCGCCTGGGGGATGTTGTTGGGCGTCGCTTTGGTGTCTTCGAATTTCGCTTCGATCTGTCCGGTCGTCGGGTTCGTCTGTACGACACCTTCAACGCGCACCTTCACGCCATAGCGCGCCGACTCGGCGTCCAGATAGATCGTGTATGGGGGCCCCGTGATCGGCTTGGCCGCGCCGCCTTCTTCCGGCTGGCCCAGGAAGATCGGGCCAGACAGCGAGTGGGATGGCAATGTCGGGACTTCCAGTTCAACGGTGCCAATCCTGCTCGAACCGTGGCATTTGACAGCGTTGCGCGATTCGATCCCGACTTCTGCGCGCGTGCAGCCCGTCAAACCGGCTGCCGCCGAGGGGTTGAGTGTCATTCCTTCCGGCAGCACAACCTTTGCTGTCTTCAGGTTTGCGTTGTCAGGTTCAGAGATGTTTTTGGGGTGAGCCGTCGACACATTGGTAGTGATCCCGTCGGGGCTATCAGATTTCACGGTTTCCGTTTCGAGGGCGAACGAGGGCACGAAGCCCAGGTTACAGAGACCACTACCTTCGCTCCCGACTTTGTTTTCGTAAGGCAGGCTTGACGTTGCCCCCGTGTACGATTCCACGCTGAGTGTCGTCTTCGTTTCCGGCCCCGGCGCTGTGCAGGCCGTAGGGTTGCGCAAGAAGCCCTCGGTCGTCGCTTTCGTACCTTCGAAGACCAAGCGCGATTCGACGAGCGGGAACATCGTCGACACTTCTTTGATCGTGAAGTAGTCGTGGTAGTCACTCGCCCATTCGACGTTGCCTTCGATCAAGGTGTGCGCAAAGAACGGCTCTTTAATGAGCGGTTCCAGTTCGAGGGCGACGCCAAACTCGGATGCCAGGCCGTTCGTCGGTTCCAGGTTGTACACCGTGCCTTCCAGCGGGAAGTCGGTTTTTGGCCCAACCTGCACTTTGACGAACTGCTTGCCGATGATGCTGCTTTCGGGGCAGTGGGATTCCAGAAAGACGCCTGGCGCAAGTTCCGTACCGGTGAAGTCGACCATGGAGCACCTCGTGACCGTCTGGGGATTCGTCACCACCCCGGGAGCCACATCCACGCGGATGTTCCGCACGTTGCCTTCCGGTTCCCCTTCTTTGTTGTTGAGTACAAAGTCAGTCACACCGAAGGGCACGTTGCCGCCTGGCTGTCGGTAGCCTTTGGTTTCTTCTTCGCCTTTCGAGGGCGGAATCGCTCCTTCGCCGCATGTGGATTCCTTGCAGTTCCCGGCGAAGAATTTTTCGACGCCGAACGACGCCTGGGCCGCTGCGGGCGCCAGGACAGCGACAAGAGCGCTCACAACGAGCGCCACCAGCGAAACACGGACCTGAACCCTCACGGCTACCTCCCTATCGAGACTCGGCAACGTCGATACACGTTTTCTGCGTACGTACCTCTCGGGACTCCGAGCAGGCGGAAAAGTTGCGGTGCATCGCAGGTCTATTGGACGACTGTCCTAGATCTCCTGCAACGTAGAACCGTCTTCGGATGCTACCGCGCCGCCCTTACCGCGCGCTCCGCGGGCCCGAAGCTCACGCGCAGCAGCGCCCCGCCATCGGGCGCGTTCTCGGCCTGAGCAAACCCCCCGCACGCCTCCGCGGCCTGGCGCACGATGGCCAGGCCGAGACCCGATCCGGGCATCCCGCGCGCCCCGTGGGCGCGGTAGAAGCGGTCGAACACGAACGGCAGGTCGGCCTCCTGGAAGCCGGGGCCGTGGTCGCGCACGCTCAGCACGCCGTCCTCGAGCGCCACCTCCACCGTGGCGCCCTCGGGCGACCACTTGCGGGCGTTGTCCACGAGGTTCGACACCGCCCGGCCGATGCGCTCGGCCGGGCCGCGCACGAGCGTCGGCTCCATGGTCAGCACGAAGCTCAGCTCGCCCGCCCCGGCGGGCGCACCCCCGGAGCGCCGCCGCCGGGCGCTCGCCACCGCCGCCGCCACCACCTCGTCCAGCCGTACGTCGTCCAGCTCGCCGTCGGGCGCCGCTCCGCGCGCCAGCTCCACCACGTCGCCCACCAGCGCCGTCAGCTCGTCCAGCTCGGCCACGATGTCCGCGCGCAGGCTCTCCTGCTCCCCGGGCGGGAGGCGGTCGGCCTCTTCCAGCACCTGGATGTTCGCCCGCAGCGAGGCGATCGGCGTGCGCAGCTCGTGGCTCGCGTCCGCGATCAGCTGGCGCTGCGCCTGCACCGAGCGCTCGAGCGCGTCGAGCGTCGCGTTGAAGCTGTCCGCCAGACGGGCGAGCTCGTCGCGGCCTTGCACCTGCAGGCGGCGTGAAAGGTCGAGGTTGCCGGTGAGCGTCTCCGTGCGCTGGGTGAAGCGGGCGATGGGCGCCAACGCCGTGCGCGCCACCAGCGCGCCCAGCAGCGCCGCCAGCACCACCCCGCCCGCGCCGATCAGCGCGAGGATCACCAGCAGGTGGCTGAGCTCGTTTTCCACCGCCGTCAGCGGCTGGGCAACGAGCACCGCGCCGTTGGCGCCCGTGCCGGTCGTGAGCACGCGCAACTGGGTGCCGTCGACGTTCCGTTCGCTGAAGGCCGAGCCGCTGCCCTGGGCCGCGATCGCCCGCTCGCCAGCCGTCACCGGGATCTTCCGCCGCGATGCGCCCTGCCCGCCGGGCACGAACACTTCTCCCTGCGGCGAGACGAACTGCACGTAGCCCGACGCGGCCCCGAACGGAGCCGGTTCCACGCTGCCCGGGTAGCCACCCGGGCGCTCGTCGTCCGCGCCGGCCGGGAAGCCCCCGCCGGGCGCGCCCCCCGGCGGTCCGCCGGGGCCGCCCGAGCGCACGAACCCGTGCGCCCTCGAGCGCAGCGCGCTGTCCACTTCGCCGCGCAGGTCCGAGCGCACGGCCACGTAGAGCCCGATGGCGGCCGCCAGCACGGCCACTGCCACCGACACGCCGGCCACGGCCGCGATGCGGGTGCGCAGGGTCATCTACGGCTCGCGCAGCGCGTAGCCCACTCCGCGGACCGTGTGGATCAGCTCGGGTGCGCCCGCCTGCTCCAGCTTGCGGCGCAGATAGCCGATGTACACGCGCAGCGCGTTGGACGTGGGGCCGAAGTCATAGCCCCACACCCGCTCGTAGATCACGCTGTGGGGAAGCACCCGGCGCGGGTTGAGCATGAACAGCTCCAGCAGCTGGTACTCGGTGCGGGTCAGCTCCACGAGCTGCTCGCCCACCTGCGCACCGTGGCGATCGGGATCCAGGCGCACCCCTGCGAAGGACAGCGAGTCCTGGTCCGCCTCCGGGTTCGCCCGCCGCAGCAGCGCCCGCAGCCGCGCCTGCAGCTCGCCCACGTCGAAGGGCTTGACCATGTAGTCGTCCGCGCCGGCGTCCAGCCCGTCGATGCGATCCGACACCGCGTCGCGCGCGGTGAGAACGAGGATCGGCACACGACTGCCCATGCGGCGCACGCGCCGGCACACCTCCAGGCCGTCCACGCCCGGCAGCCCCACATCGAGCACCACAGCCTCGGGCACCGCCTGCACGAGCAGCTCGAGCGCCTCCTCGCCGTCCTCTGCCAGCTGCACCTCGTAGCCCGCGAGCGCCAGCGCACGGCGCAGCGCTTCCCGCACCCCGCGGTCATCGTCGACAACCAGGATCCTCACGAGCGTGATTGTTGCGTGCCCACGCTTTCGAGCGCCGCCGCCCGGCCCGCGCAGTCATACAGCTTGCTCGCGCCGCTCGCCGAGCCGCTCGACGATTCCCCGCCGGAGATTGTCACCGCGGTGCACGCCTTGGCCACCGCGGCCATCGCCTTCTTCGCGCCCACCCGCGTGTCACCCGGCAGGCCGGCCCGCCCGGCTCCGCCGCCCTGGGGGAGGGTGCCTGCGCTTCCGAACCCCGCGCCCGGGAAGGCGCCCGCGCCGGCGAACCCGCCCGCCGCCCCGGCGCTCGAGGTGCTCGAGCCGGCCGAGCCTTCTTCGTCCAGCACCCAGCGGATCTTGCCCGCGCGGATCTCCTGTGCGAGCCAGGACACGGTCACCTCGCTCTCGCGTCCGGAGAAGCCTCCGATGCCCGCCACGTTGTCGTCGCCGTCGAGGATCGCCGTGGCCGCGTTCGACTGGCTCGACACCGCGATCGTCCCGCCGCCGTGGTGCTTCACATACGACTCCACGCTCGCGCTCACGCTGCCGCCGATCGGCGCGCCGATGGCCTGTCCGCCGCCGCCGGATGCTCCGCCGGAGCCGCCGCCGATGCCGAGACCGGAGCCTGCCCCCCGCGCCGTGGCCCCAGCGCTCCCCGGGGCGCCCGCGCCAGAGCCGAACAACCGCGGCGCCGCGCCCGCTTCGGAGCCGCTCGCGCCAGCCCCCGGAGGCTGCCCGCCGCCGGGGCCGGGGAAACCGGTACCGGTACCGGTACCGGTACCGCGCAGGCCACGGCCCGGCCCGCCGGAGCCGCCGCCCGGACCGCCGCCTGGGCCGCCCATGCCGCCGCTCTCGGCCGAGACCGGGCCGCCTGCGGGGAAGGTGCTGCTGGTGGCGTGGCCGAGCGTGTCGAACGCCCACACCGCGGGGGCCGCCAGCAGCGCTGCCACCGCCGCGGCCGTCGCCGCCATGCGTACGGCGCGCGAGCTGAAGCCCAGCAGCGCCAGCGCCGCCAGCAGGCCCACCACGATGAGCACCGGGGGCAGCCACGTGAGCTGCCCGGGGTAGTCGGCGCGCACGATCAGCTCGACGACCACGCCGGCCAGCACCGCCAGCGGACCCACCACGCGGGTGTTGACGGCGCCAGAGAACATCTGGGCCGCCCCAGCGCCGAACAACGCGGCTGCGAACGGTGCCAGCAGCGACACGTAGTACGGGTGGAATATGCCGCTGGCGAAGCTGAACAGCACGGCCGTGGTGGCGAAGGCGCCTCCCACCACCAGCAGCCAGCCGGTGCGCGCGTCGGCGCGGCGCAGACGGCTGGCGAACAGGATTGCCAGAGCACTCACCAGCGCGAAGCCGAGCAACCAGCCGGCCTGGCCGCCGAGCGCCGCGTTCAGCAGGCGCAGCGGACCGGTGGCGCCGCCGAACATGTTGCCCGCCACGCCCCCCGGTCCGCCCGTCTGGCCGTCGACGCGGCCGAGGCCGTTGTATTCGAAGATCAGCGACAGGATGCGGTTGTCGCTCGTGCCCGACACCCACGGACGGTCGGCCGCCGGGGTGAGTTCCACCAGCAGCGGCCACGCGCCCCCGACGAGCACCATGGCCACGCCGCCGGCCAGCAGCTGGCCCAGCGCGTGCACGCGTCCTCTCGCCGCTGGCGCGAGCCACAACCATGCTGCGGCGATGCCCGGGACGACCACCAGGGCCACGAGCATCTTCGTCTCGAAGCCCAGGCCCACGCACACGCCCGCCGCCACCAGCCACCGCGTGCCCCGGCCGGCGGGGGCACGTTCGAGGGCGCGCACGGTGCACCACAGCGCGGCCACCGTGCACAGCACGAGCAGCGCGTCGGGGTTGTTGTGGCGGGAGATCGCCACCGTGATCGGCGTGAGCGCCAGCGCCAGGCCGGCCACGAAGCCACCCACGCGCCCGAACCGCCGGCGCACGAGGTCGTACACGAGCGCCACGCTCGCCACCCCCATCAGCGCCTGGGGCACGAGGATGCTGAGCGAGTGAAAACCGAACACCCGCACCGACAGCGCCTGCACCCACAGGGCCAGCGGCGGCTTGTCCACGGTCATCACGCCACCCTTGTCGAGCGACGCGAACAGGAAGTCGTGCCAGCTCGAGCTCATCGACTTCACGGCCGCCGCGTAGTAGGTGTTGGCCCACCCGTTGCGCGCCAGCGCCCACAGGTTGAGCACGGCCGCCAGCGACATCACCGCCGCGAGCTCCGGCCGCGGCATGCGCGCCACGAGCGCCCCGGCCCGCGCACGCGTCCGCGAAGCGGCATCGAACATGGTGGCCGGCGCCGCGGAAGCGGAGGGCGCGGCCGACGTGGTCTCCCATGAATAGCTCATGGCCAGGAGCATCGACGCCCGGCGTAGGGGCAAGCTTTGGAGAGTGTCGGAGATTTATAAGTCCGCTCGGCTGTCGCCGGCGGACCGCGTGTCGCGTAGTTCAGTCGATCAGGCGCATGCCCAGCCGCCAGATCGCCAGCCTCCACGTGAGCAGCGCGAACGCGATCAGCACGGCCGCGTTGACGAGATCCACCGGGCCGAGGCTCCCGAGCGAGGCGTGGCGGACGAGCTGCACGCAGTGATACAGCGGGTTCACCTGCGCGACCGCCCGCAGGCCCGCGGGCAGGGTGCTGATCGGGAAGAACGTGCCCGCCACCAGGAACAGCGGCGTGAGCACCGCGCTGGTGATGTAGTTGAAGTTGTCGATCGTCTTCGCCACCGCCGCCACCGTCACGCCGAAGCCCGCGAAGCCGAAGCCGGTGACGAAGCCGATGAACGGCACCAGCAGCATGCCCACGCGCGGTTCCAGGCCGAAGGCGATCCCCACCAGCAGCGGCGCCATCCCGTACACCCCCGCCCGCACCGAGATCCACAGGATCTCCGCCGTCACCAGCTCCTCCACGTCCACGGGAGCCGCCAGGATCGCGTCGTAGGTGCGCTGGAACTGCCAGCGGATGAACGTGTTGAACATCCCCGGGAACGCCGAGGAGAACAGCACCGCCGTGGCCACCACCCCGGTGGCCACGTACTGGACGTACGTGAGGCCGCCCACGCCGTGCGGCAGCAGCGCGCCGAAGCCCAGGCCGAACGCCAGCAGGTAGATCGTGGGCTGCACGATCGAGGAGAACGTGGTCGCCTTCCAGTAGCGCCCGAAGACCGCCACGTCGCGGCTCATCACCCCCGCGAGCGCCGCCGGTTCCAGGCGCCCGACACGACGGCGCGCGGTCGACGCCCCACCCGGGGGCACGGACGCGGCGCCGGATGACCGCGCGAACGCGTTCATCATTCGATCTCCTCCCCCGTGAGCGCCACGAACGCGTCCTCCAGGTTCGCAGGGCGGCGCATGCCCTCCGGGGCGTTGCCGTTGAGAGCCTCGGCGCGCATGATCGCCACAGCCGGGCCGCTGCGGCGGCTGGGCCAGCCGTTGCTCGCAGCCAGCTCGCTCACCGCCGCCAGCCGCTCGGACGGGCCGTACACCTCGAGCACCTGCTCACCCGCGTGCGCCCGCACCAGCTCCGCCGGTGTGCCCAGCGCGATGATGCGGCCGGCGGACATCACCGCCACCGTGTCCGCCAGGCGCTCGGCCTCCTCGATGTAGTGGGTGCTCATCAGCACCGTCACGCCGTCCGTCCGCAGCCCGTCGATCAGCGACCACAGCTCCTGGCGGACCTGCGGGTCCAGGCCAACCGTCGGCTCGTCCAGCAGCACCAGCCGCGGGCTGTGGATCAGCCCGCGCGCCACCAGCAGGCGCCGGCGCATGCCGCCCGAGAGCTCCCGCACGATCGTGTCCGCCCGGCCCACCAGGTTGGCGATCTCAAGCGCCCTCGTCACCGCCGCCGGGCGCTCGGCACGGGGGATGCGGTAGAGGCGCGCGTACACCGTCAGGATCTGACGGCACGTCAGCTCCACGTCCAGGTTGTCCAGCTGGGGCACCACCCCCATCTCCAGCCGCGACTGCTTGGACTCCCGCGGCAGCTCGTAGCCGAGCACCGCGATCTCGCCGGCGTCCGCGAGCGTCTGCGCCGTCAGCATCCGCATGGTCGTCGACTTGCCCGCCCCGTTGGGGCCCAGCAGGCCGAAGCACACGCCCGCGGGCACCTCCAGGTCGAGGCCGTCCACCGCCACGATCCCGCCCGGGAACCGCTTCACCGCGCCGCGAATCGAGATGGCGGGCACGCCGCCGCGCGCGCCGCCCGTCATCCGCTCCCACTCGTCCGTCACCTCGGACACTGTAGGACCGCCCATCTGGGACGCCGGTCCATACCGCGTCCGGGCGCCCTGCGCCACCCTGTGCCCAGGCTGTTAGTACTGCACCCCAGCCGAGGGAGAGGGCCATGGCAAACAGAGCTCCACAGATCGTCGCGCTCGGTGGCGGAGGCTTTTCCATGGAGCGCGAGGGCTCGCTGCTCGACGACTACGTGCTGTCGCTCACGGGCGTGTCCAGGCCGCGCGTGTGCTTTCTGCCGACCGCGTCCGGCGATGCCGACCACTACGTCGTGCGCTTCTACCGCCGCTTCTCCCCGTGCTGCGAGGCGAGCCACGTGTCGCTGTTCCGCCGCGACCAGGGCACCGGCGGCGTCGAGGACGACCTCTCCACCCACCTGCTTGCCCAGGACCTCATCTACGTGGGCGGCGGCAACGTCGTCAGCATGCTCGGCGCCTGGCGTGCCTACGGCCTGGACGCCATCCTGCGCGAGGCATGGAGCCAGGGGATCGTCCTGTGCGGGCCCTCGGCCGGGTCGCTGTGCTGGTTCGAGGAGGCGCTCAGCGCCTTCCACGGCGCCCCCCGGGTGGCGCGGGGGCTGGGCTTCCTGCCGTACTCCAACTGCGTGCACTACGACGCCGAGCCCGCCCGCCGCGCCGAGTACCACCGCTTCATCGCCGACGGCATGCGCGCCGGCTACGCCGTCGACGATGGCGTGGCGGTCCACTTTCGCGCCACCGCCGTCGAGCGCGTGGTCAGCTCCCGCCCGGAGGGCGGAGCGTTCCTGGTGGAGCCGCACGGGGAGCACGTACGCGAGACGCCCCTGCCCGTGAGCTGCCTCGCCGGCGCCGGCGCCGAGGTGGATGGCGACACCCGCGCCGGCCACGGCCCCGGCACGGGTCCCCGCGGCAGCGCCGGTGCACGCCCGGATGGCGCCGGGAAGATCCCCACATTGGCGAAGCGGGAGCGCGTCGCCGCGTGAACGACGCCAGGCCGGTAGTGGACGTGCGCCAGCGAATCATCTTCGCGATGGGCGGCGGCGGCTTCACGATGGAGCCGGCCAACCCGCTGCTCGATGACTTCGTGCTGTCCCTCGCCGACGTCGGCGAGCCCCGCGTCCTCTTCCTGCCCACCGCCTCCGGCGACGCCACCGCCCAGATCAACGCCTTCAAGGCTCGCTTCGGCGAGCGCGCGTGCGCGGGCGAGTACCTGTCGCTGTTCCGCCTGCGCGAAGCCACCCGCTCGCTCGAGGAGATCGTGCTGAGCCAGGACATCGTGTACGTGGGGGGCGGGTCCATGCGCAACCTCCTTGCGCTGTGGCGCGCCCACGGACTCGACCGCCTGCTGGTCCAGGCGTGGCAGCGCGGCACCGTGCTCGCGGGCTTGAGCGCCGGCGCCATGTGCTGGTTTCAGGGAGGCATCACCTGCTCGAGTGGCGCCCCCGAAGCGATCGACGCCCTGGGCCTGCTGCAGGGCTCGCTGAGCGTCCACGCCGACGGCGAGCCCGAGCGCCTGCCCGCGTGGCTGGCGGCCGTGCGCGAGGGCAGGCTGCCCGGCGGGTGGGCGCTCGACGACGGCGTCGGGCTGCTGTTCCGCGGCGAGCGCCTCGAGCGCACCGTCAGCTCGCGCCCGGGAGCGGGCGCACAGCGGGTGGACGCGATCGCCGGCGAGCTGGTGCGCAAGCGCCTGGAGGTCGAGCTGCTCGGGGATGGCCCCCGCGCGACCCTCGGCGGCTTCGACGAGTCCGTCGAGGAGCTGCGCCGCGTGAACCGCATGCGCCGCGGCGGCTCACGCGGGCGCTGAGCGCCGGGCGGCGCGGCGCCGGGCGCGGCAACTCACACCCCATTCACGCCCGTGCCCGGCGAGCGCAAAGCGCACCGGCAGGGCGTTCGAACAGGCGTCCAAAACCACCCAGATGTGCGTAAGTTCCCGCGGGAATCCGGCGAATAGCCCGAAAAGGACGACATCAATTGCCCGAAACGGGCAGTCGGCGTGGTCCCAAAAGAACAACACCGCATCCTCAATGCAACCCTCACACAACTCATCCGACAGGCGTTTCGACCGGCCGTTTCGCTGCGTGTCGTCCGGTTACATGGCGGATGGTTGCTCCTGCCAGGCCACGGTGCCCGCAAGCGTGGTCGCCGCGGCCTGGGCTCAGGAGCTCGGGCGGGCCCCCGCCCGCGAAGACCGGTTCTTCACCTTCGTCTGGGACGGCGGCCAGTGGCTCGGGTACGGCCTGCGCGACGGGGGCGTGCGCGGCGTGTACTGCCCCGAGCACAACGCCAGGCGCACCGAGCGCTCGAGCGAGCCCAGCGTCGGCGTGTCGTCCTGAGCGGCCCCTATGGGTCGACGCGCTCGAAGATGGCCGCCAGGCCCTGGCCGCCGCCGATACACATCGTCTCCAGCCCGAGCCGCGCGCCGCGCCTGTGCATCTCGCGCAGGAGGGTTGCGAGGATGCGCGCGCCGGTGGCCCCCACGGGGTGCCCGAGGGAGATGCCCGAGCCGTTCACGTTGACCCGCTCGAAGCCGTCGCCGAGCTCCCACTCCCGCACCACCGCCAGCACCTGTGAGGCGAACGCCTCGTTCAGCTCGATCAGGTCGATCTGCTCCAGCGTCAGACCCGCCCGCTCCAGCGCGAGCCGCGTGGCCGGGATCGGCCCGATGCCCATCGTCTCCGGGGCCACCCCCGCCACCCCCCAGGAGACCAGCCGCGCGAGCGGCCGCAGGCCGAGCTCGGCGGCCCGCTCCGGATGGGTCACCACACACACGGCCGCACCGTCGTTCTGGCCGCTCGAGTTGCCCGCCGTGACCGTCGCCTGCGGGTCGCTCGCGCCCATGATCGCCCGCAGCCGCGCGAGCGCCTCGAGCGTGGTGTCCGCGCGCGGATGCTCATCCGTGTCCACCACCGTCTCGCCCGAGCGGCCGGGGACGGATACGGGCACGATCTCCTGGGCGAACGCCCCGCTCTGCTGGGCCGCAACCGCGCGCTGGTGGGAGCGCAGCGCCACCTCGTCCTGGTCCTCCCTGGAGATCCCGTACTCGCGGCGGACGTTCTCCGCCGTCTCCAGCATCCCGCCCGGCACGGGGTGGTTGATCCCACCCGCGCTCACCCGCGCGCGTTCGAGCCGATCCTCGAGCTTGAAGGCGCCGCCCTTCACCCCCCAGCGGGGACGCGTCGAATAGAACTCGGCCTGGCTCATGCTGTCCGCGCCGCCCGCCAGCACCAGCTCGGCGGCCCCCGTCCCCACCTGCATGCACCCGTACACCACCGCCTGCAACCCCGACCCGCAGCGGCGGTCGATCTGCAGGCCCGGCACCTCGATCGGCAGGCCCGCGTCGAGCGCCGCCACCCGGCCGATCGCCGGCGCCTCGCCGCTGGCGTAGCACTGGCCCATGATCACGTCGTCCACGTCCTCGCCCCGGAGGCCGGTTCGCGCGACCAGCTCACGAATGACCGTCGCCGCCAGCGCCGCCGCTCCCACGTCGCGGAGCACGCCGCCGAAGCGCCCCACCGGGGTGCGCAGGGGCTCGCATATGACTGCGTCTCTGGTTGTCATGGCTGGATCGGGTACCTCCGGAAGGGGTGTGCCGGGCGCACCCTACCGGTCGCGTCCGTGCGGCGAATCGAGGCATATCACTCAATGTGTCGCGGGTGGCCGCCAGATCCAGAGATCGGCGGGGCGCCGACGATTTGTAGTGTGTTTTGCGCTACGTTGTGTCGATGGCATCGGCTCCCCATCCCCTGTCCCTACGTCTCGGACGGGACGGACTGAACGCCCTTGACGAGATTGCCAGGCGGCGAGGCTTGAGCCGCGCCGAGGCGGCACGACAAGCGATCACCGAGACGGCGGAGCGTGAGCGCCGGCGCGGCGGACTTGCCTCGGAGGCGCGCCGCCTCATGCGCGACAAGGACTACTTGCGAGAAGCACGTGAGGTGGCCGGCCTGATGGAGCAACTGCGTGGTTCGTGGTGATGTCCATCGCATCAAGCTACCGGGCACGCGTGGCCATGTTCAGGAGGGTCGCCGCTATGCGGTGATCGTCCAAGCCGACGATCTGCTCGCCCTCTCCACAGTCGTCATATGCCCCACCTCGCGTTCGGCCTTCCCGGCGAGTTTTCACCCAGAGATCACGGTCGCCGACCAGCCAACGCAGGTTCTCTGCGAGATGGTCGGCGCAGTGGACGCTCGTGCTCTCGGCGAGCGCGTCGGACACCTGATGCACGACGAGCTGCACGCCCTCGAGGACGCCTTGCTGCTGGTGCTCGACTTGCCATAGCCCAAGCGCAGACTCAACGACGATTCAGGGCACGACCCGAAGTGGCCAGGACTCGTCCCCCGCGAGCGGAGGATCGGTGTCGTCGTAGATGCGGGCCGCAGCGAGCCTGCCGTTCGGACCCCGCACGTACACGGCGACCCCGGCCTCCGGCGCCAGCTCCGTCCTGCCCCAGCGCACCACGTTGTACTCCAGCGCGCACGCGCGCCCGTCGTCGATCACTGCGCAGTGCTCCAGCGGGATACCGCCGCCGTTCGAGAACAGCAGCTCATAGAACGAGCGCAGGCCGTCGACATGTGTGTGGACGTGGCGGCCGCCCGCGGGCTCGCGGGCGTACCCGTCGGGTTCGAAGGCCGCCACGATCGCGTCCACGTCGGCCGCCGCGAGCGCACGCTGGTAGTCGCCCACGACGTCTGACCCACGCAAGTCCGGGTCGGGCTGCAACAGAGGCGGACGGTGGGCATGGCGGCCGGCGAGCGGCCAGCTGCTGAAGTAGATCCGCAGCTCGTCGATCCGCCCATCGGACCGGCGGTCGGCCACGATCGCGACGGGAAGATCCACTCGCCCGTTGCGAGCGTCGAAATGGAGCACCACCTCCTCGAAGCCGCGCCGCTCGGTGATGACGTGCTCGACGTCCTCGACCGTGACGTCGTGCCGTCGGAGCCACGAGCTCGCGTCCGACACGAACGCCTCGAAGGCTCGTGCGCCCTTGACGCGCCCGCGCACGGGGTCGTGGAGCACGGGCACGGCGGCGAAGGACTTCACCAGCGCATCGGGCTCCCCCGCCATCAGACCGTCGAAGTACGGGACGCTCACGAGCTCGTGGCGCCCGTTCTCCTCCAGCCGCTCGAGCACCGGCGCCGAGAACAGCTCAGGGGTGAACGGCATTCCGCCAGCGCCTCACATTCCCACCTACGTGAGCCTACGCCGCCCTGAGACTGGGGTCGAGGTCCGCGTCGGCATAGAACGCCGAGTGGTCGCCCGCCTCCCACGCCTCGCGCAGGCCGGGCGCACCGAGATCCCAGTCGGGCCGGATCTCGCGCGTCACCTCGCGAAGGTCGTGACGAAGGTTCTCGAACGAGGGTCTGCCCCAGAACCAGTAGCCGTTGTAGACACTGTGGATGACGAGTCCCGGCTTGAGCACGAGGGTGTGGGGGATCATGGGGTCGTGGTGGGGGTCGGTGTACTCCTGGATGTCGAGGTCCTTCTGCACCTTGCGTCCGGCATCGGAGAGGAACGTCCACTGGGCGCCGACCGAGGCCCGAAACTCGCGAGACTCGACGATGTTGTCGGTGGAGATCGTCACGACCTGGGTGTAGGCGACGGCGATCTGCGGATAGGCGCCTGCCAGTTCGAGGTGCTGCTGATGGTCCTTCGGGCAGTAGTGCCCGCGCGAGAGCACGAGCACCATCGGGTCGTTCCCCTGCAGCTCGCTCAGCTTGTGGCGGGTCTTGGTGTGGGCGGTCAGTTCGTAGTCCGGGAACCGGCCGCCGGGGACGATGTCTGAGCGCATGGTTGGAGCTCCTTTCACTCCGCCGTGCCGGCGACCACGAGCTGCTGGCCGCCGTCGACGTCGAACGTAGCGCCGGTGAGCGCTGTGTTGGACATGATGTGTACGGCCAGGGCGGCGACGTCGGCTGGTCCGACGACGCGCCCGATCGGAAGTGTTTCCCGGAGCTGGTCGCGGCGCGCTTGGAGCGCGTCGCCGAGCAGCGACGCCGACAGGCCTGTGTCGACGAAGCCCGCGGCGATCAGGTTGACTCGAACCGGCGCGAGTTCGAGTGCCAGGTTGGCCGTGAGGGCCGGGAGTGCGGCGTTGACCGCCGAGCTGATGCTGAGGCCCGGGCCCGTGTCGTGCGCACCGATGCCACACATGGACAGCAGCGTGCCTCCGGGACGGACCTTGCCCGCAGCCTGGCGGGCGACGCCGAGCATCAGCATCGGATGCTCCGCGAGCGCGCGGCGGGCTTCATCGAAGTCCATGTCGGCGAGCGTTGCGTAGTAGGCGCGACCGGCTGTCACCATCACGTGGTCGATCGGTGCCTCGAGGTGTGCGAAGAAACCCTCCAGGGCATCGGGATCGCCGGCATCGAACGCCGCGGTGCTCAGCGCGCCAAGCTCGGCTGCCGCGCTCTGCAGACGGTCTGGATTGCGGCCGGTGAGGACTATCTCTGCCCCCTCGGCCTTCGCGCGCCGGGCCGTCTCCAGCCCGATGCCGGAGCTACCGCCGATCACGACGACGGTTTGCCCGCGCAGCTCCGGCTCGCGCTCGATGGTCGGGACCGTTGCGGTGCTCATCGTCTCTCCCTCCGTCAGCTCGCCATCGGCGGTCCCGCGCCGACCGCCTTGGACGCTGCCGCGATCTCGCCCCGGAGCGCCTTCAGCGCGGCGACGTAGATCTCCGAGAACGTGGGGAACGGCTGGATCGTGTCGGCGAGAACGTTGATTGGGATGTGGGCGCGGATGGCGAGCGTGGCCTGCTGCAACCACTCGCCCGCCTCGGGACCGAGCGCGAAGGCGCCCGTCAGCCGCTCGCCGTCGCTGAGCAGCGTCAGGAAGCCGTTGCTGTCGGCGTACTCGCGCGTGTAGGTGGCGGTCTTCGCGACCCCCGACAGGGGGACCATCGCGGTGAAACGGCCGGCGGAAGCGCCCACCGACGCGGCCTGCGGGTCTGTGTAGGTGACACGCGGAACGGCCTCGTAGTTGGCCTTTCGTGGCTCGCCGAGGATGTTCGCGGCGACCACCTCGCCCTGGTACTTGCCGACGTGGGTCAGCGGCCACAGGCCGTTCACGTCGCCGATCGCCCACAGATTCTCCGCCGCGCGCAGGTGCGCGTCGACCGGAACTCCGTGCGGGTCTGCCTCGACGCCGACGGTCTCAAGGCCGAGCCCCTGCACCCGCGGACGCCGGCCGGTGGCGACGAGCAGCCGGTCGCCGCGCAGCTCGCGCCCGTCGTCGATCTCGAGCACGTAGTCCTCGCCATCGCGTCGTGCGGCGGTCGCGTTGGCCGACAGGGCGAGCTCGATACCGTCGCGGCCCAGAACCTCTCCGAGCGCCTCACCCACCGGCGCCGGTTCGCGCGAGAGCACGCGCTCGGACATCTCGATCACCGCCACCTCGCCGCCGAGTCGACGCACGGCCTGGGCCATCTCCACGCCGACCGGCCCGCCACCGAGGATCAGCAGACGGCGGGGAACGGCCTTCATCGACGTCACCTCGCGGTTGCTCCAAACGCCGTCGAGCTCGCGCAAGCCCGGTACGGGCGGCACGACCGGATCGGCACCGTTCGCGAGGACCACGTGGTCCGCGGTGTGCCGCACGCCGTCGACCTCCAAGACCCCAGGGCCGGCGAGCCGCCCGCTGCCGCGCAGCAGCTCGATGCCGTGATCGGCAAGGAAGCGCTCCTGGCCGGCGTCGGAGTAGTCGGAGACCATGAAGTCACGCCAGGCAAGCGCCGCGTCGACATCCACCTCGGCGCTCGCGGCGGCCTCGCGCGCCCCGTTGACCGCCTCGCCCGGCCGCAGCAGCGTCTTCGACGGAATGCAAGCCCAGTAGGAGCACTCCCCGCCGACGAGCTCCCGCTCCACGACCGCCACCCTCAGACCGCCCTCCGCCAGAGCGCTCGCACAGTGCTCGCCGGGCGAGCCGCCACCGAGCACGATCACGTCATAGTCGCTGTTCATGTCGGCAGCTCCTCACCGGCGCGCTCGCGCACCATGTAGAGCGCGTACCAGTCCGGCCAGTCCGGGTCCGCCTGGCCCGTTCGCGCCTCGTGCTTGCCGTGCGCCGCCTCCGCCCGCCTGAGCGCGTCCGCCAGATCCTCCGCGGACTCGTATGTCGTGGCCATCAGCCCCTCCTCTCAGCGACCCGGCAGCCGCGTCGTGATCTCCTGGAGCAGCCAGCCGTTGCCATCCGGATCGCTGAACACGGCGAACGAGCCGTAGGTGTTGTGTTCGGGCGCCGGCCCGGGCGCACGGCCGGAGTCGTGGAAGCGAGCGCCCGGGGCCCCCTCGTGGAACACCTCGCCCACCTCCACGCCGTGGGCGCGCAGCTCGTCACGCGCAGCTTCGATGTCGGGGACGGCCAGGTACAGGCTCTGGGCCGAGCCGGGCGCGCCCGACGCGATGTTCGTGCCGAATTGGATCGAGCACCCGGAGCCCGGGGGCGTGAACTGGACGATGCGGAAGTCCTCACCGTGGGCAACGTCGGCGTCGAGGCGCCAGCCGAGGTCTCCGTAGAACTCCTTCGCCCGGTCGACGTCCGAGACCGGCAACACCACGGCCTCGAGCTTGAACTCCCCGGCGTTCACCGGCGGGGTGCCCGCCGCGCTTTCGCTGCTCACCTCGACACTGCTCATATCGCCTCCATCGGTTGACGGCGCCGCAACGCGGCGCGATGTTCTCGCCGACCCGTACAGCGCGAGGCGGCGACGGCGAGGAGGCCGACGCTGTGAGTGCGCTGCGGAAGGGCTATCGGCACGAGCTCCCTTTTCCTGGTCGCCCCCGGGGCCGTTCTTCGACCGAGGACGCTCCTGTCGGGTCGCGCATACTCTCCATCTCATCCGAGCAGAAGTCAAGGTCATCCGGCGCGGCGCGTGACGAGTCGGGCGGCGCTGAAGAGCGAACCCGCTTCGCGGCCGCGTCGCCGGGCATCCGCACGACGCAGAATTGATGGCAGAAACCGAAATCGACCTGCGGGTGCCACCATAGGCAGCGATGAGCGGTCAGCTCCCGGATCCCCGCCTGAGGAAGATCTACCGCCTGGAGGCGACCCTCGGGGCACCGCTGGATCTCGGCGACGTCGCCCAGGGCCACCGGCGGATCGTGCCCCAGACCGGCGGGACGTTCAGCGGTCCTGAGATCAGCGGCAGGCTGCTCCCGGGTGCGAGCGCGGACTGGCAGATCGTGTTGCCGGATGGCACCTCATTCGCCGACATCCGCTACACGCTGCAAACCGACGGCGGCGATCTGCTCTATGTCCAATCGCGAGGCGTCCGCCACGGTAGTGCCGAGGTGCTCGCGCGCCTCGGGCGCAGTGAGGAGGTCGACGCCAGCGAGTACACGTTCCGCACCTCAACCCACATCGAGACCGCTGCCCCCCAACTCGACTGGCTGAACAAGGGCGTCTTCGTCAGCGTCGGCGGCCGTCAGCCCACAGGCGTGATCTACGAGACCTACCTCGTCGAGTGATCCCGCCGCCTGCGCACGACGAGGAGAAGGTCGCGATCGTCACCGGCGCCTCGCAGGGCATCGGCGCGGGTCTCGCGAGGGCCTACCGTGAGCGGGGGTATGCGGTGATCGCCACTGCTCGATCGATCGGGCCCTCCGGGGACCCCGGGATCGTGACCGTCGCGGGCGACATCGCCGACCCTGACACGGCGCAGCACGTGGTGGAGGAGGCGGTCGAGCGCTTTGGCCGGATAGACACCCTCATCAACAACGCCGGCATCTACATCGGCAAGCCGTTCACGGACTACACCCTCGAGGACTTCAACAACCTGATCGCCGTGAACGTCGCTGGCTTCTTTCACATGACGACGCGCACGATCAAGCAGATGCTCGACCAGGGCAGTGGGCACGTGGTGAATGTCTCGACGACGCTTGTCGAGCAGGCGGACAGCAGCAGGCCAGCCGCGCTGCAGACGCTGACCAAGGGGGGTCTGGTCGCGGCCACCCGCTCGCTCGCGGTCGAGTACGGGTCACGCGGTCTACGGGTAAATGCCGTGTCGCTCGGCGTGATCAAAACGCCGCTGCACGACGAGAGCTCCTACGCGGGGATGGGCGCGCTGCACCCCGTCGGTCGGGTGGGCGAGATCGAGGACGTGGTCGGTGGAGTCCTGTATCTCGAGTCGGCGCCCTTCGTGACCGGAGAGATACTGCACATCGACGGCGGCCAGAGCGCAGGACACTGACCCGTGGGACCGTGGCCTCCGAGATCGCCCTACAGCGGTGGGACCTGGTTGTCGACCTGAGACCCGTGGTACAGGTGGTCTTGGTCGTTGCACGCAGCCGGGAAGAAGAACTGGACGCTGTCGCTGCGGACGCCGTTGTAGCTCGCGAACAGGGTCGCGCGACCGACCGTGCCGACGGCGCATTTCGGATCGTTGCTGGCCTGCACGCGGACGATGATCTTCATGATGTTCCCGGGAAAGCCCCACATCACCGCGAAGTGCGAGTGATAGACGAGGTGGTGCTCGACCGTCATGGTGATCGCACGAGTGGGCCGATTTCGGGATCGGTCTTCCTGACACACGATTCCGGAGACGGTGTTCGCTTCCAGATTGATTTCGCCGTGGCCGCGAGCGAAGCTGCCCGTTTCGCCGATCGGGGGACCGGTGTGGAAGCCCCATGGGGGAATCCCGTAGACGATCGGGACGTCGCCGCAGCCAGGCGAATAACCGCGAGCCTGGTCGGCGATGCTGCTCAGCGTCAGCAGCATCAGCAGCGCCAGCAGCGTCAGGAGTCCGAGTCCACTGCGCCGCCCGATACGGTTGCTCGTCACGAGCGGGCGACTATAGCGGGCGCCCTTGACGGCGGTGGCTTGTGCTTCAGCGTGCACTCGACAGCGCTGGTCGCGCTCGAGCCGTGGTGCCCGTTAGACCCGGAGTGCCGCGCAGGAAACCCTCGAGTGCGTCGGCTGTGAGTGGTCGGGCGAACAGGAATCCCTGAGCGAGGTCACAACCCTCGCGCTGCAGCTCTCGGACCTGGTCCTGGCGCTCGACCCCCTCGGCGAGCGTCTGCAGTCCGAGCGCCTTGCCGAGCTGGATGAGCGTGTGTGTCAGCGCGTGCGCCTCGCTGGAGAGCTCCAGGCCGGTGATGAAGGCGCGGTCGATCTTCAGTGAATCGACCGGGAACTGGCGGAGATACGCCAGCGAGCTGTATCCGGTCCCGAAGTCGTCGACTGCAATACGAACCCCGAGTGCCTTCAGTTCGTTGAGGAGCCTGGTCGTGGTTTCCGGCTCGCGCATGAGGACCGTCTCGGTGATCTCGAGGGTGAGCATCGCTGGGTCCATCGCATTCTCATGCAGCGCCGTGCGTACCTCGTGCACGAACTCTGCCCGCTCGAGCTGGCGCGCGGAGACGTTGACGGACATGTTGAGGGGAAGCCCCCGCTCGTGCCAGATCATTGCCTGCGCGCAGGCCCTTTCGAGGACCCAGCGTCCGAGCGTGAGGATCAGCCCGTTCTCCTCGGCGATCGGGATGAACGAGTCGGGCGCTATCACACCGCCGGTGGGATGACGCCACCGAAGCAGCGCCTCGACGCCCACCACCTTCCCGCTCCGCAGATCGAGCATCGGCTGATAGACGAGGAACATCTGGTCAGCGGCGAGCGCGCCCGCGAGGTCGATCTCCAAATGTATGCGGTCCTGCGCGGCGGTGTGCATCGCGGACTCGAACTGGACGTAGCCGTTCTTGCCGACCGCCTTGGCCTTGTACAGGGCGAGGTCTGCGTCCGCCATCAAATCCTCGGCGGATGCCGCCCGCCCGGTTGCGATGCCGACGCTCGCCGTGAGGCACAGTGGCGCGTAGTCGCCCTTGGCCAGCCGGATCGGCTGGCGCAGCACATCCAGGATGCGCTGCGCCACCAGCTCGGGAGCCGCATCAAGCCCGACGGAATCGATCAGCATCACGAACTCGTCTCCACCGATGCGCCCGACGGTGTCGTTGTCTCGGAGGACCGTCTTCAGCCGCGCGCCGACCTGCCGCAGGATCTCGTCACCGGCCTGGTGGCCGTAGCGGTCGTTGACCTGCTTGAAGCCATCGATGTCCACGAACAACGCCGTCATGGGAACACCAAGGCGCCGCCCTCGCGCGAGGATGTGTTCGGCGCGGTCGAGCACCAGAAGCCGGTTGGGCAGATCGGTCAACGGATCGTGCAGCGCAGTATGTTCCAGCTCGCCCGTCTTCTCGCCGACCAAACGCCAAGCCCGCTGACGCGAGCGCGTGAGCACCTCATAGAGCACGAAGATCAAGAACGTCACCAGCAGACCGCCCACCAGGACGGCCGCGCCCTGCAAATCGGGAGAGACAGACGCCAACGCGCCGCCAGCCACCTGAACCACCCACCCTTCCCCCAGGCCCTTGCGTTCGGAGTAGCCACCCGAGGCGACACCCGCGCGTCCGATCAGCTGCAGCGGACCGCGGATGTTGCGGTGATACAGCGCCAATGAAAGCGACGGATGGCCGACCAGCAGCGGCCTGATCAGCGCGGCGCCGTCGAACGACGTCCCGATCACACCGGTCAGCGCAGCGCGGCGCGCAGCGACCGTCGTCAGCGAAGCGCCACGCGCGTACACGGCTTCACCGACGGCGACCAGCGAGAGGCCGGGGATCGGCGCAACGACTGTGGAGCCGGTATCGCGGGCCGTTCTGATCAAAGCGCCGAACGGGGATCGACCGAAGCCGGGGATCACCGGCGCGCAATAGTCGAGCAGTGGTGGATACAGGCTCGTCGTGGCTGTGCGGCCGACCGAGGCGCGGGTGAGACAGTAGACCGAGCGGCGACCGGGCGGCACGATCGCGAAAACACTGCCAATAAGTGCACGAAACGCAGGATCAGAAAGTGCGGCGCGCCGGAACGCCGACAGGCGCGACGCCGGCACTATCTCAATCAGCGCCGAGGCGATCCCAGTCGGAGCACCCGCACCGCGCTGCAGTTGGTCATACCATTCAACGAATCGCGTGTCGCCAGCGGTTGGCTCCAATGTCGCGATCGCGCGCAACGCGCGCGTCAGCTCGAGGCCTGAATCGAGCTTCGAGTCAAGCGCGCCACTCAGATCGGCGGCCGCGGTTTTGAACGACTGCCGGTCTGTGCGCACCACGTTGGAGCGCCATTCACTCGCAAGCAAGACCGATCCGACGCAACCACAGACGACGATCAGCCCAGCGATCAAGATCGCGCGGATGCGCCGCCGCCGCACGCCAAATCGCGCCTGCTGCGATCTGCGGCGCACCCGCCGCCGAAAGTCCATCAATGCACCAACGTCATACTACTGGGCATCGGCGCAGTAGACCGCCAGCTTGAATACGAGGTCTAACGCTGAGGCCGTGAGCTGTCGATCTAGGTGATAGGTCGAAGAGGCCGGGGAGCCATTCCCCATCTATCGCGGCCCTCGATGCCGCAGTCAGGAGACGCCCATGACATGCGGCGTCCCACCGAAGCGCGAGTCGCCGCGAAGCGACTCCCTCGCAGTCACCCAACGCCATGTCGCGAGGGAGCCCCACCGGTACACAGATCACGGCAAGCGCCTGACGGAGGGATGCGAAGCGCTCGAGACGTTTCCCGCACTCGCCGAGACGCGCGATCGCCTACTGTCGGTAATCACCAACGACCATCACGCAACGGCCGACGTCGTCTCGGCGGTCGAGTCCGACGTTGCCTTGATGATTGCCGTCCTGCGCCTGGCCAACACCGGACAGACCAGCCACGGGCGTGTGGACACCGTGGCCCGCGCCGTCGAGCTGCTTCGCCCCCAAACCATCCAGGCGCTCGCCAGCCGCGTACGCACGTTCGACTTCTTCGAGCGCGCCGGCATATGGGATTCGGCGCCTGAGCGCTTCCGGCTGCACGCCCTGGCCACCCAGCGCACCGCCGACTCGATTGCCTCCGCCACGGGCTATGCAAGCCGTGACCGTCTCGCCGTGACGAGCCTCCTACACGACATCGGCAAGCTTGTGCTGATCCATGCCCACCCCGGCTACCACTCCCAGATCGACAATCGCGCAATGACACCCGATGAGCACATCCATCAGGAGCGCAAGGAACTCGGCGTCCACCATGCCACGGTCGGAGGCGTGCTCATCCGACGCTGGGGGCTACCAGCGTCGCTGGCCACCCCAATCGAACGACACCACAACCCCGACGCCGAGGGCGAGGCAGCGATCATCCGGCTCGCCGATACGCTCGCCCACTACCAGCAGGGCGGGCGGGTCTCCCCGAGTGAGCTGCTCCACAGCGCCCGCGCCGTCGGCCTCAGCCCCAAGAAGCTGCGGCGCTTGATGTGCGAACTGCCGGGCCCAAACCAGCACCCGCGCCGGCGCCACGTCGACCCGAGCCCACTCACGGGCCGGGAGCTCGAGGTACTCCAGCAGCTGGCCACAGGCAGGGTCTACAAGCGGATCGCATACGACCTCGCCCTCTCCGCGAGCACCGTTCGCACCCACCTTCACAACATCTACCGCAAGCTCGGAGTGATCAACCGCGCCCAAGCAGTCCTCGTCGCCAATGAGCGCGGCTGGCTCTCAGCTCTAGCCTGGGCTCCCCCATCCGCCGCCACCGAATGCGCATTCGAGCGAGCCGACGCCCGGGCTTGAACCGGGAACCTCCACCCACGGCCGATGTACCACGTTCGGGATGCGCGCCGTCAGGTGTTTCGCGGGTGACCGGGTCGCTGCGGCGCGTCAGTCGGGCCTGTGCGCACACGCGCCCCGCCCGCCCAACAGGGGGAGGCCAAGCGGGCGGGTCCACGTGTGCCTGCGTGAGCGGCACGTGGAGCGGCCGCTCGTTCGTCGACGGCGATGAGGTCGGGGGCCGTCGGACGTATTGTTGACGAGGCTTTCTGCTCGCCATGGTCGGATTTGCGCGATGCCGAGCGTCAACGCTCATCGAGCGTGCCGCCGCGGTCCTCGACGGCCATCGCCCGCTCCCCGCAGACCCGCAGACCGAACCCCGTCACTGAGGTGCCGGTGACGACGCTGCTGGTGAAGACATCGCAATAGCCTCCGGTCGCGCTCGGGGAACCCCGACGCGGGCTCGGGATCCCTCGCACGCCTAACGTCCGCACGAATGCGGCTCGCAGTGTGCTTGATCTCGATCAGTTTCTCCCTCTCGCCCTGCTCGTCGACGATGAACACCTGGGCTGTGTTCATCGGACGCTCATCGCCCGCTGGACTCTGACCGTCGGCAACCGCGACGGACATGGCGGTGGGCACCGCAGAGCGCACAGCTGGTTCACTGCAACACCGACTCTGAGGACGCCGATGCGATCCAATCGCGTCGGCTCGAGCGGCCACCCTGCACAGAGCAAGCCCAAATATGCTTGGGGCCACCGTTGTGATGGGTATGAGGATGAGGAGAGCGCGGTCCATCATTCTGTGATGTGGTTCAGCTGCTTGGCTTCACCAGGTATGGACGCCCTCCCGGTGATATCCATCTCGTCCACCCGTCTGCAGTCTCCACGACGCGTGGCGATCATCGCGGCGTCCGCGCGGTCGAGCAGCATCTGGATCGTGTCCTGCGGGCGTCGCTGGCTCACACCGACGCTGATGCTGGCGCCCGGAATCGCCCCATTGAGCTGCACGTTCACTCGCTCGAAGCGCTTGCCGATCTCATCCAGGCCGTCACCTGAGAACGAGCACACGAACTCGTCGCCGCCGAAGCGGAGTATTAGATCGTACGAGCGGAACTCGTCACTGACGACGCGGGTGACGGTCCGGAGCAGCGCATCGCCGGCCGAGTGCCCTTGATGGTCGTTGAAGCTCTTCAGGCTATCAACGTCGATAAACGCAACAATGAGTTGCTCGCCCGTGCGCGAGGTACGGTCCATCTCCCGTTGTAGAGCTGCCAGGCCCACGCCACGCCGTAGCGCGCCCGTCACCTCGTCCGTTGCGGCGGTCGCGAGCTCTTGAGCGTAGGCCTTTCGGTCGAGCGCCGCGAACTCCCGATCACGCGCTGCGTGTTCGCGATCTTCAGCAGCAGCCTGGCGTTGGAGCGCTGCGCGAGCGCGCGACTGCCTGGCCAGAAGTCGCTCCCGGGCCGCCCGGAGCTGAACTCCGCGAGCGTTGAGCCGTCCCTCCTGCTCGCGATGCTCGCGCTCGAAGCGCTCGATGTCGGCATCGAGGGCGCCCGCAAGCTGATCACGCGCAGCGCTCGTCAGGTCCCGCGCGGCCGCCAGTCCGTCTCGTTGCTCGGCGATCCGGTCGCGCATGAAAGAGCCGGTGCCGCGCACCCGGCTGGCCATGTGGCGCTCGAGCGTGCTGTCCGCGCGCATCCGGCGGGTTTGCTCATGCGCGACCTCGTCGCCGCTGTGGGTGTGCTGTTCGTCGCTGACTGCCTGGTCGATGTCTGCCGCCACCTGATCGCGGTCGGATGAGAGCTGATCGTGTTCAGAGCCGGTCTGATCGGAGGCGGACAAGACCTGATCGACCGTCGCGCCGTTCTGCTCAGCGTCCAACAGAGTCTGCTCCAGATCGGCGATATCCCGCTCCTGATCCTCGGGCGTCACAAGCGCACCTCGGATGCTGGAACGGTGAGAGCCTGCTCGCGTTGCACGGTGCCTCCAGACGTGTACCTCACCTACAAGGACGTCACCAGGGTCTGGAGCGACGTGCGCCGCGCAGCCTAGCACTCTGTGCGCGCTGTCACAAGTAGCTGGGAAAATCCGCCCACACGACAGCAAACGTGGCCAGCGCCCGCGCAGGGCTCGTCAGGGCCGAATTTGCGGAGCGGTGCCGGGCAAGAGCTCCGCCAGCGCTGCCGGATCCAGGCGGCCTTCGATCACGTCCTGTGCGACGTCGCTCAGGCGGCTGTTGTGATGTCGCGCGTAGCGGCGGATGCTGGCGAATGCCGCATCCACGCTGACGTGGCCGCGCTCGGCGAGAATGCCCTTGGCCTGCTCGATCAAGACCCGACTGCTCAGGGCGCCGTGGAGCTGCTGCACGACGCCGCGGGTCTCGCGCATCGCGCGCTCTTGGATGAGGGCCACGGCGGCGATGTCGGCCATCCCCTGTCCGAGCGGCACGTCGCGCGCGGCGAGCCGGCCCGCCTCACCGCGAAACAGGTTGAGCGCCCCAATCGTCCGGCTGTGGACCCGCATGGGAATCGCGTGCACCGACTTGATCCCGTGCCGGACCGCAGCGGGCGCGAACGTCGGCCAGCGATCGTTGTCCGCCGCGAGATCCTCGCTGAACACCAGCCTCGAACTGCGATAGCACTCGAAGCACGGTCCCTCCTCGTTGCGGGATTGCAGCAGCTCGAGCGCCTCGGAGCGCTCACTGGAGGAGGCCATCACCTGTAGACTGCCCGCGGCATTCGCGAGCAGCAATCCCACCTCGGCGCAGTCCATCAGCTCCAGGCTGCGCTCCACGAGGCGGTGTAGGAACTCGATCACATCGAAGTGGTCAACCATCGTGTCAGTCAGCTCGACGAAGGTCTCCACGATTCGTTCTTCTCGCGTCATGACGCGGGAACGCCCCTTCGACCCAGTCCCATTCCTCGGAATCTACGCCTTTGTGCGGATCCCTGCGCCCTGCGCGCCTTATCCCGGACCGTCAAGGCGCAGACGACGCGCAACGACCTTCCCCGCCACCTCACGCAGCGCGCAATCGTTGGCAAACGCGAAGGATCTCAGACGCACGAATGCCTCGTCGAGCGACACCCCAAGCTGGGCGGAGACCATCCCTGTCGCCTGATGGATCTGCGCCCAATGCGCCGGCTCATCGGCCAGCAGCACATGCAGCTCCTCGGGAGGAGCCCCGGCCTGCAGGCCGAGAATGGTCTGCGTCGCGACTTCGGCCAGGACCAGCCCAAGGGCGAGCTCCTCGTCGCTGAGAGGCGCCGGGCGATCGCGGTAGAGCGCCAGCACACCGAGCGCCGCGGCCCCCAACTGCAGTGGGAGGGCGAACACCGCCCGCACGCCAGCCTGCACGCCAGCATGGGCGAATGCCGGCCAACGTACCTGCTCGGGATCGGCCAGATCTGCCTCCAACACGGGCTCCATGCCCCGCCACGCGTCAACGCATGGACCCTCCCCCAGGGTGAGTTGGAGCTCCTGCACGGCCGCTATCCCCGGCTCAGACACGCCCGCGGTGCCACGCAGTTCGCCAGCCACCATCAACGACAGCCCCGCACCACTCAGCGAGAGGAGCTCCACTGCCGCTGTGCACACTCGATCGAGCATCGACGCGGACCCGCCGCGATCGGCGTCCCCCATCGCCCTCAACACCACGCTCAAACGATCGCTCGCCACCCGGCAACCATACGCGGCCCGCGCAAGCGGCGGTGAAGGGCGTGCGAGCACGTTCCGCCATGGTCGGGGTGTGGGTAGACGGCGTGATCGTGCGGAACACCAACCCACGCGGACATCGACGAGGTCTGAGCTGCCGCCGAACGCCTCGCTCGTGAGCCGCGGCAGGGTGGCTGAGGAGGGGCGATCAAGGCAGGCAACGCGCCCGAGAACGCCAGGAAGCGGCCCCGTAGAGCGCCTAGGACCTCACAGGAATCTGTGATGTGCAGATACGCGACACCGTGGCCCGGTGCTGTCTCTACGCATCGTCGCTTGCCGCGTCGATCCGCGCGATCATCTCGCGTACCTGTCGCGAGGCCTCATGGACGTCGCTGATGTCGAAGTTGTGTTCTGCCGCGAGAGCTGCGAAGGCTAGGGGCCATGATGGGTGTATGACGATCTCTGGAGGCCACGGCTGCTTGTCACGAACCTTGAATGTGTCGACGCAGGCAGTTCGGACGCCGGCCCAGTCCTGGTCGACCAGCTCCCGCAGGAGGATCAGGTCCAGCAGATCGTGAAAGCGTGGGTTCTCCTGCCTGCCGTCGGGCGGTGGCTCGGTGCACGCATGGATCTTCTGGGCGATCTGGTACCGCACACCCAGGCAGGGAACACGCGTGGGCCCGTCCAGACCGAACTGCTCGATCGCGACAGCATCGAGCATCTCGACATCATCGCCGGCTTCGCCCTCGGCTGGCGCCACCTCGAATGGCACGGTTCCCCAGCGTCGGCCGCGGTAGGCGAGCTTGATCTGCAGGCGCATCGAGCGTGTGTTCTTGATCGGCGCGGGCGGGGTGCGCTCGAACGTGAAGTCATTCCAGCCCGCTTGCAATGTTTCGTCGAGGCTTTCCAGCATCGACTCGGCCGACTCACGGAAGATCGTGTCGATGTCCTTCGTGGTGCGGGCCTGGAGGTGCAGGCGCAGCTCCATAGCCGCACCGCCCTTGAGGATGAAGAGCGGCTCGCCAGCGTCGTCGCGGACTCGATCGAGTACGGCGAGGACGATCATGAACCAGACCCACCGTTGGAGACGACCAACGACCATGCCCTGCTCGCGGGCGTATTCGTTCACCCATCGTTCGATGACGCGTGCGCTGTGCGGCGCCTTGCGCCGGGCTCGGGACATCGCTATGAGGCCGGGGCCGGCACCTTCATGCGGCGCCTTACGTCAGCGAGTTGCTCGCGCGTCAGCAACCCCCGTGCCTTGGCGTTGTCGATTGCCTGGCCGAGCAGCCGCGGTCCCAGATGGCTGTCGATACCGTCGAGGATCGCACGATAGGGCGTCACGATGGGAATTCCTTCATGTCTGGTCACGTCGCGACCGTCGAGGTCGCGGTAGTGAAGCGTGTAGAGCTTCGGGACATCCCGCCGCGGCCGATAGCCAGCGGGCACGCTCACGTGGATCTTCGCGGGATTTACGTCGCAAAGCTCGTGCAAGTCGAGTGCCGTCTCGGCGCAGAGGACGCCTCGGGCGGCCTGGGGCCAGAGGCTCGCCTCCATGTACTGGTCAAGCGCCGTCACAGGCACCAGCGCGATTCGGTAGACGCCGTGGGCGACACGCTCGGCCAGCCCTTGGCGGACCAGATCCTGCAGCCGCAGCGGATTGACGTTCAGCGCGCGGGCATCCCGCGGCGTCACGTAGCCGTGCTGGTCCTGGGCGACCTCGAGGAGTTGGGTAAAGACACGTCCAGGCATCGATCTAGCGGAGGAACTATGGAGCTTTCCCATACTGGCCCCGCGGCCACGATCCTAGCAGCTTGGCCAAGAACATGGGATTTTACCATGGTTCTTCCGGGCCCAGCGGGGCAATGCAGAACCGTCCGAGCGCTTGGCACCGATGATGGGTGCGCTGATCGCGGCGCCCTATGCGCGCAAGTTGCGCGCGGGTCCTAGTGGACGCGTCCGCAAGTGTTGCGGTTCATGCTGCGAGGGCGAGGGGTTGCGCTTCGTGACGGGTGATCTTCTCGATCACGTTGTCGAGCTTGGCGCGGGTGAAAGTCCACTCAAACGGTCGGG
>Ga0302325_10002725_pt1 | contig 42457 bp, 38 predicted proteins | sample Palsa_T0_2_FD_201948 | JGI IMG/M metagenome (GOLD analysis project Ga0302325, IMG submission 201948) | Peat permafrost microbial communities from Stordalen Mire near Abisko, Sweden - Palsa_T0_2 | ecosystem: Environmental > Terrestrial > Soil > Palsa > Peat permafrost | place: Sweden: Abisko... | reverse complement strand
CCTGCGTTCGGGAGGATCGCCAGCCCCTGGTTCTCGACCTGGGACACGAACTTGGAGAGCTGTTGGGCGGAGTGTGTGACCGCCCCGTACCACAGACCGGCCGTACCCGCAGCGACGACGAACGCGATCGCGAAGGGCGCCAGCGCCAAGCGAGGGGTGGAGGACACGCGCCCGCGCACGAGCTCCAGGATCAGTGCCAACGCAAGGACACCAATCGCCAGATACGTGGTGGAGTAATGAGACACGGCCATGCCGACGGCGAACATTGTGATAAGGCCGGTGCGCTGCCTGCGGGCCAGACGGGTGTCGAGGATTGCGCCTACCAGGCAGACGAAGAAGAGTAGCCCGATCTCCTGGCGCGCGATCGCGGGGAGCTGCTGAAAGAGATAGCTCTGGACGACGAGGAACAGCGCCGCGATGTAGGCAAAGGTCCGCCTCAGAACGCGGGTCGCGAGCAGGAACACCGCCGTTGGGAACAGAGCGAACATGCACGGATAGATCACCTTTAGAACGAGCAGTGGCGATGCGCCTGTCAGCCTCGTCAGGCTCGACGGGAGGATGGTGAGGCTCAGCATCGCGCCATAAGCGTCGTTGCGATGGGATGTGTGCCACCGACCAGCGTCGAGAACGGTGATAAACGTGTGGTACTCGCTGGTGATGTCGTACCCGTAGAGGAAGTGTCCGCGGAGCGAGAACCCCCAGATAAGCGCGAGCGACGCGCCGAAGATGAGGGTCGCCGACTGGGCCACGCTCCAGCGATGAGCGCTCGCGGAGCCGTAGAGCAGCACGGCGCCGGTGACGGCCACAGCGATCACGGCCACCGTGGCGCTGTGGCCATTCGTGAGGCGCCCTGCGCCCGCCCACGCTAGAACCGGCAGCAACAGAGGCCACGCCTGGCGAATCCGGATACGGACGTGGACGTAATCGCGCACGTACGGTGCCTTCCCTGGGACGGCCGCGGCGATGAGCGCGGCGCAGACGATGATCAGCGAGACGAGGAGGGGCGCAGTCTCAAGCGGTCGCGAGATGCCTATAACTGGTCCGAGGAGGTCCACTGCCAGTCCGGATCCCGTGAGCACGAGCAGCGAGGCGCCGAGGACGTAAACCGGGAAGGCGCGGACAGCGCCCGGCTCTACGCGAGCAGCACGGACCGCGAGCAGGCCGGGCACCGACAGCAGGAGCAAGAGTGCAGCAGCCTCGAGGATCCAGACGCCCCGAACGGTCGATAAGACCGCCATCGCGGCGACGGCGGCCACCGACACGAGTAAGTCTCGGTGACCGCGGGGCGCCGGGTCTCGCTCGAACTCGCTCCGTGTGGCGACCTCCGGAGGGATTGGGGGAGAGGAAGTGGCGATCGACCCGTTCTCAGAAGGGGCCAGCTCGTAAGGTGATCGCTGCAGCCGAGAGATGAGGATCCAGCCCGTGATAGCGACCGCGGTCGCCCACATGAGTGCATCAAGGCGGCCGCGCGATGTCCGGTGTCGCATGGACCTGTCGCGGCCGGTGCTCTTCGGACGGATTGGTGGGCGGGACGCGGCGACGGACATCTGCTCAGCGGGCGGCGACCGGCCCGGGCGAAAGATCAGGATCCAGCGCCGAGCTGCGCGTAGAGACGGGTGGCTCGAGATCCTTCGACGGACGGAGCATGAGTGCGCCCGCGACACGTTCCGTGACCGCGGTCCAGTCATACTCGGCGACCCAGTCGTCGCCACCGCGATCGAGGCGGTTGTCCTCACCCGATCCGGCCGAGGCGACAGCCGCCGCGAGTGCGCCGGCCGTCGGGTCGCAAACAACTCCACGGGCAGAGCGGCCGACGAGATCGCGAGCGAAGTTGTCCGGAGCCGAAGTGGTGATTACCGGTAAGCCACATGCGATCGCCTCCAGCGCCGCGATGCCAAACCCCTCCCGCTCGGACGGGAAGACGAAAAGCCGTGATGCCTTCACGAGCGATAGAAGCTCCGTCCTCGACTCGACGTCGTGCCGGAACTCGACTAGGTGCGTCACGCCGAGGCGGTCCGCCTGGGCATGCAGGGATTCGCGATCCGGGCCGTCACCGACGATGCGGCAGCGAAGCGGCGTGTCGGTCGTGGAAAGCAGCGCGACGCAGTCGATCAGGAGATCGAACCGCTTGTGACCGATCAAGCGCCCGACGCTGATCATGTCAACCGAGTCGGTCGAGGGTGGGACGCGCGAGATCAATGCCAGGTCCACTCCGTTGCCTGCAACCACGACCGGGACGTCACGGATCATCTGCTCGTGGAGCCTGTCGGAGGTCTCAGGCGAGTCCGCGATGATGCAGTCCGGCAACCGCATCGACAGGCGTTCTAGCCACACGCCCACGCGGCCCGCTGGACCGAGGTATTCGATCCACCGTTGCTCACCCCACACCTCGTGCCAGTTGACGACAAATCGCTTGCGACGTACCAACGCTACGAGCTTCAGCGGGAACAAATGGAAATAGGGCATATGGTCCGCCTCCAGCACGTCAAAGTGCTGAAAGAGCAGGCGAAGACAGCCAAACGCGAACAGCAGCGCCTGTAGAACCGAACGCCGACCGCCCGTGTACAAGGGTATGCGGCGGCAGATGGCGTGGTAGGTCACGCCGTCCTGAGTCATGGTCCGGTCGCCCTCCCACCAGTGCATCGTGTACACGTGCACCTCCGCGTATCGGCTCAACCGAGGGGCGACCTCCCGGTAGCGCTGCTCCTTCCCTCCTTCGTGATACGGCGCGATCGCGTCGGTGACCAAGGCGACGATGGGTTTCCGATGGATCATCGGTCGGTGCCCGTCTTTGAACGCGCCTGTGCTGGAGTGACGCGGGCGACTGTCTTGACCGCAGCAGGCGAAGCGCGACCCGTGCATTGCACGACGAAGTCGATCACCTCGCCTGACGTCAGGCGGATGTCGATGCGCGTTTCGGATGCGGTACAGCTGACGGCGACCTCGGGGTCGAGATACGCTTGCTGGCCGTCCCTGAGCGACATTGCGCCGATCGCGAGCTGCCTAGTCGTCGTCGTGCCAGTCCGTTTGACGATCGTCCAGCCGTAGCGCTGAGCCCGACCCTCGCGGTTCGTGATCGTGAATGGGAGATGCACTTCGGTCAAGCTCCGCTGCAACTGCGTTGGCAGGTGCTGAGCCCCGACGAACGCCAGCTCCGTGTACCTCTGAGCCGGCCCAACGAGACCGAGTCGGGTCAGCGTCCGCTGGCCTGCATGGCTCTGAGCGAACGTCGTCACGGCGACGATGGCCACCAGCAGCACCAGCGCAGAACTGAGCCGGATCGACCAAAGACGCCCGCCCGGCCCTCTAGGCAAAGGGAGATACCTGCGACCGTGAAGACTCACACATCAGGAGCGCTTCCGCGAATGGATCGAGCACGGCTTGTAACGTTGGCGAGCCATCGTCGACGTGCCAATCCTGGCTGGGTCCCCGCCGGACATTAGCCATGACGCGGAGGCTGTCGACGCCGGCGCGCCACGTGAGCTTCTTGCCCTGTTCTGGAGACCGGCTGTGATATGTGACAGGAACCTCAAACGGGCGCAGACCCAGCTTGAGGATCTTGGCCGTGAGCTCGGTATCGAGTGCGAATCCAGACTCTGTCAGTCGGAGCTGGCGGAAGAGCGAAGTCGGCATCAGCTTAAGGCAGGTGTGCATGTCGCTGATGTAGGAGTCGAAGAGGACATTGGCCGCCAGCGTGAGCGCGCGGTTGCCCATCGCGTGCCGGTAAGACTGGTAACGGGTGTTGATGCCGAACACGCGAGTCCCGTAAACGACGTGGCAACGGCCCCGCAACACGGGCTGGAGCATCGCAGCCAGATCTCGAGGGTCATATTCCAGATCGGAGTCGAATGGGACGACATGCGTCCCTACGGCGGCCGCCGCACCGCTGATGAGTGCCGCCCCTTTGCCAAGGTTGTCCGGGTGAGTGATCATGGTCAGCTTGGGATGCCCAAGTAGGCTGAGAATCTGACCGGTCGCGTCCGAGCTGCCGTCGTCCACGACGATCAGCTCGAAGTCGCATGGAAGATCGGCTGCCAACACGCTCGAGACGGCTTGTAGGATCGTCCGCTCTTCGTTGTAGACGGGCATCAGGATCGAAAGCTTTACGTCAAAAGCGTCGCCCGCCGGCGCTCTCGCATGCGGACTCCATCGTTGGTCGTCGATGCCAAGGTCGGGTGGGGTATGTTGATGCTTGGAGTCAGCCGCCGTCACCCGACCGTGGAACGGCTCCCGGGTTGGGCGCGCCGTCACATCTGGGGACTGCGTGGTACCGACGTCGTGTCGTGGTGCCATGCTGGTTTCCTTTCGTGGCTACTGGCCCGTGCTGATTCCTTGCCCGGAGCGAGCTTGTGGCATTCGTGACGTTGATTACGCCAGTCCTGGGTACGCCCGACACTGCGCACACCACACCACAGCGACTGGGGTGGCTCTTTACTGCACGACAATGTGAGGCATTGCGGCTATCTGCGCCAACCTAAAGGCGAATACGGAGCGCGTATCCGTGGCGTGGACGTCGCAGACAACTACGATCATAGCGCTAAAGATGGCGAGGTTTAGACAAACTTAACCCGACACGCCTGATTTGGGTGCTCCAGCGTGTAGGGTGGCGACGCAGACCCCCATCGCCAGTGGCCCTGCGGCTCTGCCCACCCCGCGTCGTGTTACTGCGGCGATCAGTTCCCCGCACCGGTCTCACACCTCGCCCCTGATGTCCTGGAGGTAGTCGGCGAAGTAGGGGACGGTGAAGTCTACGAAGCCTCGTCGTGGGCTCCAGAGGAGCTCTTTCTCGATCAGCGAGTCGCGGATGTGGGACGCGCCCGGTGTGTCCGCGTAGCCGGCGGCGTTCGCTGCCGCGCTGCTGCGGTAGGGCCCGTCGCCGAGGCTTGCGAGGCCGAGTAGGTAGCGCTGCTCGGCGTCGCTGGCGAGGTCGAACTGGGGGGCGAAGAACTTGCTGTCGAGGTTGTCCTGAACGACGTCGTCGAGCTCGAGGACGGCCGCTTCGGTGATCGGGCTCTCCTCGACCTCGTTCCAGAGCACGCGCCCGTACTCCTGGATGAAGTATGGATAGCCGCCGGTGCGCTCGATGACGGCGCTGACCGCGGCGGCGTCGAACTGGACCCTGCGTCTGCTTGCGGGGCCGACGAGCGCCATCCGTGCGGCGGCGTCGGAGAGGCGTGCGATGTCGCGGTACTCGAACAGCCGCGGCGCGTACGGCTTCGCTGAGCGCATCAGCGAGGGCAGGGTCGGCAGGCCGGCGCCGGCGAGCGCGACCGGTAGGCCCTTCTGGCTTAGGCTGTGGAACGCCATGCAGATCGCCGCAAGCGCTGACCCGCCGAGGTTCTGCATCTCATCGACGAGGAACAGCACGCCGGTGGCGTTTGCCCGCGCCGCGTGACCGATCTCGACGAGCAGCTCGGTGAGGTCCTCGCCGAGCTCGCCGCTGTCGGCCACCCCGGTGACCGGGGCGACATCGATCTTGATCCCGATCCCGCCCGGGCCGGTCGCGCTGAAGCTCCGCACCACGCCGAGCGCCCGCTTGATTCGCGCCTCGGCGCGCCGCTTGAGGCTCATCGAGCGCAACACCTTCGTCGACATGCGCGCGAACGTCAGGCGGAAGTCCGACTCCGGCTCGACCTCGCGCACGTCGGTCGACACCCACCCGGCCTCACGTGCGATCACATCGAACTCGAGCAGCAGAACCGTTTTCCCAACGCCTCTCAACCCCGAGAAAACGACGCTCCGCTCATATGTGCCGTCGCTCAGGCGCTCAACGAGCACTTGGAAGTCACGCAAATCGTCGTCGCGACCGGCAAGCTTGTCGGGCTTGCGGCCGGCACCTGGTGTGTACGGATTCTTGCGCCGGTCCATTCTGGGTCCTTATGGACGATCATCCATAAACCGCTTCGAAGAATAGCCCCCGGCGCGGACTGATCGCGTCTGACGAGCTTATGGGGTCTTAGGGATGAACGTCCATAAAGGGGACTCGCGCAGTTCGACAGCGTCGGTCCATCGCGGCGAACCATCCAAAGGTGTCGCTCAGCGACTCGGCGGTGAGGAGACGTGGCGGGGAGGCCGCTCGCAAGAATCGACGGCGAGGGCCGACGCCACTAGTACTAGTCCGAGCAGCTTCGTCGGATTTTGGTCGTCAGCGTGGTCGATAGACTGGCTCTTGATGAGTGGTCGCGCCGAATCTGACTCGCTCGGCTCGGTGGGGCGAGAGCGTGCGGCCGCCGATGCGCTGGCTTCCGTACGCCTCGAGGGTCTGGATCCCACCGCGGTCGAGCCGGTGCTGGCCGCCTGGTCTGCCGTGGAGATCACCACCGACCAGATGATCGAGCAGGCTCAGGCACTCGCCGCGGGAAAGCATCGCGAGTTCCCCGCTCACGCCGCCTGAGCACCCACTCAGCGGCGCTCCGCCTACGGTTCGACCAGCCCCCGCCGAATCGCATACCGCACCAGCTCGACCCGATCGCGCATCCCGAGCTTCCTCAGCACGTTCGCCCGGTGCGACTCGACGGTCTTCTCGGACAGATGCAGGAGCTCGGCGATCTGGGCGTTGGTGTGGGCCTCGGCGATCAGCTTTACGACTTCCTCTTCGCGTGGGGTGAGGGGGATGGCGGGGCCGGTGGAGTCGTCGGCCATCCAGTCGCGGATGATCGAGCGCTCGGCGGCGTTGGTGAGGAACGCCTCGCCGCGTCCGACGGCGCGGACGGCGCCGACGAGGTCCTGGTCGGCCTCACGCTTGAGGACGTAGCCCGACGCGCCGGCCTTGAGGGCCTCGAACAGGTATCGCTCGTCGTCGTGCATCGAGAGCATGAGGACGCGCACGTTCGGGAGGTGGGCGCGGATTCCGCGCGCGGCCTGGAGCCCGGTCATGCGCGGCATCCCGACATCGAGGATGCACAGGTCGGGGTTGGCGGCGAGGGCTTGCTCGATCGCCTCGATGCCATCGGCGGCCTCGGCGATCACGTCTAGATCCGGCTGATTCTCGAGCAAAAGCTTGATTCCCGCTCGGACGATGCCGTGGTCGTCGGCTACAAGGATTCGCATGCTCATTGGTTGATCGTCAGCTCCACTCTTGTTCCCTGTGTTTTGGCCGACCAGATCGACAGATGGCCGCCTGCGAGCAGCGCCCGCTCGCGCATTCCCGATAGGCCGAGCCCACCGTTGCGCGACGTGGTGAAGCCTTCCCCGTCATCGCTGATGCGCAGGATCGTCCGGCCGATGAAGGACAGCTCGACATCGACCTTGTGCGCGCCTGAGTGCTGGGCGATGTTGGAGAGGCTCTCCTGCATGACGCGGTAGATCACGAGCTGCTGCTCGGGGGTGAGCTTCGGCACCGTGCCGCGGGCGTGGAAGGAGGTGCGGATGGTGGTCTGGTCGGAGAAGTCGCGGATCTGGCTCTGCAGCGCCGGCAGCAGCCCATGGTCGTCGAGCACGGAGGGGCGGAGCTGGCGGGCGAGCGTGAGGAGCTCCTCCATCGCCTGCGTGGACAGGCGCTTGGTCTCCGTCAGCTCAACGCGCAGCTCGGGCGGGGCGTGCTCGATCGATGCCTGCAGACGCAGCGAGACCGCCGTCAGCGCTTGGTTGACTTCGTCGTGCAGATCCTGAGCGATGCGGCGGCGCTCGCGCTCCTGCGCGCGGATCACGGCTCGGCCGGCCTCCTTACGCTCGATTTCCAGGCGGGCGATCATGCGGCGGAACGCTCCGTTCAGACGCTCTACCTCCTTGGTCGCGACAGCCGGCTCGATCGCGTCCTGGTGGACCGAGGCCAGGTCGACCGTCTCCATCGTGGAGATCATGCGGTCGAGCGGAGCGAAGCGGCGCCGCAGCAGCAGCCAGTTCCCGAGCAGCGTCGCGACGATCGCAAGCACGAGCACGAGCACCTCGCGTCCGCGCGCCAGTTGCGAGAGACTCAGGTCGAGCGCGACCGTGGCGACGAGGACCGTGCCTGCGACGAGCAGGAGGTTGACGGTCAGTACTTGGGCAAGTAGCGAGCGCGACTTCATCGATGCCGAGGAATGGGGTCCTGACCTGATATCGGCCGAACAGCCCTCGGCCGATACCCCTTGTGCAAGACCTCTCAGAAAACTTCCCGGACAGCACGGGCAGGGCTTGCGACGACAGCGATTGGGCCTGGTTCATCCGGGGCGCCCCTGCGGCAGGGGGCGCCCCGGCACTATGCGGGAGTCTCGGCCGGGAGTGCAGTGCTGGTGGTCTGATCAGACCGCCGGCACTTCACCTTGGCCGTGACGACCCGCGGTGTGCCTACCGCGTCAGGACAGCTTGCTGCTGGCTGAGGCGAGCTGCACGAATGAGCTGCCCTTGAGCACGATCAAGTACGCGCACACGTAATGAGGGAGCGGCTTCGAGAGGTGGAGCCCCGAGCGCTCGATCGTGTACTTGAAGGATCCCGCCGACGTTCCGCGGAAGTCCGAGAACTGCGTGCTCCGCTTGTTCTCGACCGCGAACGTGGCGCACTTGTGCGGGTCGTAGTTGAGCTGGACGACATCGCCGGTGGCGCTGCGCGAACCGGTGATCGAGATCGCCTTCTTCGTGATCTTGACGTGAACGCTGTTCGAGGCCGCGCCGGCGATGCCGGCCGTCGCGAGGGCGAGCGTCGCTGCGATCGCTACCGAAATGGCGCGCGGGTGGCGGTTCCTACCGTTGGCTGGCATCGGTGCTCCCGGTTCGAGGTCTGCGGCCTGGTCGCCGCTCCGAGCGGCGAAGGCGGGGGGATTATCGCAGGGGGATCGGGGGTCACCCGGCGACAATGCCGTTCACCCCGACGGTTCGGTGGGCCGGTGCCGGTTATTGCCGGAATATCGCTACGGCGCGGTGAGGATGCCGAAGCGCTCGTCGAACGCGTCGCGAGCTTCGATCGCAACGGCTTGGGCGAAGCGACTCGCGGTCACGGTCCACTGATCGAGAAATCCGACGCTGCCCAGGAGCACGAAACTGCAAGCACGACCTCTACCTGCCCGAGGAGCTCGACAGCGCGCTCAAGGCGAAGGCGAAGCGGACTGGCGTGCCTGCTGCCGCGCTGTTGCGCGACGCCGTCCGTCGATCGCTCGACGAGGATGCGGTGCCATGGCCCAGCTCGATTGGCGCGGGTTCTGGGGGTCGGTTCGACGCCGGCGAGGACGAGGCGGTGCTCGAGCGCGAGTGGGGCAAATCCTCCGCGCGCGAAAAGTGATCGTGCTCGACACCTCCGCGTTGCTCGCGCTCCTCGATCGCGACGACCCAGACCACTCGGTGTGCGCCGCGGCGCTTCGCTCAGAGCGTCCTCCGTACCTCGTCCCTGCGGGGATCCTGTCGGAGGTCGGCTACCTGACCGAGCGGAAAGTGGGCGCGGCGGTGCTTACGGGCTTCCTCGAGGACCTCGCGAGTGGAGCTTTCACACTCGACTGTGGCGAACAGGACTTCACGCGAATCATCGAGCTCATCCGCGGCTACAGGTAGGTCAGGAGCCGGAACTCGTCGAACTGCAGAGTGTCGACGAGCTCCGCGCTGAGCGCGCCGGGTTTGACGGGAACGATCGTGATTGTCAGCTCCGGGTCCGTGACCAGGCGAAGCGCATCGGTGATGATGACGGTCTTGGTCTGTGGCGTCAGCGCGTGCGGCGGTCTGACGTCGAACGGATCGGCCGCCCCGGTGGGGACGTCACAGTGGCCGACGTCGCCGGCACATCCTGCGTGACCGAAGATCGTGAACGACCCGGCGTAACCGGCCTCCGGATCGCGGGGGGTGCTCAGGTCGGCGCCCGGACTGTTGAGGAAGATCCGCGCCTCGAAGCTGGGGCCGGAGTGGTCGACGCCGTAGAAGACGAGGTCCGCGCGCGTGAACTCTGGCTCGCCGGCGGCGGCGGGGTTGTGGACCGGCTCAGAGACGAACACGCTCACGGCTACACCGTTCCCGTTCCAGAGCCGGTCCCGGCAGCGCCGGCGGAGCGCACCGCGTAGTCATAGCCCAGCGTGTTGGAGTCGAGGGTTTCGCGGACCGTCATGTTGAAGGGCGGCAGCGCCTCAGCGAGCAGGCGGTGAGGGACGCCGGCGGACGGATGTCGTAGCTGCCACATGCGCCAGACGCGGTCGATCATCGCGTGGTGCGCCCAGAAGATGGGATCGAAGGCGGCGAAGGGGATGTCGCCCATGTGCCCGCCGACCCAAACATGCACATTGTTGTGGAGCTGCTCGAGCTGGTGGGTGAAGTCGAGAAAGTCACCGAGCGCAAGGACGTCGCGGATGTCCTTCGGGCTCGGGAGCGGGGGGGCGCCGTCGGCTCCCGGCTCGCGGCGGGTCGGCGATCCCTTGCGGTCGCCCCCCTGCGCGCCCTGTTCGATCGCGATCGGATCGACCTTCGCGCAGAAGAGCGGGTTAGGGTGGCCGTCGGCGTCGCGCTCGCTATAGGCGTGGGGGATATGGCGATCAGTCGTCCAGTCCCACCACGGCAGCGTCACGCCCGCCTGCTGATCGCGGAGCGCGAGCTCGAAGAAGTAGAGATAGGCGCGGTGCCACGGCAGGAAGATCGGCCGCCCGTGGGCGACATCGCACGAGATCGGCAGCGGCAGCCCATGGATGCCGGCCTGGTAGTTGTAGCCGCGCTCATCGGAGATGCCCATCGCGCTGCTCATCGCCGCCCGGAACGCGGCCAGCTGCTCGGGGGTCATCTTGTCAATGTTGAGCCGGTGCCGAAGGGGCACGGCGGGGTGCTGCGGGCTGACCGCGCCCGTGCTCATGGCCGTGCCTTGTCCGCGCTCTTCCCCATGAGGGTGAGCCTAACGGAGTGGCGGGTGGCTGGGGGATTCTCGGTGCCGCGCCGACGGCTCGTTTTTCCGCGGCGACGCGATCAAGACGACGACCACGGGTCGCCGGCGCGTGCCGGCGACCCGTGGGAGGGCGTCTTGTCAGACGTAGTACAGCGTGATGGGGCCCTTGGAGGAGGGTCCGGCGTAGTCATCGGCGGATGCCGTGACGGTCAGGCTGCCGTCGCTCTTCAACGTCTTGGCAAAGGATCTGTAGAGCTTGACGTAGACCGTGCCAACGCTGTTGCTTCCGATATCGTACGACGCTGTGCCAACGGCGGCCCCGCCGTACGTGATGGTTAACGTGCCCTTGCAGGCCAAGTTGCCAAAGCAAGCGAGCACCACCCCCGTGTATCGGTGCGTTACAACGCCGACAATGCTCGCGAGTTCGATCTTCGAGGGATTGGGGGTCACCTTGGTGCAGTACGCCAGGTTCGTGACTCCGGGTGGGCACTTGTAGGCCACGCAATACGCAAGGTTCGTGGTTCCAGGCGGGCACTTGTAGACACACGTCTTGTTTGAGACTCCAGTCGGGCACTTGCCGACGACGACGGTGCTTTGGGCCAATGCCGCGCTCGGCACCATTGCGATAGCCGCCACCGCAGCCATCGCTGCGCCGACGGCGAGCGTCTTCTTGAACATGGGCAACTCCTCCGAGTTGGTCTGCGACGAGCGGCTATGCCGCGTTATTGGGCGTTGCGGCATCCATACGCGCGAGTATCCCCTCGGCTGACATGACTCGAGCCGAACGATCTCGAGCCAGCTTCACTTCACGACAGATGCGCGTGATGTCAGCCCGCCGACAACCGCGACGTACTCTCCCATTGATGAGGGCGGTGAGCCAAATGCGCTCGTTCTGGGTCGCGATCGTGGCGGCAGCGCTTCTGCTCGCGAACCTCGTGTCTGGCGCAGACGCGACGCCCAGCCTGACGATCGGCTTCAGCGCCGATCCCGCGTTGGTCGCGGGGACTTCGTCGACCCGCGCGCCATGGATCACCCGGGCGCTGGAGGTGGGCGCCGGCATAGTTCGCATGAACGTCAACTGGGCACAAGTGGCTCCCGTGAAGCGCCCTCCAGGTTTTCAGGCGGACAACTCCGCCAGCGCCGGTTACAACTGGAGATCGGTCGACGGACCGGTTCGCGAACTGACGGCGAATGGACTACAGGTTCTAATGACGATCTTGGATGCGCCGACGTGGGCCGAGGGGCCCCACCGCCCGAGCAGCGCCGCTCCCGGATCGTGGCGGCCCAGTGCGAACCAGCTGGCGCTCTTCGCCGAGGCGGCGGCGCGACGGTACTCCGGACGATTTCGCGACCCGAGCGATCGGGCCACGTTCCTGCCGCGGGTGCGCTATTGGCAGGCTTGGAACGAGCCCAACCTCTCCATCGACCTGGCGCCCCAGTGGACGCGCAGCGGTCGTGGGTTCAAGCCGGCGAGTCCGGCGATGTACCGCCAGATGGAGGACGACTTCTACCGGGTGGTCAAGGGCGTCTCGAGCTCTAACTTCGTGCTTCTGGGGGGAACGGCACCGTTCGGAGATCCGCCCGGCGGCCAGCGCATTTCCCCGGTCACGTTCTACCAGTCGCTGTTCTGCCTGAGCCCCGAGCTCCTGTCGATCCACTGCGCTGACCCAGACATCTACTTCGATGGGATCGATCATCACCCGTACAGCATCGGCGGCCCGCTTCAGCCGGCGCTCGACGCAGACGATGTGTCCGTGCCCGACATGTACAAGATCACGCGCGTGCTCCGGGCTGGCGAGCGCACCGGCAGCGTGCTGCCGCGCGGTTCCAAGGCGTTGTGGGTCACCGAGATGTCCTGGGATAGCTCGCCACCAAATCCGAACGGTGTTCCGGTTCAGCAGCAGGCCCGGTGGTACGAGCAGGCGATGTACGTGCTCTGGCGCGAGGGTGTCGACGCCGTTCTGTGGTTGCAGATTGTCGATGACCCGCCGATACCGAACTACGGGACAACCTCCCAGGGGGGCTTGTTCTACCTCGACGGTAGCCCGAAGCCGTCCGCGACGGCCGTCAGCTTTCCGTTCGTGACCTCGAGGATCAATTCGAGCCACGTATGGGTCTGGGGACGTGCTCCGACCGCGGGAGTGCTGACCGTGGAGGTGCAGCTGGCCGGGCAATGGGTGGTCGTTCGGCGGCTGAAAGTGAGGACGCACCAGGTGTTCTTGACGAAGCTGACACTCGGTGGAGCCGCTGTGCTGCAGGCGCAGGTTGGCGGTCAGACGAGCTTAACCTGGTCGCAGACGGCGTGATCAGGGAGCCTTATCTCGCGCGCGCTTTGCCACTCAGCTCGGAGAAGCCGGTGTCGTCGAGCATGGATCGCAGCTTTCGCAGCGACCGCGACAGGATCTGCTGGACGTTCGCGAGCGTGAGTCCTAGCAGCGTGGCGATCTCGGGCCCTGTGAGATCGCCGCCGAAGCGCAGCGCGATCACCTCGCGGTCCCTGTCCCCGAGCCGGCTGAGAGCCTCGACGATCTCGTGCGACGCCGTGAGCCGGGCCTCCGGGCCAGCCACGGCGGGCAGCATTCCTTCGTCGATCTCGATCCGGCTCGAGTGGTCGCGACGGTGGTGGTCGATCAAGAGGTTTCGGGCGATCGCAAGGAGCCACGTCCGCTCTGACCCTTTTCGTGGATCGAAGCGGCTCCATGCGCGCAACGCACGTTCGAACGTCGCCTGTGTCAGGTCCTCGGCGGCGGCCTGGTCGCGAAGCCTGTAGGCGAGAAAGCCGTAGACGATCCATAGATGTTCCTCGTAGACGCGAGCGAAGTTGTTATCGCCGCGGTTCACGGCACTTTGCACCCTGACATCGAAGCGCCATGTCGGAAAGGTGTCAACCGCGCTGTGTTTGCTGTGATGGACGACATCGACATCGCCACGGAGACGAGGTAGCAAGGAATAGGTGAGGCCCTGCACGTCTGTCCCTGCGATCGTTGCATGTCACGCGGCGATCGGGGTAGTACCAGAGGCCAAAAGTCCGGCGACCATCCTCATACATGGGGACAAAGTACTGATCCCAGGGTGAAGATATGCTCCGCCGCCACAGAGGCGCGGCGAGCAAATCTTGCTCACGGGGCGTCCGCAGAGACAGAGAAAGACTCCCGCACGGATGTAACCCTTAACTCTGGAAAGAGGACTAATGGTGTCATCCGAGACGTTGGGGTCACTAACCGCGGTTAACACCGCCGATAGCGTTGAGGTTACCGTCGGCACCACGCACCGAGCGAGGCCGTTGGGGACCGCGGATCGTGTAGGCCGAACTGCGCGTCGTGTCAAGGCCGGCGAATCCCCAGGCGGCACTTCCGGACTCCTGACCCCGATTCTGGCGCGTGAGCGGATTCAGCGTCGCTCATTGGCCGTCGCGGATGGCCTGGCAGCGCTGACCGCCTTGTTTCTGGCGGCGCTTCTGACCCATGCGACGCTGACGTGGCCGGTGGCGCTGGTCCTGCTCGCCGTAGTCATCATCGCCAAGCTGCAAGGGTTGTACGACCGCGACCAGCTCGTGCTCCGAAAGTCGACGCTTCAGGAGACGCCAAGGCTGCTCGAGCTCGCTGCGGTGAGCGGCGTGATCGTCTACTTCGCCCGCGACGAACTCCTGAGTGGGCACCACGGAACTTCAGCGTTCTTCTGCCTCGTCGCGGTGTTCATGGCGATCCTCCTGCCGGTTGGACGCGTGTGCGCGCGCCGGATCGGCTGCAGTGTTGTACCGCCGGAGCAGTGCCTAGGCGTGGGCGACCTGACTGTCCTCGGCGACCTTCGTCAGCGGATGGTCCACGTTAGGGGGACTAACCTCGTCGGGGCGGTCAGGACGGAGGAGCTGCCGAGGTCGGCAGGCGAGCTACATGCGCTCGCGGCCCGCGTGAATGCCCATCGCATCATCATCGCGCCGGAGCCACGCGCGCCCGATGATCAGACCGATGATCTGATCAGATGCTCGCGAGCGGCCGGTCTCAGGGTGAGCGTGCTGCCGGGGTTAATGGCTGTCTTTGGTGGCGGTCGCACGGTGGACCAGTTCGGCGGTTACACACTCGTGGGTTTGCCGCATTTCGGGCTTTCGCGGTCATCAGCGGCGATTAAACGGGCGTTCGACCTCTTGTTCGCGGCGGTGGCGACCGTCGTACTCGCGCCGGTAATGATGGCGACCGCGATCTGGGTCAAGTTGGACACTCCGGGGCCTGTTCTGTTCCGGCAGACCCGCGTGGGTCGCGATGGCCAGCGCTTTCAGATCCTCAAGTTCCGTTCGATGATCGACGGCGCCGATGCGATGAAGGTCGATCTGCTTTCGCTGAACGAGGCCGGAGACGGATTGTTCAAGATCGCTGCAGATCCCCGCGTGACGCGAAGTGGGCGCTGGCTACGACGCACTCGGGCGGACGAGCTTCCGCAGCTGTTCAACATCCTGCGAGGCGAGATGAGCCTCGTCGGGCCTCGGCCACTTGTGGCCGAGGAGGACAACCGGATCGTGGGTCGCGACCGGGACCGTCTCCACCTGATGCCCGGGATCACCGGGCCCTGGCAGAGCCTCGGCTCCCATTCCCACACGCTGCCGATCGGGGAGATGGCAAAACTCGACTACATGTACGTCGCCAACTGGTCGCTGTGGGAGGACACGTTTATCCTCCTGCGGACGATCGGCGTGGTGGCAGGGAGGCGAGGGGTATGAGCATCTGGCGAGGACGTGCGAGCGAAGCGGCTCTCAAAAAAGGTGACGTGGTTCTCGTCGGTGGTGGGGGTGGCTTCATCGGCGGTCACCTGGTCGGTGACCTGCTGGCGAGTGGCGTCGCCGTTCGCTCCGTCGATGTGAAGCCACTCAGCGACTGGTACCAGGTACACATGGACGCCGAGAACCTCCAACTCGACCTCTCCCGGGCTCGGGACTGCGAGATTGCCGTCGCCGGCGTAAGCCATGTCTACAACCTTGCTGCTGACATGGGCGGAATGGGCTTCATCGAGAACAACAAGGCGCTGTGCATGCTCTCGGTTCTGATCAACACGCACCTGCTCGAGGCGGCACGCCGCGGTAATGTGGATCGCTTCTTCTTCTCCTCGTCGGCGTGCGTTTATGCAGCGGACAAGCAGACCGATCCCAACAATCCCGGGCTGAAGGAGTGCGATGCCTACCCGGCCATGCCTGAGGACGGATACGGTTGGGAGAAGCTCTTCAGCGAGCGTATGTGCCGGCACTTTCGCGAGGACTTCGGCGTCACGACGCGCGTCGCGCGGTATCACAACGTCTATGGCCCCAACGGTACCTGGGCCGGCGGGCGCGAGAAGGCACCGGCGGCGATCTGCCGCAAAGTGGCGCAGGCAAAGCTGTCACGACGTCACGAGATCGAGATCTGGGGAGACGGTAGTCAGACCCGGAGCTTCATGTACGTCGACGACTGCGTCTTTGGCACTCGGGGAATCATGAACTCGGACATCCTCGAGCCGATCAACCTTGGCAGCAGCGAGATGGTGAGTATCAACCAGCTCGTCACGATCGTCGAGGAGATCGCGGGGATCACGTGCCGGCGAACGTACGATTTGACCGCACCGAAGGGCGTGAACGGCCGGAACAGCGACAACACCATGATTCTCGACGAGGTCGAGTGGGAGCCCAGCACGTCGCTGCGTGACGGACTCGAGAGGACATATGCGTGGATCCATGACCAGCTCACCCGCGACTCTCGGGAGGCCGTGCGGAGCGGGTCGGTAAGAGACCCCGCGGTTCGCGGGCGAAGCTGACGATCGTGCACTCCGCAATCGACCTTGCTCGTGTACGCGCGACGAAGGTCCTCCGCCTGCTCCGCAATCCGCGCTCGTGGCGGATCGCATATCGCGGGCTGCGTAGCGGTGTCTTTCCATCACTCGAACATGCCTCGGTGCCGTTCGGATTCGATTTCGCGACCGTGGTCGATGCAGGAGCATCGCGAGGGCAGTTTGCCCTGTTCGCGCTCTGGCGATTCCAACATGCGCGGATAATCTGCTTCGAGCCGCTCCCCGAGGCCGTCGGAGTCGCCCGCCAGGTACTTCCCGCAGACCGTGTCGACCTCCACGGCCTGGCACTCGGGGCGTCGTCCGTTCACACCAGCCTGCACGTTTCGGCGCAGGACGATTCCTCTTCTCTGCTCCCGATCGGGCGGGAGCAAGTCGATGTCTTCCCGGGCACACAGGAGGTGCGGCAGGTGACCGTAAGAGTCGATCGGCTCGAGCGCTATCTCAGCCGCGACATCGCGAGACCTTGCCTGCTCAAGATCGATGTTCAGGGCTTCGAGCTGGATGTGCTGAAGGGCGCCGGTTCTTCGCTGGACGTCGTCGATGAGATCTTGGTTGAGACGTCGTTTGTCGAGCTGTACGACGGGCAGCCGCTTGCGCATGAGGTCGTTTCGTATCTCGCATCGCGCGGATTGTGGCTCGCGAACGTGAGCGGAATCTCGAGACGCGCCGACGGCCAGGCGGTTCAGGCAGAGTTCCTTTTCCGCAGGCCGCCGCATTCGGAGTCGCGCTCGGCCGAACATCTTCGAGCATCCAACGCTCTGGTTTCATGAAATGGACAGGCCGCTGAGGATTCAGCTGTGGAGTTACAACTACGATCCTGAGCCGACAGGAATCGGGATCGTCAGCACCGTTTGGGCCAAGGGCTTGCGGGATCGAGGCCACCACGTCGAGGTTGTGGCGGCGCATCCGCACTACCCGGAGCCCCAGTGGGGTACCCGGCTCGTTCCATACCGCGAGGTTCGTGATGGTATCGACGTGCTCAGGCTTCCGCTCTGGGTGGGACGTCAGACTGCGGCCGCTCGTTACCGGCAAGAGCTGACCTTTACTGCAGCGCAGACAGCGGCGACCCCGTTCCTACCACGCCCCGACGTACTCGTCTCGACCTCGCCGTGCTTCCCCGCGCTGCTCCCTGCGATCCTGAACGTGCGTTCACGCCGGATTCCGTGGGTTCTGTGGCTGCACGACCTTCTACCTGACGGAGCTATGGCGACGGGTCTGGTGCACGACGACGGGATGGTGATCCGGCTCTCCCGGCAACTAGAGCGGGCCGCGTACAAGAACGCGGATCGGATCGTGGTCCTGTCGCGCGCGTTCACCAAGAATCTGGGCGCAAAAGGTGTTCCAGAGGAGAAGATCGAGCTGATCTACGACGCTGCGACGCGCGTGCCGAAGCGCCTCGCCGAGCCGGGGACGGAGACCGGCCGGCTGCGGATCCTGTCGATGGGCAACATTGGGCATTCGCAGGGGCTGACTGAACTGGTTCGCGCCTTCGAGTCACATCCTGATGTCGTGGCACAACTTACGATTACCGGCACCGGCGTGGCCGCGGATGAGGCCAGGGCGGAGATCAAGACCAACCGCGTAGAGATGCTCGGGGTCGTCGACGACGAGCGGCTCGAGCAGGAGCTTGCCCGCGCTCATATCGGTCTTGTCACGCAACGCTACGAGGGCTCGGAGTTCAATATTCCCTCCAAGCTGATGAACTTCATGGCCTATGGTCTGCCGGTGGTCGCGGCCGTCAATCCCGGTGGCGAGGTCGCCCGGATCGTCCGTGAGGCCGATGCCGGCTGGGTGGTCGATTCCAGTGATGCCGACGGGCTCCCGCGCGAGCTGGCACGGCTGTGCGGCGTCGCCGGCGAGATCCGGGAACGGGCAGCGCGGGCACGGCACTACGCCGAGAGGCACTTCACGCAGGCCGGTTTTGCGGAACGCTTCGAGCAAGCCCTCCTGGAGGTGGCGGGATCGAAGTCGGGCTACCATGCGCGCAGGCAACGCGCTGGTATCGCCGCGTGACGTTGACCAGCGCGCTCCACGCACCTGACCGCAATGACCAGCTCCTCATCCGACAGCACCGGTCTGCCGGTGACGGTGGTGTTGCCGGTCCTCAACGAGCAGGTGAACCTGACTGCTGCGCTGGAGAGTGTCCAGTGGGCATCTGAGATATTCGTTGTCGACTCCGGCTCGACTGACGGCACGATCGAGATCGCCGAGGCTCACGGCGCCACGGTGATCCAGTTCGTCTACCAGCTTGGTGGTCCCAAGAAGAAGGCGTGGTCGCTGCGCAACTTGCCGTTTTCGCATGACTGGGCTTTGTACCTCGACGGCGACGAGCGCATCCCCGAGGAGCTGCGAAAAGAGATCGCCGGCGTGCTCGCTACTCCTATGCACGACGGCTATTACATGGACCGCGAGTTCTTCTTCCGCGGGAAGGAGCTCCGCAGCTACAGGCCCGACTGGAATCTACGCCTGTTCCGCCACAGACTCGCCTCGATCGAGGATCTTGGTATGCATCACCTCGAGGGTACCGGCGACAACGAGATTCACGAGCACTTCACTCTCGAAGGATCCACAGGATTTCTGAAAACGCCGCTACTACACAACGATTACCGCGGCATCGGACCATGGGTCGATCGCCACAACAAGTACGCGATCTGGGAAGCGCACCTGTATCGACGCCTGCGCGACGAGCCTGTGTCTTTCGCGCTCGCCTCAGTGCGAGACCCCACCTCTCGCAACCGCCTCATTCGCCGGGTCTGGGTTCGGCTCCCCGGGCGGCCCATGCTGAGGTTCCTGATCTGGTACTTCGGGAAACGTGCGATCCTCGACGGCTGGCCGGGACTGCAGTATGCGTTCCTGATGGCATGGTATGAGCTGATCATCTCGTTCAAGGTCGCCGAACTGGAGAATCGCTGACCCTTTCCGCTGAACCGACCAACGGCCCGAATGTCCGGGCGTTACGGATCGTGAGCGTCGTTCCTTCATTGGCGAGGAACACCGGCGGGCCTGCCGTTACGCTGGTCCAAGGGACACGCGCCATGGGCCACTCGGTGCAGCGGGTGCTATACGCCACCGACGCCGCACAGCCGGCGGCGAGTCGACCGTTTCGACGTCTGTCGCCTGACGACTTGCCGGAGGGCGCGGCTGAGGTGCCGATCAGGGTCTTTCGCACGCGGCCGCCGTACGAGTTTGGCTTCTCCCCGGGACTGTGGGCCGCGCTCCGTCGCGACATCCCCCAGGCCGACCTCGTGACGGTGCATTCGGTGAACCTGTTCCCCCAGTACGCTGCGTTCACCACAGCGTTGCGTGCCGGGGTCCCGTACATCGTCACCCCGCACGGTGCACTGGATCCGTGGCTGATGCGCAACAGTCCGCTGCCCAAGCGAATCAACAACGCACTCTGGCAGCGGCGTATGCTCGCCAAGGCCTCGGCGATCCATTTCACCACCGACGCCGAGGCGGAGCTCGCCGGGGAGATCACCGCGGCCACGCCCCACGTCATCGTTCCGAATGGCCTCGACCTGGCGCGGTTCGCCGAACGTCGTGCCGGCGAGTCGTTCCGGCGCGGTTGGCTACAGGAGTACGACGGGCCCGTGTTGCTGTTCCTAGGAAGGATCGCGCGCAAGAAGGGCATCGACCTTCTGATCCGTGCCTTCGCCCAAGCAGCCGTGGGTCGTGAGTGCATGCTCGTGGTTGCCGGCCCCGACGACGAGGACCTGACGCCCGAGCTGCTAGCCACAGCTCGCGACGCGGGAGTCGAGCACCGGGTTCGCTTCGTCGGCCCCGTCTACGGCGAGGATCAGCTCGAGGCTCTCGGTGCTGCCGACGTGTGGGCCCTGACATCGCACACGGAGAACTTCGGCAACGCCGTGGTCGAGGCGATGGCCGCCGGTTGCCCGGTGCTGGTCTCGACCGAGGTCAATTTGGCAGTGCAGATCAGCGCGGCCGGCGCGGGCGTCATAACAGGTCTCGCGGTGGAGGAGATCGCCGCGGACATAGGTTCGTTGCTCGACGACCCGCAGCGCAGGGCCGCACTCAGCGCTAGCGGTCAGGCATTCGCACAGCGCTTTGACTGGTCCATCGTTGCGCCGCAGCTGATCGAAGTGTTCCAGGACGTAGCCGCGCGTCAGCGAACGCCGCGCAATGGACGATGATCTCGCTCGCATCACGATTTCTCACCGCACTGTGGCGTGGCCCAATATCGCGCAACCTGGGCGGGGCGATCGGCGTTCAGCTCTGCGTCCTCGTGAGCGGAACGCTCAGCGCCCGCCTGCTCGGACCCGAAGGTCGCGGCTACATCGCGATCCTCACTGCCTGGCCGTCGGCTATCGGGCAGCTCGGCGCCGTCGGAATGTCGCTCGCGGCCACATACTTTCTGTCCGCCGGGCGAATCAGCGGGAACGGGGTGATCGCGCTGCTACGACGACCGGCCGTGATCCAGATCACCGTCCTCACCCTGATCAACGCCGCGATTATCCTCGGCTACACGTTCATCTCCGGCGCTCCTATCCTGCTGGCTGCGTGCCTGAGTCTCGTACAGCTGCCAGCTGTACTCTGCGCCGACTACGGAATTGCATTCCTGCTCGGGGCTCGTCGCCACGGGACGATGGGGGTGACGCGCATGCTGAGCCCCGGCGTGCTTGCGGCGGGGATGGTCGTGCTGTACCTGCTTCACAAGCGCTCGATCACGATCACCGCTGCGCTGATCGCGGGGGCCGCGGTCTTCGCCGGGGCCGTGACCCTCGCGGTGGGGATTCGAGCCGTCCGTCCGATTCAGAGCCGTCGCTCTCTCGTGGTCGATCTTGGAGTTGCCAAGGCTAGGAAGGAGCTACTGGCGTTTGGGCGCAAGGGGTACGTCGGATACCTATCTCCGGTCGACAGCTTTCGGATCGACCAGCTCGTGGTCGGTTTCCTCATCTCTCCACGTGCGCTAGGTATTTACGTCGTCGGCGCTGCGTTCACGAACTTCGCGAGGATGGTGGCCGTGAACATCGGCCTCAGCTCCACGCCCGAGGTGGCAGCGCACGCCACCGCTCTCGAGCGTCACCGCGCTGTCCAACGGACGCTGATCCTTGCCTGTGGCGTGCTCACCTTGGTAACGATCGGCCTCGGGCTGTTCGTGATCGTTGCGATTCCGGTGCTGTTCGGAAATGCTTACCGCTCGTCGATCCTCGTCGCCGAGATTCTGTTCGTCTCCGGATGGTTGCTGTGCATGAAACGGATCGCGGTCGACGCGATGCGGGGCGCCGGCGAAGCTCGGATCGGCACGCGCGCGGAGATCGTGAACCTCACTCTGTTCCTGATCGCCTGTGGTCCACTCGGACTGCTGCTTGGAGGCCCTGGGGTGGCACTGGCGCTGGTGTTCGCGTCCGCGGGCGGGTCCCTTGTGCTGCTGCGGAAGCTGCGAGAGCTGGGGGTGATTGGTCGCTCAGGGCCAAGCGCTGGAGGGCTCAGCCCCAGGCCGCAGGACGCATGAGAGCAATCCGGGTGTGCTCCAGCTACCGGTGGCTCTTAGGAACCGGAGCCACAAACCTCGGAGACACGCTTTTGAACGCCGTGTCGGCGGCTCCGCGGACGCTGAGCGAGTCGATCGTCCCCACAGCCGTCGGCGAATTGACATCAACCCCTACAAGCATGTCGGCTGGATCCTCGGTCTCCTCACACGTGACGTGACCCAGGGCGCCACTTCCGCCGAATACCGCGATGGCCGCAGTAGCCGTGGGAATCGGCGCGACGTTCGGATTCGTGACTCGCACCTCCCCGAGCGCGTACCCATGCGCGTTGGGCCGAATAACCACCCCTGTCCCGCCGCATTGGTCGCTAATCAGGGTTGAGATCCGGTCGCGCGTCCCACCGACCCAAACGTCCGGGTAGGCACCATTGGTCGAATTACCCACGCCTTTGAACGAACCCACGGTGCAATCAAGACTGCCTTCCAAATACAGTCCGGAACCAGTCTGACCGGTCGCTCTGACCTCGTCCACGGTGACTCGCTTCACGGGGCTCTGAGTGTCACCCTGGAGCTTGAGGCCGCTATTGCTGCCAGCATCTCCACATCGAACCGTGGACACCGCTCGGATGCGCACGTCCTCCGTTGGAGATTGAATCTTGATCCCAGCGGCGCAGTCTATTGCGGTGATGCTGTCGATGGTGCATCGGCTCAAAACAAAAACAAAACTATTACCCGGAAAGTAGTAGTCGTTCGGATGTGATCGCACCCCGCGTGCCGCGAGCCTTCCAAACGCACTGTCATATATGTGGTTGTCGACGCCCGTTGCCGCTCCCAGGAGCCATGGCTCGCCAACGAAACCATCTGCCTCCAGATCATCAAACACCGACGATCGCGCGTTGTAGATCCAACCTCCGACGTATTGACCCCTAATGATCCTGACCCCTCTCAAGCTAAGGTTGTCAACGTACGCCATCTGTAGCATCGCTGTTCCCTGATTCGAAAGGTCCCCTCCGTCGAGCACGGCGTTGACCAGCCCCAGTGACGTGTCGCGCGGCCCGCTGCCCCTAAGGTTGTGGTTGGCGATCAGTGCGCCCTCTTCAGGACCAAGCAGACGCAGCGTTGAGCCTTGCATGTCGAGCGTCACGTGAGAGGGAATCTGCACGCACACGGCAAATTGAGCAACTCCACCCGAAGGGTCCAGTGACAAGTACTTCCGTCGTGGTGTCAAACCGTAGATTTGGCCAGGTGTACCAATCACGGTGCCCCCGCCACCGTGGGAAGCCGCGTTAACTGCGCGTTGAATGGTGACCGCCCAGTCGCCATCTGACCGTCTCCGGAAGCTGTCGATAGAAAACCTACGCGTGCGCCTTGATGCCGCAGCCGCAGCGGGCGCGACCGCGGAGAAGCTTGCCGCCGCGGCCAGCTTGCAAAAGCCTCGGCGGCCCAATCTCAATGATGGATCCACGAACAGATCCACCCATGCAAAACACAGCAAGCACGACCCCAAGCGTCAGGAGTTGCGGCGCGCATCACTCGATGTAGCACGCGTGTCCCGAGCGAAGAGCGGCAGCCTGCTCGATCTGGATCTCTCGAGGAGGCAGCTCTCCGCGTGCCCGCCAGGGAGCGTCCCACACGCGGCCGTCGGCCATAAGTGTCTTATGTTTGGCGACGTACTCGTCAGTTGTTCCGATTGCAGTCGCGGGGGCACCTGCGACGACCGCACCTGCCGGAACGTCCCGAGTTACCACGCTCCCGGCGCCGATGATCGCATCATCTCCCACCGTAACGCCAGGTAAAACGATCGCGCGCGCACCCACGAAGACACGATTGCCGATCGCGATCGGACCGATCCTCGTGTAGTCCAGGTGAATTTTTGTGCTCGCGTCGTGCGCGAGCAAGTACACACCTGGGCCAAAGCAGACATCATCGCCAATCGAGATCAAGTGGCAGTTCGCGGGATCAAAGATGTAGCCAGGGCCGAGAACTAAGTTCTTGCCGACTACAAGACCGCGCGCGACCATCGTGCTCAGAGGTATGTCACCACGAAGTCTACCGAGAGCTCGAGATAGCAGGCGACGCAGCACGAGGCAAAGTTTATCAGTCGACCAAACCGGCCAGACGGTCATCCCCGTCGGTTGCAATGTGATTGTCGCATCAGGTCAAACCCGACGCTAGTGGGAGCTATCGTGTTCACGAGAGAGTGGTGCGACCGATTTCGTGCGAAACCATGGGTCACCTATCACTCCGGTGGCCCATAAGAGAAATGCAAGGTAGGCGGCCGCGCGCGCTTGACCGACGATCGTCGTGACCGCATCACCCGTGTCGTAATACCCCCAGCCCACCGTCATCAGGAATGCCAACACGAGCACCGCGGCGGGCGATGGGCGCCGACGAGTGAGTTTTCGCACGGCTAACCCCATGACAAAGCCAAGAAGGACAGACGCCGTGAGCGCGCCCGCCCAGCCGCCAATTAGCCACCACTCGATGATGTACGTAGCCGGAAGTCCAGTGGCTTTGTCGTTCACCGAGCCCACGTCTTGGGCAGCGTAGAGTACAAGCCGCCGACTGTTGATATTCGGCCGGCCGGGCCACAGCTTGGCCGGAACGAGATATTCCGGGAGAGCCAGCCATCGATCGAGTGACGTCAGCTGCGAGCGGATCTCTTCCGGCCGGCTGCGGATCGCCAATGCCACGTCCAGGACGCCATAGCCCGCAATGCGACTGTACCGTTCAAGCGGCGTGACGCGGGCGCTAACGGTGACGCCGGCGCGGGTGTCCAGGATTGGCTTGCTGGCGAGGATGGCCAGGGGGAGCGCGAGGAGAATGAGCCGAGCCGGCAGGCGCCGTCCCGAGTAGAAATACACGACCCACATCCCCATCAGGCCGAGAATGGTGTTGAGCCTGCTCGAGTAGATGCCAATGGCACCCGCGATTATTAGGGTCCCGGCCACGGCAAACGCCTGCCGCGTCAGCCGTGAGGAGCCGATGTTGAGGACGACGTACGCGCAGCACCAAGCGGCCGGTACAGCGAAGAGTTGCCACGCGCTGTCGAAGAGCGAGGAGTTCCCCTGAAGCGCGGCGGTCACGGTGTGCTGCACGAACGAGGCTCGCGCTCCCGCGATGCCGCCATGCTCGAGAATGACGCCGCTGAGCCCGCCTAGGCAGAGGACGGTCAACAGTGATGCGAGTCGGACGACGGCCTGATGCCGGTCGGACGGGGACGTCGCGACCGAGGGCTGGGCAAGCCTGCCGGGGCATGCAAGGTAGTACGCCTCGATCAGCAGCGTGGTGCACGCTGCTGCGAGCAGCAGCATTGAGACGAGATCGTTTGAACTAATCGGACCGCGGAGGAAGATCAGGTCCTGTTCGTGACTGATCGCGACCGCGAGTCCGCGCAGCGGGAAGACGCCGACGTAGAACCAAACAATGACCGTGATGACGGTTGGCTCGCTCAGGACGCGTTTTATGCCGACGTGGCGTGCATGCGACGCGAGCGGAGCCAACGTCAGAGCGCCGATCCCGACCACATAGAGATCGCTGACGAGTAGTCCAAGCGCCGCCGCCGCCGCGAGAGCGAGACCGTACAGAGCGATTACGCCAAGCGAGTCCAATCGTGCGCCGATTAGATCGCGATTGGTAGATTCTCGCTGGCCGGAGCGCACCGCGCGGACCACGAGCCAACCCCATGCTGAGTCCGGCCCCGTGAACATCACCGGGCGCTCACCTCGCTGATGAACTCCAGCAGCTTCTGCGCCTCCCGGCGAGAGTTGAAGTCCTCTTCGATCCTCGCACGAGCCGAGCGTCGTATATCGGGGAGCTTTGACTCGGGATCCGTATAGAGGATCCACTCCAGAGCCCGGACCACGGATGCGGCATCTCGCGGCGGCACGATGAAGCCAGTCGTGCCGTCGACGACTAGCTCGCCAATGCCGCCAATGCTCGTTGTCACGACCGGCACCCCAACCGCCATCGCCTCCATTAGTGCCACAGGGATTCCGTCCGATCCACCCTGCGCGTCCTCCTCACACGGCAGGACGAATGCGCAGGCGCCATCGAGGGCTTGCAATGCTGCCGAGTGATCAAGCGGACCGGCTAGCTGGAGACGGGGGTAGAGGGCCCGGTAGCGAGGGTCGCCCTGTAGCGCTTCCGATAGCTGACCGCTCCCAACAATCGTCCATTCCAGTGACGCGTCCCTGGTCAGGAGCTGCGCGGCGGCATCCAAGATCGTCCAATGGCCCTTAGTGGCGACGAGGCGGCCGACGGTGATTAGGCGACGCACCCTTCGTGACGTGCCGTTAGGCTGGAAACGCAGCGACTCGAGATTTACACCGCAATGCACAACTCGCGTCATCAAGTGAGTATTGCCAGCCCTTCTCACAAGCTCTCTCTCGACGCGAGCGTTAGCGCAGGCCACCCCCGCGATGTCCTGAAGCCGTCGGTCAAGTAGCGCGACCTCAGCCGGAGCATATGCATCCCCACCATGGGAGGTCGCTGTCCATTTACAGCAAAGCTTCGCTGCAAGAGCCTGTGACACGTCAGCCGTTCTTCCCAAGAAGTGTGCGTGGACATGCGTCACGCCAGCCTCTTCCGCCCGTGGCCAAGCGATCTCTGCGTGAGCTTGAGCCAGAAGTAGCCGCGCCGCCTCGCCTAGCGATATCCGATGCTTCCTTGCCCGCCAAAGCGTGCGGACACAGTCGCGGTAACTTCTGACAACTGCGCGCACGAGCGCCATTTTGGTTGGCGGAGGACAGATCAGGTCAAGTGGTGCGGCAGATTGGGTCGCCTGTCCCCGCCTGAGCGCGTATCCGACCACCGGCATACCCGCATTCTGCACGGCAGCTGCTTCGGTCACGACAAATGTCTGCGACACAGAAGGATGCTCGATCATGACGTACAGCAGCATCGGCTCATCCAAGAACTGGTGAGTTATGTCGCTCTGCTATTTATCTGGGATTGACGGCTCGCGAGGGGCATCATCTAGGAGACCGTCAAGCCGGACACTCGCGGTTTGGTCCTCGGCGGGGCTCGCGACGGCGCGCTCGGGCGCGTCTCGGTAGTCGTAGCTGTAACCGTCGTAGCCTGTCCGCCCGCGTGCCCGGGCGCGGTTTGCGACAGCTCCGATCGTCGGGGCGGCGGCAGTGGTGAGCGTCTCGCGCAGACGCCTAGCAGAGTCCCGTCGGTTCTTACCGACCCTGGACACGATTATGACTCCGTCGACCTTTTGAAGCAGTGGAAACGCGTCGGAGACGACCGATAGTGGCGGCGTGTCAATGACCACGAGGTCGTACCCCGATTTGGCGTGGTCGATGACTGCTGCCATCGCTTTGCTTTCGAGCATCTCCGCTGGGTTGGGCGGCAGCGCGCCAGCGACAACCACTCCCATGGTGCGGCCCGTGCTGGGATCAGTCGGTCCGTCCGGAAGCTCGATGGTCTGGACAGTCTCGTCCAGAGGAATTGCGCCGATCAGAACCTCCGCCAACCCCGGGCCGGCCTGCAGCCCTAGACGTTGGGCGAGGGTGGCCCTTCGGAGATCAGCTTCAATCAAGAGAACGCTTGCGCCCATTGATGCCATTGCGCCTGCAAGGCGATGCGCGATGGTGGTCTTTCCATCGCCGGGGGTGTCTGAGACGACTAACAGGGTCTGGAGGCTTCGATCGACATTGAAATACCTGAGATGTGCCCGAATGAACTGAAACGCGGCGGCCGCGTCGCCCTGGGGCAAAGAAGTCAGTGAGTCGCGTTTGAGGACGCCGGTTTCGGGCACCACACCAAGAAGCGGGAGGCGATAGATGGCTTCGAGCTCCTCGGGGTCCCGAATCCGCTGGTCGAAACGCTCGATGGCCAACGCTAGGACTATGCCGATCAGGAGGCCGACGATGGCGGCAAGAACTAAGTTGCGCTTCACTCTAGGCGACGACGGCGAGGTTGGCACCGACGCGGACTGAGCCACCTGTGCGACGCCAGATTGCAGTTGCGCCAGGGTGGCGAGGGATTGCGCGCGATTCTCCAGTGCGAGGCCCTGCGGACCAAGCTTCTCCGCGGAAGGGAGTATTGCAAGCTGTCGCTCTACGGTCGCTAGCGCGGTGCTGTAGTACTGATGGTTGAGGTCATTCTGCTCGGTGACAAACGTCTCGGCATAGGCATTGGCTACCTGTGCAGCGAGGGATGGAGACGTCAACGTCGAGTTGATATTGACGACCGTCGTGTCGCCTTGCGGGGTGACGGCGATGCTGTGGGCCACTGATTGCGGCGTCAGTCCGTGACCGACCTGAGTCGCAGTTTTCTGCGCCAGGTCGCCTAGCTCGAGTAGCTCAACGTTGGTGTCCTGCTGGGATTGCGGGTCATTGTTGACGGTCGTTGGCAGCCCGGCGACCTGTTGCCCGAGTTGGGCGTTGTTGAAGAGCAGGGCTGACGTCGCCGTGTACTGCTTCTTGGAGTGCAGCGAATATGCCAATGCGGCACCGACAGCCACACATACACAGAGTATGACGGCGGGCAGGCGCCTACGGAGCACACCAATTGCCCAACTACGCGTGGGTTCAAACTCTAGTGATGACATCGTGCCTTCGTATCGACGCTCACCAGCCCCCGCAACAGAGATCTGCATGGTACTCGGCGCCCGATCGCGGAATGGGGCGAAGCGTGCCTCGACTCGGCCTCACGGAAGTAGTCGGCTGGCGATTGTGAGAACTCGCGCACGCGGGCGAGAATAGACCGAATGCGTGTGCGAAGGGATGTCCAGACGTCCCAACACGCGTGCCACAGCATATCCATGTGTCTGGTTCGCGGCGACGGAGACGTTGACCGAGGGAGCGGTGCCCGAAACCGCTGGCGCTCGGGGCTGACGCGGGAGTTCCGGCGGTGTCTGGCCGCGAGGCACAGGATCGAACGCCGCATCGACGCCGAAGCCGCGCGACAATTCTTCCATGCCGGATAACGGGTTCGTCGATATCCACGCCTACGAGCTCCCGGGCGTCGACGATGGGCCGCTGAACGGGTTCGTCGATATTCACGCGCACGTGCTTCCGGGGATCGATGACGGGCCGAAGAACCTGAACGACTCGCTGGCGCTCGTGAGGGCGGCGGCAGAGTCAGGCATCGGGACTCTCGTGGCGACTCCACACTTGCGCTCCGATTTTCCTGCGGTCCGCGTTGGCGAGCTGGCCAATCGTGTCCAAACGCTGCGGGAAGAGGTCGAACGCGAATCCATCAGCGTGCGGCTCGTCGGTGGCGCCGAGGTTTCACTGGCCTGGGCAGTACAGGCGAACGACGATGAACTCGCGCTGGCGAGCTACGGTCAGCGCGGCAAGGACATATTGATTGAGACCCCAGACGGCCGGGTGCCCGGCCTGGCACAACTTTTGTATGGTCCGCGATCGAGGGGACTCCGCGTCACGCTTGCCCATCCCGAACGCAGCCCAGAGTTTCAGAGCGACCGGTCGCAGCTCGAGGAGCTCGTACGCCAGGGCATCCTGTTGCAGATCGACGCGTCCTCCCTTCTGGGGCGGAGGCGCTCGCCGAGTCAGCGGCTTGCCGCGAGCCTCTGTCGAGACGGCCTCGCTCACGTGATCGCGTCGGACGGGCATCGGGCCGCCAGCTGGCGTCCGGTCACAGCGCTCGCCGATGCGCTCGGCGCCGCGTCGGCGATCATCGGCCCCGCTCGGGCGCTGTGGATGGTTTGCGCCGCTCCAGCGGCGATCCTTGCCGGCGTCGCGATACCCGCTCCGCCACCGGTGGAATGAGGGCAACAGCGGAGCACTCAGCCCCATGCTCCCGCGACGGTCTCGCGTCCTCGGCGCTAAAGAACGCCGGTCGCCTGCAACGCGCCCAGGGCCATCAGCAGCACACCCGCAGCGATATAAGCCAAGACCATGCTCCGCAGGCGCTCGGGACGCGGACCGTGGCCTGGATCGATCGCTGCCAGATGCCGGCCGAGCGTGCCGCGAAATCCGGCTGCGGGTACCGGTCGCTGGTTGGCGAGCTGTTCGGCGAATGACTGTTCCTCCGGCGTGAACGCCTCGGGCGTGAACGCGGTCTCGATGTCGTCGTCGCCGGTCATTGGCTGAAGAGCGGTGAGTGTGGGTTCAGCGAGCGGGCGCGCAAATAGGCGTCGACAGAGGCGGTGGGGTGGCCGGCTTCGGCCTCCAACCGAGAGTAAACGAGCCAAGTCTGCCAGTTCGCCGGCTCGTCGAGGGTCGCCTGTCGCCCTGCCGAGGCGGCGCCAGCGATGTCGTGCCGGAACTCCAGCACGAGGGCGACCTGCATCTCGGGCGAGGCGGCCCCGGGCTCAAGTCGGACCGCTTCACGCGCGTCGGCGAGCGCCGCCGACGTATTCCCGGCGCTAGCCGCGGCCTGGCTCTTGCGCACTGCGCTTGTGGCGGCGAGTGGCACGCCGATGCCGACCATGCAAGCGATTGCCACTACGACGATGACAGCCCGCACAACGAGCGCCGGAGCGCGTCGTTGGGGGGAGGACGAATCGCGCGTGGTCGTAGCCAGCACGCTCGCGGCGAGGAGCAGGAACGCGACCGGCAGTACCGGCACCTGCCAGATCCAGTCGAACGCGGCTGCGATCGAGAACGCGATGAGCGCGCCCTCGACAGCGGCTGTTCGAACCCTGGCCTCGTAGCTCGTGCGCGTGACGAGTCGGAACGCCGACGCGATCACGAGTACGAAGAACGCGACGAGCAAGGCGAGCCCAATCACGCCGACCGTAGCCAGCGCCTCGACGTACAGCGAATGTGCGTTCACCACGTAGCTGCGGAATGGAGCCCGCGGTAGCCAAAGGAGCTGGAACGTGCCGGGGCCTGAGCCGCCGAGGAGGTGTCCGCTCGTTGCGTGGACCGCCGCCACCCACATTTGGTAGCGGCCGTCGCCGCTTGCGGCGCCGAAACGCGCAAGGCTGTCCTGACGGGTTGCGGCCGCGTTTGGCTGCTTGAACGCCTGCCACTCGTGCACAAGATGAGAAGGCGCACCTAACGCCAGCGCTGCGACAACGATCACCGCAGTCGCGCCGATCGCGATCCATCGAGCGCGGTCGCGCAAAACCTGGAGCAGCCGTGGTGGAATACCGTGCCGCGCTGCCAGCCCGATCCCCGCCTGTGCGAGCGCGACCCCGGCACAGACGAGGATCGTAACGACGAGCAGGCTTGCGCCCTCGTGGTGTGCGGCGGCGTTGGTCAGGCCGTGCTCGACTGCGCTCCGGTGGACGGCACCGGCGATCAGCGCGACGCTTCCAGAGGCAGCGACCAGCAACGTTGCGAGCTTCGGAATCCGGTCGGGAGCGAGCGCCATGAAGACGAGCAGCGCCGCGGCCGCCTCGATCGCGCCACCTCGAGAGAAGGTGAGGTACGCGCACAGCGCCATCATCGGGAGGGCGGCTGCTGCGACTGCCTGTGCCCTGAGCGTGCGAGCTGACGTCGCGATCGCGAGCACGAGCGGAATTCCAAGCGCGATCAGTGCGGCCAACGCATTCCAGTAGTTCAGAGGCCAACTGAGACGGTTCTGCGCACCCGGTAGGAACTGCCCCGTCACCTGTGCGGCGGGGAACACGCTCGGCTGCAGACGCGAAAGCAGCGCGAGGCCAGCGACGAGGGCGACCGCTGCGGCCACCCCGTGGACGGTGTTACGCACGGCGGTCTCACGATCGCGATGAATGGCGATCGCGAGCAGGAGCACGGCGAAATACGTCGCAACCCGCGAGAGCTCTTGGAGGCTGTCTCCGGAGCTCAGGGACCAGGTCGACGCAAGTGCAGTCCAGGCGACGAAGCCGCCGAACAGGGCGATCGCGGCCCCTGCTGCCCGGGAGAGCCGGCTGGCGGGCAGAATCCCCCAAGCCGCGCCGACGAGCACGATCCACCACACGATGACGCCGACCTGGCTGCTGACGATGATGTCGTAGCCGCCTCCGTCAATGGCCAGATAGAGGACAAGTGTGGCTGCGAGCGCCCAGGTCGCGAGTGCGCGCCCGTCGATATCCCGACGGGTACGAGGCAACGGCATCGCGACACTAGCGGCAACCGCGTCCATAGCCGGGGACCTAGGTCTCGCCGTCCGGCCCCGTGCCGGGGCCGTGCCGGCGCCGCAGCGCGAGCACACCGGTACCGGCGACGATCAAGACCATGAGGACGGGCATGAGCACGCCGAGGCCGCCGTGGGCGGCGGAACCGGTCATGGCTTTGAGCACCGCTGTGGTCGGGCCGGTGGAGGCGCCATCGAGGATGCCGGCCTCGTTTGAGCTATGACTCGTAGCTGACGGGGCGGTCGCGTCTACGAGCGCGGCCGCTTGGCGCCCTGCGCTCCCCTGCCGGTCGAGGGCCCGCTGGGTCGATGGGCTGAGCGCTGAAGATCCGCTCGAGGAACCGGGTCCTTTCCCTCCTCCGAGAATGACACTGGCGCTCGGGCGGTTGCCCTTTGCTGTCGGGATGTCCTCGACATACTGGCTGACCCCAGAGACGCCTGGCGGAGCGATCGTCCGTATAGGCGCGCGCGCGAGGGCACTCGCGGGAATCGCAAGCGCCAGGAGGCCTCCGATGACCATGCTTCTCATCGAGTACGCATTACGATGAAACCGCACGCAGGCTGACATCGCTGGCAGTCCGCCTGCGCGAGGTGATCCAGATCTGACCACGGCGAGTATCCGATTTTTGATAGGGCGGGTAGCTTCCGTCAGGGCGCTATACTTCGTGAAGCTTTGAATCCAGAGAGAGATTGAGGAGTTTTAGACATGAGTCCCTCGGGTGCAGAGGTCCTGCGCGAGATCAAGAGTCGGATCGACGAGGTCGATCCCGCGGTCGTGCGCGAGCAGATGACCAACGGCGCCGTCGTGGTCGATGTTCGCGAAACAGATGAGTTCGCTGCGGGCCACATCCCTAGTGCCAAGCATGTGCCGCGCTCGATGCTCGAGTCGCGGATCGAAGGCGCCGTCCCCGACCGCTCGCAGCACGTGATCCTCTACTGCGCCTCGGGCAACCGCTCCGCTTGGGCGGCGCGCACGCTGCTCGACGACCTCGGCTACGACAACGTCGAGTCGATGACCGGCGGCTTCACCCTATGGAAGGACCGCGGCTATGAGGTCGACGTCCCGCGGACGCTGACGGCCGCGCAGCGCGAGCGCTACTCGCGCCACCTACTGCTCGACGAGGTCGGAATCGAGGGCCAGCAGAAGCTGCTCGACGCCAAGGTTCTGCTGCTCGGCGCCGGCGGTCTCGGATCGCCGACGGCCCTTTATCTCGCGGCCGCTGGGGTCGGTACGCTCGGCATCGTCGACAACGACACCGTCGACGTGTCGAACCTCCAGCGTCAGGTGATCCATACAACCGATCGGGTGGGAGTGCCGAAGGTTGAGTCGGCCGAGCTGACGATCAAGGCGCTCAACCCGGACGTGAACGTCGTCAAGTACCCCGTCCGGCTCGACGCCGGGAACATCATGGAGATCCTGCCCGGGTACGACATCGTCGTCGATGGCCTCGACAACTTCCCGACCCGGTATCTACTCAACGACGCCTCGGTGCGGCTGCGCATCCCCGTCGTGTCGGCGGCGATCCTTGGCTTCGAGGGCCAGCTGTCGGTGTTCAAGCCCTACGACGGTCCGTGCTACCGATGCCTGTTCCCGGTGCCGCCGCCAGCGGACATGGCGCCCTCGTGCGGCGCCAACGGCGTCCTCGGCGTGCTGCCAGGGACGATGGGGCTGCTCCAGGCGACCGAGGTCATCAAGTTGATCCTCGATGTCGGAGATCCGCTGATCGGCCGGCTGCTGATGTACGACGCGCTCGCCGCTCGCGTGACCGAGGTCAGGGTCCGCCGCGATCCCGACTGCCCGATCTGCTCGCGCGCGCCGGAGGAGATCGGCGACGACGAGCTCGGCGTGTTCCCCGACTACGAAGCGTTCTGCGCCGGCGCCCACTAGGGTTCCGGTTCGCGCTATGGCGACCGTTCGCATTCCACCCGTTCTGCGCCCCTCCGTCGGCGGTGAGAAGGAGCTGACTGCCGACGGGTCTTCCGTGGGCGAGATCCTCAGATCGCTGGCGGATGCTCACCCGCAGACGCAGACCCAGCTGTTCGCCGCCGACGGTGGCCTGAACCGGTACGTGAACGTCTATCTCAATGATGAGGACGTCCGGGTGCTGGATGGGTTGGACACCGAGGTCGGGCAGGCCGACACGCTCGTGATCCTGCCGGCGATGGCCGGCGGCGCACGCTAGCGGCCGCGGGTTCTGCTCGCTCGCCTGCCGCCCGATCGCCGCGATCTCTTATCGTGGTCACGCCGTCTTGGCGATTCGATTCGCAAGAGTAGCCGTTTGCTGGCGGCTGTGGGATGGGGCGCAGTTGGATCGGTGAACGCGATTGCGAGGTGGAATGTGCCTGAGCTTGCAGGCCGCCCGGTGATGATTCCTGTGCTGGTGGCTTCGAGCCCTTTCGGGAGGCCGTGCACGGTCCAGCTGTACGGCGTGATCGCCCCCTTTGCTGTGAGCATCGCGTGGTAGGGCTGGCGTAGCTTCGCGGGCATCAGGTGTGTTGTGGTGATCACGGCCGGACAGCCTTGAGTGGTGAGTGCGGCGGTTTCGCCGAGGTACGCGGTTCCGAGCGACGTGAGATTGAGTTGGCTGTCGACGAGCTGGTACCACGGGCTGGTGTTTGCAAGTGGGATGGCGCCCCAGGTGTAGGGCTGCACGTCCTCGACATCGAGCCCGCGGGTGCATAACGCCCAGGCTGTATAGCTGGCGACGTGTGTGCCCCATTCTGCGAGCTGGCTGCTGGCGCCGAACTCGTTGATGTCGAGCGGGACGGCACTGTCGCCGTGGACGTCTAGCCACTGGCGTAAGGCCAGCGTGTCCTGCTCCATCGTGGTGATGTCGTAAAGGTAGGGGTGGAACCCGATCGCGTCCATGGGTCCGATCGCGCTCAGGTAATGCTCTGCGGTGGCGAGCGAGACATCGCCCGAGTCGAGCATGCCCCCCACGACCGCTTGGCCCGATGGATCGACTAGGTGCAGTGCGGTTCGCGCGGCCTGGTAGACCAGCGCGTATGAGGCGGGGTCGCCGTACTGGAACGTGGTGGTGTCCCCTGGTGTGTTGGGCGCAGCGTCGGGCTCGTCTCCGATCTCGAAGCTCTCGACCGGCAGATACGGGAGTGCGGGGTGCTGGGCCCAGAACGATCCGCCGGGGCCGTAACGCTCAGCGAAGAAGGTCACATACCGTGCCATCGCAGCAGCGTCGGCGACGGGACCGTTGCTCACCCCGACTCCGAGCATCGGGTACAGCCGCAGGTGGGCGGCGGCGGTCAGCTCGACGACGGCATCGGCGTCACTCCCGGAGTCCACCTGTACACGGGCGAGTCCGACACCGGCAGCCGACGCGACGGCAAGATCCGGGGGCGAGTACCAGAAGTTCACACCCAGACTGTTAGGCGAAATCGCGGTAGCCGCGCGGGCCTGATCGGTGCCGAACGCGGCGGTACAGACTAAGCCGCCAATAGCCACCAATAGGGCAGCGAGCCGCGACAAGCGCGAGAATCGGTGCATGACGACCTCCGTGTCGAACGAGAGCGGACTTCCACTTCCCGGTGACCCGCCCGGCGGCCGCGCCAGTCGCGGTTCTGCGGTACGAGTTCACGGGTTTCATCGGGCCGCGAACCAGCAACCGCGCCGGTTCTTCGTACCCAGCGCGATAGGTACTTGACCGCGCTGTCTCGGCGGCACTGGACCGATGTTGCTGTACGCGGTCCGGCGCTCACCCGCCGGGCCAAAGAAGCCGATCTAAACGGGTTGCTTGCGCTGGGGCGCGGCGCCCGGGACACCGTATCCGCGCAGCGGGCAGCGACCCGCATTCGCCTCCATGGCAGGTACATGACTTGACCTCCGTGTCAAATCAGGAGTTGAACCTCAGCCCGGTTAGTGGGGCGGCGGTCCGTGTGTTGCACGGCCCAAGCACCTTAGTCGGTTCCACGCGCGGCTGACTTGAGGCAGTCGGGTCGAACGTCGGCCCAAAATGCCGAGGGCAGCAGAGTCCGTTTGGCCACGCGGCCCCTTCACACGGCGGGCCTCCCCTGGTTTAGTTCTGGTTCTGCGATGCGGACAGCCCAGCGACCTCGTCACTACATTTCGCCAGCCGTCTTGGCTGCGATGCGCCCGCTGCTGCGCTACAGCGACAGCCGGGATGCCTATGTACTCCGACGGGTCGGACACCGTGTGGGACCAGTGCTACGACGCGACCGCCGACGCGGCCAGCGCGCGTTCGACGGCCCCGATCTGCGCGCGTCGTCCGTGTAGCGCTGACTAGACAATATGGATTGAGGTCCATCCGGCTCTGGAGGCGAGGAACATCGTCGCCGCTGAAGATGGTCGACATCTTCGGCCAGCTGACCGACAAGCATCCGCCGCGGCATCTTCCACAGCCTCCCAGACCTGATCGACGCGATCGAGACCTACCTTGCCGCCAACAACGAAAACCCACAACCATTCACATGGACCGCCACCACCGACAAGATCCTCGAGAAAGTCCGACGCGGGCGCGTCGCCCTCGAAGCAATCACCAACTAAAACTGAGACGGACCACTAGCTCACGCGCGAGCCACCGACCGCCGCTCTCGCGACGGCGGAGTACCGGTAGACGCGAAGGCCCTCTGCAGCTCATCGGCCAGACGCAGGGCAAGCGCGACGATCGTGAACGTCGGGTTGGCCCACCCGGCGGTTGCGAAAACCGAGCTGCCGGCGATGTAGAGATTTTCGACCGAGTGCACCCGACAGTGCGCGTCGACGACCCCCGTTCGTGAATCTCCCGACATCCGAGTCGTGCCCATGTGGTGGCCACCGCCGATGATCCTGTCTTCCCAGCCGTTCCCCGGCATGATCACGTGTCCAACTGATCTGTGCTGCACGTGTGCATCCAGTTCGGCAAGCCACGCAATGATGCTTCCTGTGTCGACGTCATGCAGCCGCCAATCGAGCCGAGGCTGAGGAACGCCGAGTGCATCCTTGCGGCTGCTGAGAGAAACTCGACTCGATGGATTCGGAGCCTGTTCTGCTCGTACGTAGAGCGACAGTAACTGCCGGCCCTCCATGTCCGTGGCTGGATCACGCGTCCGCGCCGTACGCGCGGACCGCCAAGTCTCGATCGTCTGCCCTGCATTCCAAACCAGACGCGCACCGTGTTTGACCCTTACGGCCGCATCGTGATGGAGGATGTGTTCTAGCTGCAGAAAGGCCGTCCTGAAGGCTTGAGGCGATTGCACCAACTGGGAGCCGGTTTCGCCTGAGTAGCTGGCGGCATCGATCGCGATCGAGCAATTGAGGCGTTCGTGGCGGGTCAGCGCATCTGCCGTGGGTGTCAGTAGACCCCGCACATGCCTTCCGTCATAGGTAGCGTTTCGATAGAAATCGCGATTGACCGGGCTCTGAACTGTCATGAGATGTCCGGCAGGAGCATGTAGATGCTCCATGAAGTAGCGGCCCACGACGTCGTGCTCGTTGCCAATACCCGCCGGACGCACCCCGCGCGACACGAGCAGGAGACGTGCGTTCTCGATACCGCCTGTCGCCAACACGATTGCGCGGCCCTGAACGCGGAACAAGCGCCCATTGAGTGTGCGCACCTCGACGGACTCGATGCGACCGCCGTCGGGATCGAGCAGGAGCTCGCTGACGTTTGCATGGAGGAGGGTGGTCACGCGCCTCGCGTGGACCATCCGGTCGCGGTACCTGACGCCGAAGTCGGTTGCGGGGCTGAACTGGGCGATCGCGTTCTCAAACTCCGTCCCCGACATATCGAATGGTGGCGGCATTCTCGCCGGCCAGGTGGCAGCTTCGAAGTACGGAGTGGGCAGCTGCAGCAGCTCGGCAGCGTCCGCGTAGTACGACTCGAGCTCAGCCCGATCGATTGGCCAGCCGCTCCATGGCAGCCAATCTCGCCGATCTAAGTCGATCGGATCCAGCGGCCGGCACCAACCGCCCCACCGGTTGCCGGCGCCACCGAATTCACGAAACCGGCAGGCGTCGAGCTGGAAGTAGGGGGCTCCGATGGACTCGCCGCGGCACAAACGCTGGGTGCGTAGGTCGGGCAAGAAGCCGCCTCCATCGATCAGGCAGATGGACAGGTCGGCGGATCGCAGCCGATCGACCAGGGCGATGCCGGCCGGCCCGGCACCCACTACAACAAGGTCCGCGGAAAGCGCGGCTCCGTCCTCGACCTGCCGCGCGTCGATCAGCACGGCCCGACGCGATCGGAGGGGTGGCGCCCAGCCGGAATATGTCCCCGAAATTGAGATCCCGACGCTAATGAACCGAATTTTGGACTGTGCACAAATGCGAGGGTAGCTCGTGTCTCGTCGATGGCATAATTTTTGACTCCCTCGCGCCGCCGGCGTAGCCGACCGCCGCTGATCCTTACTCGCGCTCCATGCAGGCTGCAGCTCTTCTACGGGCCCCCGCTGTTCGTGACTCCATGAAATGGCGCCCTGACCTCCCGCGTCTGTCGGCGATCAGCCGACGCGTTGCGTTCGCTGTGTCGGTTGCCGTCCTCGTCGCCGGCCTGGGCTCCGGGGGAGCCGGCACGTCGGGGCTTGGGACTGCGGCGGCGCGGCAGCTCGCGCCGAGCGCCTCGGCGGCGGGCACGCCACCGAGTGGGGGAGGGTCGATCGGCCCGCCTGCCCAGCCCACCAAGCCCACCCCGCAGCCGCAGCCCAAGCCGACCGGTTCGTCGCTCGCCAAGGATCTCGGTCAGCTGATCGTCGCGCGATTCGCTGGCACGGCGGCGACGAGGTCGATCCTGGCGGCTGTCAGAGCCGGCGATGTGGGCGGCATCATCCTGTTCGGAGACAACACCGCCGGTGGCGTCGCCGCCACCCATGCGCTGGTCAAGCGGCTACAGCTCACTGCTGTGAACGGCGGCAACCCGCGCCTGCTGATCTTGACCGATCAGGAAGGAGGAGAAGTGAAGCGCCTGCCTGGGCCGCCGGGACTCGCCGCGAGTCGGATGGGCAATCCGAAGGTGGCGGGCACCCAGGGCCGGCTGACAGCCCGGCTGCTCCGGAGGGCCGGCGTCAATGTGGATCTGGCCCCGGTCGCGGACGTGACCGTGGTCGACGGGTTCATGACACGCGAGCACCGCACGTTCGGGAGCGGTCCGGCGGACGTGGCGACGGCCGCCTGCGCGTTCGCGAATTCGCTCGCTGCAGCGGGCGTGGGCTACACGCTCAAGCACTTTCCGGGGCTGGGCGATGCGGTCGCCAGCACCGATGACGGTGCCGTCAGCGTGGGTGCCAGCGCAAGCTTGTTGTACCGAGATGAGGCGGCGTACAGACGCTGTGGCGCAGGCAGGCGGGCGCTCGTGATGATCAGCAGCGCGAGCTACCGCCATCTCACCGGCTCCGTGCCTGCGGTGATGTCGCCGGCGACCTACCGCGATGCGCTGAAGTCCGACGGGGTCGACGCGGTCACGATCAGTGACGACTTCCAGGCCCAGGCGCTCGCAGACCAGACCTCGCCGGCTCGTACCGCCATCAACGCCGGCCTGGACATGGTGATGTACGGCAAAACCGAGTCCGCAGCGGTCGTGGCCTATCAGATCCTCGACCAGGATCTACGGACGGGCACCCTCAGCGCGAGCCGGGTGAAGGCGGCCGCAGCGAAGGTTCGTGCGCTGAAGCAGAGCCTCGGGTTGGTGTGAGGGGCGGGTGACCTCGGGTTGGTGTGAGGGGCGGGTGAGGGACCGGGCGCGCGCGGCTTGCACCGGTACCTCGTGCTCGCGGAACTATCTCGCCGGGCGTTAGGCTCCACAGCAGCATGCGTTGGACAGGCTTGCGGATTTGAGCGTTTATGTTGATCACGCCTTCGCGGCCGGCGACTGGGGGCGCTGGACCGGCGGCGGACACATGCAGGCGGACACGCTCGGTGAGCTGCATGAGTTCGCCGGACGAATGGGGCTGCGGCAGGAGTGGTTTCAGTCAAAGCCTCGGCGCCCCGAGAATGACCACTATGACCTGACGCGGGCAGGACGAGAGCTCGCCATCAGCCTGGGGGCAATTAGCGAGGACAGGCGTGCCGGAACGAGGCGGCGCCAGGCGGTACGGCTCGCTCGCCGAGCGAACAACCGTCTGGCAGCACCTACTTCAATGTGAGCCGCTGCCGCAGGCCAGTCCGAATCGGCGACATTTCAACGGACGCCGCTTATAGGCGTCTATAGCCGAAGGCGCTGTAAATCGGCATGCGTGCTTCGCCTGCGATTTGTGATCTGGCCCGGCGGTGCTGATCCGGCGCCCGACACGCTCTCCGCGCGCGGGAGCGGCCTTTGGTTAGGAAGATTTGCCCTGCTAATCTTCCTGGCACGATGGCGTTGAACATCAAGGACGAAGCCGCCGATCGACTCGTGCGCGAGCTCGCAGCGGAGACCGGCGAAACGATCACCACCGCGGTTACCGTCGCGGTCCGCGAGCGGCTCGAGCGGCTACGCGGTGCGGTGCCGCGTGAGCGTCGCCGGAATGAGCTGACCCGGATCGCGCAGCGCAGCGCGCAACGCCAGGTGCGAGACGGCCGGAGCGCTGAGGAGATCCTTGGCTACGGCTCCGACGGTCTGCCGTCGTAACGACTCGTGGTTCTGGACACCTCAGCGCTGGTGGCGATGCTGCTGGGCGAGCCCGAGCGGGATCAGTTCATCGCAGCGCTCGCCGAGGCTGCGGATCCCGTGATCTCGGCTGGCACCTTGCTCGAGGCCTCGATCGTCTTGCAGAGCAAGCTAGGCGATGATGGGCTGGCCGATCTCGATGAGCTCCTCGCCGCGGCCGGGGTGCGCTGCGTCGCGGTTGACCTCGCGCAGGTGTTCGCGGCGCGGGACGCGTTTGCCCACTTCGGTAAGGGCCGCGACGCAGCCGGCCTGAACTACGGCGACTGCTTCGCTTACGGCCTGGCGAAGGTCGCGCAGGCGCCGCTGCTATTCAAGGGCGAGGACTTCGGTCGCACCGACATCGCTGCAGCGATCGACTGACCCAGCTGCCGAACCCCCGTTCGTCTGTCGCCGAGCCCGAAGGTCTAGAGGGCTTCCATCGCCTTGCCCACGCCGGCGCGCATCTCGTCGGCGTTCATCACAGGCGCGAACGTGATCTTCGCGTCAAGGCCCATAAAGAACGGCTCCGCCGCCGGCGGGATCCCGCTCGAGTCGGCCATGTCGAAGAAGATCAGAGCGGTCCGCATTCCTTCCTCTGAGGTGAAGTAGGCGGCTTCCGCCTTCAATGCGTCAAGTGCCTTCCCCACGATCTGCGGAAGGCTGCCGTCCTTGATCGCAGCGTTTCCAGCCGCGGTCGGGATCTGGACCGTCATGAGCACCCGCATGTCTAGCCTCCTTCGTCGGTTAACACCCATTTCGAGCCGAGCCGACGCAACCGGCATCAGAACGACCGCGGAGCGAGAGAGCAAGGCGCCCCGGCCGTAACGCAGCCGCAGCGGCTCGCGCGGCGATACTATGCCGACGGCCGTCCGCCCGTCAATGGTGTTCATGCGAGCCCGATCTGCTGGGCCATGAGGCCGGAGTCCAGAGGAGATCGCCGATGAGTTGCGCACCGTCGTCGAATGTCTTCTCGGCGAGCTCGACCACTGGCTGACCGAGAGAGAGCAGATCCGGGACTAGACCGCCCGGCCCGCCTCTGTTCGCACGACATGCCGCGTCATGGCGTCGGTAGCACCCGGTAGCCGAATAGACGCCGTGCCTCGTCGACGAGACGGTCTGGGATCGAGTCGTCGACGGCAGCGGCAGACGGCGCGGCCCCGCTGCCTGCCCGGCTGAAGAGTGCGTATCCGTAGAGCTGTTGAGCCGGGTCGTGCCGAACGAGGTAACGGATCCCGTCGAACCCGCTCGCAAGGGCTTCGGCTGCGAACGTATGACTGGCGGCGTAGTCCTCATTGGCCCCGAGCGATGCCGTCACGCCGAACTGAAGAGCGCGACGCGACGTGATGTCAGCAAGTTTGAGATCACGCCCGAGACGCAGCTTGTAGAGAGACCGCTGGTTCACCTCGTCGTCTGCGAACAGGGTCTGCTTGCGGAAGACTTCGATCCAAGCGGCGATCGACTCCTTGGCGAGAGGGCTGGCGGCGCTGTCGCTGGTGACGGACCTTGGTTCCGGGTTCCCGCCCGAGAAGGGATTGCGCACGTGTCTCGCGGCGCTGGCGGTCGCCGTTCAGGCCGGGCTTGACGACGCGGAGCTGGCCGACGTCTTTCAGGGTGCGCTGCTGCAGGCGCTCGGCTGCACGTCGTACGCCACCGAGAACGCGTGGCATTTCGAGGACGACCTCGCGTTCCAGCGGGCCGTGCATACGATCGATCCGGCGAACCCGGCGTCGTTCGATGATTTCGGAGCGTGGGCCGGTCCTGTGCGCGCCCCTGTCCTGCGTGATCATTTCTTCGCGATCGCGGCCTCCGTCGGTCCGATGGCGACCGCTTCGT
>Ga0302325_10002723_pt1 | contig 42479 bp, 44 predicted proteins | sample Palsa_T0_2_FD_201948 | JGI IMG/M metagenome (GOLD analysis project Ga0302325, IMG submission 201948) | Peat permafrost microbial communities from Stordalen Mire near Abisko, Sweden - Palsa_T0_2 | ecosystem: Environmental > Terrestrial > Soil > Palsa > Peat permafrost | place: Sweden: Abisko... | reverse complement strand
CCGGTCCAGGCGATATCGGACTTGTTACCCTGCGCGTAAAGGAAGCCATCGAACAGGCGCAAGTCGTTGTCTACGACTACCTTTGCAACTCCGAGATCCTCAAGTGGGCGCCGGCCGATGTTGAAATTGTCTTTGCCGGGAAAAAATCCGGACAGCACACCTTGCGGCAAGAGGAGATCAGCCAACTCCTGGTCGACAAGACAAAGGAAGGGAAACGTGTGGTGCGGTTGAAGGGAGGCGATCCCTTCGTTTTCGGGAGAGGGGGTGAAGAGGCCGAGGCGCTGGCCGCGGCGGGCCTGGCATTTGAGATCGTCCCAGGAGTCAGCTCTGCAATCGCGGCCCCGGCTTACGCAGGAATCCCGCTAACTCATCGGGATTTTGCATCCTCGTTCACGGTTTTCACGGGCCACGAAGATCCGGCCAAGCAGGAGACCGCGATTGACTACAAGGCTCTGGTCGCCGGAAACGGCACGTTGGTCATGCTGATGGGAATGGACCGCCTTGCGTCGATCGTCCCGGAGCTTCTGGCGAACGGCGCGAATCTCCGCCTGCCGGTCGCCCTGATCCGTTGGGGCACAACCGGTCGCCAGCAAACATTGATCGGGGAACTTGGATCGATCGTTGATGCGTCGGTCGGATTTCAGCCGCCGGCGATCGCAGTGTTTGGTCGAGTTGTTGAACTGCGAGACAAACTAAGCTGGTTCGAGCGGCGCCCGCTGTTCGGCCGACGGATTGTTGTCACCCGGACCCGGAAACAAGCAAGCGCGTTGAGTGCGAAGCTGAGAATTCTGGGCGCTGACGTGTACGAATTGCCAACTATCCGAGTCGAACCGCCGGAAAACCTCATGGAATTCGGTGAACTGGTTCGCGATGCGTTTCAATACGATTGGTTGATTTTTACGAGCGTGAATGGGGTGGATGCCTTCTTTGACATGTTCTACCGGCTCTATGACGACGCTCGCAGTATCGGAAATGCTAAGATCGCGGCGATTGGGCCGGCGACCGCTCAACGCATCAAGAGCGTGCATCTCTCGGTCGATCTGCAGCCGAAGGAATTTGTTGCTGAAGCGATCATTGATGGGCTCTTGGAGTTTGGGAGCGTCGAAAATCTAAAATTCCTCGTGGTGCGAGCTCTGGGAGCGCGGGAAGTTTTGCCAAAGCGGCTGGCGGAACTTGGCGCGATCGTGGACGAGGCGACCGCCTACCGGACGGTCCCGGAAACAACCGACACGTCGGGGGCTTTGGAAAGATTTGAATCGGAGGGAGCGGATCTTGTCACCTTCACCAGTTCATCGACGGTGGAGAATTTTTTGGCGTTGAAGCTTCCATGGCCGGCACAGACAAAAACGGCGAGCATCGGACCAATCACCTCCGAGACCATGCGGAAGAATGGTCTGCAGGTCGATGTGGAAGCCGCACGATACGATGTGGATGGCCTCGTCGAAGCGGTTTTAAAATTGTATGCAAAATAGCAAGGGAGATGCGGGCAGGTTTCTTGCGCTTACTGATATGCTCGCCAGTTGAGGGTGAAGTGCTGCTGCACGAACCGCTTCGTCTCATTTCGAGTTCGTTCAGCTTGCGTCCGCGAAAATGAATTCGACGCGAAATCCGGTAACGACGGCAAGCAAAGCAGTGGCGACAATGATGGTGCTGCCGAACGCGCCTGGGCTACTGCTGGAAGTGTGGTAAGACGCGAACAGGGCGAAGCAGGCTACTCCGTAGAGAACACTGATTGGCAGGAGCACGATACAGCCGTCGATCAGATAAGCCAAAAATCGCACCCAGAATCCAGCGTAACGTGGTCCGCCTGCATTCTGACGCGCCGGAGTTGCCGATGCCGTTGCCCTGGCGTCTAAATTCGGGCTCGGCGCCGCAGGTCGCAAAAATGATAGTTCAGGGGCCGAAGTTTTACCGTTTTCTGTGATGTTCATGTTATGGAAATTATGGTGATAATATCCGTTACGGACAAACTCTCCTTCAGTTTAGGGGTGTTCGCACTATTTTTGAAAATTCATCCGCGGATTACCCGAAGAGTGGGATCCTCTTTCGTGAAAACAAAAAAACTCCACCTTTCGGATGGAGTTTTATAAGTCGCTTGTATTGAGAGAGTTACGGATTGAAGCGAAACTTTAGCTTGCCGCGTTTGGCAGCCAGTTTCGCTTTCCTGCGCACCTTCTGCGAAGGAGTTTCGAAAGCGCGCAACCGGCGAACCTCTTCCATAATCCCCTCGGTGTCGAGCTTGTTCTTCAGCCTTTTGAGCGCTCTGTCGATAGGCTCACCTTTTCTCACGATAACTTCGGGCATAAAAATTCTCTTCTCACGGATGCTTCTTCGGACGAGGGCTAAATAGTAGCCGGGCTTTTTCGGAGCGTCAATCGATCAAGCGAAAATCCTTCGGGAGGGGACTCGGCTGTGGATGGAGTGGACGGCCGGGTGCGGAAAGGAACTTGCGTTTTCGACTCCGCACGCGATCAATACAGCGGCTAATATCATGAACAAAGCGGTCGTTTTTGGTCTCGGTTGTCTTGGCATACTCGTTCTTGTGGTTATCGTCTTCGTCCTGGCGATTGCAGGCGGATACAACGGACTGGTCAGGTCCTCGACCGGAGTGGATGCGTCCTGGGCGCAGGTACAGACGCAGTATCAACGTCGAGCGGATCTAATTCCCAACTTGGTGCGAACGGTTGAGGGAGCGGCTAATTTCGAGAAATCGACGCTGACCGATGTCATCAACGCGCGGGCAAGTGCAACCAAAGTCACCATCGATCCGTCGAAGGCCCCAACGGATCCTGAGCAACTTCGACAGTATGAGCAGGCGCAAAACGCCTTGAGCGGCACTCTCGGTCGCCTGCTGGCGGTAAGCGAGAATTATCCTCAGTTAAAGGCGAACAATAATTTCCGCGATCTCCAGGCTCAGATCGAAGGAACCGAGAACCGAATCGCGGTCGCGCGCCGCGACTTCAACAACGCTGCGCAAGGCTACAATGCGCAAGTACGCTCGTTTCCGACCGTGATCTACGCGGGTTGGTTCGGGTTCCAGCCCAAGCCATATTTCCAAAGTGCGGCGGGCGCCGAAGCGGCTCCGAGCGTCAGTTTCCCGTCATTTAGTCCGAGTCCCAGCCCGAAATGAGCGCTCGCGCTGGCGCCAGGGACACATCGAGCTTAGTCTTTCGATCGCCGGGGCAGCTTGCGGCGACCGCGATTCTGGTAACAATTGGGATCTAAACGCAGGTTGCGCGGATTTCGCAGATGAAGAAACTGATCGCTCGATTCTTAATCCGTGGTGCACTCCTGGCCGCCTTCGGGCTGTTTGTCGTGCATTCGATGGCGGCCGCTGTCCCAGCAAAGCCGACGCACTATTTTAATGATTATGCTTCGCTGATCGATCCGCGGACGGCTGAACAGCTCGATCAACGGCTGGAAGAGTTCGAGCGCCAGAGCTCAAACCAAATTCTGGTGGTCATTTACCGCAGCCTGCCGGCTGACACCGCGATCGAGGATTACACCCAGGATGCATTCCGCGCGTGGAAAGTTGGCCAGCAAGGTCGGAATAACGGTGCAGTCCTCTTCGTCTTTGTGAAGGACCGGAAAATGCGGATCCAGACCGGGTACGGTTTGGAAGGCGCGCTCCCGGATGCGATCTGCAAACGGATCATTTCCGACGAGATGGCACCGCGTTTTCAAGCAGGTGATTTTGCCGGCGGGATGACAGCGGCAGTCAATGCCATGATTGCGGCCACCCGCGGTGAGTATAAAGGGACAGGCCAAACCGTTGCTCAGGCTCGCGCCCAAGCACGGAAGAGCGAGGGAAGCACCGTGGACCTGATCATCCTTCTCGTTGTTTTCGGGTTCATCGGGTTGTCATGGTTGCGTGCCGCGCGCCGGGGAACCGTCTACTCAAGTTCAGGGTCGCGCGGCTCCGGCGGGATCTGGTGGTTCGGAGGCGGCGGAGGTGGGGGTGGCGGCGGGTTTTCCGGCGGGGGTGGCGGTGGTGGATTTTCCGGTGGCGGCGGCGACAGCGGCGGTGGCGGCGCGAGCGGCGGCTGGTGATTTGAATCGAGACTCTGCATGAAACCGCGTCATTTTCTCCAAGCTGTCGATCACGACAGAATTGTGGCGGCCATTGCCGCCGCCGAAGAACGGACAAGCGCTGAGATACGCGTCTTCATCAGCCGCCGGAAAACGGAGAACGCGCTCCATGCGGCTTCCCGATGCTTCGCAAAGCTGAAAATGAACGAGACGCTGTTGCGGAACGCTGTCCTGATCTTCATCGCCCCGGTTTCGCACCAATTTGCCGTGGTCGGTGACACGGCGGTGCACGCCAAATGCGGAGACGATTTCTGGCGTGGAGTTGTCGAGGGGATGGAATCGAGCCTCAAGCGCGGGGACTTTACCGAAGCACTCTTGCATGGCGTCGGAAAGGTGGGTTCGCTCCTTGCCGCGCATTTTCCGCCGGATGCGGGCGGGAAACATGATCTGCCTGACGCGGTTGTTGAAGAGTGAGAGGGTGCTTTTCCTGACATTCTGAGTTTACTTGACGCGACCGAACTCCCGACTCCTGAACTCCCTCCTCAAATGCCTGCGATTCGGATCCTGACAGCAGTCCCGATTTGTGACGGTCACGATAGTGCCATTAACACGATCAACCTGGAATTCATTCGTCACGGCATTGAAGTGATCTATCTGGGCTACAATCGTTCGGCAAAGGAGATGGCCCGGGCTGCTCTTCAAGAAGATGTGGTTGCGATTGGTATTTCCACCTACAACGGCGGTCACATTGAATTCTTCGAAGAAGTCGTCGATCGATTGCATAAACTGCGCCTCGCACCAATCATAAAAATTTTCGGCGGAGGCGGCGGAACGATCACCCGCGAGGATGCCGCGATCATGTATGGACGAGGTGTCGATCGGATTTTCTTCGCCGGAACGCCACTGACGGAAATGCTGGCCTACGTGCGGGCCGGATACAGCGAGGTTGAACAGCGGCCTTATGACACATCGTTTGCGGGCACTGACCAGTTTCTGGCTCGCCAGTTGACGCTCGCAGAACGCGGCGCCGGCACCTTGCCCAAGGCGCCTGAAGAGGCCCATGGAGGCGCCAAACCGCGCCGCAACTCAAAGGTGATTGGCTTGACCGGCCCGGGAGGCGCCGGAAAGACAACCCTGATCGATGAATTGGTTTATCGGTTTCTTCGCTCGTATCCGGAAAATCAGCGAGTCGCGATTCTCTCTCATGATCCCAGTCTGGTCGGCTCGGGAGCGCTTCTCGGGGACCGGGCGACAATGATTTATTCCCAGCATGACCGTGTCTTCATGAGGAGTCTGGCCACGCGAGGTCAGGCGGGAGGAGTGAGTCCTTCGACGGGTCGGTGCCTGGAAATTCTTGTCAAGAGCGCGTTGTTTGAAGTGATCCTGGTGGAAACCGTGGGCACCGGCCAGGAGGCGATCCCTTTTGGAATTGAAACCCTCGCGGTTGATAAAGCGGTCCTGGTGATGCCACCCGATTACGGGAGCCGCCTCCAGCTGCAGAAGATCGCAATGATCGACGCGGCGGATGCGATCGTGGTCAACAAATCGGACTTGCACGGATCCCGAACTGCAGTCGCCGAAATTGAATACAGGATTCGCACGAATCAAAAGGGACAGACTTTACTGCGCACTCAGGCCACCCGGCATGGAGACACAGGCGTGGACCAGCTTTTCGCACTTTTGTTCGACGGGAAACGAGGGAGTCACGAGTCAGAAGCAGCCCACGCGGCCGGCGCGCGTGAAGCTTGAGAAGAAACTCGCTGTTTCAGAGAAGCTTTCGGCTGTCAATCCCAATTTTCTGACCTCTCTCTATCTTTGCAATCTGAGGTTGCCTTTGAACTCTTGTTCTCTTCCGCCTCAGACCATCGGCCGAAATCTGCCAACGACCTCGCACAACCGCTCGGTGATCTGACCCAGCGAACAATGTTCGACAGTGCAAATCAGTTCCTCGAAGACGTTTCCGCCTTGTTCAACGACGCTCGATAACCGGTCGAGGCACCCCCCCTGTTCTCCGGCATGTCGCTTCTCGAAATCGTGCAATCGATCCTGCTGAAGTTGCTTCTTTTCTTTGGGCGTTCGAATCATGTGGACCTCGGGCCAGTCTCCCTCCGGATCGTTGTATCGGTTCAGACCGATCACCGGACGGATTCCGTCATAGATCTGGCGTTCCAACAAGTGGCCGGACGCCTGAATCTGACTTCGCTGGTATCGCCGTTCAACGGCACCAATCACTCCACCCTGTTGCTCGATTTCACGAAATTCTTCCAGGATCGCTTCTTCGACAGCGTGACCGACCATTTTCATTCCGGGTGATCCCTGAAGCGTGTTCATCATGTGCTTAAAGAGTCCGCTCTCCTCAAGCAAAATCGCTTGTGCGTGCGCTGCGTAGCGCGCGTATTCCTCGCTCGGCGTGGTAAAAGGTTCGTCCGCCGAATTGCTGTGGCAGGAATTCGTAGCGTTCATGCAAGCCAGCATCAGCTCGAGCGCTGTTCGCGTGAGATTGTTTTGCCAGTCCGCCGCGATCAGCGAACGGCCGCTCGTCTGGGTGTGAAGTTTCAGAATTTGAGCGCGTTTTTCCGCGCCAAAAACATCGCGCAGTCCGATTGCCCAAATCTTCCTGCAGGTCCGCGCGAGCGCGACATACTCGATATCCAGCGCGCAGTCCAGAAAGAACGAGAGGCGTGGCCCGAAGACATTCACATCCATGCCGCGATTCCGAAAATATTCCACGTACGCGAAGCCGTTCGACAAGGTGTAGGCAGCCTGCTGAACCGGTGTTGCGCCAGCTTCTGCGATGTGATAACCGCTGATCGAGATCGGGTACCACTTCGGCATCTGTCGCGAACAATAGTCGACCATGTCCGCCAGAAAACGGAGAGAAGGTTCGATGGGGAAGATCAACTCATTCTGAGCTTGGATCTCTTTCAGGACGTCCGCTTGGATTGTTCCACGCAACTTGGCACCAACATTCGGTCCGAATCGATGCTTTGCCGCAGCAATGTACATCGCCAATAGAATCGGAGCGGGGCCGGAGATCGTCATAGAGACGGAAACGTCGGGTTGGTCGAGCGCGAACCCGTCGTATAAACGCTCCATGTCTTCAATGGTGTCAATCGCTACTCCACCCTCGCCGATCTTGCCAAAGACTCCCTCAGCACCTGCACCGACTCCGTAGAGCGTCGGACCATCGAACGCTGTGCTCAATCGTTTGTTGCGCTGGTTGCGGGACAGATAATGAAACCGCGCATTCGTATCCTCGGCCAGACCCAGACCGGCGAACAACCGCGTCGGTTCTTCGCTTGGTGCTTTGGAATCGTTCCGTTTCTTCCCGTTGCCAGTCGTCTCCGCGCCGGTCGGTTCCAAATACTGTTCCGCGTAAGCAGCTGTCAGAAACGGAAATTCACCGGGCAATCCTTCGTCCCAGAGGAATCGGGCAATCTCTCCGGCCTCATCCAGATCCGGTAAGGCCAGGCGCGGTAGACGCAGCCCCGTCGGTGTCACGGTGGTGCCAATTTTGGCTTTGGCTTCTCGCCATCTTTGTAGCAACCGTTCGCCAAATTGACGATCAGTGCGTGCTTTTTGCACTTGGTCCGAGCCCGATCGCCGGTAATCTTCGACAGCAGAAACAACTTGTCCGAGGGAGGTCATTGGTAAGAAGGAGTTCGGGAGCTCACGATTCTGCAATTTCCGCAACTCCAGGACTCCTGCAACCCCTGAACTCCCGGGACTTCCGGAGGTGTAACCTGGAACCATGGTTTACGTCTGCATCTTGTAACGGTATGAAAAAAACTATTGTTTTGTCGGCGATGGTCTTCGCAATCGCGGTGCTCGCTCAACCCAAGGCTCAAGCAGGGGTCTTTGTTCGTTTCGGTTTGCCGATCCCGATCCCGGTTCCAGTCTTTTACGGGCCGGCGTACTACCCGGGCGGTTATTACTATGGCCCTTCCGGCTATTCCTATTACCCGAGACCCTACTGGCGCCACCGAACCTGGTTCCACGGACATTGGCGCTACAACTAAAGTATTGCCGACGGGCTCTCCGATGATCCTTTCTCGATTGTGCAGATGACGACGGTCCCGAAGGGTGAATTCGGTTGAATCTCGAGTTTCCCGGAAATCATCCGAGCGCGGTAGCGCATGATTTTTAGTCCCATTCCTTTGCGTTCGCCCGGCAAAGGCTTAAAACCGACGCCGTCATCGCTGACTCGCAACGAGCAGGCGCCGTCACTGACTTCCAGTGCAATCACGACAGATTTGGCGCGTCCATGTTTCAGCGCGTTACTCAGAGCTTCCTGGGCGATGCGGTAAAGGTGGATCGCCTGAATATTATCCGTGATGAGCACGGTCTCCGGGCAGATGACTGCGCATGAAATTCCAGCGAGTTTTGCGGTCGTCAAAGCCAATTCTTCCAAGGCCGATTCGAGACCTCCCTCGTCACGATCGACCGGAGAGAGGCCTCGGGCCAAGTCGCGCGCGCGCATCGCGGCGTCCTGAAGCAGTGAGGCAATGTCTCCTGCTTTCTTCGCAAGTGCGTGCGACTGGCTATCAAGCTCTTGCTTCAGCATGGACGCCGAAAATCCGATCGCCGCGAGATATTGGCAGACTTCGTCGTGGAGGTCCCGTCCGATGCGCTCCTGTTCGCGTTCGCTGATCGTAATGATCTCCTGTTCCAATTGCTGAGCGCGCTCGAGTAGTTCGAGCCGGGCGCGAATATTGTCCCGTTGTTTCTTGAACGTCCACCCGGCAAGCATGACCAGGCTGAAGAACACAAAGCGCATGATTGCTTCCCAAACCCGGAGCCATTCCGTCGTGTAGTGGTGGCCGGATGCCTTGTCGGCCCACCACCAGGAAACGGTGCTAAGGACCGAGATGACAGTGGCAAGCTTCATGTCGCCGAACCAGACCATCACGAGGATCGGAATGGAATAAAAAGGGTAAATTGTGACGTCGTATCCAGTCAGGTAATCGACTGTTCCGACGACCATCCCGAGCGCTAACACCTCCACAAAGAGCTGAAGCATAGACTGTCTCCGGAGGAACGTGCCGATTCGATCCACGGCTACTCCTGCTCGCGGACCCAGCGTATGGCAAAATGCTGCAGTTCAGTCGCATTCCGGAAATTCATTTTTTCTTTGATCCTTGCCCGATACGTGTCCACGGTTGCGGCGCCGAGCTGGAGTTTGTCCGCAATCTGGCGCGTGGTGTTGCCGCGACCGATCAATTCCAGGACTTCCAGTTCGCGGTCTGCTAATCGATCGACAGGACGTGGCGTGCTCTTTGCGCCTGTTGTGGTCAGGCTTCTCAAAAAGACCGAAGTCATCTTATCCGAAAGATAGATTTCTCCCGTCACTACCCGTCGGATCGCCGCTAACACTTCATCGGCTGTTTGATTTTTTGTGATGTATCCGGTGGCGCCCGCGCGAAGCGCGCGCTCCGCATAGAGCGATTCATCGTGCATCGAGAGAACCAGAACCGGTATTCCAATGGAAAGCGCTCTGATGCCTTTGATCAGTTCCAATCCGCTCGATCCTTTCAGAGTGATATCAACGGTCACGAGGTCCGGCGTGAGGTTCCGTATCAGTTGGATTGCTTGCTCGGCGGTTTCGCATTCTCCGCCGACCTGCATATCCAGCTCGTGATTGATCAGCTGAGACAAGCGGTCGCGGAACAAAGGATGATCATCGACAACGACAACTCTTTTCTTCTCTGCAGTCATGGCTGGTATCGGTGGTTCGCTAGCTGGCATTCCTCGAACCTGCCAATATAGTCGCACTTGTTAATCAGTGGCATGCGCATTGCCGAAAACGGGTGCGGTCGGAGACGGAAAGATGCGGGCGATTGCACAGTAAAAGCTGTGCTCGTCACTCGTGCCTGCTCAGGATAAATGGCGCCGCTGCTCTGGTCGATTCGCGTACCGTGAGTTCCGGATTCATCAAAATCTTACGCACCCGGCCCTCGCCCCCTTTACGGATGCGCTCAAGAAGCGCTCCCGCGGCGATCTCCCCTTGGCGGCGAATCGATTGGCCAACGGTGGTGAGCGCCGGGTAGATGTAGCGGCCGAGCTCGATGCCATCGAAGCCGATCACCGACAGTTGGTGCGGTACTCGAATGCCGTGCTCAGCGGCAAATCGCAGCAGGCCGATGCCCATTAAATCGTTCGTCGCAAAGACAGCGCTAATTTCCGCCCTCTTCAGTAAAACTCGCGCGGCCTTGTACCCACCTTCCGCAGTGAAATCTCCACTGACAACCCATTCAGATCGAAACGGTGCGCCGGCTTCCGCCAGAGCTTTCCGGTATCCGTTCAAGCGATCGACGGTGACGCTTGTCGTATTGGGTCCGGCGATACACCCGATCGACTTGTGCTTATGGTCAAGCAGGTGTCGGGTCGCGAGATAACCTCCTTTGACGTGATCGATCTGGACAAGGTCGCAGGTGACTCCTTTGACCGCGCGGTCGACGATAATGACCGGGACTTTGGCTTCCCGCAGATGTTCGGCTAGTCCAAGGTCATCACCTGCGGAACAGATGATCAGGCCGTCGATCCGTTTTTCAAGCAGCACCCGGAGATAAGTTTGCTGCCGTTCGGGTTGATCGTCCGAGTTACAGAGGATCACGCTGTATCCAGCGCGATAACAGATATCTTCGATTCCCTGTGCTAACTCTGCGAAAAAAGGATTGGAACTATTGGAGACCAGCAGCCCGATTGTACAGGTGGCGTGCTGTTTCAGCGATCTTGCCACAGCGCTAGGAATGTAGTTCAAACGGTGGATTGCAGCCTCGACTTCGCCACGCACCTTATCGCTCACCGGACGCGATTTATTGATCACGTGGGAGACGGTCGTATAGGAGACTCCCGCCAAAGCGGCTACATCCTTAATGGTCGACATGGCGCGTTTGACCGGTTAACAGATTCCTACATTCTCGTGCTCCTCGACCGCCAACGAGCGGGCGAGGGGGTGCGTAAATCGCGGCCAGAAACTCTGGAGTGCCCGTCGCAAACGTTTGCATGAGGGTGTTCTTTCCCGAGCTCTTTTGTCAATCGCTACTTCGCCGCGACCTGTTTTCCTTTGGCGCCTGTTTCTTGCGGCTTGGAGACTTCACGCCTCAGATTTGCCTTCCGCAAATTTGACCACCAGAGAACGATCGGGGCTGCAATAAAGATCGAAGAATAGGTCCCAACGATGACTCCAATGACGTTGGTGAACGCGAAATCGGAAAGCACCGGACCGCCGAATATCAGCAGTGAGAGCATGCACAGCAAAGTCACACCGCTGGTCAGAATGGTTCGACTCAGGGTCTCGTTGATGCTCGCATTCATCAGGTACTGAATCGAGCCCTTTCGCCCAGAACGCAGGCCTTCACGAATCCGGTCGAAGACAACGATCTTGTCGTTGATCGAGTAGCCCGCAACCGTCAGAATCGCGCCAACCATCACCAGCGAGAATTCCCGCCCAGTCATCACGAAAACGCCGAGCGTGATCACCAGATCGTGGAGCATGGCGACGATCGTTCCGATCGCAAACGAAAATTCGAATCGTATCGTGACGTAGGCGAGGATCCCAAGGATCGCGATGCCAAGGGCGAACAAGGAGGTTGTCGCCAATTGCGTTCCCATGATCGGGCCGACGCCTTCGGAGCGTTCGACCGTCAGTTTGGCTTGCGGAAAGGTCTGCTCCAATTGGTGCACGATCTTATCCGCGGTGCCAAACGGTGATCGCACCGAGATAAAATGCGAGACTTGTTTCTGCTGCTCGCTCGCTTCCTGTTGGATCACCGCGCTTCCTAATCCGATCTTTCCAAGGGAGGTCCGAATGTCGGCCTCCGGGAGTTCCGCCGACGATTTGACCAGCAGAAAATCGCCGCCGGTAAAGTCGATGTTGAACATCTTGTTGCCTCGCAACCCGAATGCGGCAAAAGAGGCCACGAGAAGAATGACCGATGCGATCAACGCGGCGCGCCATTTACCCAGAAAATCGAAGCTCCTTGATTTGATCAGATGCAGCATGGAAATGCGCTTTAACAAACCGAACTTGAGCGCCCAGCCAAAGACGTTGCGCGTCACCAGGAGCGCGGAAAACATCGACGCGATGATGCCGATCGTAAGCGTGATCGCGAACCCTTTAACGGGTCCAGAACCGAGCCAGAACAGAATCGCGACTTTCAGAAGCGTCGTCAGATTTGAGTCGACGATGGCGCTGAACGCCTTGCGATAAGCCGTTTCAATTGCCGGCTTCAGGCTCTTCCCGTTCTCGAGTTCTTCTCTTAATCGTTCATAGATTAGAACGTTTGCGTCGATCGCCATCCCGATCGTCAAGATGATGCCGGCGATTCCCGGCAACGTGAGGACGAATCCGAAGAGCGACATGGCACCGAACAAGAGGATGCCATTGACCGCGAGGCCGATGAAAGCGACCAAACCGGCGGCCCGGTAATAAACGAGGACGAACACCAGGGTCGCCGCAAGGCCTGCTAACCCGGCCGCTATTCCGCGGAAGATAGAATCTTGCCCTAACGTTGCCGAAACAGTCCTGGTTTCATCGATCGCAACCGGAGTCTGGAGCGGGTTCTCCATGACGCTTGCGAGGTTCTTAGCCTCGTCTGCGGTAAAATTACCGGTGATCACCGCTTCGCCATTTGGAATTTCACTTTGAATGTTCGGCGCCGAGACGACTTCATTGTCGAGGACAATCGCCAGCCGATTATTTATGTTATCTCGCGTGACCCGCCGGAACGTTTCTGCGCCGGATCGCGTCAGTCTCAGCGAGACTTCGTAACCGCGCTGCTCGAAGACAGGCCGGGCCCCTGCCACGTCCTGGCCGGTGAGTTCCGGTCGTCGCTTGATCAGCAGTTTTTCGGGCTGTCCATTTCGGTGCTCAATAGAGGTGAGAACGACGTAGCCAGGAGGCGTAAACGCGGTGCCGGCAGCGATCTGGCGCACTAATTGATCGCTGTTGGGATGGACAAGGCGAAACTCCAGTTTCGCAACGCGCTGCAGTTGTTGCCGTGCTGTTTCGACTTGTGCCGTGCTCAAGCCGGGGATCTGGACCAGGATATGATCGGTCCCTTGCTTGGTGATGACCGGCTCGCTGACACCAAATTCGTCAACCCGTTTTCGGATGACCTCGACCGCTTGCTCTTGCATCTCGGCGGTGATCGCGCGTGGTGCGCCTCCCTCTTCGAGCACCGGCGGCACCAACCGGACTAAAAACGAAGTCCCGCCCTGCAAATCGAGACCGAGATGAATCTTTTGCTCGAAAGGTAAGAACGCGTCGATCGAGAACGCGCAAAGCAGCAAGGTCAACGTTGTGCCCAGCCAACGTTTCGTCTTCTCCTTATCGGTCAAAAAGTACCACGCGAAAAGGAACAGAACGAAGAGCCCGAAAAAGAAGGTCAACGTCGCGTTCATGGCGAATCTATTAAGTGGTCGGTTTTGCCTCGGAAGCGGCCGGCTTGGGCTCGGCTGTTTTCTCGACTCCCGCGACCGCGCTTTTATCAATCTCGATCTTCACGTTATCGGCGACTTTAAGAAGAAAAGTGGTCTCTTTGACATTTGCGATCAAACCGTGGATGCCGCTGGCGGTGACGATGCGATCGCCGGTTTTCAAGTTCGCCATCAACTGTTGATGTTGCTTCTGCCGCTTCTGCTGGGGGCGAATCAGCAGAAAATAAAAGATCACTCCCATGAAAAGAAAAGGCAGAAGGGTCTGCAACAGATCGGGTTGGGAAGCGGCACCTTGAGCAGCCGTTTGTTGAGCTAGGAAAAAAATAGTTGAGGTCATCGGATGGATACTGAGCCCTTGACGCAGGTCTTTTCCTCTGGACGAGGGGAATGAGTCAATAACTCAAAGACGCGGATGGATCAAAATAAATATTACTGGACCTCTTGAGCATTCAGCCGGTTGCCGCAACGCCGTTGGACTCCAAACGCCGCACTCCAACTTGGCCCGGCGCCTGATAACCGTCCTTATCCACGACTAAATCGCGAAATCCGATCACACGAAGCGCGTCCCGGATCTGAGCTTCCAGCGGGTGGAGTTTGTCCATCTCGACGGGGTCGATTTGCAGTTTTGCGACCGGTGTCTCGGCGGGCTGGGCGATGTAACGCACACGAAAGATCGCGAATCCGCAAGACCGCACGTATTCCTCGGCTTGCTCGATCATCCGCAGAACACCGGTCGTCACGATCGTGCCGTACGGGACCCTTGAACTCAGGCAAGGTTGCGCCGGTATGTCGGCCGTCGGCAGACCTTGCTCTCTCGAGAGCAGACGAATCTCCGCCTTCGTCAGCCCGGTCATTCGCAACGGCGCAAGGACGCGGAACTCGCGGGCGGCGCCAGCGCCAGGTCGTATCTGGAACGCGTCATCCGCATTTTCCCCGTAGGCCAGCGCGCGAAACCCGCGTTCGGCCGCGATGCGGTCCATTTTGGAGAAGAGCTCGAGCTTACAAAAGTAACAACGGTTCACTGGATTGCTTGTGTACCGGGGGTCGTCAAGTTCAGTCGTGGAAACGACCTCTACCGTGGCGCCGAAACCTTTGGCAGCCGCAAGGGCACTGCGGAGCGCCGAGCGTGGCAAACTGGGGCTATCGGCAATCACGCCAAGAGCGCGGTCACCCAGGGTCGCGACCGCTTCAGCCAGAAGAAAGGTGCTGTCGACCCCTCCGGAATAGGCAACAAGCAGCGGACCAACGCCTTTCAGAAGCGCTCGAAGTTCGCGCAATTTTTCCTTGGCTCTGGTATGGTCGGTCGTTGCGTTCTCCATTTACAACTGGATCCTTCGAAATAAATCATCGAGCGGCAGCTGGATACCTAGATAGAATTCCCCAAAATCAGCGTATTGAGCGCTCACCGTGTCGAATCTCATCTCGTAGACAATCGATTTGATTTCGAAAACGTCGTGCGCAAACAGAGTGACCCCCCATTCGGCGTCATCCAAACCGGTTGAGCCGGTGATGAGTTGGCGAATACGTCCTGCATATTGGCGTCCAATGCGGCCGTGGCCAAGCATCAGTTCTTTTCGTTTTTCGAAAGGGAGAATATACCAGTTCTGGGCGGCGTCCCTCCGTTTTGTCATGGGGTAAAAACAAAAAACAGGCCAATCCGGCATGCTGGGGTAAAGGCGGTCCCGGAGATATTTCTCCATCCGCTGCCGAAATTCGGCGATTGCCCGGACGAACTCGGGTGAACCGGGTAAAAGGCCCTGTTCGGCGGTCAAAGAGTTCGCGCAATCCTCTTCGGTGGTGGTGTACTCGCTGCGTTCCGTGAGGGAATAGAAACTGAAAACCGGGGTCAGAACATCCGCTCCCAGCGATAACGTGAGCTTCTTTTCAATGCTATTTGCGGTATTGAGGTCATCGGTTAAGAGCATGAAGCCAACGTCCGCTTTCGGGGAAATGATGCTAAAAGTCAAAATCTGGGTGGAAGGGAGCGATCGGATATCCTGCACCAATGCGGACAGTTTCGTTTTGGCTGCAAGCCTTTCCTCGGAAGTGAGCACCTGCCACTGGCCAAACTCCACTCGATAAAAGAGATGGAGAACGTGCCAGCCTTCTTTTGGACGTAACGCAGGCCTGTCGGTCATACGAAATCTTACTTGCACTCTGTCGACTGTCCAAGCTAAACACGTTTCCCCCCACGCAGCGGGCTTGCGTCCGGCGTTTTTGACCTTTGCGTTTTATGTGAGGGCGAGCGATGCTACGAACCTCAGATTGGAAGACTCCAAGTTCGCGAATTGATCTGTGGCTTGCAGTCCGGGTTCGATTCGTTAGATTGGCGGGCCCTTCAAGAAGACGCAGGGAAACGACGTTTGGGAATCGGTAAGGAGATTAATAAAGTAAGTTATGGCTGACGTTGCAAATAAGTATCCGCAGAATGTGGGCGGGGAATTTTACGTGGATGATCAATGCATTGATTGCGATCTTTGCCGAGAGACGGCGCCCGCAAATTTTACGCGCAACGATGACGGTGGTCATTCTTATGTCTACAAGCAGCCGGAGACCCCGGACGAGGAAGCGCTCTGCAAAGAGGCGATGGAGGGATGTCCAGTGGAAGCCATCGGCAGCGATGGCGGTAGTTAGAAGGAGCGCCTGTCACCTCACTTTTCAGTATGTCGCAGTCGCTGCGTAGACGCGCGATCGAAGAGTGGCGCGGGTTACCTGAGCCCGACCCAAAACTGGACCGAACGCTCCCGATCCGCGAGGTGCTCGTTCAACTCGCACCGAAACTTGGTCTGGAGTCCCGGTTGCGCGAGGAAGAAATCATCGCTGCGTGGGCTGAGATCGTGGGCGATTTTTTTGCCAAACATTCCCGGCCGGTGAGGATAAATCAAGGGGTGCTGGTGGTGAATGTCCTGCAGCCCACCGTATTGTACGAACTCGACAGACAGTGCAAATCGCTGATTTTGTCGAAGTTGAAAAAGCGATTCGGCGGCAAGTTGATCAGGGAACTCCGTTTTCGCGTGGGCTAACGGGGAAGAAGTCAGGCTAACACGGCCGCAGACGCCGCAAATTTTGGAAACCGACAGGCAAATGTTTTCTGGCGAGTGGATCGAGATCCACGATCTCGAAGTGAAAACCCGGATCGGAGTCCCGGAAATTGAGCGCCAAAAGCCTCAAACGCTGCTTGTTTCCCTGCGATTCCAGATCGAGACATCCTTTGCCTCACTGAATGATCAATTGGAGGAAACCATCGACTACGCTGGAGTCGCCGCCGAAGTCGAGAAGGTCGCCGAGACAAGCGGCGCGCACCTGATAGAAAAACTGGTGTCGAACATCGGCGCTGCCTTGATGGCGCGTTTTCCGATGCAGCGGCTCGAGATTGAATTGCGAAAATTTATTCTGCCGAATGCCCGGTATATCAGCGTGAAGTCAAACTGGAAGCGCTAGGGAAAGAGCATCGGCGTGTGGGCGTGTCAGCGCAGGATGGAGAAGGCGCAGGTCTCCGATCGTTCTCGTCTCGCGATCTTTGAACGTGGCCTGGCAAAAGACGTGGGCACTCAGAAGAGCCCGTGAACGGAGATATCCCCGGGGCTGCATTTGTTCACGCGTCAAAAAATCGAGAACAACGACGAGGACGATCGGGGAGGGAGGATCGGGGATTGGGGGATTCATCGCCTACCACAAGATTCTGGCCAGATCGTCAAACTCGTGCTGGTTGTGTTCGACGGCCAGAACGGGTACGTCCACGAGATTCTCGAGAACGCTGTGGTTTGTCGGCTGGGATAAATCGGATTCCGCTTGCACCGAATTCAGCGCGATCAAAGAACATCTCAGCCCAGCCGCCCGAACGGCTTCGACCGTCAGCCGTGTGTGATTGAGGACTCCAAGGCGGTTGGCGGCGACGATGATCACATTCAAGCTGAGGTCCCGCGCGAGATCGCGAAAGTCGTAGTGAGCGAAAATTGGGACCGCAATGCCACCGACGCCTTCGACGAGGACGCTGGAATGTTGACTTGCCAGCTTCTTGAACGCGTCGCGAATTGCGGCGAGATCGATGAGTCGATCCTCGATGATGGACGCGGTATAGGGGGCGACCGGCGTCCGGTACCAGACCGGGTTTATGAGATGTTCAGGCTGGCAAGAGCCGCACGCCTCAAGAAGTTGGCGTACATCATTGTTGTCACCTGTACAAATCGGTTTCATCCCGACACAATCGATCTCTTTGGATCGCGCGAATCGGACCAGCCCGCTGACGACGAATGTCTTTCCGACGCCAGTGTCTGTGCCTGTCACAAAATAGTTCACGCGCCGATGTTTTTGACCAACTCCTCAACGATCGCATCTGCCAATTTATGGAGTTCATCGGCATCTGGGCCCTCAAGAAGCAGGCGCGCTTTCGGTTCGGTGCCGGAATAGCGGAGCATGACGCGACCTTTTCCGTACAGCCTTGATTCCGCCTCCCGCAATCGTTCGGTCAGGTGATCAAATTGTTCAAACGGAGCTTTTTCGCGGACCGTGACGTTGCGCAGGACCTGTGGAAATTTTTTCAGAACCCGACGCAGCTCGCTCAGAGGTTTGCCGGTGCGTAACATAATCGCAATAATCTGCAGTGCGGCGATCAGCCCGTCTCCAGTCGTGGTAAAATCCCGGAAAACCATGTGGCCGCTCTGTTCACCTCCCAGGTTCAAACGTTGCTGAACCAATGCGTCCATCACAAATCGATCACCTACTTCTGTCCGGAACACCTTGCCACCGTGCCGCTGCAGGACCTCGTCCAAGCCGAAATTGCTCATAACCGTCGCAACGACGGTGTTTTTTTGTAATTGATTGCGGGGCAATAAATCGAGCGCAGCAATCGCCAATAGCTCGTCGCCATCCAGTGCGAAACCGTGTTCGTCACAGAACAAAAGCCGATCGGCATCCCCGTCGTGAGCAAGCCCAAATGCCCCGCCTGATTCTTGAACATGGCGAGAGAGAGCCGCGGGGTTGGTGCTTCCGCAATCGACATTAATATTGAACCCGTCCGGAGCGCTTGAGTGCAGATCGACGTCGGCGCCAAGGGCCGCAAGAACCATTGGGGTTGTCTGGTACGCCGCACCATTCGCCATGTCGACAACGACTTTGACGCCGGATAACGAAAAATCTTTCGGAACCGTGGTCGCAGCGAATACGGCGTATTCTTCCGTCGCTTCCTTTATCCGACGGATTCGGCCAACCGATTTGCCGGTTGGGAGCTCGTAAGTCCCAGGACGAAAGAATTCCGACTCAATGGCGCGTTCGGATTCATCGCTCAACTTGTATCCGGTCGCGCCGAAGAACTTCAAACCGTTGTCCTGGAAGGGATTGTGCGATGCCGAGATCATCATCCCAAACGATGCGCAATACCTGGTCGTAAGATAGGCGACGGCCGGAGTGGGAACGACACCGGCAAGCAGGACATGGATCCCATTGGAAGCAAGCCCGGCCGCAATAGCCGACTCGAGCATCTCTCCAGATGCGCGAGTGTCCCTGCCGACAACGACCGCCACGCCGTTCTCCTCCTTGATCAACACGCGTCCGGCCGCTTGAGCCAGTCTCAGGGCCGACCCAGCCGTAATGGGTTCACTGTTTGCAATTCCGCGGATGCCGTCCGTACCAAAGAGCTTCTGTGACACCGGCCATTTTCGCGATGGCGATCTCGAAGATCAACCTGGAAATCGGGTTCCCGACTGATTCAGAAACGGTTCAATGATGTACCGGCGCCACCTCCGCGGGCCGACGTTCAAGTCCCCAGCGGTCGGGTGCAACATCCACGTTCTTTTTGATCAGATACCAAACCGCAGTCGCCACAGTCAAAGCCATCAACTTGGCGCGCCAGTTGTTGAGGAATAGTCGATTCAGGTTCAAGGCGTCGTATCCGGTTCCGGCAGCGTGTCGTCCGCGTTGGTTCCTGATTGATCGCTCTCGCGCAGCAGAAGTTCGGACAAGCGTTTCTCGAATTGGCCTGGCTTAAATCCGCGTTCTATTTTTCCCCGGTAACAGATCGAAATGTTCCCGGTCTCTTCGGAGACGACGATCGCGATTGCATCCGATTCTTCTGTGACTCCAAGTCCCGCTCGATGTCGGAGGCCCAATGCGCGATCGAGATCCTCTCGTTGGCTGACCGGGAAGACGCAGGCCGCCGCGATGATCCGATCGTTTCGAATAATCACGCCGCCATCGTGGAGAGGTGTCTTCGGGAAGAAAATCGTTATCAAGAGTTCCTGCGACATGTCGCAGTCAATATTCACGCCGCTCTCTGCGAACGTTCTGATCGCGGTATCTCGTTCTATCGCCAGTAACGCGCCGATTTGTCTGCTGGCAAGTTCGAAGACCGCTTCGGTGAGAATGTCGATCGTTTCTTTCTTCTGCGTCGCCGACGAAAAAAACTGGCTGCTCCCAAGTTCTGCAAGGGCCCGGCGCAACTCTGGTTGAAATATAACGACCAGAGCGATCGCCAAAAACGCCGTTAAGCTCCTCAGCAGCCAGCTAATGACCGTCAGATTCAGAATCTGCGACACCAGCGTCAGCGTAATGAAAAGAATGGCGAGACCCGTCAGGACCTTGGCGCCCCGCGTCCCGCGAAAATAGAGGTAGCCGTAATAGATCGCCACCGCCAGAATCAGAATCTCGATCGCGGCGTTCCAATAATTTTCCAGCAGCTCTAAGATCGCGTTAATCATCGGATAGGATGGCTTCCGTCATCCGCAATGCTTCAAGATTTGGGCGCACATCATGCACTCGGAATATCTGAGCCCCCTTTTCCCGAAGTAAACTAGTCAAAGCAACAGTTGGCCACATTCGATCTTCCGTTTGCAACTTCGGATCGCCGAGCAGGTGGGCAATCATCGATTTTTTCGAGATGCCGACGACGATGGGTTGGCCGAGTTCGGCAAATCGACCGAGCTGTCGAACCAGTTCGACATTGTCCTGAACGCGCTTGCCGAAACCGTATCCCGGATCAATCGCGATTCGGTCCCGGTCGACGCCGCAGCGTAGGAGTTCGTCTCGCCGTCGACGGAGAAATTCGAACACCTCACCGACGACATCTTCGTAGCGCGGATCGATTTGCATCGTCTTCGGTGTCCCGCGCATATGCATCAGGATGACGCCGGCGCCGGAGCGTCTCAAAGCATCGATCATCGCCTGGTCCGCTCTCAGCGCCGAGATGTCATTGATGATATCTGCACCCGCCGCCAGCGCTTGGCGCGCTGTTTCCGCCTTGTATGTATCGATCGACACGAGAAGGTCCGGAAATCGGCCGCGAATCCGTTTAATGACCGGAATGACGCGGCGAAGCTCCTCTTCGAGCGCCACCGGTTCAGAACCGGGGCGCGAAGATTCTCCACCGACGTCCAGGATCGTCGCTCCTTCCGCGACCATCCGCGCGGCATGGCGAAACGCCGCTTCCTCGTCCAGGAATTGGCCGCCGTCCGAGAAGGAGTCAGGCGTGACATTCAAAACGCCCATAATCAAGCCCGAACGGCTCAGGTTAACCGAGCGGTCGCGGAGCTTCCAGATCATGCACCACACTCGCTACGTAAGCCACCGATTTGCAAGTGGTTTTCAGAGGAGCGTGAACGCGAAAAAGCGATGGGGGTCGGAGGACGATTTCAGAGATTTAGATCGAGTTCAGGAAGGCGATAATCGCGTTTTGATCGTCCTTTGGCAGGGAGACGAACCGGTTCCGTATCATTAGCGCCTCGCCGTCGTGGAGCGTAATCGCTTCTAAGATCGTTGCCGCCCGGCCATCGTGGAGGTAAGGCGCGCGTTCGCGCAAACCCCACAGCGGCGCGGTACGCATTTCGTCTGTTCGGGCTGCGGCCTGGGCGATCCCGTCGCCGAGCGAGCCCATGCGGTGTAGTAATAAATCGGAGTAGAGCGGTACGTTTTTAAAGGCGAGTGAGGGGCTCACGGTACTCGGGCCGGTTTGCATCGAGGGCTTATGGCACGCGACACAATTGAGTTGAGTAAAGAGCTGCTGACCCCGCAAGGCCTCGCGCGAAAGCGGCAAGGGCGGTGGGGGTGCCAAGAGTTCCATAAAATCGGTGAACCGGGCGAGGTCGTCTTTATTCGTAGGACTTTCGGGTAACGCCGGATTCTCGGGCAAATCCTGGAGACTCGTAGCGGTGTAGCCGTCGGGCTCGGTCGCAACCAGGACAGCTTCATTGCCATCGGGCGCAAAGTCAGTGGTAAAGAATCGATTAGTCACGCCCATTTCGTTCAAATAGGCATCCCCGGAAAAGGCCAGCAAGGTGGACTCTTGACACTTCCAGCCGAACCGTCCCACCATGTTGGTGTGTATTTCCGTCGTCACCGCATCGGTGAGCACCGCCGCCCGTCCGACGACACCGTCGATCGGAGTCGTATGCACGTTCGCCATAATTGTGGAATCGGGAATCGCCTCGATTAGCCCCGCTCCGAATAACGGGGTGGTCTTGCGGTGGGCGACGATCGTGGCGTCTTTGGGGACGGTTTCCTGAGCGGCGGGAACGATTGAACTTTGGTGGAGCAGGGTACCGTCCTCGCTCGTGAGCGGGTTAAAGGTTCCGTCGGCGTTCGTCGCGCCGAAGCGGGTTTCGGTAATCGCGCTCGCCCCACCGATAGTCACCGCTCCGGTGGAGGTCAACGGCTGGTCGTGGCACGCGACGCACGATTGGGCATTAAAGATCGGACCTAACCCGTCAGCGATTCCGTCCGGGGTTTGGAATTGGGCCTGACCGACCGTGAAGTTCGTCGTCTGGTCAGTGGTGAGACCGGGCAACGGGTCGCCAAATTGCGCCGGCGTGTGGGGGAGCTGCTTCTGGCCAATACGCGGCGGATGTCCGGCTCGGCGCGGTAGGGTTTGGGATGTGGCAAGGCTTGCCACGAAGCTGAAACCCAAAACTGCGACGACTTTCAATGTTTGTTTCATCGCTCGACGCACGCGACTTCCAGTAAGGATTTATTAACGGAATCAATGAGAGCTTTTATGAGAATTCGCGGGGCTGGAGGAAAGGTTAGAAGGGACGCGTGGCCGAAAGGCTTGAGCACTATTCCCGACGTTTGAGGGAATCGAAAGATACGTATATTCTTGTGCATGCTGGACCCGTTTAGATACGATTAGGACAGTTTGCAAGCAAATTATGGTAAAAACATCCAGAAATGCGTCACAACATGTTGAATTCATGTGTTGCGATTTGTGTTCCATTGCACTCCGTTCTGATGTCGATTCGCGGGCCGGTCGTCAGAAGCAATCTGATACAACACCGGGAGTCAGCATTGCCGTACCTTCCGAAGTGCTTACATAGCGATGTAAGACCGCGCATGCATCGGCACGACAAGTTTTGGGAGGACTACCGCTAACTTGGTGTCGGTAGCTTCAGCTAATTTTCTCGCACTACCATGCAAGAGCTGAGACGGACGACGAGAGGGAGCTCGAGTACGAGTACGATTGAAGAACGAAAACGACTGTTGGAGGTCGGATTCTTCTCAGGAACCAAAAGTTCCCTTCTTTCAACAGATGGCGCCGCACTTGCCTCGCGCCGTCTGTCTGAAGAAAGGAAACAGATACCTTGCGGCAGAAACCGTTCACCACGCTTTAAATCTACGCGCGGGCGTTCAAGGGGTTTCGCAATTCGTGAGCTTTCCCTCTAAGCGTTCGCCGGCTGGCTGTGCTCTGGCTCGATCACTTTAAAATCTAGCTTTTCGCCGGCAGCAGATACGTTGAGCACGTTGCCCGCTTTGATGTTGCCCCGCAGGAGTTCTTCAGCCAACGGATCCTCAAGGAATTTTTCGACGGCCCGCCGCATCGGTCGGGCACCGTAGGTCGGGTCATATCCCTTGTCGATCAAGAATTCGACTGCGGACGGATCCAAAAGCACCTTGATCGACTTCGTTCCGATTCGGCCGACCACCTTTGCCACTTCGAGATTAACGATCTTCGCAAGATCGGGTCGCCCGAGCGTGTGGAAGACGATCATATCATCCAACCGATTCAAAAACTCCGGCTTAAACGTTCGCTTCGATTCTTCAAGGATCTTATCGCGCATCTGTTCGTACGATTCGTGTCCGGAGACTGCGCCAAAGCCCAGAGCGGTCTGTCGTTTGATCAGTTCCGCGCCCACGTTCGAGGTCATGATGATGATCGTATTTCGAAAGTCGATCTTCCGGCCGAGACTATCGGTGATTTTGCCTTCTTCCAATATCTGCAGAAGAAGATGCATCACATCCGGATGCGCTTTCTCAACCTCGTCGAACAGAACGACGGAATATGGGCGGCGGCGGACCGCTTCGGATAACTGACCGCCTTCCTCGTATCCGACGTATCCCGGCGGCGAACCGATCAGGCGCGACGCCGTAAATTTTTCCATGTACTCCGACATGTCGATCTGGATCAGAGCGTCTGCGTCGCCAAACATGAACTCCGCAAGTTGGCGCGCCAGAAACGTTTTACCAACTCCGGTTGGTCCCAAAAAGATGAAGGAACCGATCGGCCGCCGCGGATCCTTTAAATCAGCCCGTGAGCGCCGTAACGCTTTGCTGATTGCGGTCACCGCTTCGTCTTGACCGATCACCCGGGTTTTAAGATCCTCTTCCATCTTCAGAAGCTTCTGAGCTTCCTTTTGCTCCATGCGATTAAGCGGCACACCCGTCCATTTGGAGACGATGTGCATGATGTCATCCGCGGTGACGACCACTTCGCGTTCTTCACGCTGCTCCCGCCACTCGGTCAGAATTCGCTCCAGTTTATCTTTGGTCTGTTTTTCTGAGTCGCGAAGCGCTGCCGCTTTCTCGAAATCTTGTGCTTTAATGGCCGCTTCTTTTTCAGCGCGGATCGTTTCGATCTCTTTCTCGATCTCCTTCACGTCGGGAGGCCGGGTCATCGCATTGATACGTGCCCGTGCACCGGCTTCATCCATCACGTCGATGGCTTTATCAGGCAGGAATCGCCCGGTCAGGTACCGGTCGGACAAACGAACCGCGGCATCCAAAGCCTCATCCGTCAGCCGAGCCTTGTGATGTGCCTCGTACTTCGGGCGCAACCCTCTCAAAATCTGGACAGCCTCATCCACCGAAGGCGCCTCCACCTTCACGGTCTGGAACCGGCGCTCGAGGGCCGCATCCTTCTCGATGTACTTGCGATACTCATTCAGGGTCGTCGCCCCAACGCACTGAAGCTCACCGCGACTCAGAGCCGGCTTGATGATGTTGGAGGCGTCCATCGCCCCTTCTGCAGAGCCAGCGCCGACGATTGTGTGCAATTCGTCGATGAATAATATTACGTTTTTCGAGCGGCGAATCTCATCCATGACCGCTTTGATGCGTTCTTCAAACTGGCCTCGATACTTCGTTCCGGCGACCATGAGGGCCAGGTCAAGGGTGATGACTCGCTTGTCACGCAGCAGTTCGGGCACATTGCCGGTTCCGATCTCCTGTGCGAGCCCTTCGACGATTGCCGTTTTTCCAACACCGGCTTCCCCGAGAAGCACCGGATTGTTTTTCGTCCGCCGGCAAAGGATCTGGATCACCCGTTCGATCTCATTCTTGCGACCGATGACCGGATCCAGCTCGCCCTTCTTCGCCAGTTCGGTCAGATCACGACCAAACGCGCGCAAGGCGGGCGTCTTAACATCTTTCTTATTGCCCTCTTGCGGAGACTCAGCTTCGCTTTCGGGCGGTGTAAAATTTGGGTCCAATTCTTTTAAAATCTCGTTCCGAGTTCGTTCGATATCAACTTCTAAGCTTTTTAAGACGCGCGCCGCGACACCTTCACCCTCGCGCAGCAGTCCCAGCAAGATGTGTTCCGTGCCAACGTAGGAGTGATTCAGGGCCTTTGCTTCCTTGCCGGCCAGCGCCAGTACCTTTTTGACTCGCGGGGTGTACGGGATGTTTCCGACCATCTTTGTCTCGGGGTGCGAACCGACATGTTTCTCGACCTCCATCCGTACGGTCTCTAAGTCGAGGCCCATTTTTTGCAGCACATTCACTGCGACCCCTTGGCCAAGTTTGATCAACCCGAGCAAAAGATGCTCTGTCCCCACGTAATTGTGGTTGAACCGGTCAGCCTCTTTGCGAGCGAGCGCCAAGACTTGTTGGGCGCGTGGAGTAAAATTATTCATCATTGGGTTTCCGATGCCGGGCCCTCTGCCTGACCCCCCGACAACTTATTCTTGTTTGGTTTAGGGAAGCTTTTCAACTTCTCCCGGACAATATCGGCTCGGAGGTGGTCGCGCTCCTCCGCGGCCAGCTTTTGCTGGGAAAGATGCTGAAGATGTGCCGGCTGTGTTTCCATCAACAATGAGTTCGTGAGTACTCGACCCTCCTCCGGGAAAAACCCTAAGTCAATCCCCAGGCGCATGACGGACAGCAAGTTCAATGCTTCCTTTGAAGAAACCGAAAAAGCGTGAGTCAAAATTCCGTAGGCTCTGCCGACTTGATCCATCAACATCGTCCGCTTGGTTTCGAGAAGGTTTTCGCGAGCTTGGTTCTCCCGCTGGATCAACGTTTCAATGACCTTGTTCAGTCGTTCGATGATTTGGCTTTCGTTTTCGCCGAGGGTGGTCTGGTTGGAGACCTGGAAAAGGTTACCCATTGCCTCGGTCCCTTCGCCGTACAATCCTCGCACCGCCAATCCAATCTTATTGATCGAATTAATGACTTGGTTGATTTGTTCGCTTAACACCAGTCCCGGCAGATGGACCATCGCGGAAGCCCGCATCCCCGTACCGACGTTCGTCGGGCAAGCGGTCAGATATCCCAGTTCCGGGTCAAACGCAAAATCCAGGTGCGCTTCCAAAGCGGAATCCACTTCGTCGATGACGCGAAATGTCTTTTGCAGATCCAAACCGGAGGTAATCGCTTGCATCCGCAGGTGATCTTCCTCGTTCATCATGATGCTGACCGCCTGATTCGAACTAATCGCAACCGCGCTCCCCATTCCTTTTGCCGCGTGTTCGCGGCTGATCAGATGCCGCTCGACCAGAACCTGTTTCTCCAACGCGGAAAGTTCATTTAGTTGCTCCGAGAACGCATTGCGCATCTGAACGAGATTGTCGACGTCCGGCTTGACCTCATCCAGAATACGAATCCGCTCCGTTTTTTTGGCCCAGCCCGGAAATGGCAGCTTCGCGAGGTTGCGCGCCAACCTAACACGGCTGCTGATCACGATTGGGTGATGACCGCCGTCCGCTGATAACCAGTCGCCGCGCGTTTTCAGGATCGTGCTGATTTTCATCCTACTTCTTTTCCTCCAGCTCAAGCTGCCGGATTTCGTCCCGGATCGTCGCTGCCGACTCGTAATCCTCTTTCGAAACCGCATCTTCGAGACTCCGTTTCAGTTCATTGAGTCGATCGGAGCGCACGATGTCTCGGAAAAGGCGCGCCGGGACCTTGCCGGTGTGCTTCGTCCCCTTATGCATCGCTTTAATCAGCGATGCCAACCCCTCGGCAAACGTGCCGTAACATTCGCTGCACCCGAGCCGGCCCGTTTTTTTGAAATCTGCCTGTGTGAACCCGCACACGAGGCAGTGCTCCGTGGGCGGGGCCTGTTCAACCTGTTGCGTTTCACCTAGACCGAGCAAGAGATCGGCCAGAGCAAACCCGGTCGGATCTGAGACACCTTTATCCTTGGAACATGCCTCGCACAGATTGATCTTCTTCATGTTCCCATCGACGATCTGCGTCAGATAGACTGTCGCTGTGTTTGTTTTGCAGACGTCACAAATCATGCCTTTGATACTCCGGTTATTCGGCTGGTCTCATTTATACTAAAGCACACTACTCATAAATCGGAGTGCCCGTCGTGCGTGTCAACTCGCGGAAACTCTCAATGAATTTCAAAGTAACCGGTCCGGGCTGCCCGTTGCCAATCAACCTTCGGTCTAGTTGAACCGCAGGGATGACTTCAGCGGCAGTACCAGTCAGGAAACATTCCTCAGCCGTGTAAACGTCATACCTCGTGAGCTCGCATTCGATCGTCGGAATTCCCAGTTTTTCCGCGAGTTCAAAGACCACGGCTCGCGTGACACCCTCGAGTATCCCTGCGTTTCGATGGGGCGTCGACATTTGGCCGTTCCGGACGATGAAAATGTTGTCGCCCGTACACTCGGCCACGTACCCTTGTTCGTTCAACATGAGGCCTTCGCCTGCGCCTGCGTTCTGCGCCTCGAGCTTTGCCAGGATGTTGTTCAAGTAGTTCAACGATTTGACCCGCGGACTCAACGCGGCCGGGGACGTTCGTCGGGTGCCACAGGTGATCATGGTCAATCCCTTGTGGTAGAGCTCCTCTGGATAAAGAGCGATTGTGGCAGCGATGATAATGACACTGGGCCGTCGGCAGGAATCCGGACTGAGTCCGAGCGAACCCGCACCGCGAGTCAGGATAAGACGAATATAACCATCGTGAAGATCGTTCTGGCGGATCGTTTCGAGAGTCGCCGCGACCAGCTCCGATTTCGACATTGGAAGCTCCAGGGCGATCGCTCTGGCGGAGTCCCACAGACGGTCGATATGTTCATCGAATCGGAAGACGCGATCGTTGTAAAATCGGATCCCCTCAAACACTCCATCACCGTAGAGTAGACCATGGTCGAATACGGAGATCCTCGCCTCGGTCTGGTCGTAGAAGTTTCCGTCGATGTAGATTTTGAGGTTCATACTTAGCGGGGCACGCACGTTAGTTGGTAAGCAATCCGTCTCGGATGTCAACGCGTCGGTCACCAGCCGACGCCAGCCGTTGATCGTGAGTCACGACGACCAATGTTTTCTGCTTCTCTCTGGCCAAAGCAAGCAGCAATTCCATGATCGCATCCCCGTTGGCCGTGTCCAGGTTGCCGGTCGGTTCATCGGCAAAAATGATTGCAGGATCATTGATCAAAGCGCGGGCGATGGCTACCCGCTGTTGTTCTCCTCCGGACAACTCATTCGGCAAATGGTTCATCCGATCCGCTAAACCAACACGCTGAAGCTCATCGATTGCGCCCGCCAGCTCTTGTTTGTTTCGGATCAAAGAGGGAACTAGAACGTTCTCGAGTGCTGTGAGTTCCGGCAGCAAAAAATAAGTCTGAAAAACGAACCCCATTTTTTCGTTCCGAATCCGCGCATCCGCTGACGAACCGTTGCGATAGAGTTTGTGCCCTTCGAAAATCACTTCTCCCGCCTCCGGCCGCTCAAGGCCAGCCAGCGTGTATAACAACGTTGTCTTTCCGGCTCCGGAAACGCCGCAGAGGAAGAGCGCTTCCCCGCGATGAACTTCCAGGCTAATGCCCCGAAGCACTTCGATCTTTCGTGAACCAATCTTGAAAGAGCGATGGATTTCTCTCGCAGTAAGCTGTGGCTGATTAATCACATTTACAATGAAGCTGTCGAACGCCTTCAAACAACACAATGGCTACCGAGGTTGCAAGGTTGAGACTGCGAGCTTCCGGGACCATCGGGATGGTCAAACAATTCTCCGGATCGGATAAAAGGAGACTTTCCGGCAACCCTTTTGTTTCACGACCGAACACCAGAAAGTCTCCCTTGCGAAACGTCGTCTCCCAATACCTGCGCTTCGTCTTTGTCGTCAGAAGAAACCGTCGGGTCGGGGGGCGAGTCGCAGTTTCAAACTCAGTCAGGTTTTTCCAGTGCTGCACGTCCACTTGGCGCCAGTAGTCCATGCCCGCGCGCCGAAGTTGCCGGTCGTTGATCGAAAAACCCAGGGGTTCGACTAAATGCAGCCGGCTTTGTGTCGCCAGGCAAAGCCGGGCGATGCTTCCGGTATTCGGCGGGATTTCTGGTTCAATGAGCACGACGTTGAACATACTACGCCAAAAACAAAAAAAGCGCCTCAATGTCCGAGGCGCTTTTTCCGTCGGGAGGGAATGCTTATTGCCGGACTAGTTGGTCGAACTTATTTGCGCCGCTTCCATCGGTTCGACATTGACCCTGCGACCACTCCGGTCAAACCGTACGACACCGTCTACCAAAGCAAAAATCGTGTAATCGCGACCTAATCCGACATTTTTACCCGGCAAAAACTTTGTTCCGCGCTGCCTGATAATGATGTTTCCGGCCACCACTTGCTCGCTGCCAAATTTTTTTACACCGAGCCGCTTGCTGACGCTATCTCGCCCGTTCTTTACACTGCCCTGACCTTTTTTGTGCGCCATAGTTCAGATCTCCAATCCAACAAAAGAATTACTGGTCAATCGCTTCAATTCTGACACGAGTCAGCAAGCGCCTGTGACCCACAGTCCGGTGGTATCCCTTGCGGCGCCTAAACTTGAATGCGATCACCTTTCTGTCCTTGAACTGTTCGAGGACTTCGCCAACCACTGTGACCCCGAACACTTTCGGATCGCCCGCGGTAACTTTCGCACCGTCCGCGAGTAGCACGACATCGTCGAACGTGACCTTTTCCCCGCGCTCCGCCGCGATCTTTTCAACAGTGATCGTTTGCCCGGGGCTCACCCGGTACTGCTTGCCTCCGGAACGAATAATCGCGTACGCCATGGTCAAAGTCTAATTGGAAAATTGGAAAGGCGGTGAAAGTGCCATAGCGAGCCGAGCCTGACAAATTGTTTTTTGCATTTCGTACTGGCGGCTCCGCTCCACCCATCGGCACCCGCATAGAAGAACACAGACGCAGGTGAAGCGTCCCGTCCCGCTCGACACGGTTTTTCGCCGACCCGCTGTTCTCAATACTCTCTGTCCAACAAATAGTCGGCGAGGCTGTGCAGAATCTCGGCCTTCCTCGCGAACGGCTTAAGGGATCGGTGGGCTTCTTCCGTCAATCTTTTCGCCACTTTACGCGACCCTTCCAGGCCGATCACCGATGGATACGTCGCTTTCTCGGAAACGAGATCCTTACCAGCACTTTTGCCCAGCGTTTCGGAACTCTGTGTGACATCCAGGATGTCGTCGATCACCTGGAAGGCGAGGCCGAGTGCCATACCGAAATCTGACAAGCTTTCAAGTCGCGCTGGCGTCGCATTCGCGCTCATTGCACCGAGTCGTATTGTCGCGCGAAGCAGTGCGGCGGTTTTGGACTCGTGGATGAACTTCAGCAACGGTAAAGAGACGCGTTTTCCTTCGCTTTCCAGATCGAGAACCTGTCCGGCAATCAGGCTCCGGCTACCGGAAGCAATGGCCAGTTCCCTGATGACATCCTTCAGAGAATAACGAGGCCAACCCGGCACCTGCGCCGCTAGTTCGAAGGCGAACGTCAGAAGGGCGTCTCCTGCCAGCACGGCGATCGCTTCTCCGAACACTTTGTGCGAGGTAGGCATGCCTCGGCGGAGATCATCATTGTCCATGCACGGCAAATCGTCGTGAATCAGCGAATACGTGTGAATACACTCGACGGCGCATGCCAGAGGGAGAGCGGCGGGGGCTTCACCGTCGCAACATTCCCCGGCAGCTAAACACAAGATTGGCCGAAGCCGTTTCCCACCGGCAAAAACGCTGTAGCGCATCGCTTTGTGGATTGTCTTTGGCTTGACGCTCGGCTTTGGCAGATATGCTTGCAGCGCGTCATCCACCATTTTCTGGCGCGAAACGAGGTAATCTTTCATTTCCAGGAACTCACCGGAGGTACCGCTGCGCAATGGGCATTCGCCAGCCCATCCCGAACGCCAGACTCGTCACACGGAGACCGGGCGCCGCCTGCCGCCTTTTGTATTCGTTCATATCGACCTTTCGCTGAATCCATCGAACGGTCTCGGGATCAAACCCGCGGGCTGCGATATCCTCGGGATTCAACTGGTCCTCGACATACATTTTCAGGATCTCGTCCAATACTTCGTAAGGCGGCAAGGTGTCCTGATCCGTCTGATCCGGCTTCAATTCAGCGCTTGGAGGCTTCGCAATAGAAGTCTTCGGGATGAGTTCGGCCTCCCGATTGATCCAGTTCGCCAGCCTATAGATCATCGTTTTTGGCACATCACTTATCACCGCGAGTCCTCCGCACATATCGCCGTAGATCGTGCAATAGCCGACGGCCAATTCGCTCTTGTTCCCGGTCGTCAGCAGCAGGTGGCCAAATTTGTTCGACATCGACATCAAAATCAATCCGCGCAATCTGGACTGCATGTTCTCCTCAGTCGTGTCCTCGCTTTTGCCGGCAAAGATTTCATTGAACTCGTTTTTGAGCACCTCAAAAGGCGCCTTAATTGGAATGACGTGCCGCACGATACCCAGATTTGTTGCGAGGGCCGTGGCGTCATCGAGGCTGCCCTGCGACGAGTATTGACTAGGCATCGAGACTCCGACGACGTTCTCTTTCCCAAGGGCTGCCACAGCGATTGCGGCGGTTACAGCCGAATCGATTCCGCCGCTCAGGCCAAGGACGGCTCTCTTGAATCCGCACTTCAAAAAGTAATCCCGAACGCCTAGAATAAGTGCTTCATAGATTTCTTGTTCAGGGGACAAGTCGGTGGCGCGAAAAGGTTCGGCGGAAGAGTTCGCGACGCAAACTTCTTCACGGAACCCGGGCATCTGAAAAATCGTATTCCCGGCGCCATCGATGGCGAAGGAGTTCCCGTCGAAGACCAATTCATCATTTCCTCCGATCGCGTTGCAGTAGTAAAACGGCACGCCATAGGTTGTGGCAAGCTCGGTCACCATTTTGCGCCGGAGCGCCGGTTTGCCGACGCTGTAAGGCGAGGAGCTCAGGTTCAAAATCGCTTGGGCGCCTTTCGCGACGAGAACGGAAACCGGATCCTGGTGGTACAAATCCCACTGCAGATATTTGTCGGTCCAGATATCTTCACAGATTGTTATTCCGATTTTTCTTCCCAGGAGCTCGATCGGCGCCTGATCCTGAGCGGGATCGAAATATCTGGCCTCATCGAACACGTCGTAGGTTGGGAGCAATGTTTTGAAAATCTTCCGCACCGGCGCCTGATTCGCCAATACGCCGCATGCATTGACGAACGGTTTGCCTGTCTTGCTTGGATTAAAGTCAACATAACCGACGAGGAGGGGAACAGCCCCCACCGCTTCGCGCAGTTGTTCGAGTGACTCGAGCGTCTCCGGAACGAATCGAGACTTAAATACCAGGTCCTGCGGCGGGTAACCGGTCAGGGCGAGCTCCGGGGTCAGGACCAAATCGGCGCCCAGTGAGACCGCCTTCGTGTAGGCTGAAAGAATGCGATCCCGGTTGACACGGATATCGCCGACGGTCGTGTTGATCTGAGCAAAACCGATCCGCATACAATTGATTGCTGAAAATATTTGGAATCGCGCCTGTAAACAACGGGAAATCTGCTTTTCCCTATCCGTCATCGCCGGGCGGACGTACGTTGAGGGCCGATAATATTTCTGGATCCCGAACATCCGCCCAATAACCCTTGATCTCGACAGCTTGCACTTTTCTGCCATCCCGAGCCATTGCACGGATAGCGTCGGTCAATTCGTATTCGCCTCTGGGGGATTTCTCCAGACGAGCGACATAAGAAAAAATCGTTGATTTGAAGGCGTAGACGCCGGCGTTGTACCAAGAGGTCGTGACGTCTTCGTGAAGTTGTTTTTCGCGTAGATCAACGACTTCGAACCTTTCGTTCACATAAACGGCGCCACCTTTCGAAGCGTCCTCGGTGTGTCGCACGGTTAACAGGATGTCGGCGTCACCGGGCTTGGTCAGGAGGAGATAGCTCGAAGGATCCACAAGGATATCGCCATAACTGAGAATGAACGGGTCGGCGCCACAGAATTCTTCAGCGAGCTCCACTACCTTTCCGGTGCCATCCTGTCGGATTTGCTCCGCATAGACGATTTCCACTCCGGCGGTTGAACCATCCCCGAAATGACCCATAACCACTTCTTTCCTGTATCCGACCACGATGAGTATTTTCCGCACTCCCGCGTCGCGAAGGCCCTCGACGATGTAGGAGAGGACCGGTTTCCCGCAAATTTCCACCATCGGTTTAGGCATCGAGCGTGTGAGCTCCCGCATCCGTGTTCCTCGTCCCGCCGCGAGAACGACGGCCTTCGTGACCAACTCATTCATGCACTATGTCTGCCCAACCTCTTCGACAAATTTCTCTATTCGGTCCATCGCCTCTTTGAGTTTTTCCATCCCGGTGGCGAAACAGCAGCGGACGTAGCCTTCACCGGAATCACCGAACGCGCTGCCCGGGACAACCGCTACTCTTTTGGATCTCAGCAACTGGAGGGAGAAATCTTTGCTCTTCAGCCCGGTCGGAGTGATGCTCGGAAACGCGTAGAAGGCGCCCTTTGGCAGGTGACACGGAAGTCCGATCTCGTTCAGTCGGTTCACGACGAAATTTCGGCGGCGTTCATAATCGTTGCGCATGCTTTCGACTTCATTTTGACAGTTTTCGAGCGCTTCGATGGCCGCCTCTTGCGACATGATTGATGCGCACATAATGGCGTATTGATGAATTTTCATCATCGCCTCGATGATCGGCCCGGGCGCACAAGCGTAGCCGACTCGAAAACCGGTCATAGCGTACGATTTAGAACATCCGTTCAAAAGAACCGTTCGGTCTTTCATGTCCGGGAACGAGGCAATCGAAATGTGCTCGGCGCCGTCATACATCAGTTCAGAGTAGATCTCGTCCGAAAGCACAATCAGATCGTGCCGCCGGCAAAGATCCGCAATCGGCTTAAGATCTTCCGCTCGGACTGTTCCGCCGGTGGGATTCGTTGGGAAACTGAGCAAAAGCGCTTTGGAACGCGGTGTGATGACTCGCTCGATATCTTCCGCCAGAACACGAAACTCGTGGGCTGCGGAGGTTCGGACCGGCACCGGTTTTCCGTAACAGAGCAGCACGCTCGGATTGTACGAAACATAACTTGGTTCGTGATAGATGACTTCGTCTCCGGGATTGAGCAACGCCCGCAAGGCGAGGTCAAGTGCTTCCGAAACGCCGACACTAATTAAAATTTCGGTATTTGGATCATAACGAATTCCGCACCGGCGCCCGATATATTTCGCAACCGCCTGGCGAAGTCGCGGCGTCCCCAGGTTGGATGTGTACCCGGTTTTCCCTTTCTCCATGGCGAAGATCGCAGCCTCCCGGATCCGCCACGGGGTGACGTAATCCGGTTCTCCGATGCCGAGAGAAATGACGTCGGTCATCGTCTGAACCACTTCGAAAAAGTCCCGAATCCCGGAGCGCGGGATCTCGAGCACCCGATCAGCAATGTATCTTGAGAAATCCATGGAACGATAAACTGCCCTTGCTCCCGGCTGCGGGGACGACGCGGCCTGGTGCAAAGGCTCCCGCTCGGCGCTGCGTGTTTACGGTGTCACCGGCAACCTTTCGGCGCTAGCGGGTTGGCTTAAGAGCATGCCGTTTTGTTTGTAGGTTTTCAGGCGAAAGCGGGTCGCGGTAGAGACAACACCTTCCACCGTACTCAGCCTCTCGGAGACAAACCGGGCGATCTCTCGCAGGTTGTTCCCCTCGACCAGGATAGCGAGATCGTACCCGCCGCTCATCAGCCAACAACTTTTGACTTCGTCGAAGCGGGCGATCCGTTCCGCAAGCCGATCGAACCCGCCCCCTCTTTCTGGTGTGATGCTGACTTCGATAAATGCGGTCACCGCGTCGGCATCGATCTTTTCGGGATCGACGACGGCCTGATAACCGAGAATCACCTGATCTTTCTCGTAGCGGTCGATCCGGCTGGCGATCTCGTCGAGCGATAAATTTAGCATTCGCGCCAGATCCGCGTGTGGGATCGTCGCATTTTGATGAAGCAGCTCAAGCAAAGGATCCATAAAAACGTGAACTTAACGTACTCTCTGATTATGGAACCGCAGGTTCCATATCAATCGCCGAAACTGATGCCCATCCTCCGGGCGGTTTTGACCATTTGATCGTTCGGATCGACAAATCTCAGGAGATGAACAGCGTCCGAGATTGGTACAGCGCGTGTTTCGTCGTTCTTGTAACTCACCATCGTGCCGAATTTTTGCTCAGCGATCAACTGAACCGCTTTCACGCCAAAGCCAGTTCCCAAAAGCCTGTCGACTGTCGTTGGAGCGCCGCCCCGTTGAAGGTGGCCCAAAACACAACAACGAGATTCTTTTCCGGTTCTCTCGGCTACCTCCCGCGTTACCATCTGTCCGATCCCGCCGAGGCGATTTTCGCCGACGGTACTGGATCTGTAGACCAGTTCGTCGCCGTCCGTCGGCGAGGCGCCCTCCGCAACGACAATCAATGTGCTAAAGTACCCTTGCGCATCTCGTTGGCGGACCGCCTCCGCGACCTTCTCCCATTTGAACGGGATTTCTGGGACGAGAATGATATCAGCGCATCCGGCCACGCCTCCAAAAAGCGCAATCCATCCGACGTGCCGACCCATGACCTCCAGGACCATGACCCGTTTATGACTCAGCGCCGTCGAATGTAGACGGTCCAAGGCGTCCGTCACGCATTCGACAGCCGAAAAAAACCCGAAGGTCATCGACGTCGCTTGCAGATCGTTATCGATCGTTTTTGGCACGCCGACAATCGGGAGACCTGCCTCGTAAAGTTGCAGGGCGGTTGACAATGAGCCATCTCCTCCGATGACAATCAGCCCTTCGATTCCCAGTTCGCCCAAGGTCTGCCGCGCTGTCTCGATCATCTCGACCGGCACCCGCGCCTTTTCGCCTGCGCCGACTTTACCACCGAAATGTCCTCGATTCGTTGTGCCAAGAATCGTGCCGCCTTGCTGCATGATTTCGTCGGTTTTGAAGTGATCAAGAATCATGTAGTGCGCGGGCGGCAGCAACCCTTCGAAGCCATCCTGGAATCCAATCACCTGCCAATTGAGTTGTTCCGCAGCCTTGGTGACCCCTCGGAGCACCGCATTCAGTCCCGGACAATCGCCGCCGCTGGTCAACACGCCAATCCGCTGTGTGTGCATATTTCCTCGAGTGCTACCTTTGAACCGCTTGGTTTCCCATCGGCCGCCCGGCTGCGGCCCACTGATCGTACAGTGTCCAGCCGCGGCTGATTAACTGGTACGCCGCTGCGATGCGGTCCGTCGCTCCGAGAATCACCACATTCAGGCGGCGCGGGGTGACAAGCGTCGTGTTTCCCTGCTGAGTTACTTCCGGGTCACGCTGAGAGGAAACGATGATACACTCGCCGGCCTTCGCTGTTCTGCCGGTCTTGACGCCATCGATCCCCTCGGTTCCGACCAGTTCGTTCGTGTTTCGCAAAAGATACTGGAAGACCTGGCCACCTCGGTTAAACGACACTTTTCGTTCCTTTTGCGAAACGTAAAAGCGGAAAGCGGGATCTTTCATTGCGTAAGCGGTTAACCTCGCCATATCAACCGCGGTCGAATAGGGTTGGAGCCCTTTGCTCGGCTCGAGCCCGTGCGGATTGACAAAAAGTGTTCTCTCCATACCCAATTGCCGCGACAACGCGTTCATTTGGGAGACGAATACCTCGACCGCGCCAAGTTCGCGCATGCGTTCCCCTCCCTCCGGTCGAAGCGCCGCTCCGACGTAATACGCTAGAGTCGTGGCTGCGGTATTATCCGATTGCATGAGTGCGGCGTAAATCAAATCCCGGTAGCTTATCAGGTCGTTTGGCAGAAGACCCATCGGGTTCACGCCGCCCGCTTCTTCGATCGCTTGCGGTGGCACAACCACTTGCTCTGCCAGGTCCCTGCTTGTCTTCGACGCCCAGTCGAGAACAACTTTCCCGGTAGCGATTTTAGTCAGACTCGCGACTTGACGCTTTTCTTCACCCTTATACGCCTCGAGAACATAGCCCGTCGTCTGATCGGCAACCACATAAGCCGCGGCCATCTGCGCCTCCGCCCCAGACATAAATCTGAGAACAGTCACTGCAACAAAAAGACTCCTAACAACGTTCCGCATGTTTATCCCAAACTCGCGCACACTCTATTTCGGTTCCGTGCCAAGGCAATCGAGAAGTCATTTATCGTCTGATGTCCTATCGAACTAAAGCAAGTATTGGCGCAGCAACCGGGTTCCACGGGTTGTTTTTGAAGTCCGCTCCCTCGATCGCAAGCATATTCTTTGAGCAAAGTTCGAGGACCGAGCGTACGTCGAGGTCCAGGAAAGCGGGCAAATAGGGTTCCAGATTTGACTGAGCGAGCTTGAACAAGCGCCAGGCCGGGCGAAGTCGACGCCCGTCCGTTGGATGTTCCGGACGCCTGTATTGCTTTTGCAGGTGGACGAAGGCGCCGGCCAACTGGATGAGCCCCTTGAAAAATTGGTGAGCGGCGCCCCGATCCTTCAGCCAAAGGTGCTCCAGCACGTCGTGCGCTTCGTAATATTTCTGTTCATTGAAGCAAATGAAATAGCCCTCATAACATGGATCATGAGTCGATCCGGTGTTCAGAGACTCGACAAACGCTTCAATTTTCTGGCCTTTTTTCATTAGAGTGCCCTGTCCCCGAAATAGTATGGTATTTCGGGGACAGGACACGTCCGCCCTTTGAATTTGCTTGTCAGTCCGCTGATCGCAAAGAGAATTTCGTGCGGTGGGGGAAATCCGCCGACGCGGATTGAGGCATAGAATGTCGATTCCAGTAGCTGTTTTGACGTGTGTAGTACTCGCCGTGCTGGCCGGTGTCTCTGCCTTTTTCTCCGGAATGGAAACAGCCCTTTTTTCGATCGACGGATTCCAGGTGCGCCGGTGGAGGGAACGCGAACCAGTGGTCGCAGACCAGTTTGAAAAACTGATGTTGAACTCCAGAAGCGTCCTCAGCGTGATCATCTTAGCCGACACGGTGGTCAACATTCCCCTGATCATTCTGGCACTTGTTTTCGTGAACGGCATCCCGGCCCCTGTCCCCAACTGGGTCAAGACTCTGGTCATTTTCGGACTCATTGTCTTTGTCTGCGATCTGCTACCAAAGGTCTTTGCCCTGGCCGATCCATGTCGATTTTCCAAAAGCGCCCTGCGAATCCTCGCGGTCCTGATGCCGATCGCGGAGCCATTTTCGCGATCGCTGCAAGAACTTGCCGAACGAACAGCGGACCTTTTTGCCAAAGAGCGCCCGTTTCCGCAGGACCACCTGGACGATGAAGAACTGGAAGCCCTGGTGGAGTTGGGCGTCGAGGAAGGGGAACTCAGCGTCGGCGAACGGGAAATGATCCAGGAGATCATCAAATTAGGGGACAAGGCTGTTAAAGATTGCATGACACCGCGCGTCGATGCTTTCACAATCCCGGATACGCTCTCGAACGAGGAAGTCATCGCGCAGGTTCGCGGTAAACGCCACGGCAGGGTGCCTGTGTACGGGGATAGCCCGGACGAAATTCTAGGGATTCTCGACGTGAAAAATTTCCTCCTCGATCACGACGTGCACTATACGGAGCGCCTGGAGGCGCCCTCTTTTGTGCCGGAAACGATGCGGGCATTGGATTTGCTGCGAGGTTTTCTCACGCACACCCAACGCCTGGCCATTGTCGTCGACGAGTATGGCGGGACGGAAGGCGTGGTCACTTTCAACGATATTGTCGAAGAGGTGATCAGCGATGCGGTACCGCGTGGAGACGAAGCCCTTTACATTGAAGAGATCGGCAAAGAAAAATGGCTGGCCAGCGGCAGCGCCCGGCTCGACGATTTGGGCGAGTTGGTCGGCGTCGATCTAAAGCGAGAAGGTCTCGATACAATCGGCGGGCTAATTTTCAATCAACTCGGGTACCTGCCAAAACCCGGGACAACCGTTGAGATCCCTCCGCTCCGTCTGGAAATTCGCCAAAGCAGCCGAAAACGGGTGCTCGAGGTCGCGGTGGAGAAGATGAAAGGTCTTTCGTTGGAGACAGACACATGACGTGGTTTCTACTGTTTTTTTGCCTTGGCGCCTCGTTTTTCGTTTCCGGGACAGAGGCGGGCATCCTGTCTTTGCACCGCCTGCGTCTGCGTCGGCTTGCGCGACAGAAAGACCGCGCCGCGGTACAACTTCAGCAGCTTTTAGAAGAGCCCGCGCGCCTCCTGGTGACGGCGCTCGTGATCACGAGCCTCTTAAATATCATCGCGCTCGTACTGCTGGTGAACACTTTGGTTGCCTGGTTCAGCTGGGCAGGCTATTTCCTGACGCTCGTTCTCGCCTTGCCCCTATTCCTTTTGGTCGCCGAACTTTTGCCACAGGCGATTTTTCGTCGTGTTGCCTACAAGGAGCTCGCATCGCTGGCCGTTCCGCTGGATGTCGCGGCCAGGATTCTCACACCGGTCATTTACATTGGCTCTTTCATCGCCAGGAGTTTCCTCGGTCTGAAGCGTCCCCGGGAAATATTTGTTGCGCGCGAGGATCTGAAATACGTCACAAGCGAGATTGAACGGATGGGAATGCTGACCAGCATCGAGCGACAAATGATTCATAACGTCGTCGATTTCCGGTTGGTCAAGGTGCGGGACGTCATGGTTGCTATTTCCAATGTTGTCACTGTCTGTCCGGAGACCACCATCGAAGAACTCATCGCTCTTTCGCGACGCTTGCGATTTGACCGTTATCCCGTGGTCGATCCACAGGGAAAGATAGTCGGTATGGTGAACGTTTTTGACGTGATTGTTGAGCAGCCGTTAATTTCCACCGTCCGGGATTATATTCGCCGGATTCTGACCGTGAGACCGGAAAATCAGGCGTCGATTGTCTTGAGCAGGCTCCGTGCTGCGCCCAGCGGCAGTCTGGCCGCTGTCGTCGATGAGCAGGGAAATACGATCGGCATCGTCAGCGTCGAAGATCTCTTGAATCCTCTGGTTAAGGTAGTTGCCAGTGCCAACATCAGTGGGGAGGCCAAGGGCGCAAATTCCAGATTCTGATGGGTCGACCGGTATTCTCCCGACCTGTAGACCTCGACCGACCGTTGCTCCCCACGGACACTGGCAACTTCTCCTTGACCCGCGAGTTGGAGCGCCAATATCTTCCTCGGGTTCATGTCCACTTCGCCGCCAACAATTCCGTATTCCCGCAAAAATCCGTTTCCAGCGAGGCTCCTCGTCAACGAGAAACTGAACACGGAAGGTTCAGAGAAGGAGACCCGGCACTACGAGTTCTCGCTGGCCGGTTCTGGTCTTCAGTACGAGGTCGGTGATTCGATGGGTATCCACCCCCGGAACAATCCGCAGCTTGTGCAAGATCTGCTCGACGCGTTGCACTTTTCTGGGGAGGAGCCGGTCAAAAATAAAGAGGGCGAAACTTTTTCGATCCGCGACGGTCTCCTGAAGCATTACCAGATCACCCAGCCGTCGAAACAGTTTTTGGAGGCGATTGTCGAGCGGTCGTCGAACAGAAGCGAGTTGCGAGAGTTGATGCAATCGGATCGAAAAAAAGAACTCGAGCATTATCTCTGGGGCCTCGAAATCATCGATTTTCTGCTCTACGAACCTTCTATTCGGTTCAGTCCGGACGAGTTTGTCAGCACGCTTCGAAAATTACTGCCGCGCCTCTATTCGATCGCATCCAGCCTTAAGGCTTTTCCCGAGCAGGTTCATTTTGTTGTCGCGAGTGTTCGGTACGAAAGCCACGGACGGAAACGGGAAGGCGTGGCTTCGACATATCTCGCCGACCGGATCGACGGGAATACGCCGATACCCATGTTCGTTCACGTCGCAAAAGGTTTTCGCCTGCCGGAAGAAAAAGATAGGCCGATCATTATGGTCGGACCAGGAACTGGGGTTGCCCCTTTTCGAGCGTATCTGCAGGACAGAAAAGCGGTCGGCGCATCGGGAAAGAACTGGCTATTTTTTGGGGAGCAACGGTCACGGTGCGATTATTTTTACCGGGACGAGTTTGAGTCTCTCCAGAAGGAAGGTGTTCTCACAAGATTGCACACGGCCTTTTCCCGCGATCAGACCCACAAAGTTTACGTGCAACATCGTCTGTTGGAGAACGGAAAGGAAGTGTACGCGTGGTTGCAGGAGGGCGCACATTTTTACGTGTGCGGTGACGAGGCTCGAATGGCAAAGGACGTCGACGTCGCTCTTCATCAGATTGTTGAAAAAGAGGGTGGATTATCGCCTGAAGCTGCCGCCGCCTATGTCGAAGCGCTCCGGAAAGATAAACGCTATAAACGGGATGTCTATTAGCTGGAGACAGGCGACAGTTTGAACAACGCCCTCGCAAGTCAAGCCATCTTCTTATGATTCTTCCAGGCAACGTCGCTGCTTCCGCATTCTGCAACTCCTGAACTCCTGCCGTCATTCCGCGCTGGTCACTTCGCGTACGTAGATATTCACCTGACCATCTGCTCCGTGGCGCACATCAACAATCTGGAATGGCCGGTCCGTGGCACGCAGGAAGGTTTCTCCCTCACGGGGCGTCGGAATTCCGCGCGGATATTCGACGATTATCCGCGCGCTCCCGCGGTTCAAAACGTGGTCGGCCAAAGACTGACGCGGCCGTAAAACGGCGCGGTTGTCTCGAGCGGCCGTGACGGTGAAATCTCCGCGCAAATAAATTGTAGCGTTCCCGATCCCTTTGTCCGCGAGTTCCGTTGTTTGATCAACATCGAGCAGTCGGCCGCGAGGCATCAGGCCTGGCCGATAGGTTTGCCACGCTTCGTCTCGTCCGCTGGTTGCGGGCGTTGGTGAAGCGGTAAGGAATGGCTGCAACGGCTGATTGGTTTGCGCGATCGCCACTGGCGTTGCCGTGGCAACCGGCGAGACCTTCGGCGCTGCAGACGGGGTCGTTGCGGCTACTTGGGCTGAAGTCGCCTTTGTAGGCGGTGCTACGGCTGATTTCGGAGTTCCCGCAGCGACGCCTGTCCCAGCCGGAGCGGCTGAAACGGAGGGCTCAACACCGACCAGATTGAACTGCGATTTTGCGTTGGCCTGCGCCGACGCTGTTTCCTGGCTGGCTATCGCGCGACGATACTGCACCAATCGAGTTTCGGCATCGCGAACCTGAGATTGGCTGATCAGCGGGAGTCCAGCTTTCAGGTTCACCGACTTCGGCGGTTCAAGCTGGAAACCGGAGCCGCCCTGCGTCGTACCGTACGGGCCGTACAGCAGCGGAATGCAGGTAAAAAGCAGCCGGCCCCCTCCGAGATTGTCAATGTGGAGGATTGCTGACAAATCGTAGGAGCGTCGAAGTTC